>WNFJ01497159.1_pt1 | contig 10767 bp, 10 predicted proteins | sample 5400461 | NCBI WGS metagenome assembly WNFJ01 (sample SAMN13153349, study PRJNA577476) | soil metagenome | isolation source: 115 cm saprolite on Douglas fir-dominated hillslope | place: USA:California | collected 2013-09-17
GCGGCGCGAGCATGATCATCAAACTGGTTCCGGCCGGGGATTCCGCGTCTGGCCAGACACTGGATCTTGTGGGCATCCAGCTCGGAAAACGCTGGGCCCGCATAGCTCCAGCGCCGGTCAAAGGCGTCTCTCTGATGGCGACGGCGTCAGGTCTTGCGGCGGTCAGTGTTGCCGGGGCTGCTTTGCCGGATTTTAGCCTCAATAGCATTCTCGTGCGCGGCGAGCGCATACTGGCGCCTTCGAATACGAAGCTGACGTTCGTGCTCAAAAAAGCAGCTCAACTTCAGCCTGAAGGCACTTAGCCGTACTTTTTTGCGCCTCGGGCCTTAGACTGGCAAAAGCTAGTACTGTTTTGTAACTGATTGATGTCCCTGGTGAAAGGCATCTAATAACGCTTCCGCACCCACCTTGGTAGTACATAAACCTTACTTAGTCGTATTGAATCCAGACTAGGGTTGCAGTATTGTCAGGTTGTGTTCTGGCAACGTGCGGGTTATTGGACAGCGCTCTTCTGCAGTGCGATACCGGCGATGGGCGCGGAATGGGTATCCGCCAGGATTAATATTGAGCCCCGTTCCCCGGCGGCTATAGCCCCGCGCACCGACTTCCGAAGCGATGCGGTTGTCGTGCTCGTCAACGTCACTGTGCGAGACCGCGCGAACCGGCCGGTCACTTCCTTACAGCGCGAAGACTTCTGCCTGTTTGAAAACAAGGTCGAGCAGCAGGTGGCATATTTCGTCAATGAAGAAGTACCCGTTTCGATCGGCGTGATATTCGACTCGAGCGGAAGCATGGGTGCGAAGCTCACGACAGCGCGCGAAGCAATCGGCCAGCTGCTCAAGTCCTCCAATCGGGACGACGAATTCTTCCTGATTCAATTCAGCGATCGCCCGGAGCTGGTCTCGGCCTTCACCCCCAGCCCGGACGAGGTTCAGAACCGGCTGCTGACCACCGTTTCCAAAGGCCGCACGTCACTGCTCGACGGAATCTATCTCGGCCTGCACCAGATGAAGAGTGCGCGAAATCAGCGTAGAGCTTTGGTCGTCGTGTCGGATGGCGGGGACAATCACAGCCGCTATAGCGAGAGTGAGATCAAGAATCTGACGCGCGAGAGCGACGTCCAGATTTATGCGATCGGATTGTTCGAGCCTGTCGTCACCCGGGAACGATCCGCAGCTACGCTCAAGGGGCCCGCGCTTCTGGAGGAGCTCGCGCAGGAGACTGGCGGGAGGCACTTCCCTGCCCGCAACTTAGGCGATCTCCCCGGCGTCGCTGCAAACATCGGGTCTACCCTGAGGCACCAGTACCTACTTGGTTACACGTCCACGGATCCCGCCCGGGACGGCAAGTATCGCAAGGTACAGGTAAAGGTCGCGCCTCACCGCTTCCAATCGGCGCTGCAAACCGATTGGAAGCGGGGTTACTACGCTCCTGGGCAATAGCTTCCCAACTAATCTCGCGGAAACAGGCGAATCGCTTCAGCCGGAACCGATACGGCGACTCTGCGGCCGGGCTCTAGCTCCGGCGCCGGATGTTCCGCTTCGATCGTTTCGCCCGACGCGAAGGACACAACCGTTCTCACGCTCGCGCCGAGATCGACACTGGCTTCGACGACCGCTACGGGAGGCGCGTCCAAGCTCAGACTTACCGCGTCCGGCCGAAACGCGGCCCACACCGGACCTTCGAGTGATGCGGGGTTCGGCGGCGAAATTGGGCCCAGCGCAGTGTGTAGCCTTTCTCCGGTAATCGCTCCCTGCAAAATCTGCCATCCGAAAAAGCGGGCGGCATCGAGTGTCGCCGGGCTTTCGTAGAACTCACGCAGCGTTCCACACTGCGCTATGCGGCCATCGTGGAGGAACGCGATTCTATGGGCCATGGCGGCGGCCTCGGCGCGATCGTGTGTGACAAAGATGGTGGTAATCGCAAGCTTTCTTTGGATGGCGCGTATGAGTGTACGAATTTCCACGCGGAGATTCTCATCGAGAGAGGCGAACGGCTCGTCGAGTAAAAGAATGCGTGGATCGCCGACTACGGCTCTCGCCAGCGCGACGCGCTGCTCCTGACCGCCGGATAGCTGGCTGGGCCGCCGCGATTCGAAACCCTCCAGGCGCACCATGGCCAGCGCGTCCCGCACACGGTCGTAAATCTCGGACGGTGAGGCGCCTCGCATTCTCAGGCTGAAGCCTACATTCTGCTCCACGGAAAGGTAAGGAAAGAGTAGAGGCTTTTGGAAGACCACTCCGGCGTGGCGCTTCTCCACGGGTGTGCCGTTCACCGGTTCTCCGTCGATCGCGATGATCCCGGCGTCGGCCCTCAACAGTCCGGCGATGAGCTTGAGGGCGGTGGTCTTGCCGCAGCCGGAAGCGCCGAGGAGGGCGACCATTTCGCCCGCTCCTACATCGAGAGACAGGTTCCGAATTATGGGAGTGGCGCCGTACGACAAGCTGACGCCCTCGAGCCGCAAAGTCGCGCCCTGCGATGTGTTCACCGGCGAAGCACCTTTTCGGTCCAGTCCTTTTCGAGCCGGTTCAGGTATTCCGCATCCGGCTCCGGGAGAAAATGCGTGGACAGATCGAAGATCGGGAGAGTCGCCGAGCCCCGCGGTAGCGCCTCCGCCACTGCCCGCTGCTCCGGCGAAAGACTCTCCAGACGATGCGGGAAAGGGGAATCGAGCGTGCGCGCAAACTCCACCGCCTGGTCGAATGACATCAGCGCATTGATCGTCACCAGCGCCCCGGCGATATTGCTCGCATTGAATGGAATCGCCAGAAAACTGTAGTTTCCGATATTGCCATCTTTGAATAAAAAAGTTCGCGTGGTTGGCGGGAACTGCCCTTTGGCGATTCGCACTGACGCAAAAGCCGGATTGTAGTTCATGGCGAAATCGACTTCACTATTCGCAAACAGGCGATCCAGTTCTCTTTGCGTTGAGGGATAAGTTTCTCCGCGGCGCCAGAGAAAAGGTTTGACGTCGTTGAGGTAGGCGATCGTGGCGGCGGCCGCGCGTTGGTACAGTCCTTCATGGAAGCCCGTCCAGAAATCAGGATCGCGCTTCCCGAGGTGGAGAAGAACCAGGCGGATGAACACGGAACCAGTGTAGTCGGGCGGAGCGATGTAGGTGAAGCGGCCGGGATGGGCCTTAATCCAGGCGCGGAGCGCCTCAATCGAGTCCGGAGGATTGGTGAATCGAGCCGAGTCGTAGGCTAAGACGAAGTGGGCCTTCTGCCACGCGGCTTCCAGGCCGTCGACGGGCGTGCCAAAATCGCGCTGGCGGACCTCCGGATCGTAGAGGCTGATGTGGAGTAAGTGTTCGGAGAAAGGACCCCACAAGACACCCGCCTGCTTGGCTGTTCGAAAGTTTTCACCGTTGATCCAAAGAACGTCGATCGAGCCGCCCGCGGTTTTGCCAGCGCCTTTTTCGTTGAGTAATTTATTGACTGCTTCGGCTGTATCGCCATTCGGGACAATCCGCAGAGTGATTCCGAAATCGTCCTTGAGCCTCTTGCTGACGCTGGAGCGAAAGAGGCGATTGCGATCCTCGTCGCCGGCCCACATCCCAAAACCGACTTCAGTGCCGCGAGCTTTGCGGACCACCTCCTCCCAAGGCATGGCGGCAAACTCCGCCGGCGTTAGCGTGGCCGCGACGCGATCCGGTCTCGCGCAGGAAGCGAGCACCGCGAGAGCGCACACGGCTAGCGCGTTTCGGAACAGGCGGCTAGGTTTCATATCTCAGGTAGCGGGAGACCGCCGCGAAGACGGCTAGCGCCGGAAACAGAAACAGCAGCGAGAGAGCCGCGGTGATCGCCTCGTCGCCGCCGCGCTGAAAAGCAACCAGCGTAAGAGGAAGCGTGAGCACGCGGCCACCGCCGATCAGAATCGTGAGCTGGTATTGGCTCCATGAAATCAGGAACGCGAAAGCCGCCGCAACCGCCATGCCCGGTGCGATGGCGGGCAAGGTGACGTATCGCAATACGGCGATCGGCGAAGCGCCGAGAGTGCGCGCCTGCGCTTCCAGATCCGGATCCAGGCGGGAAAAGCTTCCGGCCAGCATCAGGATTGCGTAGGGAACCGCGGGCAGCAGGTGGACGAGTATGACGCCGCCCATCGTTTCCGTCAGCCCGTAACGAAGGAAGAGTCCGTGTACTCCCATGGCGGCGGCAAGCGGAGGCGCGAGCACGGGCAACAGGAGCAGAAACAAGAGCCACCGCTTGCCGGGGAATTCATGCCAGGCAATGGCGCGCGCGGCAGGAATGGAAACGAGAAGGGCCAGCGCCGCGACCGCTGCTGCAATCGCCAGGCTGACGCCCGCCGCGGCGAATACGCCGGAGTCGTCCGAGAAAACATAGGACCAGGCGCGCGCGCTCCAGTGCCGCGGACTGAGATCCGGCCAGAACCAGGACTGCGCAAAGGAGTAGACGATCAGGAGCAGAATCGGAAGCAAGGCGAGGCTGGCGGTGAATAGGATTGCGCAGAACTTCGCCAGCTTCAAAAGAGAGTCGGCCTCTCTCCGACAAGTCTGCGGCCAACGTGAAGGTAGACAAGCACGGTGAATGCTGAAACCAGTGTCATCAAGACAGCGATCGCAATGGCGTCCGGCCGATCCGCCAAATCGGTGCTGAGAAACCGGCGCTGCGCCACTACGCCGAGCATCGCTGGATAGGGTCGCCCTAATATGTAGGGGACTTCGAATGCGCCGAAGATGAAAGCGAACACCAGCAGCGAGGCCGATATCACGGCGGGCGCTACCAGAGGAAGCGTGACATAGCGGAAGCGCTGCCAGGACGAAGCGCCGAGAGTGGCGGCGACCAGCTCATAATCGTCCGCTGTGCGGCGCAGCATTGCCAGTGCGATCAGTGCGATGAAGGGAGTCTCTTTAAGTACATAGGCAATCAGGATACCCGCGCCGTATCGGTCATTGATCAGCACGGGAAAGCCGGCGGGGGTTTGAATGAGTGTGGCGAAATGCGCCAGCCTGGCTATCAATCCGCTCTGCCCGATCAGGTTCACCAGGAGAATCGCGATCGCCAGATGAGGGATCGCAATGGGTGTCTGAAGGAATACGCTCAAGGTTCGGCTGCCGCGAGCCAGCTTGCGAAAGGTCAGCGCCAAGCCGAGTCCGGCGGCCGCGGAGATCGCCGTCGCCAGCGTGGCCAGCAGGAAGGTGATCGCGATGGAGATGCGAACTTCCGAATCGCCCAACAGAGACTGGTAGTGCGCGAGGGTAAACTGGTGTTCTCCGGTGGGCGCGAAATCGCCCAAGCTCTGCAGAACGGCCAAACCGAGCCCGCCCCCGAACAGACCTCCGAGGATCGCGACTGCGGGCAACAGCATGAAAGCCGTTTTCAAGTGGGCGCACGCTCCTTTCGTTCGAGGATAGCGCGCTGCCGGAGAGAAGCGCAAAAAAGCTTGAAGCGGATTATCGAATGCCCGATTGCACCGGAAGCCGAATCACTTCTTTTTCAAATACGTACTCTACCGTGGTTTGGCCGTCGACTTTCTGATCGCCCAGTTTGGCGGGCTCGAACTGCGATTGGCGCGCGGCTGCGACCGCCAGTGCGGCCAGAGATTCTGTGAGCTGATCTCCCTTGGTCATGGAGACAGCATTTTTCACTTTGCCATTTGTATCCACTTCAACAATGACGCGGACGGCCATATTTTTTCGGAGCTTGCGTTTCAACGCCTCGGGAAGCGCAGCGCTAGCCTGGCGGAGTAATTTCGGCGGGCTGGGCGGACCCGGCGTAACGGCTTTGGTTTGCGCCGGCGCAGGCGCCGCCTTAACTGGTTCCACGGGCTTAGGTGTGGGCTGAATCGCCGGGGTCTTGACGGGTTCGACCGGAGGAGCCGGGACCGAAATTGGCGGAGCAATCACAGCCGGTGTCGGCAGCGGAGTTATTGTCCGGGAAGGCGCGATCTCAGGCGCGGCCGAGAGGAGGCTGGCCGGTGAATCCTTTTTAGGAGCCGCCGGCGGGGTGAACTTGCGAGCTTCCGGACGAGGAGCCGGTACAATCTTTTCGGGTTTAACAGCCGGTGTCGGCACAGCAGGCGCCGGCACAGCAGGCGTAACGACTGGGCGCTGCGGCTGGCTGGTGACACTCGGTTTCGGCGCGGGCTCATTTGTCACCGCTGGAATCGCCGCAGCCGCCGGCGCCGGGTGGACCGCAGCCGTTTCAGGCGCGCTGGGGGTCCGGAGAGTCCTGAAGGCGAAGACAGATCCCAACAATATGGCTGCCACCGCGGCGCCCTTCCAAAATTGCTCGGAGCGGCGTACTTCCTGGACCACTTGCGGCGACACGGAAACCGGCGGCGCTTTCGGAGCCGGTGCTGGAACTGGAGCTGGAGCCGGAGCCGGTTCCACCTTAGGGGCGGCTGGAATAACAACCGGAACAGCGGCGACGTGCACTTGCAGAATTGGCGCTGGCGGCGCCGGCACTTCTGGCGTCTCAGGTGGCTCCTCGGCGCCCAACTCTTTCAAGTTCACGGGAAATTCCACAGTCGACCTATCAGGGTGAAGCTGACCATCGAGGCCGAGGTAAAAGACGCCGGTCGTAATGCTGGCGGGAGCGGGCTTGATGAGGAGAAGCAGCCGCACATCCTGCGCAAAATACTTCTTGAAAAGATCGTAGTCCGCCTTCTCGAGCGCATACTCGGGGCGCGTGTGACTGCGATAGTAGCCGACAATCCCCAGATTCCTCTTACCACTCTGGCTGGCGCGGCGAACGGCGTTCTTGAAACACTGCGCCGGGCAATCCATGAAGGTACTGCGGCCATCGCGGCGATGCTCGCAGAGGACTGGAGTGAAGTCCAGCACGGTAACAGACCACTGATCCGCTATCTCAATCGCGCCGAGGAGAATTCCGCCCGCTGCGCCGGCCGTGGTTGTGGTGAGGCCGCGGACGTAGGACTCAAATCGCTTCACCGCATTGTCGTGGATCCGTATGAAGTGCGGAATCCCAACGTCGTGGCGGACATTTAACTCCGTGAACCTGGGATCGACCGGTATCAGTGGCGGCGCTATGAGTGTTTCCATAATCGACTGTCAATTCCCCAGTGCTATGTATCACAGAATACGACAAAATCGGAGTTACCTAAATAGGTAACATGCAAGAAAATATTGGATTTAACACCTAGTGCGGGTGGCGCCTTAGTACTATCGGGTAATAGGCCCAAGGTTACAGGCGGCCCATTTGAGTTATACCCTAGTGAGGCTTGCGAGGGGGACCAGATGGCTGCGGTTATCCAGCTTCTCGCGATGGAAGGCATCGCAACCAATGCAGAGATTCTGATAGATTCTGCCGCTCGGCAACGTTATTGTGGATTTTTCCAAAAACCTTTCCACGCTCCAGCCATGCGAGATTCCCATGCGCTCGGGGTGGCCCATCGAAATAGCCTCGTACACAGGGTTTCCGGCCAGCCGGTCGAGAATGGCTTCCAGCTTCTCCTCGAGTAGATTTCCGATCGCCAGCGGCGTTTTCCGGCAGCATGGGTACACGTTGCCAGTCGGCTCGATGGAGACTTCCGATCCCTGAAGGCGGTGCTGCAGAAAATTCAATCCGCCCGACCAGGCATTGCAAAAGTTGTCGGCAAGAGTTGCGGTGGAGAGCTCGTTCTGCTGCGCGCGGCCTTGGGGCCAGATCTTGCCGATCCAACTGTCCGGAGTCGCGCCGAAGAAGCTGAAGAAGGGTCCTTCGCCCTCGCCGTATCCTTTCCAATCCGGACTGGTTGGATAAGGCTTCATACCATGCGCGAGAAACAGCTCGGTCAGCCTCGCTTGAAGCGCTTCCCTGGCTTCGGCCTTTTCGAGGCCGGCATGGAAGCTATCGATTCCGGAGACCGAAATCAGGTTAACGCGGCGGTCGAGGAGTTCCCTCACCATCTTCGCCGTGATGGTGTCACCGGTGGTCTGCACAATGAGCTGGACTCCGCCCTGCCGCTCGTACTTTTGGTAGAGACGAAGCAGCGCCGGGTACAACACCGATTCGCGAACGGGATCGAGCAGGATTTCGCCGCCTGCCAAAATGATGCGTCCGATGCGCTCGCGGAGCCCGTCTGCCGCGTCCAGGTAAGTCATCCGATCGGGGAGGTTATCGATGATGCGCGGATAGTTCGCCTGCGACTCGGAGACAACCTGGTCCAGCTCCTCGCCATAATACGGACGGAACCGCTCCTCGTAGCAGTGCGGACACTGCCGGTGACAGAGGAACGACATGACGTAGTAGATGGACTCCATGCTTAATCGGAAATCTTCGATCCCAATTGTAGCAGTAGAATGGACGCGTGACATCAAGTGGACTTAGGGGTTTGGCGGCGGGCATGTTTGCTCTCGCCCTGCTTCCCGCGCAGACCATCGCCGACTACGACCGGATCCTGAAACTCAGGCCGCAATGGAGCGAGGGATACAATCGCAGGGGCGCGGAGCATTTCAAGCTGGGACATATCCAGCAATCGCTGGACGATTTCGATCGCGCCATTAAGCTCGATCCGGCGCAGGCGCCCTACAACTGGCAGCGGGGGATTTCACTATACTATGCCGGCCGCTATGAGGATGGCAGGAAACAATTCGAGTTACATCAGACTGTCAATAGTAATGATGTAGAGAACGCAGTCTGGAGGTATCTCTGCATGGCGCGGGCCGGGACGGCGGCGTCAGCGCGAGCCGCGATTCTTCCGATTCAACATGACGCCCGCGTCCCGATGATGCAGATTTACGCCTTGTACGAAGGCAAGCTGGGAGTTGACGATGTGCTGGCAGCGGCACGAGCGGGGAATGGGAATCCGCCGGCTGAGGAATTGAACGACAGGCTGTTCTACGCGCATCTGTATATCGGGCTCTATTATGAGGCGGCGGGTGATGCGAAAGCGGCGCGGGAGCACATCGAGCGGGCGGTCAGTTATCGCGCTAATCATTATATGGGCGACGTGGCACGCGTTCATCTGGGGCTGATGAAGCCCTGAGCAACGATCAAGACGGCGCCGCAGATCGCGATTGCGTCTTCGAGAAGGGCTATCGGAAGATCCTTCCCTCCGATTGCTCTCACCAGACGGGCTCGAAATTCGTAGCCGCCGAGCGTCCCCGCTACAGCGCCAAGCATGCCGGCCAGCAGCCCGCCGATGGGAGCCTGGCTTGAGGCGCCGAGAGCGGCTCCCGACAATGCACCCGTCAGGATTCTGGCGGCAAACGGCCCGGGCGTTTTGCGGCTGGGCGTCTTCGGCAGCTTGTCGGCGATCAACTCGCCAATCGCCAGCACAGACAGAATGCACGGCACATACCGAGAGCCCAGGAAGGCCAGCGGGGTGTTTTCTAGATGCAACCATCCGAGGTGGGCAGCCCAACTGACTACGGCGGGCGCGGTCATTGACCGGAGTCCCGCAATTACGCCAATGAAAAACGCCAAGACGTAGATGGACATGCACCTACTATTTCACAATCAACTGCACCCTCGCCGTGACTAAGAGCATCCAAGGTAGAGACATGTCAGACTCCGGCGGCCCGCGTTTTTCCATTCTCGATCTGGCGCCCGTTCGGGTGGGCGGCACGATTGCGGAAGCGTTTCGAAATACGCTCGACCTGGCCAGGCACGCGGAACGGTGGGGATTCACACGGTTCTGGTTAGCCGAGCATCACAATATACCTGGAATCGCCAGCGCGGCGACATCCGTGTTGATCGGCCACGTCGCCGGCGGGACTTCGACGCTGCGAGTCGGTTCGGGAGGCGTTATGTTGCCCAACCACGCGCCGCTGGTGATTGCGGAGCAGTTTGGAACGCTGGAGACTCTGTATCCGGGGCGAATCGATCTCGGTATCGGGCGGGCTCCAGGCTCCGATAGGACGGCCTCACGGGCATTACGGTTCAATTCCGTCGAAGAAGATTTCCCCCAGCAAGTTGGCGAGTTGCTCGCCTATCTCGGTCCAGTTCGCCCGGGCCAAAAACTGATCGCTTATCCTGGCGCCGGCACGAACATACCAGTCTGGCTCTTGGGATCGAGCACGTACAGTGCGCAACTTGCGGCGGCGCTTGGATTGCCGTTCGCGTTTGCGAGCCACTTCGCTCCGGCCCTGTTGATGGAGGCGACGGAAGTGTATCGTGACAACTTCAAACCGTCGGCATATCTAGAGAAGCCGTACGTCATGGTAGGCGTGCCGCTGGTAGCGGCGGAAACTGATCAGGAAGCGCAGAGGCTCTCAACGTCAGCTCTTCAACGGCATCTGAAACTCATCCGAGGCGAGCCGATCCTGGTTCCGCCTCCGGTCGAGAGCATGGACGGGCTCTGGAGTGAGGCAGAACGATTCCTTGTGGAATCCAGGTTAGCGGTCGCGGTCGTTGGTGGGCCCGAGACGGTCCAGCGCAAGCTGGCGCAGCTCTTGGGCGCAACGAAGGCTGACGAGCTGATCTTCGCGTCGGATCTGTACGACCATGCTTTGCGATTGAGATCGTTCGAGATTGCCGCGAACGCGATGAAGACGCTGACGGTCACAGCGCAGCAGCGGGTCTGACTGGGCCCCCACAGCGGTTTGCGGCTGGCGCGGCTATTCAGTGATAATCGTCCTTTATCTATGAAACGCATACTGGTTTATCTGCTCTGCTTTTCTCTGTGCACGCCCGTCCTGCCGGCGCAGACGGCGCTGGCTCTGCGGGGTTACTCGAACGAATCGTCGCGGACCGAGAGAGATTGGGAAACCAAGTTCCGCGCCATTCCGGACCCGGCGATTTTGCGGACCAACATGGAGCGGCTCAGCGCACGTCCGCACCACGTCGGCTCGCCTTACGA
>WNFJ01151651.1_pt1 | contig 10766 bp, 11 predicted proteins | sample 5400461 | NCBI WGS metagenome assembly WNFJ01 (sample SAMN13153349, study PRJNA577476) | soil metagenome | isolation source: 115 cm saprolite on Douglas fir-dominated hillslope | place: USA:California | collected 2013-09-17
GACAGCGTTGCGCCTATGCGTGTTTGCAATGATGCGCTCGCTTCTGCCTCGAAGAACTGGAGTGGGCGTATGCCGCCATGAGCCTGCGCGTAAAGTTCCATAAGTAGGTTGCGCATACGATGCTCTATTTCGATTGCCCCCCAAAGTTGCCGTCGCTGCAGGGCAACGTCTGTGCCAACGGCGTAGCGCACACACATATCCAGTAAGCGGGCGGGTGGCCTGTCTTCTACCTGCCGGTTTGCCAATCCTGCAGCCTTGATTATTTCACTGCCTACTTGCCCTGATAAGACTCGCATACTGCTGACAATGTTTGGGCTGGTTGTCTGAAGTTGGTGATAGCGGATCGAGAGTTCTAGCAATGATTCGAGTACGATATCCCCCGCGTCCTCGCCGTTCGGGATGATCAGTGCAGCATGTTCATCGATAGCAGTAAAGGATTCACATAGTTGGCTCAATTCCTGCATAATGTCGATGGTAATATCATCAGCGCTGATGATATCAAGATCGAGGTCGGAATAGCGGTCCCAGTTGCCGCGTCCAAGTGAGCCAAATACTACGATAGATAAGATGCGCGGATCGCCGGCATAGTAAGACACGACTTGTTGCAACAATTGTTGATGCTGAGGTGTGCCAGGATAATCTAATTCATCCACGCTCACCTTGCTTCTTCCTTTCCGCGTTTTGACTCTTGACGCAGAATGTGTTTTTTGATACAAGCATGCCCAAAGCGCTTGGAACTTGCTTTTGCGAGCTTTAATTCCCACGGCTTGCAACTGATGGCATCCCCATGCTCCTCTGAACCGCTTCCCTTCTTGCCAATACTGATACGATAACGGTATCATATGAGACATCATTAGAGAAGTAGGAACAGGACCATATGAAATACCCAACTAGAGATGAGCTACAGCAGAAAGTAAAGAGTGCTATCGATCACTTATTTCATCGTGATGGAGACCTTTTTACGCTTGATGTCAATGAACGCTCTATCTCCCATAAGCTCGCCTCATATTTACAAGAGGAGTTTGGGGATGAATGGGACGTAGATTGCGAATATAACCGTGATCGTCATGAAATAAAGTATTTGAAGTCCTTAAAAGGTTCGGGTGAACCTGATGTAATCGATGATACGAACGCACAGACTGTTTATCCTGATATTATCGTTCATCACCGTGACACTGATGATAACGCGCTTGTGATTGAGATTAAAAAAACGAGCAATGCGCAAGGAAAAAATTTTGACCTGAAAAAATTACGGGCCTTTAAGAGGGAACTTGATTATGAGCATACCCTCTATCTGCAATTGAGAACGGAGTCTGATGGCCGCGTTGACAAAGAGATATGGGACGATAACGACGAATAAGGGCAAGCGAACAAATCGCCTACCCTTGCTTTCTACTCCATCACATTTCCGGTGATGTCGGGTCTGTCAAGTAGTTTGTGGAAATAGTTTTGGCTCTCACCTCAAGAGAGGCTAGGAAAGCTGCAAATAATTTCCATAGGGACTTACATAAGTGGCAAGATAGTCACCTCGCCGATACCCCGGCAATCCTTTCTTGACGCCGCTCGTGAACACATAGGTGTTCCCGGTCTGTGGATCAGTCCATTCAGCGCGAATCTCGTACCACCATCGCCCTCCCAGGAAGGGTATCATCTGCGATTGGAGAGAGAAATCCGCTCTGGGAGCATCTTGCCATATCTGGACCTGGGTCACTTTTGCCGTGACAAGCGTTCCCGTGTGCCTGATACGAGAGCGTTTCCATTGGCTCACGATGCAGAGACCCGCAGCAAGGAGACCTCCCAGAACAATCAATACGAGTGTGGTTGACATATCATCTGCTCCTGCCATGAAGCACTTCATACGCTTGATGCTTGACACTCTAGTAGACGTTCCTTCGGACGCTTTTTCAAACCTGCCCTGCTCCCCGGTCCGTCGGTGTGAAGGAGGGATGTGATGAGCGTTTTCCAGTCACTTCCTGAGCTTTCATGCGAGCCAGGAGCCTGGTTCTTGCTCATCTGGGGAACCGTTCCCCAACTTCCACGGCAAAGCGATTGAGCGCTGACTTCCAGTTGCGGATGGGCATCGTCCACTTCCTGGCACTATTGCGCATCGCCAGATGGACCACCTTGTAGACCGCTTCATCGGAGGGAAAATTCGATGGTTACGCGTCACCTTGCGCAGCGTCATGTTCACCGACTCAATCGCATTGGTTGTATAGATGATCCGACGGATGTCTTCTGAGAAGGCAAACAACGGGATCACGCGGGTCCAGTGGGTTCGCCATGATTTGCTGATGCTGGGATAGAGCCCATCCCATTGCTCTGCGAAGAGCTCCAAATTGAACTCAGCTTCTGCCTCAGTGCTGGCCGAGTAGATGGCATCCAATAGAGTTAAGGCGACGTCAGCGCATGTCAATTTTGCTGCGCCGGAAACGAAAGATTATACGACGTATGGGATATGTTTTTTCTCCCGACGAGAAAGTTTTTTTCCTGGCCCTTCGCCAATTTAAGTGAGCTTGCTTGCTACGAATAACAAAAAAGCTCGAACACAGAGGCTGAATTAGGTATCGAGTATCCTGGCAGGGGTTCAGGCCACTGCCTCCCTCCGTCATCTCGAGCGGGACTGGCCCTGTTCCTCCCACGGAGTGAGCTTTGTACCATTGATCTTCAGTAGGCGCTTGCTGTTCTAGAGATTCTATGGTATTGTAAGAACAGATGTTTCATGATGACACACAAAAGCAGGAGACAGCAGAAAAAGTTGTCTCCGTAGCGCGTCCTCGTTGCCAGAACTCCACTAGCGGTCTCGCTTCAGGAGTGAGGAAAGGAGAAGCACTGCATGGCCACCGTTCAGGTCCGCTATATCGTCCACGATGTCGATGCTGCGATCGCGTTCTACTGCCAGCATCTGGGTTTCCATGAGGAGATGCATCCGGCTCCTGCCTTTGCCATGCTTTCCCGAGGTGACCTCCGTCTCGTACTCAGCGCGCCGAATCCGGCGGGTGGCGGCGGTCAGTCGATGCCCGATGGAACCAAGCCCGAACCTGGAGGCTGGAACCGATTCGCGATTGAAGTCGACGATCTCGCCACCACCGTCGAGGTGCTGCGCAAGGCGGGAGCCCACTTTCGCAACGAGATCGTAACCGGCATTGGCGGCAAGCAAATCCTCGTCGACGACCCTTCAGGGAACCCTATCGAACTGTTCGAACCGATCTTGCCCGAGGCTCGCCTGAGCTCGAACGCATGACGAATCGGGCGGATTCTGGTGCTCAAGCTGCTCACACGGGTCTCGTTCACCTCCACCCAGGGCGTACAAGCCAAGGTCTTCGTCTTTCTTGACCATTACAACTGGACGATGGCCAAACCTTTCAAGTGGACGTGATCTCGGCAAGGCTCTGACTATCTCAATCACATGATGATGTGTGCCACCGTGTCCTAAGATCATCGGCACTTGCTGGAGTTGGCGAGAGGTGACGTGCGAGGAGAAACAGGAAACAGAACCGAAGAGGAAAACGCTCTGTGAGGAAAAGCTGTGGGATGCCGAACTGCGGCCTATCCGCAATGTGATGGCACGGCTGCGGCTCAAGGTACGCGAAGTGGGCCTGGAGACGATCAATATGCTGGAAACCGGCTCTACATGCTGATGAAGAATCCCAAATGGCGCTCACCTCTCAAAAACCAGGAGAGGGACAGCTCATCAAATAGTTCTGTCAGAAACCCCACAGCTACGGCTGGGGGGCTTGCGAAAGGGCTAGCGCAACGCAAGTTTCTGTCTAGCAAGCACTCATTAGAGTGCAGCAGCGGTGCGGGCTACAAGAACGATTTCGCGCCACCCTACCGAAAACCGCTTCCTGTCGCGCCCGAACAGACGATACCGATGCAGTGGTATCTATGCCTGCACTGCCCCTGCGAAGGGTCATTTCACCCAGGCTTGACCTGGAGAGAGGAAATCCTTTCTGATGCGTATTCCAGTCGTAGATAGCCGAGGCGTGGCACTCATGCCGTGTACCCCTGCCAAGGCTCGTCATCTCTTCAAGAGTGGCAAAGCCAGGCCCAGGAGGAACAAACTTGGCCTCTTCTATGTCCAACTCTGTTACGAGCAAGAGCCTGCTAATCAACCGCTTGTGGTTGGCATTGACCCGGGTTCCAAGTTCGAGGGCTACAGCGTGGTTGGAGCTAAGCAGACGGTGCTTAACCTCATGGCAGAAGCTCCCGATCACGTCAAAGACGCTGTCCAGACACGGCGGACCATGAGACGTGCCAGACGGTCTCGCAAATGGCGACGCCCGAGGCGGTTTGCTAACCGTCTCAACCGCAAGCAACGCATCCCCCCATCCACACGGAGCCGATGGGAAGCCAAAGCCCGGATCATCAGGCAGCTGCTCGTCATCCTGCCACTCACGGATGTGATCGTAGAGGATGTGCAAGCCAAGACGCGCAAGGGCAAAGGCGGCAAGTGGAATCAATCCTTCAGTCCCGTGCAAGTAGGCAAAGAGCACCTCTATGGTTTGTTACGTGACATGGGGCTGGTCGTTCATCTCTGTGAGGGCTGGCAGACCAAAGAGCTACGTGAACAATTTGGGCTGAAGAAAACCAGGAGCAAGGCGAAGCAATCCTTTGAGAGTCATGCCGTGGATGCCTGGGTGATGGCCGCTTCCGTCAGTGGGGCAAGCCAACCAACCTGTAGGCGACTCTGGTATGTCGTGCCAGCTGTGTTGCATCGTCGTCAACTCCATCGCTTGCAGGCCTCCAAAGGTGGGGAACGCAAGCCCTATGGTGGCACGCGCTCGCTTGGACTCAAGCGAGGGACCGTCGTCCATCATCCCAAGTACGGGTTGTGTACGGTCGGGGGCTTTGACCGCAAACGTTCCACTATCAGCCTGCACGACTATCGGACAAACAAGCGACTGACCCAGGGAGCAAAGGTCAAGGACTGTCGCGTCCAGACTTGGGTGGCATTCCGCTCCTGGTTGGTCGTGTGAAGATCATCAATGGGCTGTGGTGGCTACTTTAGCCGTCCCAGACTCTATAGCCGATTTAAGAAGCTTCTGAAAGAGGCTGGTTTACCTGGTATGCGCTACCATGACTTACGCCATAGTGCGGCAACTATCTTACTCAGTATGGGGGTTCCTGCGAAAGTGGTACAGCAAATACTAGGGCACAGCAACATCAGTACCACGTTGCATATCTATGGGCATGTGCTGCCAGAGATGCACCGTGATGCAATGGATAAAATGGATGACTTTTTCGGCGAAGAATAGGAGGGATGTTACATGAACCGCAATCTAGCTCAGTCGGAATGCTTTGACCCATCTGGCAGGATTGTATCTTTGAGTGAGGAAGCCTCGCTTAGTTGTTCAGAAACGACGCTGGCTCCGCTCAGGTTGGCAAGGTTCAGGTCGGCACCGCGCAGGTCGGCAAAGCTCAGGTGGGCCTGGAGCAGGTGGGCATCGCTCAGGTGGGCAAAGCTCAGGATGGCCTCGCGCAGGTCGGCTCCTCGCTCGCGCAGGTCGGCTCCTCGCAAATCGATAATCCTGTTGTCTTTGTCTATAAGACCAGACTCATGCAAGAATTGGAGCACACTCCTTTTACGCTCTTTGTCTAAGCGCGGGAGCACGGTCAGTGTTCGTACACGGGCTATTTTTCGCACTTCGTCTTCTGGTGCAGACTCACGCAATGGATGGTCTTTATCAAGCAGCAGCTCTGATATTTTATCGATGTAGCCTTGTAACGCCGCTTCTCGTTGATTGTCTGAAGCAATGTCACGTTCATTTTGGTCGCGCAATTGGGTGCTTTGCTGCTCATTTTTGCTGGTCGTATAGTTGAATAAATACCCTCCCACGGCGAGGACTGCCGGAATAATGAGCAGTTGCAACCAATCCCACAGCGTTTTTCCTGGCTGGTAGGCAATGGTTCTCGTAATTTTTTGTGGCGGAGATGCAGTGTTTGTGGTTATTGAAATACTGTTAAATTCATTGAGTCCTGTCCAGTCCCAATGAAAAATGTACCCTAAGATAATTACCACAAACAGGGCGAGCAGTACCACAAGTAGTGTAATGATTATCTTATCTAAGGGTTTGCGTATGTTCTGCCACCATGAGCAAAATCTTGCTCCCATTACGTCACCTCTATTTGTGATGAAATACATCCTCGACTGAAAAAGGAACTGCTGTGCCTGAGTATACCAAACCTAAACGGCTGTGTATATATCAAATAAGGTTCAGTCTATATTGATATAATGCCGAACATGCAATCACCTGTGTTCATCAGCTAACGTGCGGAAAACTCGCTTTCCTGTCAAAGGCACTGTCTTTTTGAGCGGAATAACCTGGGAAGCGGCTTAAGAGGGGACTTTAGATGAAGGAGAGAGTAATACATAGCATATCAGCACTATGCTCAACACCTACGCCCATGTTTTGCCAGAGATGCACCCAGATGCAATGGAGAAAATGGATGCCTCTTTAGAGGGGAAAGGCAGGGGCAAGCTGAGCATCATAGAACATCTACACGGCTGTTCTGCAACTGCTATACGTCGGTACAAACTTCGCACAGAACTCCAACGAAGGGCAGTGAATAGCTCAAAATTATCTTCATATCTAGATGCGTTCTATGCTGAAGGCCATGTGATCACCGTTCCCATTGGGTCTGTCATCACTGAAGATTCTGACACCGATCTGGCGGCTCATTGTCCATAAGAGGTGATGAATGCTATCGGCGATGTCTGATGTAGGGAGGAGAGTAGCGAGAGCCCGAATCGTTGCTTCATCAGTGGCAAGCATGCTGAGCGCTTCCGCAATACACTGGCGCACAGACGAGTTCAACTGCTCATCGGAGAGCAAATGCACTACTCGTGGCACAATGGAGGACTCCCCTATCCGCCCAAGTGCTCCTGCGATACGCTCTTGCAACTGCACGTCGAGCTGCTTGTCGGAGAGCAACTCGACCAGTTGGGGTGCAACGGAGCGCTCTCCTATCTGCCCAAGCGCGTAGGCGATGCTCTCGTGCACCTGTGAGTTTATCCGCTCTTCGGAAAGCAACTCGACTAGTTGGGGCGCAACGGAGCGCTCTCCTAACCGCCCCAGTCCATAGGCGATGCTCTGACGCATTGGCCAACCAAGCTGCTCGTCGGAGAGCAACTCGACCAGTTGGGTGACAATGGCGTGCTCATCCAGGTGCCCGAAGGCACGGACCAGAGCTTGTTGCACTGGCCAGCGAAGCTGCTCTTCAAAGAGCAGTTGCATCAGTTGGGGAAACATCAAGCGCCCCCTTAGTTGCCCCAGTGCGTCTGCGATTTGTATACGCATCGACGAGTCGAGCTGCTCATCGGAGAAAAGCTGGAGCAGTTGGGTCCTAATGGAGCGCTCTCCTAGCTGCCCAAGCACATGTGGAATCCTCACGCGCACCGACCAGTCCACCTGCTCGTCGGAGAGCAGTTGCACCAATTGGGATGCGATGGAACGCTCTCCCAACCACCCTAGTGTATAGACGATGCTGTCGCGCACCTGCGGGTGCAGTTGCTCATCGGAGAGCAGCTGCACCAGTTGAGGGGCAACGGAGCGTCCTCCTAGCTGCCCAAGTGCATGGATGATGGTGGCGCGTACCGACTGGTCCAGCCGCCTATCAGAGACCAGTTGCACCAATTGGGGCACCAAGGAGCGATCACCCGACTGCCCCAGTAGAGAAGCACTGCTCTGGCGCACTGACTGGTCCACCTTCCTATCAGTGAGCAACTGGAGCAGTTGAGGGGCAATGGAGCGCTCGCCGAGCTGCGTTAGCCCTGTTGCAGTGCTTCCGCGCACCCGTGGGTTCAGCTGCCTGTCGGAGAGGAGCTGGACCATTTGGGGCGCAACGGAGCGCTCTCCGAGCTGCCCAAGCGCTTCTGCGATATACTGGCGCACGTACGTATTTAGCTGTTCATTGGAGAGCAGCTGAACCAGGTGAGGGGCAATCGATCGCTCTCCTAATTGCCCAAGCGCATAGGCGATGTACCGGCGCAACTGCCAGTCCAGCTGCTCGTCGGAAAGCATCTGGACCAGTTGGGGGACAATAGAGCGCTCTCCTAATTGCCCAAGCGCTCCTGCGATGCTCTCCCAGTTAAGCTCCCTGTCGAAAAGCAGCTTGACCAGTTGTGGGGCAATGGAGCGCTCTTCTAGCTTCCCAAACGCTTCCGCGATCTGCTGGCGCAGCCGCGGTTCCACCCGCTCGTCGACGAGCAGCTGGACCAGCCGCCAGCGTGACGAGCGTTCCCCTAGCTGCTCAAGCGCTTTTTTGATGCTCTGGCGTACCCGCGCATCCAGTTGCTCTTTGAAGAGCAGCTGCACCAGTTGTGGGGCAATGGAGCGCTCTCCTACCTGCCCAAATACTTCTGCGACGCGCTCGCGCAGCCGCCAGTCGAGTTGCTCATCGGAGAGGAGCTGGACCAGTTGGGTATCTACCGTTGTCTCACCTATCTCGACCAATGTTTCGGCAACCTGCGTTTGTGTCAACGCGTAGCGCGTGGTCTTCAACACCTGGAACAGGCGTGTAACGACCTCTGCGGAGAGGGGAATGTGTCGGACGGTGGGATCTGCTGCTGCCAGGCAACGACCAGCCAGGATCAAGTTGGTGGGAACAGATCATCTCGCAGCGGGTGTGTTGGTGCAAGCCCAAGTAAGTGCTGGAAGAGCAAGCTCACATCAGAGGTGCATCCTGCGTAGAAGAAGAGGACTGCTTCCCACCACGGATCGTCTCGCCGCCGCAGGAGGAGATCGAGTTCCTGATGATCAATGGCATACCGGGCAGCAAAATAGTCCTGAAAAGTGAGGTGGACAAAACCATACCAACCACGCGCTTGCTTCTGGAGCAGCCCGTGTTCCGCAGTGATCTCAGCCAACACCTGTCCGTTTTGCTCTGGCGGGAGTCCGATAGTGGGCAAGAAAGCAGCAATCACCTCAAGCAATGCACGTTCGGGAAAGGAGGCCTGCCCTTGCTGGTGAAAATGCCAGGCCACGGTTTCCAGGAGTTGTCGGTGGTGTTCTGGCTTGAAGGCGTGCATGCGACCGAGAGTGCGACTGGCATCCCATTGCGTCAGCTGGGTCTCCACGTACTGGTCGTACAGTGCTGCTCTCCGCTCAGGGAGAGCGCGTCGCTCGTCATACACGATGAGCAGCAGCGACAACAAGAGGGGATTGGCCGCCAATGCCTGCAGATGTGCAGTGCGCTCCAGTTGCGCGTGGAATGCGGGAGCAATGCCCCGCCTGGAGGGATCGGGATGGCTGGCAAACCAGCGTTCCACAAACGGGTCGCTCTCTTCCGGGCGCACATCCAGCACCTCCAGTTCTGCAAAGCCGGCCAGGCGGGTATGTTGATGGGAGTTTGCTTTGCGAGCGGTGACCACGATGGGAGCTTGCGGATAGCGGGTGGCAACATCCGTAACGGCTTTGGAGATCTGATGGGAAGCGTTCTCCGCCGGCTCGTTGGTGGTCTCTGTTCCCATCTCGTCAAACCCATCAAGCAGGAGCAGGGCGTCCCCGTTTTGTAACTGCTCCTGCATGTCGTTCAGGGCTTGCGCTTGCGGGAAGCCATAGCGCTCTTCCCACACAGCCGAAGCGAATGCGAGCAGGTCACGGTGTCCCGAGCGAGCAAACACAGGTAATGCAACATGAATGGGCAGGTCAGGCAGACCCTTGAGTTGTTGAGCAAGCGCTTGCACGGCGAGGTACTGCAGCAGGGTCGTCTTGCCAGTGCCAGGAGCACCCACGATGACCGAGTGCTTGTACATGCAAAGCTCATGTTCTGGTGCGAAGGCAATCCTGGTCCGCCTTTCTACTGGCCGTCGATGGGCCATCCTCAAGGCATGAGGATCATTGCTCTGCACTACCCACTCAAGGTCATAGCCTGGCCTGGGATCCTGATGTAAGCGTAAAGGCATGTAGCTATCCGGCACTTCGAGCGGGCGGGTCATATCTGGCAGGTGCAGGCGTGCGATCCGTGGATCGCTCTGGAGGGCCTTGCGGTAGGCTGCGACACGTTCGGCAAGCGTGTGCGCACGCTGCAGAGCAGTCTGGGCTGTCTCGGCTTCTGTTTCCTGGCGCTGCTCTTCACCATCTTGACCTGGTTCATCCTGTTCTTTTTGCATCACGCAGCATCTCCTGTTCGTGTCGAAATTGTTCTTCCTGGGACTCCCTCCCACCTTGCATCGCATGGCCTTTTTTCAGTACGCAAGAGAAGCAAAACTGCACGGGAAATTCCTACCAGCAGGAGTATAGCATGGTTTGCTCTTTTTGCAAGTGAAGAGAAAAACCGGTGTTGCTGTCAAATCGGCTGTCTTTTTGCGAAGCATGGTTTGTGAAGTGGCTTCAGGCGGGGGGCGAGAGGGTAGAGGAAGTGAAACACATTGTATCAGTGTTATTCTCAACATCTCTGCTCATATTTTGCTGGAGATACACCGAGATGCCATGGATAAAATGGGTACCTTTTTTAGAGGGAGGAAGTAGTAGCAACAGGTGGTAATGCTTTCACGAGCGACAAACTGAGTCTTATGGGAGTGAGACCTCCACCGCTTAATGTAGTTCTACCCTAATAGAAGCTCTACTTTGTAAATCTTCTCTCCAAGCGATTTTGCGAAAAACGCAAATGCAAACTGCGAAATGTGGGTTTTAAAGTTCATAAGGCAGGGGTATCCGCAGGACGGAAGTTCTATGAGTTGCTTGCTAAAAACTGTCCAATCTCCGCCAGCGCAGCCATAGCGCGGCACGTAATCTCGATTGATTCGTAATATGGAATCCCCTCTT
>WNFJ01529848.1_pt2 | contig 10765 bp, 9 predicted proteins | sample 5400461 | NCBI WGS metagenome assembly WNFJ01 (sample SAMN13153349, study PRJNA577476) | soil metagenome | isolation source: 115 cm saprolite on Douglas fir-dominated hillslope | place: USA:California | collected 2013-09-17
GGGGTGGACAGAGCAGCCGCCAAAATGCCAGCTTGGCCACCCAATGCGACATAGGAGGATACTCTGGCCCTGAGACTAGCCGGCCACGTTTCCGCTACAAGCGCCAGACCGATGCCAAACTCTCCGCCGAAGCCGAGACCGGCCAAGCTGCGATAGATAAGCAGGTCCCAATATCCCCGAGAGAAGGCGCAAAGCCCTGTGAAAATTCCAAACAGAAGAATTGTCCAGGTCAGTACTCTCACTCTGCCGAAGTAGTCGCTCAGAAGACCAAAGACGATTCCGCCTATCACCGCGCCAAGGAGCGTGCCAGTCATAAGAGATGCGGCTCTGGCGGTATTCAACCCAAAGGCCACCGAAATAGGCGCCAGGAGAAAAACCAGAACCAACAAATCGAATCCCTCAACACCATAGCCAATCGCTGAAGCCCATAGAGCAAGCCTGGCTTCCCGGGTTGGCTTTTCGAGTGGTTGGGCTAAGCGAAGCTCATCGAATTGGGTGGTCAACGGGTTCCTCTTCCATTACGGGCACAGGTTCAGAGATGCCTGATCAAAAAAAGTCTGCTGCTGCTATCGAATTGAGCGCTTCTACCTGTTGTTCTGCCGTCTGGTCGGCCGCATTCGCTGCTGCTGCCACAAGTGACCGGAAATGTTCGAAATCTTTACGGGCAATGTCGCTATCGAGAGGGACCTGATGGTATGCGTCGATCAACCGATCTGTGTGATCTGCTAGAAGGCGATACAACGCTGCATTGCCTCGATCAACCCTTATGCTCTCGACACAAGAGTTCCGAAACGTGATCAAGGCGTTCGTCCCGAACGTGGAATAGTCGGGAACGCTACCCAAAATCAAGAGACCCATATGACCTCCTCGTGAAATTACGGTAAAGGAGGTTTCTTTATACGAACAATCCTGAGATTTGTCTATAAAAAAAGACAAAATGATTTGATTGACATATTTTTGTGATCCGTTAACCTCATTGAGGATGCTTTGCTTCTCGGCGTCCGTCCTAGGAAGGTCATGTTGTCTAAACCTCACAAAATAATTGCTATGCCATCGCATTCCTCCACCGATCTGGAGCGCTTTAAGGATATTGGTGCGCGCCTGAAGGCGTATCGCTTGGGTAGCGGACTAAGCTCCGAAGAAGTTGCGGGCCTGCTTTCTGTTTCGCGTGCCGCGGTCTACAGAATTGAGGCTGGTGAAGTCGTCAAGATCGAGACGCTTGAGAAGCTCGCCGATCTTTTCGGAACCTCGATGGCGTCTCTCCTTGACGTGGGCGTTGAGTATCACCCCAAAGCGATTAGTTTTTTCGAACGAATGCGCCAACTGGAGTCGGATGCCGACCAGATCGTGGCTCATTTCGGTCCCCTGTCATTCCTGCTTACGACGGATGCGTATAAGGAAAACCTCCGTCAAATGCTGATAGAGTCGGTGCCTGAGCACATCTCAAGCCGTGCCGCCGAAGAGCAAATCGACAAACTTCTCGAAATCCTGGAGGACAGAAAGACTGTTTTCCGCCGCAGGCGCGTCAGCGTCGTCAATCTCATCTCCGCGCCTAGTGTGCAACGCTTTCTCAAACTCGGATTGATTGGCTCCTTCAACGTCCCGCAGAAGGAGATCCCAGCGCGTCGACGAGCCGCGCGCGTAGAGGTCGAAAATCTAATCGACATTATGTCGCATGAACCGATGGGAATCCAGATCGGCGTGATTGAACACATGATGCCGAACGAAACGTTCCAACTCTTTAGAAAGCCGCAACAGACGGTGCTTGCCGTCAGCCCATTCAGACTCGGTGAAACGCCAGATATACACATGGGTGTTGCGACGATCACCGCGTCCAAAGAGGCCGTATCCATTTACGAATCAATGTCTTCCGATCTATGGGCTCGAGCACGCAAAGGGGTGGATGGAGCGAAGCTTCTCAAAGAGATTCTCGAACAATCGAGCGAAGCTTAGCGAGGGCCTGTTTGCCTTTTGCAGGAAAGACGATTGACACCAAGTGACGGTCGGTATAAAAATATGTCTTTCGTCTCATTTTTGAGACAGATGGAGACTCCCTCATCGTGCCTGCCCCGACAATCACGAACTTCGCGACTCTCAATGGCAACGGATCTTCCCAAGCCATTGGCTTCCCTATTGGCGAGCAGTTGGCGACTGTAGTCTCGAACGACCGAATCAACAGCGAATATCGCCAACTGGTCGTATCTCTTCTATCTGCAATGCCCCGCCACGCCTTCTGCTAGTCCATACCTCCGTAGACCGATGAGTATCTACGCCACCGATCCCAAACGAGGAACGGTCGAGTTTCTCTATAAAGTCACGGGAGCGGGCACTCGCGGTCTTGCTCAGTTGTGCGCCGACGACTCCCTCAATGTCCTCGGGCCACTCGGCATAGGCTTCCGTCTGGAACCAGTTTGGCGAAGCATCGTTGTTGTTGGCAGGGGAGTCGGACTCGCAACTCTCGCGCCGCTCGCATCCGTGGCACGCCGAAGAGGAATCGCGGTCACGGCAATTTTAAGCGCCCGGAACTCAGAACTCTTGATGTCTGTCGATGTCTTCAAGAGACACGGGGCAACGGTGTTGACCGTGACTGATGCCGAAGGCAACAGTGATATCACAAACGTCGAACGACTTCTTCGCTCCTTAGTAATCGACAAAAGAGCAGACGCCTTCTTTACCTGCGGATCGCAAAGACTGACCGACCTACTCCAGAAGCTTGGGCGTTCCATGAATATCCCAGGGCAGGTTGCCCTGGAACAGCAGATGGCTTGTGGTTTGGGCATGTGCTTTTGCTGCGTGAAGGTTTTCCGCACCGAAGGGACGATAGAACAGCGCCGGGTTTGCGTCGAAGGGCCAGTCTTTGATCTCGCGGAGGTCCAGCTTTGATTGATCTCTCCGTAAATATTGGCGGAATAAATCTTGCGAACCCCGTCATGCCCGCCTCGGGCACATTCTCCGAACGCCTCGCTCAGGTTTTTGACATCAACCTCTTGGGAGCTCTTGTCCTGAAGACGATCACGAGGGAGCTCAGGGAGGGCAATCCCCTTCCGCGGGTTGCCGAAATCCCAAACGGACTTCTCAACTCGATTGGTATCCCCTCCAAAGGGATTACAGATTTGATCGAGAAAACTCTCCCTTTCGATCGACAGTTCAATCCGCCTCTCATTGTCAGCATATCCGCGCCAACGGCGAAGGGTTTTGCAAGCCTCGCTCGAGATCTAAGCCTCGAAGGTGTCGCTGGACTGGAAATCAACCTGTCCTGTCCAAATCTCGAAGAAGATGGAAAATCATTTGCGATGTCGGCGTCTTCTACGCACACCGTCGTACGCCAAATCCGAGCCGCGACGCACCTTCCACTTTGGATCAAGCTGACCCCGAATGCCGGAGACATTGCAGAAGTGGCGAAAGCGGCTGAGTCCGCAGGCGGAGATGCGCTCGTTGTCGCAAACACCATCCTGGCCATGGCCATCGATGTGAACACCTTTCAATTCCGGCTTGGAAACATCATGGGAGGCCTTTCCGGCCCAGCGATCAAGCCAATTGTTCTTCGCCAGGTATACCAATGTTCCCGAGCCGTCGAAATTCCTGTCGTGGGCTGCGGAGGTATCAGCAGCACCGAGGACGCAGTGGAGTACCTGCTGGCGGGCGCAAGTGCAATACAAGTTGGTACCGCAACCTTCATCCATCCGAACACGATGCCAGATATCGTCGAAGGCCTTAAATCCTTTTGCCGACAGCGCGGCCTTCCCACGATCAGTGCATTGATTGGCTTAGCAACTCACCAACAACCTGACGAGGCTAGCCACACCACGTTGGTTTCGCGGGCATGAATTCAGAGGTGGTCTTATCTCTTCCAAATCCGCCGACGTTCGATGAATTGGCGAGCGCAGAGTCCCTGTTTGATTCGCTTCGCGAGATCTCTCGTGCCGGCATCGGGGTTACGCGGGAAAGCTATGGCACATCGGAAGAGACTGCGATCAGGCTTGTCGAAATGGTGGCTGAGCGCAATGGTTTACAGACTGAGCGAGACGATGCCGCTAACCTCTTTGTTACTCTCCCAGGGGCAGCATCTGATGGCTCCTTCGTTCTTTGCGGCTCACATCTTGATTCCGTCCCGTGCGGGGGAAACTATGACGGTGCTGCCGGTGTTGTTGCTGGGTTGATTTGTCTGTGCAAGATGAAATCACTCGGGATTGCACCTCGTAGAACGATCAAGCTTGTGGCACTGCGAGCCGAAGAGAGTGCCTGGTTTGGGAAACCGTGTCTGGGGTCGAGTGCCCTTCTCGGTCGGCTTAGCCCTGAGGACTTCTCCCTCAAGAACTCGGTCACTGGCAAGACGCTCAAAGAGTCCATGGAATTGGCTGGAGCGAAAATGGATCGTATTCAATCATCCCGCCCACTGATTGATCTCAAGAGAATAACCGCATATTTTGAACTGCACATTGAGCAGGGTCCAGTATTGATTAGGGACGACAAAGCCCTTGCGATCGTCAGCGCGATCCGCGGAAATATTCGTCACAGTCATGTGACCTGCAGCGGTGAAGCGGGACACTCCGGCGTGGTGCCACGCTCCCTTCGACACGATGCGGTCCTGGCTACGGCCGATCTGCTGATGAGACTCGATCACTACTGGGAGCAGATGCTCAAGAACAACTCCGATCTCGTGGTCACCAGCGGGATTATCAGGACCAATACAGCCGACCATGCCATCACACGCATTCCAGGCGAAGTGACGTTCAGCCTGGATATACGGAGCCAAAGAGAGGAGGATTTGGAGATCTTCTACGATCAACTTCAATCAGAGTGCCGACAGATAGAGGCCGAACGAGGCGTCTCTTTTCAATTCGATCACAAATTCCATTCGCGGCCCGTGGGTCTGGATGCGTACTGGATCGAGCGATTGGCCGGTCTTGCGCTAAAGTTGGGGATCGTCGCTCCTGTCATACCCAGCGGAGCAGGTCACGATGCTGCAGTTTTCGCCGAGTCTGGCGTCCCATCCGCGATGATCTTCGTTCGAAATCAGAATGGTTCCCACAACCCGCACGAAGCGATGGAAATCGGCGATTTCCTGCAGGGTGCACAACTGTTGTATGAGGCATTGTTAGACGCGGCATGAGTATCGATCAGATCACACTTCGACGGCCCGACGATTGGCACGTTCATCTACGTGACGAACAGATGTTGCGCGCGGTTTTACCATTCACTGCGCGGCAGTTCGCACGAGGGATCGTAATGCCCAACCTCAACCCACCGATCACCAATCGCGAGTCTCTGATTCGCTATCGAGAACGCATTCTTGCCGCTCTTCCAGTTGACCTCAGCTTCCAACCCTTAATGACCCTTTATCTCACAGATGGAAGCGACCCAGATGAAATCGAGAGTGCATTTGACGAAGGTATAGTTACCGCCGCCAAGCTGTACCCCGCGCATGTCACGACCAATGCCCAACATGGCATCAGCAATCTTGCCGCTATCCATCGAACCTTGGAACGCATGGAAAAGATAGGAATGCCACTCCTAGTGCATGGAGAGAGTCACGATCCGAACGTCGACATCTTTGACCGCGAGCGAGTCTTCATCGAACAAACATTGGTTTCCCTTCTTGCCAGATTTGAAGGACTGAAGGTTGTTCTGGAACACATAACGACGGGATTCGCGGCAGACTTTGTTCGTGCAACACCAGGCAGACGGCTTGCAGCCACAATTACTCCGCACCACCTTCTACTCAATCGAAATGCAATGTTTGCAGGCGGGCTGCGACCGCACGCGTATTGTCTTCCGGTGGCAAAGCGAGAAGAAGATCGGAGGGCGCTGCGTAAGGCAGCGACCTCAGGTGCGTTTTGCTTCTTTCTTGGAACGGATAGCGCTCCCCATCTCAAGGAATCCAAGGAATCGGATCGCGGTTGTGCAGGTGTATTCTGCGCACCCGTCGCAATGGAAACCTATGCGCAGGTCTTCGACGAAGAAAATGCTTTGCAACAACTGGAGGCCTTCGCCTCTATAAATGGACCAGTGTTCTACGGATTGCCCATCAACGAAACCAAGATCGATCTACGCCGACGAAGACATACTTCTGAAGACACAATCGGCGTGGGCCTGAGCCGTGTGCAGGTATTTCGCTCGGGAGATGAGATGGAGTGGGAACTTGTCGAAGATGCAAGCACAGCTCAGAACTTGGACAGAGTCTCCGCCTTGTCACAATCTCGAAGTGCAGCTTCTCCCTGGCTCCAGGAAAAGGCCCCGCACCTACCATGCCGAATGGGAGAGTTGCCGGCGGCTGTGCTGTTCCCAGGTGATCCAGGGCGAGTAGATCGGTTTTCCCGCGTTATGGAAGACTTTCGCATCCTGGGTCAAAATCGCGAGTTCCGAATTGGAGTAGGAAGGTTTAATGGAGTCGAGCTTGGAGTCTGCTCAACTGGAATTGGCGGCCCCTCTACCGAGATTGCGCTTGTTGAAGCGGCAGAGCTCGGTTGCAGATTTGCCCTCCGCGCAGGTGGAACAGGCGCACTCGACCCATCAATTCCGCTCGGCTCGCTTCTGATTGTGACCGAAGCCCTGAGAGGTGGGGGGGCGGCGTCTCTTTACGCGCCCTTGAATCAGCCGGCGAAGGCCGATTCCAGAATGACGGCCGCGCTCATCACTTCCGCAGATCGCAACGGCCTAATGTACAGAAGCGTGAGCGTTGCTTCAGTGGATGGCTACTATGCGGGCCAAGGACGACCGTATCCCAACTCACCTTCAAACGTCGGCTCAATGCTGGCCGATTACACGGCTAAGGGTATTTGCGCACTTGATATGGAGTCGGAGACCGTGTTGGTTATCGGTGCCCGGATTGGCTTAGTATCCGGGGTGCTCCTTTCAGTTCACGCAAACCGGGCCACGGACGAGTGGTTAGAGGAGTATGACGTGGCTCAAGATGCCATGATCCGCGTCGCATGTGGTGCTTTGGCACAACTTGTCAAATCAGAGCTTATGGTGCGATGAATAAATTTGGACCCAGCCTGAACGACGTGAATAGTGATTTCCGGCCGGATTGATGGATCGAGGATTTGATTTGGGTGGAGTGTTTGGATGAGATTCCTCAGCCAGACTCAGGAGGCCTCGTCCTCTCCGTCTCGCTGCTCGTCCTCGATTTCAGCTATAGTGTCGTCCTCCTCGGCGTGCTGGTGCGCCTAGCTCCTGAATACGCCTAGCCCACAGATCGGCATGATGTTTCTCCGCAGCTGCTAGACCCCGCAAAGCGTTCCTGCGTTGCGGATCGACTTCGCCTTTGGCAAAGGCCGTGTAGGTGTAGTGGCCCTCCATCTCGGCTTGCCAGTTAGCCTCCAGAGCAGCGAGAAGCCTCTTATTGTAGGAACCTGTCATCACTTGTGCCTTTTCTATTTCAAAGTACGCCCTTGCGAAGTCAATCAAATATTCAGCTCAGCCCGCCGAACAAGCCGAAGACATGATCGATAAAGACTTAGCCATTTACTTCGAGGAACGAAACGCAAGCGCCGTTCGGGCTTCAACCTCTCCGAAGGAGTTGGGCTTCCATGGGTTGGAGGGTGACACGCACGACGTTAACAGGACCGCTGCCTTGTGAGCCGTCGGCTTCATTGACAACAACGTTCCCACCTGCAAGCTGGGTGACCTGGCCTGGGGCGGCCGGCGCCGTGCGGTTGCTGTAGAGGATTCGAAACGCATTACCGGGCGCGCTCAGATTAGAGTCGACAATCACCGACACGGTTTGCGGGGCGGTGGTATTGAAATTGGCAACTGTAAGGACCTCCTGATCATTCAGGATCCTGGAGAATGCCAGAACACCAGGGGCGGTAGCCGAGATGCCGAAGCTCCGCTGGTCTCCTGAGATTGGCCGGAAGTAGAAGCGTCCATAGCGAAGCGCCGCCTGGTTCGCACGAATGGAAGCCACCTTTTGAATCTCAAGGAAGAAGGGATTGGTCCGGTCGAATCCCGGGCCGCCCCAAAGCGCCTCACGCACAGCCGGATCAGTGCCGGAGCCGTGCAGACCTTGTTCGGTCCCGTAGTAGATGCAAGGGATTCCCGGAAGAGCCAGAAGACATGCCAGGCCCGCCGTCACCTGGCTGTCGTAGATCGGCAAGCCATCGGGAGGAATGTAGCGAATGCGTGTCTTGTTGTCGTGATTGTCAAGGAAGGTGACGAAGAAGCGGGTGGCGTCGCCGTGCGAACTGAGGATGTTTTGTTCGGTTTGCTTCCGCTGCTGGTACATGGCGACCATGAGCTGCGGTGCTTGAGAGCCCTTGACGACAGGGACCAGCGTGTTGAAGAGAGGATAGTCGAGCGCAGCGTCAACGCCGACCACGTCTCCTTCAGAGCTCGTATTGCGGCCGATGAAGCGAGCGATGTCCTGTTCCTCGCTGCCGTCGAGTACCTCACCGAAGGTGAAGAAGTTCTTTTTCCCAATGCTCAAGGCGAACTCTCGCATGGAGTTGCCGAAGATCTGAGGGAGATTTCCCTTGAGATAGCGCAGTGTGTCGATGCGGAAACCGTCGATGTCGTAGCGCGCGACGACGTATTGATAGGCGCGGATCAGGAAGCGCTGGACGTCATTTTCCCAGGTGGAGAGCTGTTTGAACGGAGGGAAGTCACCGATGGTGTCGTCGTAGGGTGCGGGGTTTCCCTGACGGCGGAAATACTCGTTTTGCTGCAGTTCGAGGGGCCAAATCAACTCATCTCGAGAAGGGTTGGGAACCGTGGGGGGTGTCGTGCTTGTGGCTACCGGATGTCCGTTTGCGTCGCGCCACTGGACGGCCATGCGGTTGTCCGAATAAGGAGCATCGCTGCCGCCGGAGTTCGAGGCATAAGCAAACACATCGCCGGCGTGGTTGAGCACGATATCGAAGATCACGTAGAGACCAGCGCGATGCGCGGCATCGACCAGATCGCGCAACTCCTGGTCGGCGTTGGGCGCATTTTCGGCAAAGAATGGATTGGCGCTGAGGAAGTCCTGAATGCCGTAACCGTGGTAGGAGCCCTGGTCGAAGCGAGTGTTCTTGAGCACCGGGCTCAGCCAGATTGCGCCAGCGCCTAACGCCTTGATGTAGGGCAGTTGGGCCTGAATGCCCGAGAACTTGCCTCCCTGATATTGAAAGCAATTGGGGTCATCGAAAGGCGGATGTAGAGGCGGAGCGGAAGGATTGCGGAACCGGTCCACCATCAGGAAGTAGATCCACTGGTCACGCCAGTCGGCTGGCGACGGAAAGGCTGGCTGGGCGGAATCGGGCTGACCGATAGCGGTTGCGGCGTCCAGTACAGCCTGGAACTCGGTAGAAAAAAGCGAAGTGGGCATGGGCTCTCCCGCAGCTATTCTTCAGTTCTGATGAAGCGAAATGCAATTGCTGCAACTCACATTACAGCTACTCTGTGCAAACCGCGCGAAAGAATGGAGCACCCGATATCGGGGCTCACGGAGTTGCGCAAAGACTCCCTAAGCGATGGCGATGACGTACGTACTTCCTCCTTTGATCGCCGCGCCATCCCGCTGGATCACGTCGAGCCGGTAACTGTCTCCAGGTTTTGAACTCGACGGCGCGAGTATCGTGATGCCAACGGTGAACTTCCCTCCCGAAGAAAGCACGGCGCCCCGAATTGTGGGCGTCAAAAGTCCCGTGTTGGCCTGGTAAATACGACTCCGATCCAGGCTAGCCAGCCTCTCGGAGCGACGCGACCTTGGCAAGTCATCCGAAGCATCGCCCGACAGTTTCTCACCGACGCGTTCGATAAACTCTCCCACACGCTCGAACCAGCGTCCGACCTCCTCGTGGAGGAATTCCTTGAACGCATCTCTTGGGACCTCAGTGAAATCAGAGACTGCACGATTCTTGTCGGAGAACTCGATTTTCTTGGGCAGCGTGAGGGCGATTTCACCCGGGAAGTGAGCGCGATCGAAGACCAAGTCAACAACCGAACCCTTCGATGACGCATTGTGAAAGTCCAACAACACAGTTTGAGGAAACATTCGAAGCGTTCCTGGTTCAGTTCCTGGTGTGCTGCCGACGGGAACCAGATGCACATTGCGGTGGACGATGTGCTTGTCGCTCATCGTAACTTGGTCGAGGCTGGTGTTGACGGAGGCGATCAGGTCTCCTGGAGTGGTGGTGAACGCCGCCAGACAAACGTGATCGTGAGTCATGGGCAACCCGAGCGTAGAAAAATCGAGCTGATATTCCACGACCTGCGGCGTTCGCACATCCAGGTCGCGGCTAAGCGGCCTGTACGGTGAAGCGGAATCGACGAACCGCCATCCCGAGCCAGCCAGGCAGCGTTGCTGTCTCCACTATTGATATGTGAAGCGTAGTTGGCCGGTAAAGCGGGGAGTCCAGCGGAAGCATCCGCGACGAGCAACAGTACGCTGACTTGCGCCGCGGGGACAGGCGTCAAGCTCCGGTTGTGCACCTCAACGAAGATTCGGTCAGTGCCGCTTAAGTCGCCGGTTTCGATACGTGCAACAGAATCCACATAATCCCCGATGTTGGTTGCAAAGTCCGCGTAGTTCACTGGGCTGCTAAGGGCCGGTAGACCGGGTAGCGAACTGCGCCGTACTTTGATGTCAGCACTCATCCAGTGATAAAGGGTGTAATTGACATGAGTGGGATCCAGGTGATTCTCAACCCAGGGTCCGCGCGTGCCGTTAACTCGGCCGCTGTCGTTGTAATTTGCGCGGAGGTAGATGTCAGGGTCAAGGCCTGTCGCTGCGGACAGATCGATTTCCCATGCGCTTCTACCGTGAGTGGCAGCTCGCAGTAGA
>WNFJ01168479.1_pt1 | contig 10764 bp, 11 predicted proteins | sample 5400461 | NCBI WGS metagenome assembly WNFJ01 (sample SAMN13153349, study PRJNA577476) | soil metagenome | isolation source: 115 cm saprolite on Douglas fir-dominated hillslope | place: USA:California | collected 2013-09-17
CAAGAGAAAAATGAAAAAATAAAACAATCTACATGGAAAAACGCGCGAACCCCTGTTTTTATGCGGTTATTTTGGCTTTCCCTACAGAAACTAGTCTAGGAGGTAAGTGTGGAACCGCCGGGGGCATAACGGGAAGCTATTTACCCTCAGAAAGGCTGCCAAGATGTTGGTCTTTCTGAATGTTGAAAGTAGGCCCTTAGTTATCTATGGGATGCGAGCAATAGTTTCAACGGTATGGTAAATGCACAAATGCTATCAACGCAGTTGGTCAATGTCACAAATTCTCGTTCTACGATTGAGTTCGCCCCGCACTCAGGAAGACCGGAGATTTATCATCTCCGTTTGGATGAATTCCAAGTTGAATACATATCATCAGGTCTACTGGGCCCCTTGCCCTTGAGCACGCCCGCATTCCGTGCGCGGGCGAGCAAGGAAGGTGTCGGTAGTTCGGGAGATAAAGAAAACGTGGAAAAGCAAGAATTACAGGTCTCATTCCTTAGTCATGATGGCGGATTAGGTGAAGCAATTTCGCGGGCCTTGGGAGAAGGATTTCTTTTTCGCACCAATGGGGTCCGTCGAATAGACGGACTTCAAGAAATTTTAGCGTGGTCGGATATTGTGTTTCTCGACCTACGACGGTCGAACCTGCAGCCAGAAGAGACGGGTCTCTGTCAACTTGAGGATATTTGCTCGCAGCCTGACCATCCACCCATTATCGTTCTTTGCGACACAGATGATCGCGACTTTCTTCTGCGAACCAAGGAGAAGGGCGCGACGGACAGCGTCGCAAACCCTCCCAACATTATTGAACTACGCTTGCTATTTCGGCGAGCCTACCGAGTGTTCACGACCGAGCGAGAATTGAAGCGTGCCCGTCTTCAGGAGAGTCTCAGGGGACATCTGCACGAACTGCTGGGGAATTCTCCGAACATGGTGGAACTTTTTGCTTTGGTCGGGCGGGTTGGCCCGTGTGATGTCAATGTGCTCATCACTGGGGAAACTGGCACAGGAAAGGAACTTCTAGCTCGAGCCATTCATCAAATGGGGCCGAGGAGCAGCAACCCTCTCGTAGCATTTTCCTGCGCGAACTTACCGGAAGCATTAGTCGAGGATGAACTGTTTGGGCACGAGAAGGGTGCGTTCACAGGGGCAATTCAGCCCCGTCAGGGCCGCATTGAAGGAGCCAACCGTGGGACATTGTTCCTCGATGAAATCGGAGACATGGGATTAGGATTGCAGCCCAAACTACTCCGCGTCCTTCAGGAGAAAACCTTCGAGCGCATTGGCAGCAACAAGATGATTTATGCTGATGTGCGCTTGATCTCCGCTACCAATCGCGACCTGCGGACGATGGTAGAACAGGGAAAATTTCGTGAAGATCTCTACTATCGTCTAAACGTCGTCGAACTACATCTTCCTCCTTTGCGCGAGCGCCGTGACGATATCCCTGTTCTGGTTCATCATTTCGTGAAGAAAGCTGCGGAGCGATTTCACAAAAAGGAATTGTCCATTTCCACTTCTGCCATGAGAGTCCTGGAACATCATCACTGGCCAGGAAATGTGCGCGAATTAGAAAACGTCATCCAGCGAGCTATGGTTTTGGCCGAAGGTCACACGCTAGACATTTCGCATTTGCCTGCGCTAATGAGGAACCAGACTGTGGAAAGTGTTCCGATGCAAATTCCCCAGAACATCTCGCCGGCCGATTTAAAAAGCGATCTGCCGACAGAGCGCGCATCAAGATCGAGAGCTTGCTCTTACGAAGAGGAAATGCGTCGTTTCAAACGCAGTCTGGTTCTGGACACTCTACGACAGAACGGCTGGCGCAAAGCCGAAAGTGCTCGTGCTCTAGGTGTCGCACGCGGCTACCTCCACCGCCTGATCAATCAACTAGACATTAAGCAAGAGGAAGGCGTTCCTATTGAAAGCAATATCAAGCGGGCTCCTCCGGGCCCGGTAATGTAAGAGTAGGATGAATGTCAGGGCGATTACGCATTCCCTCTAGCAGCAAAACTTTGCGAGGCAGGTAAAGATTGAAATGACCGCAGGACTCTTTACAGACGCAGGCCTTGCTATTCTGAAAGAAACTCAAAATGGCGATGGCGGATGGGGATACTACCCGGAGTCCCGCAGCCGTGTAGAGCCAACCTGCTGGGCTTATTGTGCACTTTCGGCCGCGAATGATTCGGCCAAGGTATCTGCCTGCTCCAACGCTCGGCGTTTCCTTCTTTCCAACCAACAAAACGAAGGAAACGCCGAGCGTTGGAGCAGGCAGATACCTTGGCCGAATCATACGCGGCCGAAAGTGCACAATAAGCCCAGCAGGTTGGCTCAAAGACTATCCGTTTGACAGCAGCCCTTTGGTCCGCTTGCTTGGCAGTCTGCGTTCGAAAACTCGCGTCTCCCAGCATGATGATTCTTACCGGGGGTGGGGTTGGACACCAAGGACCAGCAGTTGGGTCGAGCCGACAGCCTTCGCACTACTGGCCTTACAAGAATCTCGGGTGCAGCAATTTCCTGCTGCCGCTTCCGAGCGGCGAAAACTTGCTGTGGCATTGCTCTACGACCGAATGTGTCCTGACGGTGGCTGGAACTGCGGCAATCCTCGCGTGTATGGAGTCGCAGGCCAACCGTTGGTTTTGCCAACGGCGTGGGCACTCATTGCGCTTCATCCTTTTCCGGAACATGAGTGCAAATCGCAAAGCCTGGCGTGGCTTGAAAATGAAGTTCCCAAGATTGAGAGTCCCGGGTCACTTGCCGCGGCAACCATGTGCCTTGAAACTTATAGCAAAAAATTGCCAGACGCAAAATTCAATTTGCAAGATTGCTCGCCGGATCGTCTGCTGCAGGATGGCATTCACATTCTTGCTTGGGTATGTCTAGCGCTAAACACGAACCGCAACTGGCCGGCGCGAGTGGGTGAAACAATTTGAATCTGCGTAGCCGACAACTCGTTCCGTCTTTCCAGAGACCTCCTTCTCGGGTTTTGATTCGAAAGGCCTTCAATTATCAACAGGACCTAGCTGTCCTGATTCACGAAAGCCTATGCGAGTTCAATCTGTCTGTTCAGGGAAAAACTGTCTTGCTAAAGCCCAATCTAGTTGGCTTGGATCCTTTGGGCGTAATGAATACACATCCTGCAGTGATCGCGGCAACGCGGGAGAGCTTTTTACGCCTCGGAGCCGCACGAGTACTTGTCGGGGACGGGCCTGCAATGGACCGCGACACCCACGCGATATTGGAGTCAGTACGTCTACGCGAATTCATGGGTGAGCTTGGACGAGACTTCTGCGACTTGAATCTCGACGATGTAGATAAGGTTGTCCTCGAGACACGCGCTAGTAAGTTGAAAGAACTGTTTCTCCCAAAAACAGTGCTGGGCGTCGATTTTCTGGTGTCGATGCCGAAACTGAAGACCCACCATTGGGCCGGAGTCACGCTTTCGCTGAAAAACATGTTTGGGATTGTGCCAGGAAGTTGCTATGGCTGGCCGAAGAATGTTTTGCATTGGGCGGGAATCGATCGTTCGATTCTGGATATCAATGCAGCGGCCAGGCCAGACTTCGCCATCGTGGACGGAATTTTTGGCATGGAGGGAAATGGACCTATCCAGGGCACCCCCAAGGCTGCAGGAGTACTCCTTTTTGGTGACGATCCAGTTGCGGTGGATGCGACGGCTTGCCGGGTGATGGCTTTGCGGCCTGAAAAAGTCCCTTACCTGGCACGCGCAGGGACGATGCTCGGCCATCTCGATCCCACGAAGATACAACAACTTGGAGAGGCTGTAAGCAGCGTGCGCACACCTTTCGCGGTCCTACCGGAGTTTCAGCGATTGGTCTGCAGTCCTCAATGATTTGGAACTACACCTGCACTGCACACTCTTGGTTCGAGCTTAAATCGCGGGTGGTGTCTACAAATGTGCACGGCACGCCGGGAAAAGGATTTCTGTCTGGGCTTGTGCACTTGGCTGGTTTGAAGTGAAAGTGAATTCCTACTGCCGAGCCACGAGGGAGTGGAAGGAGGACACGATGAAGCGCAAGAACGAAAGCGGTAACGCATTGGTATTTACAGCGCTGGCGTTAACTGTCCTGTTAGGCTTTACCGGGTTGGCAGTCGATATGGGCGCGTTGCGCTATGAGAAGCGTTTGCAACAATCGGCGGCTGATGCTGCAGCTCTTGCCGGCGCCTCAAACCTGGGTTTTGGCGGTATAACCTCCGGGGCGCAAAGTGCTTCGGCTGCAAACGGGTTCCCGGATAACGGCGGCGGCCAAGCCAGCAATTGTGGGTCGAGTGCCGCGGTCGGTACGGTCTGCGTAGAAGTTCTCAACCCCCCCGCAGCAGAGACCGTGAATGGCATAGCCATTCCGGCAGGACCGCATACTGGCGACAGCAACTACGTCGAAGTCCTCGTCACTGCCGTCCAACCGACTTACTTTATGAAAGCTTTGGGAATCAACAGTGAAACGATTACGGCGCGTGCGGTGGCCACGAACCTGAGCGGCGGGACTGGAGGGGGCTGCTTGTACACTCTTGGCCCACCGTCGAGCAGCATCGAAGGGGTTAACATCAATGGAAGCGCAGTTCTGAATGCTACAACCTGCGGAATTGTGGACAACGGCAATTTCAACACCAAGGGAAACAAACTAATCGTAAATGCAGGAACTTTTGGTCTGGCGGGAGACGCAAATCAGAGTGGACCAGGTGGTACGGTCACGTGCGCACAGACACCCACATCCTGCCCGACATTGAATATGCCTGCGGCTGCTGATCCGTTGGCCAGCCTCACTCCCCCATGCTCCCCATGCTCGGGTGGCGGCTCAATTAGCATCATGGGAAATGGTAACTTCAGCGGGACGGGAGTTACTTATAGCAACGGCGTCTATACCATCAGTCCAGGAACTTACAACTCCATCACCATTTCGGGCACGGGCAGTGGGAATCAGGTGGTCTTTAGCCCGGGGACTTACATTATCGACGGTAGCGGAGGCCTCACAATTCCAGGGAACGCGACGATCAGCGGAACCGCCGATACCTTCTATTTCACCAACGGAGCGACAGTCAATATGACTGGCACACCCACTGTCGATTTCACGGCGCCGGACCACATTGGGAGGCAACAGCTCGAGTTTCTATGACGGCGCATTGTATTTTCCAAAGGCGCAAATAACGTTCTACGGAAACAACAGCAGTTTTAGTGTCGCGGTCGTAGTTGCGGACGCGTTTGCTCTGAGCGGCAATCCCACTGTTAATCTGGAGGGCGCAGCAGGCCTGCCCCCTGGTGTGAATCTCATCAAGAACGCCGTGCTGGTGGAATAGCGATGAGCGCCGACCTGACAACGCGAACCCGCGCAGAAAACGGAACCCGGTCGCGTATTCCGCACGCTCCCGCGAACCTTCGATGGCAGGCCGGTCAAAGCCTGCTTGAGTTCGCATTGGTTACTCCTTTGCTGCTGGCCCTATTAATCGGAGGGATCGAGCTGGGACGCTACGCCTATATCGGCATATTGGTGGGAAACGCTGCGCGGGCAGGAGCCGCCTTTGGCTCTCAGGGATTGGTCTATTCAGCGCAAACAGGCAACATCACCGCAGCTGCCGTCAATGACTTTCAGAATAATGGGCAGACTGGTTTGGCAGTGACTTCGTCGACCTCTTGCGGTTGCGACAGCGGAGGCACCACGACCTCGGCAGTTTGCAGCACGTCGATCAGTCCTTCTGCGGGCACTTGCGGTTCGGGCCATTGGGTGGTGATGGTATCGGTGACGGCTTCCGGAACTTTCACCGCGTTGTTCAACTATCCGGGAGTTCCGCCGTCCATCACTATTTCCAGGACTTCCACGATGCGGGTGGAGAACCGATGAAACAATGGATGATACAAGCCGCCGGCACACACTTCCACACTGTTTTGTCCAGCCGCAAGCGGAAGGGAGAAGCAGGAACTGGCCTGGTTGAATACGCATTCATCTGCATCATCTTCATGACGATGATTTTTGGAATCATCGATTTTAGTCGCGCGCTTTATTCCTATCACTTTGTCTCGAATGTCGCGAGAGAAGCGACGCGATGGGCGGCTGTGAACGGTTCAAGCTGCGCGGGCGATGCAAGTTGCAACGGTACAGCACCCATGAATAATGGACCCGCCTCTCAATCGGACATTCAGACTTATGTGACGAATCATAGCCCGTTGGGCATTGATTCGGCCAAGCTCACGACGACAGTAACTTGGCTCTCGCTGAATGGGCCGGCGAATTGCAGTGCAGCAAATCCCGCGCCCGGCTGCACCGTTCAGGTTCAGGTCAGCTACGTGTTCTCGTTTGTCACTCCGCTCGTCTATAACAAGCCTTTGACGCTTTCGAGCGCGTCCGAGATGATCATCGCTCACTAAGAGATTTTTGCGATTTTGCGTAAGAATCGGAACCAATTGTGGCCAGCGCCACGTAGCGCAAGAAAATCGTGAAGTGGATACATTTGTACTGACAATGTTCCCCGCAATTTACCGGTATCTCGGGATGTATTCTGCCGCGGATATAGTTCTCTGTAACAATTTCAGATCACCTTCCTCGAACGTAAAGCGCGAATTTATCGCAATTTGATTGTTGTTTAGAGTTATCGTGCACTAATTCGTTCACTCTATCCGAAGTTTGTCATCTTTAGCTGCATGCCGACCCGTCTACAATTGGTGACCAATAATTCCAGAGCGTAATGCGTTGAGAACTCTTTCTTTCCAGGTTCATTGAAATCAGGAACTTACCAGATCACTTCGTTCGGCGTGAGATGGCGCTAAAGATGCTATTACCAACGTCAGAGTGGGCTCCCCTGCGCCGCTCGATCTAGATCAAATTCGAAAGGAACAACATGAAAAACGTTCTGATGCGTTTGTGGAAAGAAGAAGAAGGCCAAGACCTGACGGAGTATGCGCTGTTGCTGGCGCTGATCTCTGTCGTCATGGTTGCTACCATTCAGCTCCTCGCAACTGCTATTAAAACGGCCATCGGCGCTGCAACTACTGCTCTCGCTACCTAAAGCCAGCGGTACCTGACTTCCTCAGGTCGTGCTGCGCGACGACTGGTTCTGCGGCAGTTTGAGGTGATCGGGATGCGGTCCACGGTGGGCGGTTCGAGGTAATTACATTCTGGAGGAGAGAGTATGAAGCAGCTGATAACTAGGCTGTGGAAAGAAGAAAAGGGTCAGGACTTGACCGAGTACGCGTTGTTGCTGGCTTTGATCTCTGTCGTCATGGTTGCCACCATTCAATTATTGGCAGCGGGGATCCAAACGGCCATCGGCAACGCAACCACGGCTTTCACTACCTGAACCTTTCGTCTGACGCCCCAAGTCGCCGTAAGAAATTTCGCTTTTCGGCGGCTTGAGGCGCCCAGATGTCGCTGACATAAGAATTGAAGAACTATTCATTCTGTAATTATCGTGTCGGTAACGTGTCGGTAACTGGGAGAACTGAAGCATGCAATCGTCGGAAATCATCTGGGGACTGACTTTAGCAATAACCCTAATCGCGGCCTTGACGGATTGGCGCTCACACCGTATTCCAAACTGGCTGACCGTGCCGGCTCTGCTCCTCGGCGTTGCGGTGCACACCCAACTCAGTGGTTGGCACGGAACACTATTCGCACTCGAAGGTGCGTCCCTGGCTCTCCTTCTCCTTTTGGCTCCCGTCCTGACCAGAGTATTGGGCGCCGGAGACTGGAAGTTGATGGGAGCGGTAGGAGCCTTTCTCGGACCGGTTCTCATGCTGGTTGTATTATTTTGCAGTCTGCTCGCTTCCGGCCTGATGGCGGTCGTTCAGATGATACGTGCGCATCGAGTTGTTGAAACGATTCGTAACATGATTGTGCTCGCGCGAGGATTCTTTGCATTTGGCGTAAAGCCAAATCCCCAAATTTCGTTGGATAACCCGGCGCTGATGAGGCTGCCATTCGGCGTGGCCGTCGCACTCGCAACCGTTATCTGTTTCTGTGCTACGCATTGGGCTGCTTGAGTGTCATGGCCCGTTCTGAGGAATTGAAAAGGAAAGAGGAGACCCATGAATACGAATCGTCTGCTGGTGGGATTGGGGGTTGCGATTGTCATCGCCATCCTGCTGAGCAGCTTCGTGTATAAGCAGTTCAAACGGGCGAGCAGCGTTCAGCCGATAGCCATGCAATCTCTGGTGGTCGCGGCCATGCCTCTGCCGCTCGGAACGCGCCTGGATTCTTCGAATCTACACACAATTCCATGGCCTGCGGATCAACCGGTGGCCGGAATGTTCACACGCATCGAAGATTGCGCAAACCGTGCCTTGATCACACAGATAGCTGCGAACGAACCAGTTTTAGAAAGCAAGTTGGCGGCAAAAGAATCTGGAGCTGGTTTGCCTGCAACAATTCCTGAGGGGCTGCGCGCCATCTCGGTCGCTGTCAATGAGGTTGTGGGAGTCGCAGGTTTCGTTACTCCGGGAACGATGGTCGATGTTCTCGTGACAGGAAGACTGCCGGGAACTCAACAGAACGGAAATACCAACATCACGAAGACCATCCTCGAAAACGTTCGGGTACTCGCCGCCGGACAGAAAATCGAGCAAGACCGCGAGGGCAAACCCCAGACCGTTCCCGTGATCACTTTGTTGGTGACGCCAGACGATGCAGCAAAGTTGGCGATGGGCAGTACCCAAGGCAAAATTCAATTGGCCTTGCGCAATACAATTGACTCAAAAAAGACCGATCCAGCTCCTATTCTCGAAGCAGCACTTTTCTCTCCCTCGGGAGCAGTGAATCCACCTAAGCAGACATTCTCGCCGAAGAAATCGATCGTGCCGAGTGCTCCTCCAGCCTACGTGGTGGAAGTTATTAATGGCAGTAAGCGTGAAAACAAATCATTTCCGAATCAAGGTCAACGCTAGGGGACCCCATGGCTATCAAACTAAAATTAGCGAGAACGTTTCAATTAGGTAGCGTCATTTTGTTGTGCGCCGCCAATTCGTTAGCACCGTTTGCCGCAGCGCAACAATCTACTGCTGTCAATAACAACATTCCTGCCCAGGCTCAGACGCCTGGAGCTACACCTGTCGTGCAAGTTCCAGCGGTGGCTCAAGGTCAGGAAGCCAACGAACCTCAGACGTTGCATCTGCTTGTTGGACGTTCTCTGGTGATCTTCTCCCCCACTCGGATTAAGCGAGTGTCGCTCGCCGATCCCGAGATTGCAGAAGCCGTGGTCGTAAGTCCAACTCAGGTACTTGTAAATGGCCGGAAACCAGGTGGTGTATCTCTTCTCCTTTGGGATGAAGCAGATCAAAGCCAGGCGTTCGAAGTTTCAGTGGACATCGATGTTCTGAGCCTGAGCCAGAAAATTCATGAAGTCTTTCCGGCTGAGAACGTACACATTGACACCTCAAAGGACTCGGTTATTCTCACGGGTAAGATCTCGTCTGCGGCGGTGGCCGATAAAATTCTCGAAGTAGTGAAGGGTGCAACACCGAAAGTCACCAGCATGATGGAAGTACCGGTGCTGGTAACCCCACAGATCCTCCTTCAAGTCCGGTTCGCCGAAGTGGATCGCACCGCGATTGATCAGTTCGGAATAAATTTTCTTAGCACACCTGGCGCGAAGAATGTCGGTGTAGTCGGTACTCAACAATTCGCGCCACCGCAACTTACCAGCGGATCCGGCGGAGTAGGTTCTACGCTGGGCCTCAGCGACCTTTTAAACATCTTTCTTTACCGGCCGGACATCAATCTCGCCGTAACGATTAAAGCCCTGCAGGAACAAAATCTTCTTCAAATTCTAGCGGAACCAAACCTTCTAACGGAGTCTGGAAAAGATGCCAGTTTTCTGGCAGGCGGAGAATTTCCATATCCAGTTCCTCAGATTTCAGGCGGTGGTTACTCGACCATCACAATTCAGTTTAAAGAATACGGCGTACGCTTGGGCTTTACCCCTACCTGTTCAGCCGATGGAATGATTCATCTCAAGGTAAAACCGGAGGTCAGCTCACTGGATTTCACGAATGCTATTTCGATTCAAGGATACGTTATTCCCGCTCTTTCCACCCGACGCGTGGAATCGGAAATGGACCTACAGGATGGCCAAAGCTTCGCCATCGCCGGCTTGCTCGACAATACCGTCACCAATCAATTTTCGAAAATCCCTTGGATCGGTGACGTGCCGGTTCTTGGCAAACTGTTCCAGAGCCACTCCTACAACAAGACCAAGAGCGAACTACTGGTTGTAGTGACTCCAAGAATTGTAAGACCACTGGCCCCAGACCAGGTGCCCCACGGGCCGCAATTCATGCCGAGGCTTCTAAGGTGCCCGGATCAAAGTGATGCGCACGATGCGAGAGCAACTTAAGAACGATTCGAATGAGCTTTGCGAAGTTGAAGGGAGCACCATTCACGGCCCATGTTAACCGCAGCTATTGCCAGCAGTGACTTGACGAGCTCTGCGCAGCTATTGGCGAGTCTTGAACAAACTGGTGTCATTAAGTCCGTGGCACAGTGGGCGATCCCCGCGGATCAATGGCCGGATTCTGCCAGTGAATCGCCAGACATTGTCTTTCTGGATTTGGCGCGAGACCCGCAGCCTTTCTTTGAGTTTGCAGCTCAATTACGCCGAGCACGCCCGGGAATCAAGGTGATTGCGTGTTCGGCCGCAGTGCCGCCCCAACCGAGCCTTCTGCTGGAAGCCATGCGAAGCGGCGTTCAGGATTTTCTCGCTAAACCTGTCCAGACCGATGGACTCAAGAAGCTGTTGGTTCAATTCGCTCAAGATTTG
>WNFJ01333459.1_pt1 | contig 10763 bp, 10 predicted proteins | sample 5400461 | NCBI WGS metagenome assembly WNFJ01 (sample SAMN13153349, study PRJNA577476) | soil metagenome | isolation source: 115 cm saprolite on Douglas fir-dominated hillslope | place: USA:California | collected 2013-09-17
TGACGGCTCGAGCCGCCGCCTCGGCGTCCGTCATCTCCTCGCAAATCGCCTGGATGGTTTCCCAACCCAGCTCTTTGGCGGCTCGCCAACGCCGCTCCCCTGAAACCAGCTCGTACTCGTTCGTGGATCGCGGCCGAACCAAAATTGGTGTGCTCAAGCCGGTCGCCCGCAGCGATTCGATCAGCTCCTTCTGCTTCGCGTCATCGAACTGAGTTCGATACTGATACGGTGATGGGTGGATGGAAGTTAGCGGGATGAGCTGCAGGATCGGTGGCTGGCTCACTGGTCCCCCTCCTTGGCCAACCCCCTTTGCCTAGCAAACGACTTGCCAACCCAAACCCCAAACGCAGCTACTCGCTCGATCGCTAATCGTCATGTTGCCTGGACGTCAACGTCCTGCGCTTCTGCAGGGCGAAAGCCTTTCAGGGGGCCTCACGCGGCGGCTGGTTGTGCTCGCCAATGATTGCCTGTTTCGCGCAACCGAAAGCTAGGCGTGGAGGCTTTGCGGTCGATTTGCTTCGGAAGCTCTTCCACAACACTCGGAGCAACCGGCGGGTAGTCCGTTAGTGTGGTCAACGCCATCCGTTAGTGTGGTCAACGCCATGTAACGCAGAAGCAAATCGACCATGCGGCTAGGTTCTGCCTTGCCATTTTCCCAACGAGAGAGGGTTTCGGGACTCACGCCAATAACGCGAGCGAAATCGGCTCCCGAGTAGCCGAGATACTTTCTTAGGAATCGAATCTCTTGCGGCCGGAGCGGCGACGACCCAGTAGCGACCGTGCGTGCTATCGTCCGATGCAGTTCCTCTAGCCTCGGAAGCACGACCTCCGACCGGCCACAACTCCGACACCGCCGAACCTCAACGCCTAACAGGATTACGTTGTCCAGGCCGCTTTCGGTATACCGATAGTTCTCTTTCCTGCTCTTCATTTCTGTGCCGCACTCGCACTTCATCATTTTCTCCATGCCGTAACGATAACCATTTCGATCCGAGACCTAAAAGCGACCACTACAACCATTCGGTCGGTCTCCACGCGGTAACGCCAAGAGCCGTCCTCCAACCTTCCTTCTCTGTCGATTCGACCAGTACGCAGCACATTGTCGCAACGCATGATTTCGGTTCAGCCGATTTCCGTTCACGCACTCTTGATTTATAATCATGTATTGACTTTATGTCAAGTAGTGTTGTAATGAGGGCTGGCGGGGTTGCGCAGGGACCCTGCGCGAGCGGCGCCAGCTCGGCCCGCAGGCGCTGGTGGACGATCGGTACGCAAAGTTCCGCAAGCTGGGACCCGGTGACCAGCCCCGCGCCCGGCGATGGCGCCTGAAGATCAACCACGGAGCGCTAAAAAAAGATCTCCGTGCGCTCAGTGGGCTCCGTGGTTGATCCGAAGCCGTTACTTTTTTGCGGCCAGGTCCTGCGCGATGGTGGCGATGAATGCCTCGGCACTGATGAACTTGTCCTTCCCGCCCCAGGCCGGCTCCCAGGGCGCGAGAGCGTGCTCCTTCTGCAGCTGCTCGACGCTCTTGCCGCCGGCGAGGCCTTTCTTGACGACGCCCACCATCTCGTCGAGGGCGCCGCGGAACTTGCGCACGTCTGCGATGGTCGAGACCTCGCCGTGGCCGGGGATGACCTTCGCGTCGGCCGGCACCTGGCCGAGGACCACGTCGAGCGCGGCGATCATGCCCTTCACGCTCCCGCCGCTCTGAAGATCGACGAAAGGGAATCCATAAGTGACGAAGTCGTCGCCGAAGTGGACGACGTTGCTCTTTGTGAACCACACCACCAGGTCGCCGTCGGTGTGGCCGCGGCCCGGGGCGAGGGCGCGGATCTCCTCGCCGTTCCACCACAGCGAGAGCCCATCGCGGAACGTCACCACCGGCAGCGCTGGGGGCGGCGCCGGCTTGATCTCCATGCCGAAGATGTTCCCGCCGGCGATGAGGCGCTTACGCACGTTCTCGTGGGCCAGGATGGCGGCGGGGTCGCTGAAGAGCGCGTTCCCGCCGGTGTGGTCGAAGTGCCAGTGCGTGTTGATGAGGAAGCGCACCGGTTTCGCCGAGAGCTTCGCCAGCGCGGCGTGGATCTTGGGCGAGAGCGGGGCGAACTGGTCGTCGATGATGGCCACCCCGTCCTCGCCGACGCTGGCGGCGATGTTCCCGCCCGCCCCCTTGAGGAACCAGACGCTGCCGGCCACCTTGCTGGTCTGGATCTCGACCTTGCTGAAGTCGTGCTCCGGCGGCGCCGCCAGCAACAATGCCGCGATCAATGCATGCATGGGGGCGCGCACGCTAGCACGCCTGCCCTGGATCGTAGGACGGATAAGCGGCATTCTGTAGACTCGGGGTGCCTCCACGGTCCCCGCCATGGCGACCGCGCTCAAGGTCCGAGGCGGCCCGAGGCGGCAACTTGGTAGAGGGAAAACTCTCCTCACGACATGGCTCCGCCTGCAGCAGGAGGATCGCGGCGTTGGCGGCGTTTATGGGCACTCGGGGGGACGAGCGCCCAATCGTCCAACACCAGCACCCTCGATACGCGCGAGTTTTTCGAGCGGTCGCACGTAAGAGCCATCGGCGTGCGCAGGAGCGAGCACTTCGTACCGTCATGCTGCTAGGCTGGCTCAATGGATGAGACGTCCGCTCCCCCACCCCCTCGGCGCGCCAGATTTCTCGGTCCCCAGCTGCCGGGAGTCGTTCCGACGATCGCGGCCATAATCTGCGTAATTGTTTTCGTTGGGATCCAAACTAGCCAGGGCGAAACAGTAGACCGACTCCAGCAGTGGGGCTGGGGGCCTGCGTCCGCAGTGTGGCAGGGGAAGGTGTGGTTGCTCGTCACTAGTGCATTCGTCCACACCCAACTATGGCACCTCGCGTTCAATGTGTACTGGCTGTGGCAGTTAGGTCAGCTAGTCGAACAGAATCTCGGGCGGTGGAAGACCCTCGCCTTCGTCGTCGGCTCTGCCGCATTCTCGTCAGCTGCGCAGCTGCTCATCCGCGATAACACAGGTATCGGCTTCTCGGGCGTCGGCTACGCTCTCTTCGGTTTCCTGTGGATAGCCAAGCGGTACGTGCCCGTCGTCCGCGAAAGACTCACCCCCCAGATCATCTGGCTCTTCATCATCTGGTTCTTCGGCTGTTGGATTGCGACGCTGACAAACGTCTGGGCCGTGGGAAACGAGGCCCACACCGCAGGACTCGCCCTGGGACTGGCGCTGGGTGCTATCCGCTTCGACTCAAGGTGGCGGCGGCCCGCGCGCGCGGCGATCGCCCTCGCGTCAGCCCTGGCGTTGGGCGGCCTGTTCTACGCGCCGTGGTCGAAGTCATGGACCGCGGTGCAGGGACAGCGGGCCTGGGCGCGCCGCGACTTCAACGAAGCCCAGGCCTGGTTTCGCAAAAGTCTAGCGCATGGACAGGATCCCGCCTGGGCGTGGAAGTGGATTGCCTACGCCGACGCCTACGCCGGTAACCAAGGTGAGTTCCGCAAAGATCTCGATGCGCTGCGAAAACTGGACCCGCATGGCGCCGACGAGGTGCTCACTCAGGTTCGTGGTTCGGTTTCTGGCGAATCCGCCGACTCGGGCGCGAAGGTCGTGAATACAAGTGGTCGATGACCGGGTACGCTGAGGCGTTGACATCTGTACACGCTGTGGCGGGCAGGGCATCGCAGAGTGCTCTCGATGGTAACGAGGAGATTCAAACGCGAGTGACAGATGCTTCCTCTAAGCGACCCGAAGTGGAAAGAATTCCAGGAGGCATAAAAAGGATCCCTGCGAGGCGCAGAACCTTGAGAAGCGCCTCATCGATGCATCTCGTGACATCGATGTCGTAGTCGCGCGCCACTGACGCATGAGATTTCGCGTGATTTGGCGAGGCACGGCGAATGCAGCGCACGCGCGCGTATGCACCCCTCCTTCCCGGACGTCCTCAACCCCCAATCGCTGCATCGGTGGCTGCGCAAGACCGCTCTGGCCGCAGTCCCCATCCTCGGGCTGACCGGCTGCGACGACTGCACCGAAACATCGAATTACACGAGGGAGGGATACCTGCCCGCGGACGCGGGCTGGGTGGTGGGATCCGTCCACAGCTCGGCCGAGTGCAGCCGCTACTGCCCTAGCAGCCAAGTCTGCTGGCACTACGACTGGGACCGCTGCACGGTGGCGGGCGACGGCCGTCTCATGTGCACCGGAACCGAGGTCTTCTGCGGACCGCGGCCGTGCGGGCGGCTCCCGGCGGGCCTGCGCCGCGCGAGCATCGCACTGGCTACGCCGGTCGCAACCGAGCTTGCCGCCGCGGCGCATCTCGAGGGCGCGGCCGTGTTTGCCTTTCGGTCGTTGGAGCGCGAGCTGCTCGCGCACCGGGCTCCGCTGCAGCTCGTGCGGCGCGCGCATTCTGCACAGCAGGACGAGAAGCGGCATTATGTCTCAATGTCCCATCTCGCTCATCGGCATGGCGCGCGGGTGCCCACCGTCGACGTCGACCCCGCGCCGGTCCGAACGCTGCTAGAGCTTGCCCAAGAGAACGCGATCGAGGGTTGTGTGCGCGAGACGTACGGCGCCGCGGTCGCGGCCTTTCAGGGTGAGTGGGCTGCCGAACCCGTGGTTCGGCGGGGTGGTTCGGCGGGGGATGCGATCAATTGCGGTCGACGAGGCCGAGCACGCTTCGCTCGGCTGCGCAGTGGATGCTTGGGCGCGCACCCGACTTTCACGCGCGCAACGTGTATTGGTCGACGATCAGCGCGCGCACGCCCTGAATGAGCTGGGCCAGCAGATTAAGCGACCGGTCACATCCGAAGTGATGTCGATTCTGGGAATTCCTGGCACCACCCAGGCGGCCGCGCTCAGCAGGGCCCTCGCACCCCTGTGGGAGCAGTGGGCTTGATCCGATTTTTCGTTGGAGCTGCGCGACCGGAGGGAGTCGAACCCCCGACCTTCGGATTCGAAGAACGGGAACATTAATCGGGCAGACGGGCGTCATGACTGAATTCTTCCGAAACTTCCCCCGGTTGCGGGCAGGAGCTGGTCCACGCAAGTCCACCGGAATTGACTCGATTCCCCCTATTTTGGACACGATTTGGACACTGTTTGCCGACCCAGACCATCCGGTGGGAAACCCGATGGTCGTTTACGTCAGGCAGCTGCGTTGGAAAAAGCCGGACGACGCGAGCTAAGCTCGCTCTTCCAGGAGGGTCCCCTGAATCGCTATTTTAGAATGATCTTATTGTGTAGTTGTTTGCTGATGCTGGCTCGGTGTAGCGGTGGCGGTAGCTTTTGCGACCGTCTCAGCGGGTCCCTCTCAAGCTTGAGAAGTAAGGTGCAGAGCTGTCCGACTCTGCAGCAATCGGTCACGGTGACCGTCCCTTACGACACCGCCACGTGCAACCAGGCGATAAGCCACTGCTCTCAAGCGGACCAGAACACGCTCAACCATTTTCTGGACTGCCTAGGGAACATACCGAACTGCGTCCAGGGGCAAGAGACTCAGTTCACAAACAGCTTAACCACGTGCGGAAATGGTCTGAGCTCGATCACGTCGTGCTAGAGGCGGCCGCCGCCCAACCGGGAGCCAGCCTCGAAAGGCGCTGCATTCGTACCCTCCCCCTCGAATCAGGCAAGAAGCGCCCCCGCCGGGTGGTGCTCGCGTTCCTCATCGAACGCGATCCGGATTACGCCAGCCGACCTGGCTGAGTTCATCGATCGTCGGCGCTCCTAAGCCAAAAGCTAGATCTTCTGCAGGTCGCCGGGCTGCAATTCCTTCTGCATGAGCAGTTGGAGTTGATCGACTTTTTGCAAAGCATCCTGCAGGTTTTCAATTATGTTCGAGGAGTTTAATCCTGCTTCCCATGCAGTCTGCATGGATGCCCAGCACCGATTCTCGGTCTCCAGGATCTTTAATGCGAGCGCTCCGACAGGCTGGGACAAGTAAAGGGCTTTCAGGGCGTGGTAATTAAACGCCTTCGACAGCTGCGTTCGGGCACTGTGGATGCGGACTCGGCGGAGCACCCGGCGAAGCTCCTCGATCCCGTCTTCGCGGTCAGCCTTGATCCGTCTTAGAAGTGCCTACCTCGTGAACCTTGCTGGTGGAAAGCTGCGCCTTGAGCATTTCTCGCTCTAGACCGTGCTTCAGCTGCTCGGTGAGGCGCACCAGCTCGGCCTTGTGCGACTCAAGCTCGGTCTGACGCTCGGCCTTCTGTCTTTCTTCTCGCCTCTGAAGATACCAATCTAGACCTCGCTTGCCGCCGTAACCGAGTACGCTTAAGGCAGCAGCACTGCCGAGGATCCACCCGAACAGATCCTTGAGGAGCGTTAGGAAGTTCACGCCGTGCTCTTCGAATCGCTATCCGCTGGCCTCCGAATTCCACGCAACCGAAACTCCGCCACTTGCTCGATTGGAATCCGAGGGCACCGGACGGAAATGAAGACGGGTTGAAGCACTACCTGCCGCATCAACCTTCGAAGGGTGCTCAAGCTGAGTGAAAGGAGCGCCGCAGCTTCGTTGAGAGTGAGCAAAGCACCGAGTTGGTGAGGACGAAGCACATTTAATTCGGTTGTCATGGAACACCAAAGCGAGCCACGGAACGTCGGGCCGTATTCTATACCATCCGTTTCGACTGTCCCCGGTCCTCCGCCTCGCGCGAACGTTCGCGCGATCGACTTTTCGATCCGCACCCGCCGGATCGACTTGAAGCTTGGGGCACTGCTCACCGCTTGAATAAAAAACTCAGAAAAACTACTTGTGTCGTTGGGCGATCTTGGATGATTCGAGAATTCCTTAAGAGCCCTTTTTGGGCCGACGGGCTCGACTTGGCGGGAGCCGTTCCCATCCTTTTCCAACAGAGAGAACCATTGGTGGACAGTGCGATGCATGTCGTTCGAGCGAATCGAGCAATGCTCGCATCAAGGAACCAGTCCAAGGATCGCCTCATCGATGCGGGGCGAAAGTGAAAAGTACAACTGAAAACAGAAGTGCCCTGCTGCTGATTTTTCGCAAGCTCATGTTGGATTCCCTCCCCAGGAAATAGGCGAACGCCCCATTCGGAGCAGCGCCGTTCCCTCGCCATATCACCGGAAGGCGAACGCCGCTCAGGTTTGGGTCCGGCCAGGCGGTTCGCGACGACTCCCGACGACGGGTGCGCTTGTTCCACACCCGGCAAGTTCGCAACGCAGCTTCGAGGGGGCGTAGAATTACCTCCTCGGTTTTGGGTGCGGGCGCGACGCGACGATGGCAGGAGTTCTCCTAATCGACGACGACCCAGATATCCGAGACAGTTTGTCTGACCTCCTAACGGAGGAGGGCTGCCCCGTTGCTACGGCCTGTAACGGGCTCGAAGGGCTGGAGAAGCTCAAGACCGATTGCGCACCCTGCGTGATTCTCCTCGATCTGATGATGCCCGTTATGGACGGCTGGCAGTTTCGCGCGAAGCAGCTTAACGAACCGGAGTGGGCACAGCTCCCGGTGATAGTCCTTTCAGCCGTGACCGAGATTCGACGTCATGCCGCCGAGATGCACGCCGCGGGTTTCCTAAGCAAGCCGTTCTTGGTTGATCGGCTTCTCAGCGCGGTTCGACTCTACTGCTGAGAGCGCTCGGCCCGAAACTCTTAGAGGGCGTTTCTTACGATGCAGCCTTAAACAGCCGTCCTCAGCTGCCTTTCTGTGAGCCACCCTCTATCGAACTACAGCGGCGGCTCGTGCGTCGCCTTACCGCCAACCTCTCTGCCCTTCGGCAACTGGAAGTAAGCGGAGCGATCAAAGTTGAGCGGCTCCCTCTGCTAGGTGTATGGCGCCGAGTTGAGCGGTCCCGATTCGGGACCGTTCGCGTGAGTCAGGAGGGAATCAGTGATGAGCTTGAGAAAAATGAGCGGTAAGACACTTCTGTTTTCAGCTTTGCTTCTTATTGTAGCCCCGCCTCTCCCAGCAGTAGCGCAAGACGTTGACGTCCCAGGTAACCTCACGATGAGGAATTCAACCGACCCCAGTGTGGGCAACGTTTTGAAGGAGGGCGTACCCTTCCTTCACAATTTCGGCACCTCCAACACGTTTCTAGGGAGCTTCGCGGGCAACTTTACCATGACCGGCGGCGCCAACACCGCCAGCGGGTTCCAGGCGCTCGCTAACAACACCACCGGCTCTGCCAACACCGCCAGCGGCGCGGATGCGCTCACAGCCAACACGACCGGAATCCGCAATACCGCCGATGGGGCCTTTGCGCTCTTTTTCAACACCACCGGCGACTTCAACACCGCCAGCGGGAATACAGCGCTCGCTAACAACACCAGCGGCTCCGGCAACACCGCCCTTGGATTCGCTGCCGATGTTTCCGCGGGCGATTTAACGAATGCCACGGCCATCGGATACAACGCCATCGTCGATGTCAGCAATAAGGTCCGAGTGGGCAATCACGACGTCACCGTCATTGAAGGTGAGGTGGGCTTCACCTGCAGTTCCGACCGGAACAAGAAGGAGCAGCTCCGCCCAGTTGAGGGAGAAGCCGTGCTCACCAAAATCCGAGGGATGAGCCTCACCAGCTGGAACTTCATCGGCCACGACCCGAAGCAATTCCGTCACTACGGTCCGATGGCCCAGGACTTCTTCGCTGCCTTTGGCCACGATGGAATGGGAACCATTGGAACGCCCACCACCATCACCTCCACGGATATGGACGGCATCCTGATGGTCGCAGCGCAGGCATTGGAGAAGCGCACCGTGGAGCAGAGGAAAAGGATAGACGTCCTGACGGCCGAAAACGCTGACCTCAAGGCGCGGCTGGAAGCCTTGGAGCGCAGGGTGCGTGCTCCGGCCCATGCCGATCAGTGATTCCGGCGCACTCAGGATCCTACACATTTTTTTGCGCTTCTGAGGTGAGCATGATCTAGCTGGTTTATGAATAGACCTACTGGAACGACGTTGGCTACCGAGTTTGCTGGAGCCGATTTAGGTGACCGGCGCCTTAGAAAGCGGCTGATAAGGATTGTGGAAGCAGCCGAGCCAAGACCCGCAGAGAGCTTCCCTAAGATTGCGGCGGACCCGAGCGCGCTCGAAGGGTTATATCGATTTTTGGGTAACCCTCGTGTCACGCCGGAAAAGATGCTGAGCCCGCATTGTCGAGAGACTGCGAGGAGAGCGGATGCCGAAGAGGAGGTGATCGTCGCTCACGACACCACGGAATTTGAATTCCGGGGTGAAGCAAGGCGAGCAGGGCTCTCTCGGATAAGAAAGGGTGGTCAGGGCTTTTTCGGGCACTTCGCGCTTTGCTTGAAGGCCAATGCAAGCCGGGAGCCGATTGGGATGTTGGGACTCAAGACATTCTTCAGGACAGGTCCCGTCAAACGGTTGTCTCGCGCGCAGATACAGCGAAAGTCAGATAAGGAATCAGACAGATGGTGGGAGATGGTAGACGCGGCCTCTAGACTGCTCTCAGATCCCTTGAAGGCGGTGCATGTCATGGATCGCGAAGCGGATGCCTACGGGCTTCTGTCCCGCTTGTGTCGACAGCATCGGTTCGTCATTCGATTGACGCATGATCGAAATGTTGAGGAGATGATCAAAGGGTCCAACAGGGGTTCCGGAACAAAGTTAAGCTCTGCTTTGGAAAGCGTCGAGGACGTGTTTGAGCGCGAGGTTCCAATCTCACTGAGAAGGACCTGGCATCGTCCACACTTGAGGCGAAGCCACATGCCCCGGAATGCCCGAATAGCACGGCTGGCGTTCAAGGCAATGACCGTGACCTTCAGGAAACCACCATTTGCAGGAAAGACGTTCTCCTCACCAGAAGTCGAGTCAACAATTACCGTCAATGTTGTACACGTTCATGAAATGGATGCTCCTTCCGATGCGCAGCCTGTCGACTGGATGTTGGCCACATCGGAACCGATCGAAACGCAGGAACAGATAGAAAGAATTGTTGACCTATATCGAGCGAGATGGGTGATAGAGGAATATTTCAAGGCACTGAAAGCCGGCTGCTCCTATGAGAGTCGGCAACTCGAAACCCGGCGGGCATTGCTGAATGCGCTGGCGCTTTTCACACCGATTGCCGTGGGGCTACTTCGTCTCCGTTCAATTGCGAAAGTCAAACCTGAAGCGGCGGCGACCGAAGTCCTGCGCTCGCATCAACTTCGGGCGCTACGATACTTATCAGCCAAGTTTCGAGGTGAACAGAACGCTACCGTCAAGAAGGCATTTGATGCCATCGCGGCACTGGGTGGACATCTGCCCCAAAATGGCGATCCGGGATGGCAGGTCCTTTGGAAGGGTTACTCGGATGTTTGTCGCGCTGCGGAAATCTTCCAGGCAGCCGATTCTCTGAAGAAATGTGATCAATCCTGAGTGTAGCAATCTGGCTGATCACGATGGACCGACGCTGGCACCGGCTATTTCGCCGGCTTCTTTCCGTTCGTCAAGCTCTCCTTTTTCCGAATCGACTCACCGCCCAGCTTGATGCGGTGAGCGTTATGGACAATGCGATCGCAGATCGCGTCTGCGATGGTGGGCCGGTGCAGCAGGCTGGTGGCGATCGGCCAACGGTTGCAATTACGCATGCAGGGAAAAGGTGGGGCTGATGCGGGTGGTAATCACGCGCTTTCAGTCAGAACAGTGAGAAAACAGTGGAGGTAACAGTGGAGCGCAATCCAGTTAACCTGACGCCCTGGCGGAAGGGAAAGAGTGGCAATCCACGTGGGCGACCTCGCGGGCCACGCATCCCAAACGTTCGAGCCGTGCTGGCCCCACACGGCAAGTTTCTCGCAGAGACGGCAGTTGGGTTGGTGGA
>WNFJ01088474.1_pt1 | contig 10762 bp, 11 predicted proteins | sample 5400461 | NCBI WGS metagenome assembly WNFJ01 (sample SAMN13153349, study PRJNA577476) | soil metagenome | isolation source: 115 cm saprolite on Douglas fir-dominated hillslope | place: USA:California | collected 2013-09-17
CGCCAGTCGGGGAAAAGCAGTTCGTTCGCATAAGATGAGAATCAATTTGGGAGTAAGCGGAAAGGTGATCTCCACTCCGGAACCCCATCCCACCCCTGCCTCGGGAGCGGTGAAGTAGCCTCGCTTTGTGACCGGAGCATCGGATGTGGAGAAATGCGCTGAGGTGGTATTTTCGCCAACGAGCCAGATGTGGTTGGCGAGAGTGAGACACAGCTGGTCCTGGAAGCCATGGTCAAACATTAATCGCGTATGATCAAGCGCGGCTGTTTTCCACACCCACATTTGCTGCCACCCCTCCCCAAAATGTTAGCGAAAAATCTTTACCACTTGGGCCAGTTCGATCCAAATGTTAATTTGAAATCTTTACCACTTGACCAAAAGTACTCTTCGTCATGATGATGTCTGTTGGTTATTTAGATGGACATCTCGCGTGGTATGTTGCCCCTGTTAGTGGTGCTCTGTCTAAGTTGCTCGCTGGTAATGAAGGACAACGACCCCTTCCGAGAGGGGTGTTGATGCGAGCAGTTTCAGCTTCACCCGCTCCTTGAGGTCTGCGAAGAACGGTTTGCCGCTCCCCAAGACCACCGGATGCACGCGCAACTGATATTCATCAATCAAGCCAGCTTGCGCCAGCTGAGAGACCAGCCTGCCACTGCCGAAGATCACCATGTCCTTGCCTGGCTGCTGTTTGAGGTGCGCGATGACTTCTGCCGGATCGTCTTTCACCAGCCTGGCATTCCCCCATTTCCCCCATTCCACCTGCTCCAGCGTCCGTGAAAAGACGATTTTGGGGACGGTATTCATCAGTTCAATATTGATGTCCTCGTCCGCCGTCGCAGATGGCCAGTACGCGGCAAGCTCTTGATAGGTCACGCGCCCTAAGACAATTGCATCCACCCTCTTCAGGAGAAGAGGGAGCATCTCACGGTCAAATTCTTCATCCCCGACAGCCCAATCCAATTCTCCGTGTGGTCCCGCTATGAAGCCATCAAGTGTGACAAACGGTGAGGCAATCACTTTTCTCATCGCGTTCTCCTTTTCATCCGTGGCTCGGAAACCCCGCCACAACCCTGGTAACAACTACGTGCAGCATTATTTGCAAAACAATCTCTTGTTTAGATACATCAACTGGCCGTATCCGTTGTCGGAGAGTGATAATACTCACAAAGAAACATCGAGTAGGCAAACCACAAAGGAATGAAAGTTGGCAGCCCTCTTCTAAATGATCCCAGTTGACTTTTGTAGGCGTACAATGCTTTTATTTTTGAAAATAACTGAAACCCAATGAAGAGTCGAAGAGTAGGGGATGCCTGTTTCTTCCTGATTTCTTCTTTCAAAGGGAACAGGGAGAGAACTCTTTTTGGATAGGCGTTGTACAAGAGCGAGATCCCTTGATACGTGCTCTCAAGAAGCTCTGTCACAATTTGAGAGCAAATGATGTGGTCGAGATGACCATAGAGACCGGATAAATCATAGGTAATGACGACATCAGGACGTTCCTCTTCCATCACCTGAGCAATACCTCTCTTCACCTCGACATACTTGGCTTGTAACTCTTTATCTCCATAATTTGCTTGGATAACCTTCGTCACGCCGAGCAATGAAGTCGCTTTTTTCAACTCCTGTTTGCGCACTTCTCTGAGAACCTCGCTTGAGAGACCGCTCCGTTGACTCTTTTCTCCTTCTGTCAATGTAAGCAACGTGATTCTCACCCCCCTGCTGGCCAAAGTTCTTACTAAGCCAGCAACATGCACTTCATCATCTGGGTGAGGATAGACGAGCAGAACACGTGCAAACGCTTCCACTTGTAATGGACACAAGAAAAAGTCATTGATATACACCACCCCAGCAATCCAGAGAAGAGGAATGGCAAGAGCAAACAATGGAAAGAAGAGCAAAAACATCACAAAAACTCCCTCCTTACGCTTCCGAAGCCCACAACGGCGGCTGCATCACCAAAACCCGAGCGTTGCGTTTCTTTCGGGAGCGATGGTTTCGGACCAGAAGCCGGGATCAATTGCAGAGTGTGAGGCGAGGGCCTGCGACCGAATTGCGCAGAGCAGAGGTTTCGTGGCTCGTTGTGCCATGGTACGATCACGCCTTTTCTGTTCTTCCCGAATCGTCCTGTTGGAGGCGGTGGCGATAGCGGTACGAGTCGCCCACAAACTCCACGATCCTTCCTTTGTGCGTGAGCCGGTCGAGAAAGGCCGTGGTCATTTTGTCATCGGCAAAAATCTGATTCCAGTCGCCAAAGCGCAAATTGCTAGTGATGACAACGGAAACTTGTTCATACAGATCGCTCATCAACTGAAAGAGGAGCTGCGCTCCAGCCTTGTCTACCGCAATGAAGCCGAGTTCATCGAGGATGAGGAGATCAAGCTTGACAAAACGAGCGAGGAAACCCGAGAGCGTCAATTTCTTCTGAGCCACTTGCAGGTCATTGATCAAGGCTGCGGCTTTGTAAAACCGGACCCGTTTGCCCTGGCGACAGGCGGCTACCGCCAGGCCAATCCCTAAATGGGTCTTAGTCCATCCATCAGAATGCCCTCCTAGGAATGAGATTGACGACGAGTTGTATCATAACGGCGAGAAGCTTCAGCTTCGGCCTTGAGACGCGCTAAGAGGTCGGGGTCATTGCGGATCAAGTACACCCGATAGTTGGGAAGCCGCTCCACATCGGGTGCAGTTAGTTCACCACGATAAATGCGTTGATAGAGCCAGTTTTGCCCAACACCAAGTTCACGGGTCAAGCCTGGCAGCGTCCAAAACCCATCAATCCTATCGACCTTGCGATGCCGATGAAGCGAACTGACCTGGCCATGGTCCTTACGCAGCCGGTGGATGGTGCCCACCGTGACCACGAGCTGACGGGCGGTATGAAAGCCTTCGGCAGTGAGCTGGGCCGCGATCTCCGGGTCCGTGATCCCCTGGCTGGTCAACTCATCAAGGCGGGACACCAGTTGCTGGTAATTACTCACATCCGCTTGCCGATAAATGGGAGGGATCACCTGGGTCACCGAATAGTGCCCGCTGATCCAGACGATCTTCAACTCGATGCGGTCTGCCGCCGTCCGCGTAGCAATCACTCGACTGATCAGTGAGCGGAGCAGGCGCTTCTTGTACTCGTTGCTGATTTTTCCGCTCGCCCACAATGAGGGTGGCTGATTCGTTTCCTGTTCTTCCTCATCTTGCCCAATCCATTCGGCGATTTTCTGGTCGAACTCAGCAATTTGCTTCTCCAGGATCTCGATCAGGGCCATTTGCTGAAGCAGAAGAAACCGGTGATGCTCTTTCACCTCGCCAACCATGGCCTGAGCTAATTGGACTTGTTTGCCACGTAAGCTTCCACGAGCCAGATTCGCCAACTCCCAGGGATCGGTTTCTTCTCCGCTCAGGTAGGCTCGTAAGATAGCGCGCGCGGAGACTCCCGTCACATCTGTGACAACCGAAGCCAACTTCAAGTTGGTATCTTCTAACACCTTCTGAAAGCGATTAATGACGCGCGCACAATCGGCCACCAGACTCCTGCGATAGCGGGTCAATTCCCGCAACTCTCGCTGAGGAGCTGGTGGGATAAAACTGGGGCGTAACAACCCATGTTGGAGCAGATCGGCAATCCACTCAGCGTCCTGTATATCCGTCTTTCGGCCAGGCACTGCTTTGATATGCGCCGCATTCACGAGCAGGACCGTCATCTCCCCCTCTAAGATATTAAAAATGGGTCTCCAATACACTCCCGTTGATTCGAGAGCCACATGAGTACATCCCGCTTCTCCAAGCCAGTCTAACAAGGCCAGCAAGTCCTGGGTCATCGTGCCAAAGGTTCGGATCTTTTTGTGACGCTGGCCATCGGTCGCCAGCACGATGAGGCAAGCAACAACGACCTTTTTGTGGACATCCAATCCACAACAGCGCTCATAAACCACCTGCATCATATTCCTCCAGAGATAGTTCTTCTTCACAGAAGGACCGCCAACCGGATGCCAGGGATGAAAGAGTTTCTCCTTCGTGCTTGACCAAGGCAGGCCAGCGACAGATGATGGTCCCTAAAGGCATCCAGAGGCTCATATTCCTTCGCAGGCTCGCGACACTAGATCCTTGTCGACCTTCTCTTGTTGGCAGATCCTGCTCGGAGTATAGCGCATTTTCATGGATGCTGGTGCCCACTGGGGCATGACTATTCCTTCCTGGGACAGCCATTTGGGCCGCTAAAGTCTGAAATACTCGTATTATTCGACAATATCTGGTAGTGATTGCTAGAACAGCTTCATCTGGCGAGCGATTTTCGCGCGTTTCAGCTTCCTAGCAATGTTCACAAAGATTGAGCCTTGTGATAAGGATGGAGTTGGGTGATGCAAGCGTCTGGAAATTGCACATCACACGTGATATACTTCTCCTGAGAAAGGTGAATTGGGTTCTTCTCTCTGGGCTTGAAGTGTATCAGCAAACGATCTGCGGCAAAAAGAGAGCTACGAGGAGCTTGGGTGGGGATGAGCGAGGACATTGCCAGTGACACAGAAAGGAAGTTATGCCCAAAGCGGCACCACATAAGCTCGTCTGGTCACACGAGCGCCAACGTTACGAACTCTATAGTCACGGGCAACTCCATCAGTATTTTCGTCGAGAAGACGAAACAGCTTTCTCCAACTGGTTGGCTCAACAGACCGCTTTTGCTTTCGTCGGGCAAGTAGGCCGTCTCTCGGTCTTCAAAGAAGCCCGGACACATGGGACCAGTTATTGGTATGCCTATGCCACGCATGCTCAACGCTCCCGCAAACGCTATCTCGGAGGCACGGCCAGGGTGACGTTGGCCCGTTTAGAGGAAACGGCCAACGTCACCCTGGCCAGTCCTCGCCAGCCCCCTCTTCTTCCAAGCTCTGGCGACAGTGCTCCGTCTCCCCCGAGATTAGCGGTTCAAGGTACAGGTTCCCATCGCGAAGATGGTGGGCGGGCGGGAGAGAGGCCAAACATGGTGCCTCACGAGAAGCTCAGGGAAGTCCTCTCTACCAAGCTCTTTTCTCCTTCTCTGCCTACAGCTCACGCTGTGCGAGAGCGTTTGCTCAGAGAGCTGGATATGGCCCGCTCTTTCCCATTGACGCTCATCTCGGCCTCTGCCGGAAGTGGCAAGACGACGCTGCTCTCGGCGTGGGTGGCTGCATCAAAGGTGCTGCAGACAAACGAGGCAGCAGTGGGTGATGTTGAGCGCGAGAGAACCAAAACGCCTTGTGCCTGGCTCTCTCTGGATGCATTAGACAATGATGCGATCTCCTTTTGGGACTCGGTCATCGCCGCTTTGCGTACCTGTCTTCCCGCCGTTGGGGAGACGGCTCTCGCCATGCTGCATGCGCACCAGTCTCCACCTCTCTCAACCATTCTGGTAGCCTTGCTCAATGAGCTAGCAGAGCAGGAGAAAGGGATTGTCCTGATTCTGGACGACTACCATGTGATCTCTGATCAGACCATCGAGGAGGCTATGCGCTTCCTGCTCGATCACCTACCTGCCAACCTGCATCTGGTGCTCTCCACACGCATCGATCCCGATCTTCCCCTCTCTCGGCTTCGCATGCGTGGTCAGCTAGTCGAGATCCGTGACCAGGATCTGCGTTTTACGCCGGAAGAGGCGAGCCACTTTCTGACGCAGAGAATGACGTTGTCCCTCTCCGAAGAAGATGTTGCGACCCTGCACCAGCGAACGGAGGGCTGGATCGCAGGTCTACAACTGGCTGCCCTCTCCCTACGCAAGCAACCAGATCGCTCCGCCTGGATTTCGAATTTTGCTGGCAGTCACCGCTATCTGCTGGACTACATCCAACAGGAAATCCTGGCGCAGTTGTCGGTCCCTCTCCAGCACTTTTTACTGCAGACATCAATACTGACGAGCATGAATGCAGACCTCTGCCAGGCCGTCACGGAGGCGAGCGGGCCACAGGAGAGCCAGCAGATGCTAGAAGAGTTGGAACGGGCAAACCTGTTTGTGGTGCCTCTGGATGAAGAGCGGCAGTGGTATCGCTATCATGATCTCTTCCGGGAAGCTCTCCTCGCTCGTTTGCAAGCCCGCCAGCCGCAATGGCTACCGCTGTTGCACCTGCGGGCGGCACGCTGGTATGAGGCAGCAGGCTTGATGCGAGAGGCGGTTGCCCACGCGCTGGCAGCAGACTATCCGTATGCAGCAAACTTGATAGAACAGGTGGCTCCTGGCTTCTGGCTCAACGGTGAGGCTAAAACGGTCTACACCTGGGTAATGGCTCTGCCCAATACAGTATTACGCACGAAGGCACGTTTTGCTCTCTCAGCCGTGTTTCGTTTGCAGGAGACCCTGCATATGAGCGTCGAGATGCTGCAAGGCACAACGCACGCTCAGACCGAGCAGAGTCTTGTCCGAATAGAGGAAGTGCTGCAGAACCGAACTTCCCCAGTGCTTCCAGAGTCAGAGATGATGGTGCTCAAAAGGCGTCTGCTTCTGATGCGAGGATGGAGGGCTGGCTTTGAGTTGACCAAGGTTGGCGATGCAGTGACGCTCTCGCAGCTCGTGCAGGCAATGCAGGAAGCTGCCGAGGAAGAGGAAGTCACCTGGAAAATGATCCCCTGTATCCTTACCTATTGGCTTCGGGAGACCCTGCAACGAGAAGGAGGGCTCCTGGTTCCGATGCTTGAGCAGATCGAGCAGGAGGCAAAGTGTTCAGGGGATTCTTTGATTATCCTGCGCGTGATGAGTATGCTGACTCTCGCCTATTTCAAAGCTGGACAGTTGCGCAGAGCTGAGCAAGAGGGCCTGGCTGGACTAGGGCTGGCGAAACACTCGGGGATACAAACATACATCACCGGCTATCTGCATTACTGGTTGGGCTTGATCTACTATCAACGCAACCAGATAGAAGAAGCATTCCAATCTGTTCAGAGAGGAATATCCATAGCACGTCTCTGGCAGCAGGTAGATCTGCTGAGGGTGGGAGCACACTTTTTGACACAGATTGCGCTTGCTAGGGGTAATTTCGCAGTTGCAGAGCAGGCGTTGCAGGAATTGGAACAGATCTACCAGCGTCATCCACTTGCCTACATTCCTCCCTGGACCGCTGCCGCTCGTGTCTGGTACTGGCTCAAGGCAGGCAATCTGGCGGCGGCTCAGCAGTGGGCTGATCAATCAGGGCTCGATCCCCAACGATGGGACCCCAACCAGAAGTCGACGTTGCTGATGTTGGTGCGGGTGTACCTGGCGCAACAGCAATCAGCCCTAGCTCTGCAAACCCTCCAACGCTTTCGCCAGCACCTTGATCGACCGGGAGATCTCTCAACAGCTATCGAGTGGATGACGCTGTATGTTGCGGCCCTGTCCCTCAGTGGGGATAGGGAGCAAGCGATGTGTATCGCGACTCAGCTCGTGCAGATGACCGAGCCAGAGGGCGCCATTCGCGTCTATCTGGATGCTGGTCCACCTATGAAACAGGTGCTCAAAGCGCTCCTGGCAGCCCCACAAGATGATGAACCCGATGCTCCAGATGCTTCCATTTCCAGGCCCTATGTTCTGCGCTTGCTGGCAACCTTCCAGCAGCAGGAGGACAGGTCTATGCAGCAAAGAGTCGGATCATCTGCCGCCACACCAAAGACCCTGCCATATGCACCACCGCATGTCGCTCAACAAGGACTCAGCGAGCCGTTGAGCCGGCAAGAGCAGCGGGTATTGCCTCTGCTCGTCGCTGGACGGACGTACGGCGAGATGGCCCGAGAAATGACCGTCTCTGTCCATACCATTAAAACTCAGGTCAACAGTATCTATCGCAAACTCGGCGTGAGCCGCCGCGCCGAGGCCATCGCCGTTGCTCAACGCTTGCGCCTCTTCTGACCCGATCTGCTGGCTGCTGTTGGGGTGATCGTTGGGTACATAGACCTCTGCTGACTCTTCCCAACTGCCCCATCAGGAATCCCCCGCTCAATCAAGAACCTGGGGGATGCCAGTTCTTCCACGTAAGAGCTATACTCTCTCATACCCTGATGGGAGAGCCCACGACAGACGCTCGACCAGGAGAAGATCCATGGACGTTTCGATCCACATCAAAGAACAGCTGGACCAGATCTGGCAGCAACATCTTGAGGGATTGCAGATTCTCTCCGGGGAGGATGGCACCTCTCGGCTTGTCGGCACGCTTCCAGATCAGCCTGCCCTGCAAGGAGTACTCGCCAGGATCTGTCATTTGAGGTTGACGTTGCTCTCGCTTGAGACGAGCGAGGCTCTGGGAGGGCAAGAGACCGCAGAACGCTCGTGAAAACGGGGTGACCTTGCGTGCGGTTCGTCTACAGGGATCACCGAGTCTTGCAGAGAACAGAAGAGTTCTGTTCCTCATTCACCAGAAAGAAGAAGGAGTGTGCTATGAATGAATCAAGTCAGCCCCAGCGCTTACGGGACAAGAACGTGGTCGTCATCGGAGCGAGCCGTGGTCTGGGACGCGCCATTGTGGCTGCGGCTCATGCAGAAGGCGCGCAGGTGCTGGCCGTGGCGCGAAAGGTCGCGGAGCTTGCCAAGCTCACTGAGGAACTCGCAGGCGTTCAGGTGCTCGCGCTTGACGCCACCAGTCTAAGCGCTCCCGCCCAGGTGTTTGCGACCCTTTCGCCTGATGTGTTACTCGTCTGCGCAGGGGCGGTCCCTCATATGGCTCCGCTTGGAGAGCAGAGTTGGGAACAATTCTCGCGCAACTGGAATAGGCGCTGAACACGCCACTGCCCGAAGGCTCCACGATCATCCTGATGTCCAGCGGGGCAGCCATCGGCGGTTCGCCGCTTTCGGGGGGGTATTCTGGCGCCAAGCGCGAGCAGATGATTCTTGCCAGTTATGCCCAAGAAGAATCTGATCGCTTGCATCTCGGTTTACGCTTCCTGGCGCTGGCACCGGGCAATATTATGCCAGAAACGGACATGGGGAAGACTGCGGCCTCTGCTTACGCTGCTTCTCGAGGTCTTTCCGTCGAGGACTTCGCCTCCCTCCAGACGGGCGGGCAGCCTCTGGTCACGCCAGACCTGGTTGCCAACGCCGTGATAGAGCTTGCCAGCGATCCGCAAAAGAGCGCAGGAAAGTCGTTCCTGCTTTCTGGAAAAGGGATGGAGATCGTGCCCTAGTTCTACAGGTGGAGATAACACTGCTGGCCCGAAACAGAGGATGGGGAGATGAGAGAGGCCCTTCCTGAATGTACAGCCATGCACCCCTTTTCACACGAGCCGATGGAAATGATCTTGTACAGTCTGGTGGAATTGCTCAATCAAGAAGAGGTCCAAGGTAGCACTGCAGCACGGTTTTCAGTTCCTGCGCAAGCAACTTCCGCTGGGCATCCTCCGCCCGGAGGATCAGCGGAAGAACAGCTTTGAAGAGCTGAACGCTCATCATAGCGCTCAGTCTTCGTTGCATCGGAGAGAGGGTTGGAGCACGCCTCTCAAAGCCGAGTTCAAAGCGGGCTTGCAGCTCCTGAGGCAAAGCACGAGTCAGACTCGTAACGTGCGAAGAGACAGGGGTATTTAAAAGGATGTGGAAAGCTGGATGCGCGAAATGAAACGCGAGTAGGGCATCAATGATCTGATCCAGCCAGAGAGAGAAAGGGAGCGACGCAGCCTCGACTGAAAAAACGGAGTCATAAACCTGCTGGAGTTCCTCAGCATACCGAGCTGCCAAAGCCTGTGCAATCTCTTCTTTGTTCGAGAAGAATTGATACAGGGAGCCTGGCGAGATCCCAGCCTGGGCTGCAATATGATTAGTTGTGGCCTCGTCGTAGCCCATGTGAGCAAAGATGGTTTCAGCCGCATCGAGAATGGAAGCGATGCGCTGTAACCCTTGCGCTCGTCGCTGAACTGGCCGTGCGTGTTTCTGTTGATCCATCCTGTGCTCCAAACCCTCCGTCCCCTCTAGCGCCAGCGTGCGGTGGTCTCCGCTAGACCTCTTGACAATACGAGTTTTTACTCGTATACTCATCACAAGAGCGAGTTTTTACTCGCCTATATAGTATAGCGCAGCAGGACGACTTTGTCCACCAGAGGAGGAGATAATTACTTATGGCCATTACACACATTCGGTATACCGTGAAAGCAGAGTATGTGGCGCAGAACAAAGCGAATATCAGCCAGGTAATGGAGGAACTCCGAGCCTTAGGCCGGACTGATATCCGGTATAGCGTTTTTGTGGAAGACGACGGAAAAACATTCAACCATCGGCCTCTTTTTGCCAGCGCTGAGGCGAAAAAGGTCTTTGACGCACTGGAGTCATTCAAAGCGTTTCAAGCAGCGCTTCAAGGAGGGTATCGTGAAGCTCCACCCACGGTAACCAATCTGACCCTGGTCGATTCTTCCTACGACCTTTTCTCATGATGCTCCTGTATCCACAGGAGTGCGAAACCTTTGTTTGGAGTGAAGAAGAAGAACATGATACAAAAAGGAAGCGAAAAAGCAATGAGGGCCTGGGTCCTTGTGCTCACGTCGCTGGCAGCATGTATGATCTCGCTCGATTCGCAGGTCGTCGCGACTGCCTTGAGTACGATCCGTCTGCATCTGGGTGCCTCCATCGAGGAGTTGGAGTGGACGGTAAACGCCTACACCTTGAGCTTCGCGGTGCTGCTTATGACTGGCGCGGCGCTCGGCGACCGATTCGGGCGTCGGCGCCTGTTCGTCGCTGGCCTGGTGCTGTTCTTACTGGCGTCGGCGGCCTGCGCACTCGCGCCGAATGCTGGCTGGCTGATCGCCGCACGCGCTCTGCAGGGGTGCGGGTCGGCACTGGTGATGCCGCTGG
>WNFJ01272016.1_pt1 | contig 10762 bp, 10 predicted proteins | sample 5400461 | NCBI WGS metagenome assembly WNFJ01 (sample SAMN13153349, study PRJNA577476) | soil metagenome | isolation source: 115 cm saprolite on Douglas fir-dominated hillslope | place: USA:California | collected 2013-09-17
AAACTTTATGAATTGCAGGCCCGTAGCTCAGTTGGTTAGAGCGCTACCTTGACACGGTAGAGGTCTGGGGTTCGAGTCCCCACGGGCCTACCATTTGTTTCAATCACTTAGCAAAAACACTCAGAAAACTTCACCTGTAATTCTTCACCTGTAAAGTGGTGGGCAGCGTGTGTATGGGCAGCCACCTCCCGCCAAGTTCGCCCCAAGAAATCCTACCCTTGCCCAACAAAGAACCGCCCTCCTCTCGGAGAAGAAAACAATGCGCAACAACCCTTTCTTGAAGCATCTTTGAGTCGGCGTGGTGGCCCATGGATCGCCACGTACATCAACCAATAAGGAGAATCGGATGAAACGAATGACAACCGTGGCGTTGACTGCTTTTGTGTTGTTCGCAGCTTTAACGCTGATCCATACCATAGACAACAAGCGGGCCTTAACAGCGGACGGAGCTCCCCCTCCACCGTGGCCAAAGCCCAGCAACTCTCTGGTTGCGGACGGTGCTCCACCCCCGCCGTGGCCTCCGTCAAATAATTCTATGTTGGCGGATGCGGTTGCGTCAGCACCCTGGTCGAACAACACCATGCTGGCCGATGGCGCTCCTCCCCCACCCTGGCCACCAAGTCCCAAAGGTGTGTTAGATACGACCACCGTAGCCTGAGTAACGCATGAAAAAGATGGGCGTATCATAGGAGTAGCTTTTGGAGAACGTAATGGCTATGATACGCCCACCCTTTTAGACGGGCTGGCAAAGCGGTGTGGCCGAGCCAGCAGCCCCGGCTGTGTACGGCACCCTTTGTGCGTTGTGGAAGGCACTCTGCTCAGGGCGAACAATCATGGCCAGCTTGCTTTTCTTTGTTCCCATTACTCTTCTTCTCCTCGTTGGCCTTGTCGTCCTCCTTTGGAGGGACTCCCGCGCGAAACCCCCTCACCCTTTGAAGATCAATGATTTTCTTCCAGTCCGTCACCAGCACTTCGACGAGGTGGATCGCCGACTGAGCGAGTACGAAGAGATGCTCCGCAGAATCCAATCCGAGCGTCGCGAGCTCGCTTTTGAATACCTGGCTGAGCTTCGAGCGGACTTCGAGCAGGTTACATACTTGCTGAATCGAGCGGCAAAATTCCTGCCCGAACTTACGCTTACTGGCGAAAGCAGCCGCCTTAGAGTTGCTCTCTGGTTTCGGGCTCAATACCGCTTCGCTCACTTGCAAATAAGGTTCGGCATAATTCCGACAGCGCGCCTGACAACGTTGACCACCAGAGTCAGGTTCTTGGCGCGCGTCGCCGACCAATTTCTGAATGTCATCGCCCAGGAACACGGCCTGCCTGTTCTAGAGTCCGATCTCAACAGGTAAAGCCTCCCGCCCGCCTTTCGCCTTGACCGTACGCGGTGCATCGCATCCTCTTCGAGAGAATCCCTTATTGCCCAATGATATGATCCGCTCCATACGGAATGGGACTGACGACACCCGAACTCGTCCTGTGGTACCTGAGCATGCTCCTCGAGCTGATCGTGTGCGCGCTGGCATTCCGACGCCGCCTCTATCATGTGCTTCCGGTTTTCACGGGGTACACTGCCGCCGTTCTTGTGCACGGCCTCCCCCTATACTGGGTCTACCACCGCATGGGCCACACGTCTCGTCCAGCGTTTTACTTTTTTTGGAGCACGCAAGCTGTGCTCCTCGCCTGGCGCGGAGCGGCGATCGGAGAGCTCGCGTGGACTGCTTCGCGACCGTATCTGGGACTTCGGGTTGTCATGAAGTGGCTCGTTGCCGCGATTTCCTCGACTCTCGTGGTTGTCGCCCTTTGGTTTGCAATCGAAACTTCCTCTCAGTTGCCCGCTTTCGTGCTCGTCTTCGAGCGCGACCTGGAACTAACGGCTGCCCTCGTCCTTTTCGTGCTCTTGTCGCTCACAGTACATTACCAGGTCGAGATCAGTCGCGTTCAAAAGCGAGTCGCACTCGGTCTCTTCCTCTATTCTCTGACGCAGGTCATTAACAACGCGGTTTCGAAGGAATGGCTGCTCCCATACTTCCATTGGTGGAGGATTGTCCGGATGACTTCGTTTCACATAGCATTAGTCATCTGGCTCGTCGCACTTCTTAAGCCGGTCTCGCAAGAGCCGAGGGCCGAAGTACCCGCCGACCTCCAGCCAATTCGCGCGTTCATGAGCGCAGGTACCGAGGTGATGCACGATTTGTCGGCGCGCCTGAGTCGATTCAGACGAAGACTTCGTTGATGAACAATTCCCGCTCAGAGCGTGGAGAGTTGTTTTGGCCCACGTTTCGCTGCCAGAGCCGCTTTCTAATTGGCCTGTACCTGATTGCTTGTGATTGCCAGAGCAATGTCTCTCTGCGCCGCCAACTTTGACGCATCAATCGCTTGCGAGTATAGGTCAAGAGTCGTGCTCGCCTTGGCGTGACGAAGCAATCCCTGAATTGTCTTTACGTCCTTGCCCTTGTTTATCAGGAAGGTCGCGAGGCTATGGCGGAAGTTGTGGAATCCGAATCTCTGCCCAGGTTCAAGCGGGATGCCAACCTTGATAGCTGCGGGGCGAATTTTATCCTTTGTCATCATGCTGGCACTCAGCGGCGTTCTGCCCTTCATCTTAGTGGAGGGGAAAACCCAGTCCTCGGGCTTCGCATAGAGCGTATTCCGATGCCAACTTCGGAGGGCATCGGCCAATAGGTCTCCGAGTGGGACTGGAGCGGCTGACCCGTCCGTCTTCATACGAGGAACCAGCTCATTGCCCACCCAGACCCGCCGAAGGTGAATCATCTGGCGTTCATAATCCAGATCGCTCCACTTCAACCCGAGTGCTTCACTGATGCGAAGCCCGGTCACGGCTACAAGGAACACCAGCGTCCGATACGGTTCTCCCAATTCCATCATGATGCGGAAGGCTTGCTCAGGACTGATGATGACTGCTTTGTAGTTGGACTTTGAGGATTGCGTGACGAAAGCTACTGGGTTCCCGTCCCCGGTCCTTGGCAAAAGGCCAGACTTCTGCCCACGCCGATACACCACGTTCATGATCCGACGAATTTTCTCCTTCGTCGGATTCGCCAGTTCCAAGGCATCAAGCCATTCTTCAATCTGGTCTGGTTCGATGTCCAGTGCGAAGCTGTCACCCCAGCGAGGGAGCAGATAGTGGTCCAAGATGTGAGCGGTGATTGGCTGAGTCGTGACGCCGAGCTTGTTGAAAGCCTTCTTGCGATAGTTCTCTACCAACTCTCCGAACGTGACGCGTCCAATCTTGTTTTGAACACTGTCGGGCTGAAGGTATCTACGCTCCACCTCGGCCCACGCTTCCTTCTCTTTCGGGAACCGAGTTACCGCGCCAATCGTAACGGTGTTCTCCACCCTCTTCCCGGTTTCAGGCTTGGTGCGATAGTAGTGGTAGACCCAAGTCCATCCATTGCGTTTGCTCTGATGCTTTGTCAACCAGCCCCTGTGGGCCATTCCAATCTCCTATTCGGTCGCGCCGGGGACTGTCTTAACTAGCTTATTACTATGTGTTCCCTTAGAAGTAAACACTGCTGGCGGCTTGGCTACAATCGCATCGGCGAGTTCGCTCAGGCGGAACCGCCAAACTCGCCTTGGGCCGTCACCTATTGGATGGCCGGGCAATCTCCCTGCTCGAGCTAAATCGAGAACGCGACGCCGCGTGAGTGATAAGAATCTTGCGGCATCGTCGGCGTCGACGAAGGCTTCCAGGTCTTCGGGGTTCATTGTCGTGCTCCGAAGCTCTAATACTTGGGAGCACAATGCGCCCAGGCAATTCCGAGTCGGTCTGAAAAACACACTTGGGGTGGACGGTGCACCAAATTAAAGCTGGCTTGGCGAAGGCAGGGGGTGGGCATTGGCAACGGAATATCAGCAGAAGCCTTGGCAGCACTGAGCAGCGCGGCGCGTGATCGTTCGGCGAGTTAATCGTAGCTGTGGACTGTCATAAAAGTCGCCCAGTTGAATGAGTTGTCCTTAGTCCAACTGTTTACCTTTGAGAGCGGCCTCGGTCATTTTCTCCCAAGAGTACTATCCCTGATTCGGTTTTCGACTTGCACTCTGGGCGGCACGGAGGATTTCAATGACCCCACCTACCCTGGTCGCCCCGGAGCTAGAAGCGGAAGTTGAGCACCCAAAGGATGCAGAGCATCTGCCTCTCCGTGATGGGAACGGAAGTTCGCAGGGTACGCTACCTGTATCCCCTGACTCCGAACTCCAAAACCTGAATGAAGGCGAACTCAAAGCGGCGATCAAGTCCGCTTGGAAGAAGCATGAGCGCCTTGCCAAAAAGGACATGGGGCCATTGCTCTACTGGCTAAGGCTCAAGCTTCGTGCCCAAGGTAGCCGGAACGACATCCAGGACGAAGATAGAGGATTCGGCGCTTGGGTCGAAGACCACCTTGACATTTCACGGCGTACCGCCGACCGCTGGGCGGATGGGTACGCTCTCGAAAATGGCCTCAAGGATCCGACGCCAACTTCTAGTCACGTGACCAAAAGTGGTGAGGACGACTTCTATGAAGAAGAGTTGCGTAAACACGGCAAGAACATTCAACTCAACTGCTGGGTCAGTCAAAAGGTTCACAAGCAGTACGAGCAAGCTCTGAAGACGATCAAGAAGCACTTCAAAATTGCTAATGACAAAGAAGCCGTTCTGAAAGGAGTCAGCTATGCAGCGGAAGCCATTGCCACCCGGTTACGAGATAGGAACCGTAGTGGACGCAAGAGCGCCACGAGAAGGCGAAGCGGGCGATTGGAAGCAGGTCATGACACCCGAAGGGCCAGCTTACGAAAAGCGGCTCTCCCAACAGGAGCGAAGCTACAGTGAACATGCGACAGGGTTGGGTCGGTACAAAATTCTCACAGCGCCCTCTGACATCGGTAAGGAAAAGGCCCTTTCACTGATAGAGGAGCCGCTGGACGAAAGCCATTACACGCTACTGGTGAGTGAGACTGGGATGGTGGTGACGCCGGACCAGCAAGTGCTGTGTATTTTGCTCAAAGCTCGCCTCTGGCCCGAACTCTTGGAAAGTGTTCGACCCATCGTCCGCAAAGCTGCACGTCAACCAGTGGCAGGCGGCAATCGCGGCGATGCTGCTGGTACGGGGATGGTGCCACGGAAACGAAAGAACGGCAGCTTGACAAACATGAAGGGCGTCCCGAGGCTACAGGACTTATCCGACGAAGATTATCAACGCCTAAAGCCAGCGAAAGGCGGGACCTTCGGCTACAACGCTCGGGACCTGCGCGGCGGGCAAGTCTATCCTTGCCGCCTCACCGCCTACAGTGGTGCCCTGCCCTCAGAACTGAGACTTATGTCGGAATTGGCGAAAGAAGTGGCCGAGGCGCTCCGCTATTCACTTGTTCAAGATAGATGGGAAACGCAGTTCAAGAAAGCATCGCAAACTCCACCTGCGTTTCTACTGAAAACTCGGGACGGTCATACGCCGTTCACAACAATCACCTGCAACAAAAGCTGGCGAACCGCAGCGCACGTGGACAAAGGTGATCTGAAGGAAGGCTTCGGTGCGATGTGTTGCCTCGGGGATTTCGAAGGATGTGACCTGGTTTTCCCGCGCTACAGGACTGCCGTGCGCTATCGCGAAGGGGACATCCTCTTGGCCAACGTGGCAAACGAGGTTCACGGCAATACCCCTTTGCTGAATCCGGACGGGACGGTGCCAAAGCTTAACAGGGTACCGGAGAGGCTGGCGTGCGTCTTCTATTATGAGGAGAACATGGACCAGTGCCTCCGTACTCCCGAGGAAGAAATGGAGTTTGTTAACAACCGCAAGGAACGCGACCCGATTTACCCGAAGAAAAAGAAGAAATCTTGAGCAAGGTTCTCATCATGATTCTCGGTGCGGGAGCCACGGGAAAGACGACGCTCAGCCGCGCCCTCGCGGGACAGGACGCACAGGAACAGAGAGTTGAACTGGCTGTAACCGAGAAGGGTGTCCGCAAGATGGTCCAGGCACCCTATGTTCTCGGCTCCAAACTCGCCATTGCCGGGAACCTGAAAAACACGAGTGACGCAATCGGTGCGATGGATGCGCTTCACCAGACGATTGATCACTGCTGGAAACAGCGCGATGTGGTGATCATGGACGGCTTCCGCTGCACAAACAAGTTGGGCCGCTGGGTAGAAGAACATCCCCTCAAACCCGTTACACTCTTCGTCTACATTGAACTGTCGCTGAACAACAATCTGGTGAGGCTACGAGGTCGCAGGGCCAAGAATGGAAAAATTGAAACCAAACTTCCAGCCAAGACATTCCTGAACGTTCTGAATTTCCGCGAACGTGCGCTCGGTGTCTGGAACTACGCTCAGGACCACTACAAGCGTCAGCCAGTGCGCTACTTAGAAATCCCGGAAGGGATGGAGCCGGAAGATTCCGCAAGGCTGGTTGAGAGTGAGTTGGGCAGGCTCCAAGAATCTGGAATCCGATCCTCGGACGCCGCCGAGCCTCTCACAGTTAACCGCGCAACCGAAGCGGCTTCTTCCGACGTAGATCACCGAAGCAATGCGGAACGGTCCAGCGTTGAGCTTAGTTATGGCCTGGACTTTCGCAAACCGGAGTACAGGAGAGCGGTCTTCCTGCGTTTCTACGAGTTCCACCTGAAATATGCCACTCATCCCGGTTGTATCTATTTCGTGTTCCCATTTTTGTTCAAGAAATACAACTGGGACGTGGAGCAACGGCTGTGGGTTGCGTTCATAAACGGGAACACTCAAAACCCCATAACCTCCAAGATCATCTTCGATGAGTTCCCCGACCTGAAAACTTTGAAGCAGAAAGATCTCGTAAATTGGTTCAACTCTGCATGGAAACAACTCGCTTTCGACACCGACCGCCGTCACCACAAGTCTCTCTTTCCGCAAGCCGTGGAGAAGTACGCGGCGCTTCTGAAACCTTACGACGTGGAACAGGCGGCCTACTTCGCCACATTCATGGGCACGGAGGATGCTCACGCTAATTTTCGCACAGCGTGGAAAACCGTTCGCGACCACTTCTTCACATTCGGACGGCTGAGCGCATTTTCATATCTGGAGTACGTTCGCATCATGCGCGTGGCAAAGATTGACTGCGACCAGCTTTTCCTTGATGACATGAGCGGAAGTAAGTCGCATCGCAACGGTTTGGCAATAGTGTTGGGCCGCGATGATCTTGATTGGCGCAAAGGCAATTCCTTCGACGGGAAATACACTCCTCAGGCGTTGGAGTGGTTGAAGGAAGAAGGTGCTGCACTATTGGCGGAAGCGAAGCAACGTGCAAAAGGTAAGCCGTGGGCATACGACGTTTCCTATTTCACTCTTGAGAGTGCGCTCTGCACCTACAAATCCTGGCACCGTCCCAACCGCCGCTACCCCAACGTCTACGCGGATATGTTTCACGACCGCATCAAGAAGGCCGAGAGCCACTGGCCTGCGCGAGACTTTAGCGAGTTTTGGGCCGCTCGCCGTGAGTACCTTCCCGAACATCTTCGTCTGGAGGACAACCCTGCCGATGCCGGGGTGAAGCCCATTAAGCAGAACCATTACAGGCTGACGGGGCAGGTAATCATGATGTCGGAGGAATGGCCCTGCTTCAAGAACGATTACAACGACAAGGTGAACGCGGCGCAGCGTGGCATTAGGCCATCACGCGCCATGCAGGCTGGTGACAGCGATGACCGAGCAATGGCTCCAATTCAAGAGCAACGACAACGGCAAGAAGAACGGTGCGGGACGTGGCATGACTCTATCTACGGTCTGACTCCGGTTGAGAATATCGGCGGTGTCTGGTTTAAGCGCGAGGACAAGTTCTCGCCCGACGGAATCCATAACGGATCAAAATTCCGTCAGTTGATCTGGTTGTTCTCCCGCAAGTCATACCCTGGTGTAGCGTCGGGGGCCGTAACAGGCTCGCCACAACTTCCAATGGTTGCGGCCTGCGCCAAGCATTACGGCATCGAGTGCGTCCAGTTCACCGGAGCGAAGAAGGACATGGCTCTAGCTGGCGAAAAGCTCGGAGCGAAGACAAAACTCGTGAATCCCGGCTACGGACCGTTGCTCAAGCCCCGAGAACGAATCGACTTGGTTGCGGGATTCGCACATCGATTTTCGCAGAGCACACCTGCAATATCTATTTTTTAGCAATAAAATGGAAGAGATGCCAATGCTTCAGTTGTTTAGACGTCACAGTCGGGTAGTCTCCTTCTTCCTCCGCAAGTTCGAGTATCTCCATATCGGCTAGAAGGCACACAACTTCCTGTCTTGGGAGAAACGTCAGAGTCCGTGGAGGGCCATTCCACTCGTCACGGTCCCCAAAAAGCTGCCCTGTAAACACCCCGTCCACTACCAGCGACCGCTTTATCTTGGTGAATACGGTTTTAAAGTTGGTTGCCTGGATGAACGGTAGAGAATATTGCGCGGTAACTAGGTCAAATTTGTTTCCTGGAAACCCATAATCTTCAAAAGAGGACCTAGAAAATATGAAGCGTCTCGGAGAAAGTGTTCGCGCCACGTCACGTGCTACTGCCTCTCTATCAACGGCGGTGACGTGCTCGAATCCTTCTTGCAGCAAATATCTTGTGTCGTTCAAAACGCCCGATCCCAGGTCAAGTGCTCTATCGCGCCGCGCCACATAGGGGACTGCCATCATTAGAAGAGGGCGCGGACCGCGCTCTTTTGTCTTTGCAAAGTACGCCTTCCAAGGATTTCCTGGCACACGTTCACGCATGGTCTCACAATAGCAAGGATTTGCCTTCACACGGGGCGGTCCGCTCCCGGCTCCCGAAGGGGTGAGCTAAAAACCCCACCCAAAACGCGACACCGATCAGCCTTATATAAAGGTACTTAGCAGCGACACCTTTAGCGGGCGGAAATCTGAAGTTTTGCGCTCACGCACCTCGCACAAAACCGTCAGGCAAAGCGCGTCCGAGGATAACTTCCGGTTTGCCGACAATCCACCAAGAATCGTCGGTTTTATTGACGCGCCGTGGGCTCCAGAGTACGCTGACGCAGACTTGGTTGATTAACAGGCAGAAGGCAATTCGCTGATCTTGAACCAAGGGACACGTTGCATCCAATGCCGGGGCACCGACTTCAACATCTCCAAGAAAGGAAAAAGGAGAAAATCATATGAGCACGATAACAGTCAAAGATGGCACCACGATTTACTACAAAGATTGGGGATCCGGGCAACCGATTGTTTTCTCTCACGGCTGGCCGCTCTCAGCGGACGACTGGGACACGCAGATGCTGTTCTTCCTCAACCACGGCTATCGCGTCATAGCCCACGACCGGCGCGGGCATGGCCGTTCGTCGCAGCCCGGTGATGGCCATGACATGGATCATTACGCCGACGACCTGGCGGCGCTGACCGCACATCTCGACCTCAAGGAAGCGATCCATATCGGCCACTCGACCGGCGGCGGCGAGGTGGTGCACTACATTGCGAGGCACGGTGAAAGCCGCGTGGCGAAAGCGGCGATCATGAGCGCGGTCCCGCCCTTGATGGTGAAGACGGCTGCCAATCCGGGTGGGCTGCCCAAAGACGTGTTCGACGGGCTGCAGAAGCAGCTTGCGGCCAACCGATCCCAGTTTTATTACGATGTGGCGTCTGGACCGTTCTATGGTTACAACCGGCCCGGCGCGAAACCCTCTCAAGGTGTGATCTGGAATTGGTGGCGCCAGGGCATGATGGGGGGAGCCAAGGCGCACTATGACGGCATCGTCGCCTTCTCTCAGACGGACTTCACCGAAGACCTGAAAAAGATCACGGTGCCGGTCCTCGTGTTGCATGGCGATGACGACCAGATCGTGCCTTATGCCGATGCTGGACCGCTGTCGGCAAAGTTGCTGAGGAATAGCACGTTGAAAGTCTACAAGGGCTTTCCTCACGGCATGCCCACCACCGAGGCCGACACGATTAACGCCGACCTGCTCGCGTTCTTGAAAGGTGTATTCAAGGCCGCAGCGTAGTACCCGATTTGCCCGGCTTTTCGGATTTCCCGCAAAAGCCGGGTAACTCCATAGCAACCAAGCGGCGGAGCATTAACGGACGAGAACGGAGAGGACAAGTATGAGCACAGAATTAGATTCCGGTATTTCCCGCCGTCGTTTTCTCATATCCACCAGCATCGCTGCTACCGTCGGTGTGCTCGCTCCTCGCGATTTATTCGCTCAAGATGATGGGCTCGTGCAGACAGCCCGGAGAACAGCCGCAGCCGCTACTATCACCGTCCAGAAACTCCGCGGCAACGTGAGCGTCCTGATGGGCGCTGGAGGAAATATCGCCGTGCTACCCGGTCGCGACGGTAAGCTCCTTATCGATGCTGGGTTTGCCGGCGCCCGTTCAAAGATCGCCGACGCGCTTGCATCTATCAGCTCCGATCCGATCAAGCACCTCATCAACACGCATTGGCACTTTGACCACACCGATGGCAACGAATGGCTCCACTCTGCGGGCGCAGTTATTCTCGCTCACGCGAACACGCGAAAGCACCTCTCTAACACGACGCGAGTTGAGGGTTGGAACTTCACCTTCCCGCCCTCGCCCCCCGGAGCAATTCCTGCGGAAGTCTTTGAAGATGAGCGGACCGTGCAACTCAACGGGGCGACTATTGCCCTCAAGCACTACGCCCCCGCCCACACCGACAGCGACATCTCCGTTCATTTTACAGAGGCCGATATTTTCCACGTCGCTGACACCTTCTGGAATGGCTACTATCCCTTCATCGACTATTCAACGGGCGGCAGCATCGACGGCATGAT
>WNFJ01272127.1_pt2 | contig 10759 bp, 12 predicted proteins | sample 5400461 | NCBI WGS metagenome assembly WNFJ01 (sample SAMN13153349, study PRJNA577476) | soil metagenome | isolation source: 115 cm saprolite on Douglas fir-dominated hillslope | place: USA:California | collected 2013-09-17
GGTGGACTACGAGCGGTTCTATCCGCCCCAGCCGCTCTTCGCCTCGCAGCAGGCCTACTACGGCTACATGTGGTGGGGCCGTCGGCGCGCGGCCGACGACGCCGACTTCTACGCGTCCGGCCACCTCGGCCAGTACGTGTACGTCGCGCCGCGCCGGCGCATGGTGCTCGTGCGCACCGGCGAACGCTCGGGGATACCGCCGCTGCGCTGGATCGAGGCGTTCTCCACGATCGCGGGCCGGGGCGTCGTCACCGCGCACCGCCCGAGCACCGACTGATAGAATCATCCCCGGACCGCGTCGCGGCCGTGGGCCCCCGTAGCTCAGGTGGATAGAGCAGCAGTTTCCTAAACTGCGTGCCGGGTGTTCGAGTCACCCCGGGGGCACCATTCTTGATCACACGGTCCCTGCACGCGATCAATCCCGCGAGCCGGCGCCTGGAACCCGCCGGAGAGGCGAGTTCCAGGCGCCGGCCTTGCGGGACGGACTCGCCTACTTCTGGTATCCGAAGGTCCCCGGCGTAAGGCGGGTTTCGCAGAGGACGCGGTCAGGAACGGCTGGAACATGGGTCGACTCGCCGTTCGAGAGGACCAGTTCCGCGGCTCTCGAGCAGTTGCCCGTTGGAATAGCGGTGGGGGTGGCTCGGGTGCCGATGTTCCACCAGTTCGACGTGATGGGATAGTTGCTGGTGTAGGCCGTCGGCTCGTGCGCCGAAATGCAGTTGTTGAAGCTCCCGGGCGAGGCCGACGTCAGCGCGTAGCACTTCTCGTACGCCAGAAACTGCTGGATCGTGTCCGTCTGCTGGATGTTCGCGACCTGCCAGTCCCGGATGCCCTCCCAGGACGAATAGGTGTCGCTGCCGAACACGAGCTGGCCGATGGCGGTGTTCACCTGGAGGAGCTGGGAACCGTACGTGTGGCCCCGGAAGGCAGGGTGGATAATCAGCCCGTCTTCGATCTCGTGCCGTCCGTCGATGATCTTGGCCTCCCCCGCCAGCAGCTTGTCGAAGATCTCGTGCAGGGTCTGAGGTGGGTAGCCGCACACCGGGGTACGCGCGCAGGCATTTGGCCGCGGCGAGCCGGGGGGAGGGGGAGTAGGGGGAACGAAGACCGTACCTCCGTCGATGTCCTGACGGCTGGTGTAGGAGTGCCGCTCGAGGGTGTTGACGGCATGGATGTGGCCATCGTTGAACTGGAAGGGGTAGGCCAGGAAGAAGTCGATCTGCTTGAGCTCCTCCTTCTGGACGTAGAGCGTGGCGCCCGGAAACTCGCTGATCTGGCCGGCGTGGTCCCAGTGGCCATGCCCGATGACCATGTGCTTCACGCGGTTGGGATCCAGCCCGATCTTCATCATCTGGTCGCGAATGGGGTGGTCGCAGCATCCGCCGTTCCAGTCGTAGATGTAGGAGCGCTGCTTCCACCCGGTGTCGTACAGCGTGATATCACCGTTCTTCGCCTTGATGATCCCGACGTTCACCGGCAGATTCACGGTCGGCGGGTCGCCGCGATCCGGCTGGAAGGAGCGGTGAGGCACGTCCATGAAGCGGCTGCTCTCGACGATCCACGCCGAGTACTGGCCGGCGTGGCGAGAGGGGCTGGCGTCCGCCGCCAGGTCACGATGGCTCTCGAAGCCCTGCGGCAGCGTTTGAGGCGGTACGGTCTCACCGGGTTTTCCCTTGCCGAAATCCTTGTCCTTGTCATCGGCTCTCAGCGTCCCTGCGTTGACGAGGAGGCCGAGCGCCGCGACTGTTGCAATAGCCACCACGGCCCGGAAGAGTGTTCGTTTCATCTTGCTACCTCCCAACGGCGAAGCGAGCAGCACGGACTCCGATCACCAAGCGATGCGATCCTCTTCCTCTACCCCCCTTCTCGCCTGCACAATCACGCAGCGGGCCGGCGGCGGGCGTCAGCCGGCGCTCAGTTGGGTGGAAACTCGTGCGGCCAGAACTTCACCCCGACCTCTCTGATCTTGTCCGCGGCTTGCTGACCGAGCGGATACGCGATGCGCATGTGCTCGTCGCGCCCGTCGTCGAACATCTTCAGCACCTCGATCGCGCCCCTCTCGAAGAGACGGACGGCCGCGGTGTAGTCGTCATGGGCACCCCGTAACGACGGCGGCGGCTCGAGCGCGCGGAGCTGGCCTTCGGCGCGTCGAAAGGTCGTCAGCGCCTCGTCGACCCTGCCCTTCAGTTCCGCCTGTTCTAGATCCTTCGTCACATAGAAGATCTGACCGAGGGTCATGCGGGCTGAGCTTCGCTCGACCGCGCCGTGGATGGGCCACAGGGCTTGGATGTATGTTTCCTCGGCGCGGGTGAGCGGCGGCCGCGACGGCGCCGTCGGGCGCGAGATTGCCGCGGCGACGAGCCGGCGCGATGTCGCCTCGCGCTCGATGGCGACGATGACGATACCGACGAGGACGAGTAGCCCGGCCGCGATGACAACAAGCTTACGGCGGGAAACCTTCGAGGAACGTGTCACCAGTGACGGCATCATTGCCTCGCCTGTGTCGCTTCGCTGCGCACGGAGCCCATACGCTAGTCCGCCTCAAATCCGTTGTCAACGGGAGCCGCGGGGGATTGGACTAACCTATCTGGACGTCGCCTGCGCGGCGCGCAGCATTCCAAGCCACCCGCCGAGATCGGTGTACCAGACGTTGTTGGCGCGATCCACGGCGACGCCGAACGGTCGGGCATCGGGCCGCGGCAGGCGAAATTCCGTCACGCGGCCGTCCCGCAGCCTGCCCAGTCGCCCACTCCGGAGCTCGGTGAACCACACGGCGCCGTCGGGCGCCACGGCCAGCGCGGTCAGGCCGGGAGACGGTGTCGGAATCGCGAACTCCGTGAACCCGCCATCTGCGAAGCGACCGATCTTGCTCGCTTGCTGCTCGAGGAACCACACGGCACCGGTGGCATCGACGGCCACGTCGCCGAGCCCGCTCCCACGTGTCGGCACATCGAACTCCGTCATCTGGCCATCGCCGGCGATGCGCGCCAGCCGGTTCGCGTCCGGCAACGTCGCCCAGACTGTGCCCCGCGTCTCGACCGCCACGCCCCAGGGAGCGGCGCCCGCCGAGCGTGACACGTGGCGCGTGAACACGCCGTCTTTGAGCCGGGTGACGCTGGCCGTGGTGGCGTCGGCGAACCACACCGCGTTGTCGGGACCGACGGCCAGCCGGCCGAGCCTGACGACGGCTGTCGTCAGGGGGAACGATCGGATGCTGCCGTCGGCCGCCATCCGGGAGACGGCGCGGGCCGGCCCGTCCGTGAACCAGACGTTGCCGGCGGCGTCGACATCGAGACCGAGGCTTTCGAGATTGTACGTTTGCTTGGAGACGCGCTCGAGTCGACCCTGGCGGTGCACGCCGAGCGCATCCGACATCTCGATCGTGAACCAGACCGCGCCGTCGGGGCCGACCGCGAGGGCGGCGGGAATGTCCGTGCGTCGCAGCATGCGGTGCTCGACGAAGCCGGAGTCGCGCCACGGCCACCAGACGAACGCGACGGCGGCGGCGACGATCACGAGGACCGTCACGGTCAGCCAGGCATGACGACGCCAGGCGGCCAGCCTCGTGGCCGGACTCATCGAAGGGGCTCCGCTCGATAGTGCCGCCGCAACCGGCGCAGGGCCGCGACGCCGACGGCGCCGAGCAGGATCAGAAAGGCCGCGGCGCCGAGGAGGCTCGAGGCGTCGATCCGCTGCCACACGGCGGCGCCCTCGACCGCGCGGCGCCACAGCTCCGGATAGGGGGTCACGCCGAATCCCGCGTACAGCCGTGCCGGCTCCGACGGGTCGCGCACGAGCGGCCCCGCCTCGAGGTGCGCGGGCAGGTTGTCGACCAAGGGCATCCAGCGCTCGCCGCCGTCGCTCGTGCGGAAGATCCCACGATCCGTCGTGAGGACGACCACGTCTCCCGTCGCGCTGATCCCGCGCACCGACGCGTTGGCCTCGGGCAGCGGGCGACCCGCCGGCCGCCAGCTCGCGGCGCCGTCATCGCTCCTCAGCAGCCGATTGCCTCGCGCCGCCCAGAGCCGCGTCGCGCCGCCGGCGTCGTCCCCGAGCGCCTCGACGCCGTCCGCCGTCGCCGCTCGCTTCACCCAGGTCTGCGCCCCGTCCTGACTCGACCAGATGTGGTCCTCGACGACGACGTGCACGACGTCAGGCGGACCGGGGATCACGAGCAACGAGGTGACCGGTGCGCCGGGAAGGCCGGCGGCGGCATCGGACCACGAGGCGCCCCAGTCATCGGTGCGTGCGAACCCGGTCCAGCCGGCGAGATAGGCGCGACCGGGCGCGGCGCCGCGGGCGATGGTGCGGGCGGGCACGGCGCCGCGCGGAGCCCGCGTCGGCCGCCAGTCGTTGTCCGCGTCACTCCGGAAGATCTCGGAGGCCGTCGACACGAGTGCTCGCTGGCCGTCGCTGGCAAAGGCGGCGGCGAAGACGGCGGCGACCAGCACGTTCGGGGCTTCGCGGCTCCAGTCGCGCCCCCCGTTGCGCGAGCGCAGCAAGCCGGTATCGGTCGCGAGCAGCAGGTGATTGTGGTCGGTGAGGCTGACGGCGAGCGCAATGGCGGCCGTCGGGTACGTGCCGGGGCTGGCGAGGAACCACGTCGCGCCGTGATCGCGTGAGCGGAACAGCCCACCCCAGGAGCTCGCATCGTGCGCGGCGGCGGCGCTCGACCACAGCAGGACGACCGCCGCGAGGACGGCGATGACGCCCGACTTCACCGTCTCACTTTGGCGTCCAGACGGCGTGGCCCGTGAACAGGCCGCTGACGAACCCGATGTGATAGACGAGAAACAGCCCGAAGCCCAGGCTCAGCAGACCGGACGCCACCCGAAGGTGGCGCTCGACGTGCGTCAATCGCCTGGAGGCGTACGCCATCGGCGCCGCGATGACCAGGGTGATGAGCATCATCCCCACGATGGTGCCGAAGCCGAAGAGCACGAGGTACGCCATGGCCCATCGAACGTTGCCGATGGTCGTGAGCACGAGGAGCGCCACTGCCGCCGACCCGGCCAGGCCGTGGACCAGGCCCACCACGAGCGGTCGGACGATCTGGTAGACGCCGAGCCCGCCGAGCCGTCGATCGAGCCAGGCTTGCGGCGTCCGTTCTTCGGCATGCCCGTGATCCGTCGGCCCATGTCCGTGACGGTGGCTGTGCACGTAGTCGCCGTGCCGGTGCGCGTGAGCGTGCGGCCCGGTGCTCCCGCCGAGCTGGTCGCGAACCGTCTGGATGAGTCCGGTGAGATTCCACAACCCGAGCACGACCAGCATGAGGGCCACCGTCATCTCCATCGTCAGGCCGAGGGCGGGCGGGATCACCACGCTGAAGACGATGATCGCGCCGCCGACGATGACGATGGTCAGGGTGTGGCCGAGCCCCCACAGGCCGCCGATCAGCACGCCGCCGCGCAAGGTCCGCTGGCGCGTCACGATCGTGCTGACCGCGATGACGTGATCCGCGTCCGTGGCGTGGCGCATCCCGAGGAAGAAGCCGAGCGCGATGAGCGAGAGGGCGGTGATCATGGTCGCCTCACCTAGTGGAACGCCACGACGCTCCGCCAGGCCGTGACCGTCAGACCGAGGCCGACGGCGATGATCAGCAGCGCCGCCGCCATCTGCAGCCAGCCCACCCAGCGTCCGCTGAGCCACGTCAGCACGGCCGCCCCCACGCGCGCGGCCACCACGCCGACGACGACCAGCACGGACGCGAACCCGATGCTGAAGACGACGACCGTGAACAGGCCCAGCACGAGCTTGCCGCTCGCGAGGGCCGCGAGCAGGATGGCCAGCGCGCCGGGGTCGGGGAGAAGCCCGCCCGCGATCCCGAGACCGAGCAGGATCGGCAGCCGCGGGCGGTTGACGGCGTCGAGGTCGACACGGTGACTGTGGCGGACCCCCCAGCCATGACTGTGCACGTGATCGCGGCCATGCCCATGCGCGTGTATGTGGCCCTCGTGGGCGTGTTCGTGCGCATGGTCGTGCTCGGCGTCGTGTGAGTGCGCGTCCTCCCCGGCCGACGCGAGGGACAGCTGAGTCCGGAGCATCCACAGGCCGATCCCGACGACGAGCAGGCCCGTGGTGACACCGAGGTAGGCCTCCACACGCTGCGGGACCAGCCAGGCCGAGCCCATGGTCGCGAGCGCGGCCACGAGGATGATGCCGCTCGTGTGCGAGAGCGTGACGAAGATGCCGAGCACGAGCGCGTCCACCGGCCGTCCACGGGCGCCGACGATGTACGCGGCCGAGATCGTCTTGCCGTGTCCGGGCGTTGCCGCGTGCACGGCGCCGAGCCAGAAGCTGGAGGCGAGATAGAAGACGGTCTCCGTCACGCGGCGCATCCTACGCCACGGCGACCGTCGAGCGCAATCGAGGGCGACGGCTCGTAAAATAGCCGGCAGGCGCCATGAGAGCCGGCCGATGAATCGCCGCGCGACGCTCGTCATTTCCCTCGGCCTCGCCGTCGTCGTGGCGCTGCCCGTCGTCGTCTACGTCGGGGACGCCCTCGTGCTGCGCCACCGGATCGGGCGCGGCGGGGCGCTGGAGACGATGAGCGTGTACCTCGCGACCCGGCTCAAGAGCGGCAAGCTCGAGGTGTTCACCGACCGGCAGGAGACGGAGGTCTGCGCGCACGCCCTGTTGCCGCACTTCGGCTACCGCCCGTGCTGGTGGGTGCGGCGCACGGGCGGCGTGAAAGTGATATAAGGGACGGCGGTTCGTGCAGCGCCCCTTCGCGTGGAGGATCGTCATGGAACCCGCCCGGATCTCCCGACGTGATCTCATCACGGCCGGCGCCGCCGCCGGCGTCGTCGCGCTGGCGCCCCGCGCCGCGCGCGCCCAGCCGAAGCCCGCCGAGCCACCGAGCGTGATCACCACGCCGCCGCGCGACTTCGGTCCCAACGCGCCGCCGAACGTCTACTTCGTCGACCCCGACGTCATCACGGTCGACCCGGCGTTCAACGGCCTCCGCCAGGTCAACGCGCCGATCCAGCGGCTGTGGACCGGGGCGCTCTGGTCCGAGGGCCCGGCGTGGAGCGGCCAGGGCCGCTACCTCGTCTGGAGCGACATCCCCAACAACCGGCAGATGCGCTGGCTCGAGGACGACGGGCGCGTGTCGGTGTTCCGCATGCCGTCGAACAACAGCAACGGCAACACGTTCGACTTCCAGGGCCGCCAGCTCTCCTGCGAGCACCTCACGCGGCGTGTGGTGCGCTACGAGCACGACGGCTCGATCACCCTGATCGCGGACGGGTACTCGGGCAAGCGGCTCAATTCGCCCAACGACGTCGTGCCGCATCCCGACGGCTCGTACTGGTTCACGGACCCGCCGTATGGCGGCCAGCTCTACGAGGGCGCGCCCGACGCGCCGGGCGGCCCGAGCAACCGTGCGGGCCGGCTCAAGCCTCGGCTCGGCCAGGCGCTGGGCATGGGCGACTACAAGCGCGAGCTCCCGACCGGGGTGTATCGCGTCGACCCGGTGGGAAAGGTGGATCTCGTCGTCACCGAGGCGCAGGTTCCGGATCCCAACGGCCTCTGCTTCTCGCCCGATTACAAGAAGCTCTACGTGATCAGCACGGGCCGCGGCCCGGGCGACACGGGCCCCGGGGGCAAGGGCGACATGCACGTGTTCGACGTCGGCAGCGACAACAAGATCTCCAACGGCAAGCTGTTCTCCGACTTCATGATCGACGGCGTGAAGTGCGGGCCGGATGGCGTGCGCGCCGACGTGGAGGGCAACCTCTGGTGCTCGAGCAACGCGGGGCGCTCGGTCGGCTACAGCGGCGTGACCGTGTGGAACCCGGACGGCAAGCTCATCGGGCGCATCCGGCTGCCGGAGATTTGCGGCAACGTCTGCTTCGGCGGGCCCAAGCGCAATCGGCTGTTCATGGCCGGCAGCCAGTCCCTCTACGCCGTCTACACGGCTACGCAGGGCGCCGCGCCGGGCTAGCCGCGCGCGCCGGCCCGACGGCTCAGCGCGCGCGCTCCTCCAGGAGCAGCGTCTCGATGTCGTTGAGCACGGTCTGCGGGTGCAGGAAGGTCGACGAGTAGATCTCGCGGACGAAGCCCGCGCGGTCGACGAGGAAGACCTTCAGCACGTGCGCGAGCTCGCGGCGCGCCGCACTGCCCGAGCGGTCGATCGTGTAGCGCACGTCCTGGCCGAAGCCCTCGACGAGTGGCATCAGCTCACGGGCCGAGCGCGTGGTCAAAAAGAGCCACGGCACGTCGCCCTCGCGCATATGGCTGCCCGCGTAGTGCCGCATCGTGGCCGGCGTGTCGCGCGCCGGGTCGAACGACAGCGTCACCAGCCTCACGCGCTCGCGCAGGGCGGGGGCGTGCGCCACCGCGGCGCGGACGGTGTCGAAGACGCGGTACGCGTGCGGGCAGCCCTCCGGGTCGACGCACGTCGTATAGATGAAGCCGAGCAGCGTGATGCGCCCGCGCGTGAACCGCGCGAGGCGCTGCGGCCGGCCGTCGAGTCCCAGCACCTCGCCGTCCGGCGCGGCCATAATCCGGTGGAGCGTGTACGTGCCGGGGACCGGCGGCTCGAAGTCGAGCGCGGGGAGCGGCTCGGCGTCGTGGGCGGAGGCGGGGAGCGCGCAGGCGAGCCACGTTATCAGGATCAGGCTCCGCGCGGTCCCGCGCAGGGTCACTTCGGTGGCGCCGCGGCGCGCAACGACTTGCTGCCGAGCTTCATGTGGTGCGCGCGCCCGAGCTTCTCCTGGGCGAAGTCCACCTCGAAGACCTGCGTGAGCTCCTTGCCGTCCCAGGTGAAGCCGCGCAGGAACTGCTCGTTGTCGGCGCCGCCCTTGTCCCAGTTGGCCAGCAGCGAGGAGGTGATGTAGACGCGCTTGCCGTCCCAGCTCTGCGAGATCATGTTGACCTGCTTGCCCGTGACCTTCTGGTACGTCTGCTGTGGCGCCTCGGGGTTGCTCAGGTCGAAGTAGCGCGTGGTCCCGTCCATGAACGTGTTGACCCAGAGGCCCTTGCCGTCGCGGGTGATGCTGATGTCGACGGGCAGGGGGATCTTCGCGGGATCGCCGATGGTGGCGACGTCCCTGGCCTGCCACTGGCCGGTGGCGTCCTGCTTGACGAGCCAGAGCTTGGAGGTCAGCGCGGTCGCCGCCACGGCCCAGTTGTCGCCAGGCGCCAGCGACCAGCGGATCTCGAGCGGCGCGCCGGGCACGCTGAGCACCTTCCTGGCCTTCATCGCCTTCAGATCCCAGACGACCATCGTGTTGCCGAAGTGCTTCATCGCCTCCGCGTCGTTGACGAGCTCGGCGAGCGGCCGCATGTAGTTGTTGTAGCCGGCGAAGCTGGAGGTGAGCAGCACGTTCTTCTTCGGGTTCACGGCGAGGTCATAACCATAGCCGTCGCCGCCGCCGTCGGTGGGCATCGGGTAGGCGGCGATGAAACCGCCTCGGTTGTTGTAGAGCGCCATACCGGTGACGCCGCCCTTGTCCCGGTTGTTGGACAGCGCCTGCACGAGCATGCGGCCGGGCAGCGCGTAGTAGGTGTGCGGCCCGACGTATCCGGTCCGGTCGACGAGGTCCCCGATGGTCTGCACGAGCTTCGGCCTGGCGGGATCGGTGCCGATGTCGAAGACATGGATCTTGCTGTCCGAGAGGCCTCCCGCCCAGAGGAAGCGCCGGTCGTCGGTGAAGCCCATGTGGTGGGCCTCGCCGCGCGAGCCCACGGACACGGAGTTGAGCACCTTGCCGTAGCGCCTGGACTTCGGGTTGGCGTCCACGGTCACGAGCTTGTCGGAGCCGTCGCCGAGTCCCTCGACGCCCAGGGCCCAGACGTAGACGTAGTCCTCCTGGCCCTTGATGAGCTTGGTGACGTACGGCGAGTTGCAGGTCTCGTCGGCGCGGGCGGCGCCGGCGAGGGCGACGACGATGCCGAGGCAGAGCGCGGTCACGACACCGGCGCGGAGCGTCCGACGCATCACCATGGTGAGCCTCCTTGGGCGGGAGCAGGCTACTGGCGCCATGAGGCCGGGTCAAGTAGCGTGGGCGCGGGAGGATCCGAGCCTATGCGTTTTGTGAATCTCGAGCCCCAGCGAATGTCGGAGGCGCAGAAGCGCGTCCACGACGCGATCGCGGGCGGACCCCGCGGCGGCGTGCGGGGTCCCTTCGGCGTGCTGCTGCGCAGCCCCGAGCTGGCCGATCGCGTGCAGAAGGTGGGCGAGCACCTGCGCTTCAACTCGTCGCTGCCCGCGCGCCTCAACGAGTTCGCCATCCTGATCAACGCGCGGTTCTGGGGGAGCAAGTACGAGTGGTACGCCCACCGGCCGTTCGCGATCAAGGGCGGGCTCGCCGAGTCGATCGCCGACGATCTGGCGCAGAACCGGCGGCCTTCGGGGATGAAGCCGGACGAGGCGCTCATCTACGACTTCTGCACGGCCCTGCACCGCCGCCACGCCGTGGACGACGCCGTGTTCGAGCAGGCCGTCGCGCTGCTGGGCGAGCAGGGCGTGGTGGACCTCATCGGCGTCAGCGGCTACTACACACTGGTCTCGATGGTCCTGAACGTCGCGGAGATCCCGCTGCCGGCCGGCGTTCCATCCCCCTGGTGACGCGGCGGGCGACCTCCGGCGTGCCTTTGGCCGAATGTTGTATGCCGAACCAGGGTAGGGCGTTGCAGCCTCGCGGTCGGTGGAGCGTCTAAACGCGGCCACGGCGCACGCTCAGGCCGGGCACGACGCTTGCTCTGCTATTCGAGCGTGGCAAAGCTGGCAGAGGCCTCCCACCGGATCGGAATC
>WNFJ01584963.1_pt1 | contig 10759 bp, 14 predicted proteins | sample 5400461 | NCBI WGS metagenome assembly WNFJ01 (sample SAMN13153349, study PRJNA577476) | soil metagenome | isolation source: 115 cm saprolite on Douglas fir-dominated hillslope | place: USA:California | collected 2013-09-17
CGCAAACTGCGTATTCGCCGATGGGAAATTTCCTGGAGAGCCAGGCGGGCGCGAGTTGCGGCGGTAACTGGCTCACTGAGGCTTCAAATAGAGATTTGAAACTTCTCCTATTTCATACAGAATACGGCCAGTAAAGAAATTTATGACGGTCCATCACATCGTCGGTGCATCGGTGCCGCGCAAGGAAGGCTGGGACAAAGTCACCGGAGCGGCGCGCTACGTCGACGACATGGTTCTGCCCGGCATGCTTTACGGCGCAACTGTGCGCAGCAACGTGGCGCGCGGCAAGATCAGAAAGATCTCTTTTGATCCGAGCGTGGCGTGGAATGAATTTGTTTTGGCAACGGCCAAGGACATCCCCGGGAAGAATTGCATCGCTCTGATCCTGGACGACCAGCCTTGCCTCGCCTCCGATTCCGTGAATCACGCCGAAGAGCCGATTCTCCTCCTGGCCCACGCCGACCGTCACAAGCTTCGAAAAGCAGTTGACGCGGTCTCCATCGAGTACGAGCCGCTCCCGCCCGTGCACTCCCTCGAAGAAAGCGAGCAACAATCCACAATCATCTGGGGCACTGACAACGTCTTCAAAAGCTACCTGGTTGAAAAGGGCGACGTAGACTCTGTTTGGAAAGAAGCTGCGCACATTATCGACGGCGAGTACTCCACCGGCGCGCAGGAGCAGCTGTACATCGAAAACAATGGAGTGATTGCGGCGTTCGACCCGGAGAATGGAGTGACCATCTGGGGCTCGCTGCAATGTCCATACTATGTTCACAAGGCGTTGATGGCGTTATGCGGCCTGCCCGAGGACAAGATTCGCGTCGTGCAAATGGAAACCGGTGGCGCGTTCGGTGGCAAGGAAGAATATCCCTCCATGATCGCGGGACACGCAGCGCTCTTGGCCATGAAATCCGGACGGCCGGTGAAAATCGTTTATGACCGCATGGAAGATATGGTTTCGACGACGAAGCGTCATCCTTCGGGAACGCGCCACCGTACCGCGGTGAGCGGGGAAGGGAAAATTCTCGGAGGCGAAATCGAGTTCGCCATCGATGGCGGAGCTTACGCAACCCTGTCGTCGGTGGTTTTGTCGCGCGGCACCATTCACGCCGGTGGTCCCTATTACTGGCCGAGCGTGCGCATTCGAGCGAAAGCGTTGGCGACGAATACCCCGCCGCATGGAGCCTTTCGTGGATTCGGGGCGCCGCAGAGCCTCTTTGCCATGGAGCGGCACATGGACCGCATCGCCCAGGTCGTGGGAATCTCGCCCGTCGAAATCCGCCGGCGTAATTTCCTCAAGCCCGGCCGGACGACAACCACGCAGCAGGTCATCCGCGAAGAAATCAACTTGAATCATTTGCTCGACCGCGCGCTGGAACTCTCCGGCTATGCCGCCAAGAAAAAACTTTTTGCGGAAGAAAACAAAGCGGGGATGCGCAAAAAAGGAATCGGGATCGCGGCCTTTTTGCATGGCGCGGGATTCACGGGCTCCGGCGAACGCTATCTGAATTCGCTGGTTGGTGTGGAAGCCGGCGCCGACGGCAATGTTCGAGTGCTGGTGTCCAGCGCGGAATTTGGCCAGGGAACCAATACCGTACTTTGCCAGATTGCGGCCGAGGCGCTGGGGCTTCCTTATGAAAGTGTCGCGATCGCGCAGCCTGACACCACCGTCGTTCCGAACAGCGGACCGACGGTGGCTTCGCGCACGGCGATGATCGTCGGAAAACTGGTTCAGTCGGCGGCTAAGGGAATCAAGGAAACGCTCACTAAGACAGGGGTGTTGGGTGACGACTATTCTCCTGAACAATTTCGTGCCGCGTGCCGGGAATACATTGCGGCGCACGGGGCGCTGAAGTCTTATGCGCGGTATGAGGCGCCCGGCGATGTTTACTGGGACGATGAAAAATATCGCGGCGAGGCCTACGCGGCGTTTGCATGGGCCGTGTACGTTGCGGAAGTCACGGTGGATCTGACAACTTACAGCGTGACCGTGGATGACTTTGTCGCACTGCAGGAAGTCGGCAAGGTTCTTCATCCGGTTCTGGCCGAGGGCCAGATCACGGGGGGAGTGGCTCAAGCGATCGGCTTCGCGCTTTATGAAAAGGTGGTCTGGCAGAACGGCCGCATGATCAACAATCAGATGACGAATTACATCATGCCGACTTCCGTGGACCTGCCGCCCATCCGCGTATTTTTTGAAGAACTTGGCAACGTTCACGGCGCGCACGGCGCCAAGGGCATCGGAGAACTCCCTATGGATGGCCCTGCGCCCGCGATTGTAAACGCCGTCGAAGATGCGATCGGCGTTCGCTTCCGTTCGATTCCGTTGCTGCCGGAAGATCTTTTTGAGGCTCTGCGGCCTGAGTCTCTTGAGCAAGCTGCTCCTTCTTCGACGCGAGGGACGGCATGAATTCTTCACCGGGAGCTGTTGCGAAGTGCGAAGTTTTGTTTAGCGTCAACGGCCGGGCAAAGAACGTGCTCGCTCATCCCATGGAAAGATTGTTGGATGTGCTGCGAAACGATCTGGGATTGACGGGCACGAAGGAAGGATGCGGCGAAGGCGAATGCGGTTCGTGTTCCGTCCTGTTGGATGGCATGCTCGTGAATAGCTGTCTCGTTCCCGTGGCGCAAGCGAGCGGCGCGAACATTGTTACCATCGAGGGAATGTCGGCGCATGTCTTGATGAATCCATTGCAAGAGGCGTTTCTGGAATGCGGTGGCGCGCAGTGTGGCATCTGCACGCCGGGAATGATTCTTGCGGCGGTGCATCTGCTGGATAAAAATCCGTAGCCTGCGCTGGCAGACATACGAGAGGGGCTTGCGGGTAATCTTTGCCGCTGCACGGGTTCCATGCAGATTTTCGGAGCGGTGTGCGGAGCAGGCGAGCGGAGAGTTGCAAGATGAGAGCCGATCCAGCCGAATACAGACTCGTGTCGCCCGGAAATCTGCAGGCCGTTCTTTCCCTGCTGGCCGGCGAGCCTGCTCAATGGCTGCCCATTGCCGGCGGAACCGACGTGATGGTCCTGTACTCTGCTGGAAAACTGGCCAACCGAAATTTGGTCAACATCTGGAATATTCCCGAGCTCCAGCAAATCGAACTTTTTCCGGATAGAATCTGCATCGGCGCCGCGTGCACCTATACCGCGCTGCGCAGGGATGACATCGTTTCGCGGGAATTTCCGCTGCTGGCCACGGCCGCATCATGGACCGGCGGAATCGCAAATCAGAATCGCGGAACACTCGGAGGCAATATCGCGAACGCTTCTCCTGCAGCAGATTCCCTGCCCGCGTTGCTTGTCTATGACGCCGAATTGACGCTGATTTCGGTGCGCGGGGAGCGCCGGGTGGCTTATCGAAACTTTCACGCGGGATACAAGCAGACGGCTCTGGCTGCTGACGAATTGATTCGGGAGATTTCAGTGCTGCGCCGATTCTCCGGATATGTTTCGCATGCGCGGAAGGTCGGAACCCGCAACGCACAAGCTATTTCCAAGGTTTGCCTCGCCGCCTTGGGCCAAATCGCGAACGGCACGATTCGGGATGTGCGCCTCGCGCTAGGAAGCGTTGCGCCAGTTCCGCTGCGCTTGCATGAAACGGAGCACGTACTCACCGGAAAGAAAATCGGGCCATCGTTGATCGATACGGTAAGAAAGAGCGTGGTTAAGGAGATTCGGCCCATCGACGATATTCGGTCCACCGCTCGATATCGGGCAGCCGTGGCGGGCAATCTCGTCGCCGAGTTTCTTGAGAAGCTTTCGGCTGAAGGATCGAACGCGTGAGCGAGGTGCTCGCTCGCTGGAACGGCTTGCCGCAGGAGGAAGCTGTTCGCGAGATTCTTGCTTGCTGCGGTTCGAAAACTTGGGCCGCGAGCATGGCCTCGAAAAGGCCGATACAAGATGAGGACTCGCTGATGACAACGTCGGACGCGATCTGGAGCGGTCTTGGTGAACAGGACTGGCTTGAAGCGTTCCGGAGTCATCCGCGAATCGGCGAGTCGCACGCGGAAGAAGTTGCACCGGCGCAATCTTCGGCCTGGTCCGCGCAAGAACAGCAGAAAGCGTCATCGGCCGATGAAGCAGTAATGGTGGCGCTGAAGTGGGGCAATCGTGAGTACGAGCAAAAGTTCGGACGAATTTTTATTATTTGCGCGACGGGAAAATCGGCCAGCGAAATTCTGGAGATTCTGCGGCGCCGGCTGCACAATGATGAGGCAACCGAACTCCGCCAGGCAGCGGAGGAGCAGCGGCAAATCGTGCACATACGTCTGAACAAATGGATCGCGGGATGAGCCGAATTTCTACGCACGTTCTGGATACTGCCAGGGGCAAACCCGCTTCGGGTGTGCCGGTGCGCCTGGAACGTCAGGATTCTTCCGGCAAATGGGTGCACGTGGGTTCCGCGCAAACCGATCAGGACGGGCGCTGCAGTCAACTATTACCCGAAGGAGAGCTTCTCCGCGAGGGGCCTTATCGTTTGACATTTGGCACGGCGATTTATTTCACCTCTTGCGGTATCCAGGGGCTGTATCCAGTGGTCGAGGTCACGTTTCAGGTTCGGGACGGAGAGTCGCAATTTCATATTCCACTCCTGTTGAGCGCGAACGGAGTTCGTCGATCCGAGAATGGCTGAACCTCAGCGTGCGGTGGTTTCACGTTTTCGCGGGCATCATGTGGGTCGGGCAGACGTACTGCTTCACGTGGCTCGACGGCCAGTTTGGAAAGCTCGAGAAGAAAGCGGCCGCGAACGCGACCGCGTCGGCAGTGTGGATGGTGCACAGCGGAGGCTTTTACACCGTCGAGAAACAGAAGTCGCTTGGCGTGGCGCCGGAGCAGGTCCACTGGTTTCGATGGGAAGCGTTGATGACGTGGCTGGGCGGCGTGGTTCTCCTCGTCCTTGTGTATTACTTAGGGGATGGGCTCATCGATCCGGATGTTGCGGACATTCCCAAGCAAGCGGGCATTGCGATCGGATTGGGTGCCATGATGGCGGGGTGGTTCATCTACGATCTGGCCGTGCGGTCACCATTGGGAAGGTCGCAGGCCGCGTTTGCGGGATTTGGTCTGGTGATGACGGCGGCAGTGGCCTGGGGATTGATGCACGTGTTCAGCGGCCGCGCTGCGTACATCCACGTGGGAGCGATCTTCGCATTCTGCCCGCGCAGGGCGGGATGATCGCGGCGGGAGCGGGCGAGAAGTTCGATGCGTCGCTGGGCGCGCAAGCAAAGTTGCGGTCCAAGCACAATACGTTCATGGCCGTGCCGGTTGTCTTTCTGATGTTGAGCAATCATTTTCCGGTCGCGACCTACGGGAACCGGTACGGCTGGCAGATTCTGTTGGCGCTCGTTGTGACGGGCTGGGTGGCAGCGAAGCTTATCCGGGAGTTATGAGTCCAACGAGGCGAGTGCCGTGAGCAGAGGTAGAGTCCAGTGCAGACGACCAGTGGTCTTGCAAATCTCGCAGCAAAGGTAATCGCCCGCTGCCGTAAACTGGCGTCGATTTCAGAAGACGCGGGCGGGGCGCGGCGCACATTTCTTTCGCCGCCCATGCATGATTGCCACCGGGAAGTTTCTTCCTGGATGAAAGCTCTCGGGATGAGCGTAACGGTTGATGCGGTTGGAAATTTGCGGGGATTTTATCCGGGAGCATCGCCGGGTGCGCCGAGAATCCTGATGGGATCGCATCTGGATACGGTGCCGAATGCGGGAGCGTTCGACGGGATATTGGGTGTCGTGCTGGCGGTTGGGCTGGTGGAATCGTTGAATGGGCTGAAGCTGCCGTTTGGGATCGAGGTCGTTGGTTTTTCGGAGGAAGAAGGAGTGCGGTTTGGAGTTGCGTTCATTGGAAGCCGCGCGTTGGTGGGCCGGGTGGATGAGGAACTCCTCGGCCGCAAGGATGAGCGCGGCGTTTCCGTTCGCAAGGCGATTCAAGAATTTGGGTTGAATCCGAATGAGATTTCCAAAGCGGTGCTGAGAGATGATGTTTTGGGATACATCGAATTTCACATCGAACAGGGGCCGGTGCTGGAGAATTCAGGTCGGCCACTCGGAGTCGTGGAAGCCATCGTCGGCCAGAGCAGATTAGAATTTAATTTTTCAGGACAGACAAATCACGCGGGCACTACGCCGATGAATCTGAGACACGATGCGCTGGCCGCGGCTGCGGACTGGATTCTCGCCGTCGAAAATCTGGCGCAACGGACACCGGGAATTGTGGCGACGGTGGGATTCGTGGAAGCAAAGCCGGGCGCGACGAACGTGATTGCCGGAGAAACGCGCGCCACGCTGGATATTCGCCACGCTTCGGATCGCGCGCGAACTGAAGCGCTGGATGAGTTGATTCGGCAAGCGGAGTCGGCGGCCGCGCGGCGCGGTGTGACGGTGAAGTGGCGGACGCTCCTCGCGCAGCATGCCGTGGCGATGGATGCTTTTNCGTATGGCCAGCGGCGCGGGTCATGACGCCATGATCCTCGCGGAACAAATTCCCGCGGCGATGATTTTTTTGCGAACGCCCGGGGGCATCAGCCACGACCCATCGGAATCGGTGCATCTGGACGACGTCGCGAAAGCGCTGGAGTGCGGGCTTCATTTGCTGACGCAACTTGCAGCTTCGCAGGAATTTCTGGGAAGGACGTGCCGTGCATAATCTCGGTCAAACGCGCAGCTCTCATCAACGCAATCACCTGCTACACACTCCCGACACTTTTGTGCGTACCACGCTGCCCGGGATGAAAAACGCTTCGGCCATCGTTCATGTTGGCCCCGCGCTGGGCGCAGCGTTCACCGAATACACCGCCGAATTTGAATCGAAAGGCGAATTGGGAAACACCTCCGCGCAGCGCTTTCTCTATGTCATGGAAGGATCGGTAACGCTTGAGGCCGAAGGGAAGCGGCACGAGCTGGGCGCGCGCGGGTATGCGTATTTGTCCGAAGGTTTGTCCCATCAAGTCATCGCCAAGAAAAAAAGCCGGGTTGCCGTCATCGAGAAACCCTACGAGCGGATCGAGAAAACAGCGAAGATGCCGTTTCTTCTCACGTACTCGATGGCGATGCCGATTTGCAGGTCAAGTGCCTGCTGCCCGACGAGGCGCAATTTGATTTTGCGGTGAACACTATGGTGTATCAGCCGGGCGCTGCCCTGAGCATGGTGGAGATGCACGTGATGGAACACGGGCTCATCATGCTCGAAGGGAGCGGTATTTACCGGCTCGGCGATTCCTGGTATCCGGTCGCGGCGGGCGATTTCATCTGGATGGGACCGTGGTGCCCGCAATGGTTTGGCGCCATTGGCAAAGTGCCCGCAAAATATTTGATTTACAAGAATTGGAACCGGCATCCTCTCGGCGAAGCGAAAAAATGAAATTGGAAATTGATCAGCAGCGGCTGCTCTCAGAAATCGAGACGCTGGCTGCATTTTCGGACGCGGAGCTTCCCGCAGTTACAAGAATTGTTTTCACGCCGACGGACCTGAAAGCGCGCGCATGGGTGAGCTCACGTTGCGAAGAAGCCGGGCTCGCCGTGAGGCAGGATGCGATTGGAAATATATTCGCGGGCTGGAATGGCGCTGACGCGGCGGCGCCTGCCGTCGGAACTGGTTCGCACATTGATGCGATTCCTTGGTGGTCTCGAAGCGATCCGCGCGCTGCGTCGGAGCGGATTCCAGCCGAAGAACTCGATCGAGCTTCTCGTGTTCGCGACGGAGGAGCCGACACGCTTTGGTATCGGCTGCCTGGGAAGCCGATTGCTTTCAGGAACTCTTTCCGCGGAAGCCGCCGCGAAATTGAAAGATCGCGACGGCCAAACGGTGGAAGAAGTTCGCCGAAAAGCTGGGTTCAGCGGAAATCTTCAGGAAGTGAAACTGCCGAAAGGAAATTACAAGGCTTTCGTCGAGTTGCACATCGAGCAAGGGCCATTGCTCGAACGCGCCAAAATTTCCCTCGGAATCGTGAAGAGCATCGCGGCGCCGGCGAGTCTTCGCATTTCAATCGAAGGAGCGGGCGGACACGCAGGTGGCGTACTTATGCCGGATCGCAAGGATGCACTGTGCGCGGCCGCGGAACTGATCCTGGCGATCGAAAATGCTGCGCGAACGAGCGGCGCCGTTGACACCGTCAGCACGGTCGGCGTGTGCGACGTATTTCCAGGTGCGGTGAACAGTATCCCGAGCCGGGTCCGAATTACGCTCGACGTCCGCGATACGGATTTGGCGCGGCGCGATGGCGTGATGAAAACGATCGAGCGTGCATCGCAAAATATTTCCACCAAGCGCCAAGTCTCGATTCAGTTTGAATTGCTCAATGCCGATGCGCCGGCAGATTGCGCTCCTGAGGTTCGGAAGGCGATTTCGGAATCGTGTCGCGAGCATGGGTTTCCCTTTCTTGAAATGGTGAGCCGCGCGTATCACGATTCGCTTTTTATTTCCCGGATTGCCCCGACGGGGATGCTCTTTATTCCATGCCGAAATGGCTACAGTCATCGTCCCGACGAGTACGCTTCACCGGAAGATATCGCCCGGGGCACGCTGATGCTGGCGGTGGCGTTGGCGAAGCTGTGTGGCGGTTCTCAGTGAACAGTTGTCCGTGTTCCGTAAGAGAAGAAACCCAGATGACCGTTTGTCCACGAGAATAGTTTTAGGCTGAACGAGTGGCGGCCGGAAGAAAGCGGCGGCAAGCCGCCGCACTCCAAAGTTCCAAGCGAGATCCTTCACTCCCGTGGGCCGTTCAGAACAGACACCCTTCATCGGGTGCCTGGTTAACCATAACAGGGGCACCCCCTATGTTTTTTGTAAGTGTTGCATCTAAAGGACTTATGATTGATGTAAGTGGTTTAGAATCAACACTTGCGGGCGCTCATGTAAGTGTTGATTCTAAAGGGAGTTAGAGACCTGTTTTTGGCGTATTTCTACAAGTGTTGATTCTAAATACCTTAGCTGGGAACTCGCAGATGGCCGAAGATTTCTGCATGCCGAGGGCCCGCGGCGAGGCAGAGAAACTACTGCGCAGGGACGGCAACACTGCGGTCCGAAATGAGTCTACTGCAGCGGGGAGCACCGCCAGTGGTATGTCAACGAAACCCAACGCCAATCGGGAGATGCATCCCGCCGAACCCGCGGGAGGGCGCAGAGATGGCGTTCGCGGACGGAATTGCTGGGGCGGTGAAAATAAAAAAGCGGCAGACAAGCCGCCGCATCGAAAACATTCCATACTCGTACCCAGTGAGTATACTAGCAAAGGAACTATGGGCTGTCAAGGGGCTTTTGTTGGAATACCGGGTCAGTTTGCGATTAGGCGATTAACGGTCCAAGTCAGATTTGTCGGGTTGCAGAGCGAGATCAGCAAAAGCACTGCTCTTGCGTGGTCCTTCGTATTCAGGCATCGAGCGATTCCACTCGCCCTGGAAAAGAAATACCGGCCTAATTGTTGCTGCACTCCACCTTCTGTTCTACCTCGACTGGCTTGTCGAGCACGAGATAAGGCTTGAAAACCCATTTTCGCACTGCATTTTCGCATCCTTTGTAGCCCTCCGGAGGACCTGAAACTCCGTGGGCACTGACGACATGCCCATCCTTCCCGATCACAATTTCCACGCTCACCGTAAAATGCTGTGCCCTCAACCAGGCTGGCCATTGAGGAAGGCTCGACATATTAATCGGCACAGGGCTCACACCCGAGACCCTATCGCCGAGTGGACCAATCGCATCCGGTGGCGCTATAAAGTCCGCGTCATCCACATGAGAGATCAATTCGATGGTTTCCACGCGCAGTTTCAGGTATGGCTTGCCAGCATCCGTGACATCCACTTCCTGCGCGAGGTTTAGCCCCTGAAACGGCACGATTCGGTTGTAGACGGTCTGGAACCAACCATACCCACGGTTGTAACGAAGGACTGAACTGTCGGGTTCAAAACAATACTGGGTTGGGTCGCTAATCCCCGTGTCTCGTTCAATCAAGACACAGTGAAGTTTGTAACCGCTGAAAGTGCGTCCCACGTTTCTTCCATGAAAACCTTGCAACGTAGCAGCGTAGGAGAACGGGGCAATTACCTCCGCCCGAACCTGTGACTGCGCACGGTCGGGCCACCGTTGGTCTCCATGGCGATACAAACCCTTGTCGGTAGCATAGTCCGTTTGATTGAGGTTGTCGCTCTTGTAGATGCGCTTGTACTTCTTTGCCCCGACCCAGTATTCCTCGTATACGCCACTGTGCACGTTGTCGCCATCTTCATCAAACTGGTCGTAGGACATCACGATGTGCCACGGGCGTAAGTCTGTGGATTGTAGCCCGTTCAGGGCTACCTCTTTGGCAAGCCAGTTCGACAAATCAACGGCGTCCGCGCCCGCCGTCTTTTTTTCGCCCCTCAGACTCATGCTCACAGACGTCGCCGGAGGTACTGCAATTATCGAATCCGATTTCGTCTCGGCCGCTACAACGAGAGTCTTCAGGTCCCTAGTGTGGTTCACGGTCGTGGGATTCTCTTGCGCGTGAACTGTGGTAAGCGAACTAACAACAAGAATTGAGAACAATAGAACGTCAGCAGGTCTTAGCATGCATGCACCTAACGATATGGCCTTCCTTTGATTGACATTCTAATACGATTCTAAGTAAGGGAGTATGTGATGGAAGCAAAGCGGCCAGCTAGCGCCCGATAAACCCGTGGATTGCGCACTTGACCATTGCTGGCGTCCGCATAATCTCGCGAGCCGGTGGGCCGCTGGTTTGACTTATTCCGAGCCGAGGAAGGGGTAGCGGAGGAGGAAGAGGACGG
>WNFJ01699299.1_pt1 | contig 10759 bp, 13 predicted proteins | sample 5400461 | NCBI WGS metagenome assembly WNFJ01 (sample SAMN13153349, study PRJNA577476) | soil metagenome | isolation source: 115 cm saprolite on Douglas fir-dominated hillslope | place: USA:California | collected 2013-09-17
CGCATCAGAGCGGAGGAGGCTGGTAAGTTAGCCTCGACGCCGCAGCAGCGAGTGATCACTTCAAATTACGATGGCCGGCCGATCATTGAGATCCAGCCAGCCAGCCCCGAGATAATTTACGTGCCGGAATATGATCCCGTCTATATCTGGGGTCCACCGGTCTATTATCGATATCCCCGCTGGTATTATCCGCGTCCGGGTGTCGCGCTGGTGGGCGGCGGATTCTTTGGCTTCGGCGGCGGTATATCGATGGGCGTTTATTTCGGCGGCGGCTGGGGTGGATGGGGCGGCTGGGGATGGCATCCGGGTTGGCGCGATCGCTCGGTGATTGTCAACAACACCTTTATTCACCGGAATAATTTCAACGTGACCAATATCACCAATGTGCACGGTGTCAATGAATGGTCGCACGATTCGTTCCACCGGCAAGGCGTACCGTATCCGAATCGTAACGTTTCTCAGCAGTACGGCGGCGGCGTGCGCGGCAACCTGTCGCCGCGTGGCGGATTTCAAAACAATGGCAATTACCAAGGGGGCTTTCGCAATTCAGGTCCCGGCGGTGGATTTCAGAACAACCCCGCGCAGCAAGGTGGATTTCGCAATTCACAAAACCCTGGGGCCGGATTTCAGAACAACCCCGCTCCCCAAGGTGGATTTCGCAACTCTCAGCCCCCCGCTGGCGGGCCCCCCGCTGGCGGCGTTCAGAACAACCCCGCTCCGCAAGGTGGATTCCGAAACTCTCAGCCCCCCGCTGGCGGCGTTCAGAACAACCCGGCGCCGCAAGGCGGATTTCGCAACTCTCAGCCCCCCGCTGGCGGCGTTCAGAACAACCCGGCGCCGCAAGGCGGGTTCCGCAATTCTCAGCCTCCCGCTGGCGGCGTTCAGAACAACCCGGCGCCGCAAGGTGGATTCCGCAATTTTCAGGGCCCGGCCGGCGGTGGATTTCGTAACTCTCCGAACCCCCCGCCGCCTTCCATCAACCCAACCCCCGCTCCGCCATCCGGGGAGCGATTTGGCAACCGGCAGATTCCGCCGAGCAATCCCAGCGGCGGACGGAGCGCTTTCGGCGGCCAGGAGCACGGCTCAGCGGCCACGGTTCACAGCGATCATGGATACTCGAGCCTCGGCCCCTCCAGGAGCGCGCCGCCCAGTGGTGGCGGTGGTGAGAGATCCGGAGGCGGGAATCAGGGTGGTGGCTTCGGCCGGCGTCGATAAAGAACGGTCATGATTACGATGAGACCGAAACTTCCGTACCTCACGGTCATTGCGCTAGCCGTTGCGCTGCACGCTGCCCCGAAGGACGATCAGCGAACCTTCGCCACTGCTGAGGAGGCGGCCCAGGCGCTGATTGACGCGAGTGAGCACAATGATAGCGCCGCCTTGTTGAAGATACTCGGACCGGACGGGAAAGATATTGTGGCCTCCGGAGATCCCGCGGAGGATACGAAGAATCGCGCGGCATTCGCCCGGTCCGCGCGCGAGAAACTGCAGATCAACCAGGATAATCCGCTGAAGACGACTCTGGTGATCGGAACTCAGGAGTGGCCGTTTCCGGTTCCCCTGGAGCAGAAAGACGGCAAGTGGCATTTCAATTCCGCAAAAGGAAGAGTAGAGATTCTGGCCCGGCGGGTTGGCAGGAATGAGCTTAACGCGATCGAGGTCTGCCGCGGCTACGTGGAAGCGCAACTGGAATATGCCGCCGAGGATCGCGACAAGAACGGAATACTCGAATATGCCCAGAAAATTGTCAGCTCCCCCGGCAAGCAGGATGGGCTCTATTGGGAGGGAGCCACGATAGTCCCTAAGGCTTTCGCCGAAGCTGCGGAGAGCTATGCCAAGGAAGGTAACAAGCTTCAGCCTTATCACGGCTATTACTTCAAGGTCTTAAAGGCGCAAGGGCCGGATGCTCAAGGTGGAGCATTAAGTTACATAGTTAAAGGCGAAATGATTGGGGGGTTCGGCTTGGTTGCGTGGCCAGCCGAATATGGCGTCTCCGGAATCCACACGTTCATCGTGAACCATCACGGAATTGTCTATCAGAAAGATCTCGGCAGCGCCACGGCCGCAGTGGCCAAGCAGATCACCCGGTTCAATCCCGACAAATCCTGGAAACCGGCCGTGGAGTAAAAGCTCCCATGTAAATTTGGCCGCAGTGGGTGAAATTAGTGAGCTGCGCTACTGGGAGTCTTAAATCTTTTTAATCATTTAGCGCCTCGGCAATAAGATTGCATCTAGAAAGCCAGATGAAGTGGCGCGAACCGGCGGGTCGGTAACGGAGCGGGAAAATGCCCTGCTACCGGCCTCGCCGGTTCTCTTTGTTTAGGCAGCTGGGGTCAGAGGAATACCGGCTTGGGCCAGAACGGCGGCGATGTCCTTTGGGGTGAACCGGGTGGCGTCGTACTCAACGGTCAGCTTCCATGCTCCTGGCTCAGCGTTGATCCGTAGGATGCCATAGATTTCGTACAGATTGGCGATTCGATTCAAACCGGCGCCATCGAGTGGGGCCGAAAGGGTGAAGGGGAGTTGCACTTTTGTCATATTTGTTCGCCGGGTAATTCGATCGCGCCCTCCAGTTCGGCGAGCAAGCGGTCGATTAGCTTCTTTTGGCCGCTGTTAAATGCCGTGCTGGTATCTTTCGGCTCGTGGATCTCGAGCCACAAGCGGACCAGATCGGTGACTTGTTTGGCTACGGATTCCTCGGCTCCAGGCTCAAATCGCAGAGGGATCTCCGATTTTTTGAGGGCTTCGATGAGTAGTTCGGGGAAACGCATCGCCTAATAGGATAGCGTATTAGCTTATGTCCACTTCCACGCCAAGTTGGAGCGTAGTAACCCGCAGGGACCTGCGGCGGAGCCGGCGCTATGCGGTAAACGGCGCCACCTTGCGAGTTTCCTGGCTGGGATTAAACGGCTCGCTATTTGTGGTGCAACGCGCCCGTGTGATGAATGTTTCCGAAGAAGGCATCGAGGTGGAATTACCCGAACCGGCGCAGCTGCTCTCTCGTGTGAAGCTGCAGGGCGATCAGTATAACCTCTTAGGCGAGGGTACGGTAAGATTCTGCCGCCGAACTACCGCCAGGTATATGGTCGGCATTGAGTTTGTGGATGGACTGCACTGGCGGCCGCCGGACGACTCAGTCGCCGAGCCAATTCCGCTTTCTGGTCCGGCCTCTCAAGCTTCCTGATTCACCATCTGGATCAGAGCGTTGATGTAGCCGAAGGCGTACGCAAAGGCCTGTTGACCGCCGGTGTCGCCCGGGATTTTCGGCACGTGGTCCGGCATCAGCATGCCGTCATAGCCGACATCCCGATACACGCGAATCATTTTGATGAAGTCCACGTCTCCATCGTCGGGGAATGTCTCCTGGAATTTCAGGAATCCGCCCTTGATGTTTCGGAAGTGGACGTTGAATATTTTGCCCCGGCTGCCAAAATAGCGGATTACCTCGGGCAGCTCCTTGTTCGGATTTTCGAGCATCTCCGAAACCGTGCCCTGGCAGAAGTTCAGGCCATGATACTTGCTGGGGTTGATCTCGACGAAGCGCTTGAGGCCCTCGACGTTGCCCAGGACGCAAATGACGCCGCGGAATCCGACGTCCCTCGGCATTCCGGGATCGTGTGGGTGGCAGGCCATTCTCACTTTGTATTCCTCGGCTACGGGAACAACCCGCTTCAGGAAGTAGGTGATCCGCTCCCAAAACAACTCGGCAGGCATGGGCCCTGCTTCAGTCAGCGGCGGATCCTGCTTGGCCGCGGCGTATTGGAAAGTGCTATAGCGCGCCGACCCGCGGCCCTGAGTAGACTCCGTGCGCACCACTCCCAGGATCGTCATGTTGTATTTCACCGTGGGAATTCCTGCTTTGGAGCAGTTGCGAATCATCTCACAGATGTTGTCGATATCCCGATCGCGGGTGGGGCCGGCCAGCATGATGCTGGGGGTCGCGGACTTGGTGATGTAACTCGACGCCAGAGGCAGGGGCACCGCTTCGAGCTTGATGCCGTGGGATTCGACACGCTCGCGCAATTTCGTCAATCCCTCGATAGACCACTTCTCGTCGAGTCTGGGCGAAATCTCGCCGCTGCAAATATGGTTCACCCCGAACGCCGAAATCACCTTCAGCACCTCGTCGGAGGAACTGTGCTGGGTCCCGAGTTTCATCAGCGCTTTCTTGGGCGCGGGCTTGGCTTGCGCGGCGCCTCCCGAAGCGGCTACCCCTACTCCCACGAGGTTGGTCTGTAAGAATTTTCTGCGGTCCAATGTTACCTCCTTGCAGTCCCGCATCTTGTCACGATGCGCAGAGCCTCGTCAAGCCCCTCCCCGCTATCTTCTTGAAAAAGGTAGACACTGGCCCTTGCAGGGCTAGTTGGACCCGGAATTGCAGTTGAGAATAGTGACGTCAGGAGTCGGCGAGCGCTTCCACTCGGGACACGGTGATGGAGGCAAAAATTACCAGCAATGCAACTTGGAGACTTCCATCCTGGCGCCGGACAAGGAGACAAATATGAAAACTTGCAACTTCGTCATCAGTTTAGGCTTTATTGCCTTGTCGGCTGCGTTTGCCCAGGGCCCCATGTACGATAAAGTCACGGTCAGTTTACCCTACCCGGTTACCGTCAATGGCACGATCCTTCAGCCTGGCGACTATGTGATCCGGCAGCACGAAGATCAGAGCGGCAGTCGCGTGCTTCATTTCTTCACCAATGAGGGCATGAAGCTCGAAACCACTGCCATGGCGATTCCCACGTTGGACAATCGCACGCCAGAGCACACCAAGCTGGTTCTCGACCATGAAGGGGATACTTACTTCCTGCACAAGATCTGGGTCCAAGGCAAGAACTACGGGTATGAGTTCCCGATTCCTTCGGATATCAGACGGCGTGAGATGGAACGGAATGCTCCGGCAACTGTGGTAGCGCAGTATACGCAGCAGCATGAGACCACGGAAACCACGGTAGCCCAAAATCAGACAGCCAAGGAAGAGGTGAAGGCGGAAGAGCGGACGGAGATCGCTCAGGTTGCGCCTCCGCCAGCCCCGGCGCCTGAGCCGGTGGTAAGAGAACAGGCAGAACAGGCGCCGGCCCCGGCCGAGCCCGTTATGCCGCACACAGCCGGCAACTGGCTGAACTTAGCGCTCGGCGGCAGCTTGCTCGCTGCTTCTGGCCTGGCTCTTCGCCGGGTCCGGGCGTAGATTCGATTCTTCGCGGACAAGCTGGAACCCGAACAGTTCCAGCTTGTCCATAATTTTTAAATTACAAAGATTATGCGCGTGCTTTCTTACATCCTGGTGATCGCTGGTCTGGTCGCCGCTTGTTTGGGGCTCCATTCTATTTGGACCTCGCACCAAGCCGAGAAAGAAGCGCAACAACAATGGGACACCGTATCTAAGCCCAATGAAGCAGCAGCGCCGCCTCGCCGGATCCACAGGGGCGACACACTTGCTCGGCTCTCCATTCCCCGATTAGACAGTCACTGGGTGGTCCTCGAAGGAGCCGACTCCACTGAATTGCGCCGAGGCCCCGGCCACTTAGTTCAAACGGCTTTGCCTGGCACGCGTGGGAATTGCGTGATAGCAGGCCACCGCGACACGCAATTTCGCATCCTTCGAAACGTCAAAATCGGCGAAGACATTTCAGTCGAGATCAATGGGCGCACATATGTGTATCGCGTGATTGACCGCCACGTTGTTTCTCCAACTGACACACATCCACTCAAACCGACTCCAAATTCCTCACTCACGCTGGTGACCTGTTATCCCTTCTATTATGTTGGCCCGGCCCCTAAACGGTTCGTGATCCGCGCTGAGCTCGTGTCCTGATTCTGAGACAATAGTCCCGGACATGGCGGAACGGGGCATATTCATTACATTCGAAGGCATGGACGGGTGCGGGAAAACGACGCAGATGCGCCGCCTCGCCAGGCGGTTGAAAAAGGAAGGCCGCTCCGTCCTGCAGACTGCCGAGCCAGGGGGCACCGAGATTGGGTTGCAAATCCGCGGCATTCTCCTCGACTCAAAGAATCGTGACCTCTCGCCTACGGCCGAACTGCTTTTGTACTTCGCCGCTCGCGCGCAGAACGTGGATCAATGGATCCTGCCGGCGCTGTCTCAGGGAACCATCGTGCTTGCGGACCGCTTTACGGATTCGTCTCTGGTTTACCAGGGTTGCGGACGCGGTCTCGGAGCGGAGACAGTCCTGGCACTCGACCGAATCGCCTGCCGGGGCCTGAAGCCGGACCTGACGTTGCTCATCGATGTCGACCTCGCGACCAGCCTCTCGCGCGCGCAGGCCCGGAATCTGCGCGGCAATCGAACCGACCGGATGGAGGAGCAGGACGCCGCTTTCTACGAGAAAGTTCGGGACGCCTATCTTGCGCTGGCGGCACAGGAGCCCGGCCGGTTTCGTATCATCGATGGCCGGGACAAGCTCGAATCGGTTGCGGAGCAAATCTGGAAAGTAGTGAACGCTCATGTTTGAAAATTTCTGGGGAAATGCTCATGTCACCGAAGCCTTGGAGCGAATGATCGCCCAGGAGCGCATCCCCCAGACGCTGCTGTTTGCCGGGCCCGAGGGTATCGGCAAAGCGACGCTCGCCCGGCGTTTCGGCGCGCTGTTGCTGGGATGGGCTGAGAAGATCGAGCAGGACGACCTTAGCCTCCCGCACAACACAGCCATCGTCGCGTCGCGCGAAAAGTGGCCTGCGGAAAAGCGCAATGAAGATCCGCTGCTCTTCGCGTCGCACGCAGATTTTGTCACCTTCCCGCCCGACGGTCCGCTTCGCCAGCTTTCGATACCGCAGATGCGCGTGCTCAAAGAGAGCGCCCAGTTCAAGCCTTCGCGAGGCTCGCGCCGCATTTTCCTCATCGACCATGTGGACCGCGCCGGCGATCAAGCCGCGAACTCGCTGCTGAAGACCCTGGAGGAACCGCCGGAGCACCTGATCCTGGTGATGACGGCGGAAAACGCCTACGATCTGCTGCCCACTATCCGCTCCCGAGCCACGCCCTTCTACTTCACGCCGCTGTCGGACGAGGAGATGCGCGCCGTCGTGAAAGTGCGCGGCCTGGATCGTGCGGAGCGTCGCATTCCGCTCTCGGCGGGAAGCCCGGGCGTCGCCATGTCGCTCGATCTCGAGCAGTACGACCGCAGGAGGTCGGCGATGTTCGCCCTGCTGCGGGTAGCCTCCGGCGCGGCCCCGTTCAGCGAATGGATGAAGTACTCCGAAACCATTGCGCGCGGCAAGAGCGAGAAGCTGGAGCTGTATTTGAAGATCCTGTACACGCTGCTGCGGGATTTGCTGGTACTGCGCGAAACCGGCGGCGAGATTCGCAATTGCGACATGCGGCCGCAGCTCGAGCCCCTGGCTCAAAAACTTTCCTTCGCCTGGATTCGGATCGCGGTCCAGAAGGTCGACGATCTGGCCGAGCTTCTGCGCCGGAACATTCAGAAGACCATCGCGCTCGACGCCTTTATTCTGGAGATGCGGAGCGTTTGAGGAGCCACTTAGCCGTAGTGGCGGATACGATCCGCAAGATCCCGCGAGGGAAGGTGGCCAGCTATGGACAGGTCGCCTCCGCGGCCGGCTTTCCGGGGGCCGCGCGTCAAGTGGTTCGGGCGCTCCGCGCCTTCCAGGGATTGCCATGGCATCGCGTGGTGGGCGCCGGCGGCGCGATCCGCGTGCCGGGCGAAGACGCCCTCGAACAAAGGCTGCGACTCGAACTCGAGGGAGTCACCTTTCGCGGCCGGCGCGTGAACATGGACCGCCATCAGTTTCGATTCCGCCGTTAGTTCTATAATTAGCCACAGATGGACACAGATGAACACAGATAACAAGAGAGATCTTTCTTATCTGTGTTCATCTGTGTCCATCTGTGGCTAAAGGCTTTTGGCTGTTAATATGACTCTAGCTGAAGATCTCGAACGCTTCCGCCGCGGCGCCGAAGTGTTGGCGACTGTTCTGACAGGCGCCGCCGGAGAAGAAGTCGACTATACGCCCGCGCCGGACAAGTGGTCAATCCGCCAGATCATGGCGCATCTGGCCGACTCGGAACTGGTGGGCGCGCACCGGTTGCGTCTCGTGATCGCTGAAGAAAATCCGACTCTCACCGCGTTCGATCAGGATGCCTGGACGAAGAATCTCGACTACGCCCGCCGCAAGCCCACGCAATCTCTGGAAACTTTCCGCCGCTTGCGCGCCGAGAATTATGAGCTGCTCAAGGAACTACCGGAGAGCGCTTTCGAACGCTTCGGCTCGCATACTGAAAATGGGCCGATGTCCCTCCGCCGTCTGCTTCAGGGATATGCGGACCATGCGGAAAGCCATGCTCGTCAGCTCCAGACCATACGGGCGGAATACAAAAAAGTGAAGGGAAAGAAATGAATCGTACGGTAACTGCGATTGCGCTAGGCGCCGCTCTTACGTTTGGCGCCTCGATCCCATCCGGCGCCAAGCGCTGGTGGTCCCATATACTCTTCCTCGCCGATGACAAGCTGGAAGGCCGCGAAACCGGCAGCGAAGGGCATCGTCAAGCCGCTGCCTATGTGGCTGGAGAGTTCGAACGCAGCGGTTTGAAACCCGCCGGCGCCGGCGGCTATCTTCAGCCGGTAAAGCTACACTCCCGGCTCATCCTCGAAGATCAAACCAGCCTGGCGCTGGTGCGCAATGGCAAGCGCGAGCCGCTGGCGCTTGGTGAGGACGTCATCATCTCAGTGCGCAAGGAGCCGCCGCAGGCTCTTACCGCGCCGATGGTTTTTGCCGGCTACGGACTAGTGGCGCCCGAGCTGAAATACGACGACCTCGCGGGACTTGACCTACGCGGCAAGATAGCCGTCGTCATGCTTGGCGGGCCGTCGTCTATTCCTGGGCCATTACGATCGCATTACCAGTCTTCCGAGGAGCGGGATAAGGTGTGGAAGCGCGTGGGCGCGGCCGGAGTAGTCGCCCTTACTAACCCGCACTCGAGCGATCTGCCGTGGAGCCGAACCAGTTCCGCGCGGCTGCGGCCTTCCATGAGCCTTGCGGATGACGACGAACCCGCTGGCAGACTTTCGATCAACGTGAATCCAGCGCACGCGGACAAATTTCTTGCCGGTTCGGGCCACACCATTGACGAATTGATCGCGTTGTCGGACGCCGGCAAGCCGCTTCCGATATTTCAGATTCCGGGCTCCCTCGAAGCGCGGGTCGCAGTCGAACATCGGGATGTGGAGTCGCAAAATGTGGTGGCGATTTATCCGGGGTCGGACAAGAGCCTGGGCCGCGAGTTCGTGGCCCTCTCGGCGCATCTCGACCATCTCGGCCGGGGCGAGCCCGTGAATGGCGACGCCATCTACAACGGCGCCATGGACAACGCTTCCGGAGTCGCCACGCTGCTCGAGATCGCCGGTACCCTGCATGAGTCAGGCGCGAAGTTGCGCCGCTCCGTGCTGTTCGTGGTCGTGACCGGCGAGGAAAAAGGACTGCTCGGTTCGCAATACTTCGCTACGCACCCCACCGTGAAAGCCGCGAACATCGTCGCCGATCTGAACCTCGATATGTTCCTGCCGCTATTTCCCCTGCGGCTTCTGACCGCCGTCGGGGCGGAAGAATCCGATCTCGGCGACCGGCTTCGCGCGGTGGCCGCTCCGCTCGGCATTACAATACAGACCGATCCCGAGCCCAAGCGGAACCTGTTCATCCGCAGCGATCAGTACAGTTTCATTAAGCGCGGCATCCCGGCGCTGGCGTTTAAAGTTGGTTCCACGCCCGGATCGCCGGAGGAAGCGATCTCGAAAAAATGGTATGCGGAGCGATATCACGCGCCTTCCGACGATGTGAATCAGCCCGTGGATCTGGTAGCCGCGGCCGATTTCAATCGCTTGCTGCTGCGCTTGACCGAATCGATCGCCAACCAGACGGAACGGCCCAAGTGGAAGGAAAACAGCTTCTTCCGACGCTTCGCAAGATGAAGTGCGCAGTTCTTCTATCGCTGCTGTGCCGTCTGGCGCTGGGCGTTTCGCTCGACGTGTCCGGCGTCCGGCCAGGTCCCGTCACACTTACTGCCACAGCTACTTCGGCGACCGTCCATTGGAGCGACGAGTCCGATCGTCCATGGACCGCCGAGTTTTCACTCGATCCCAAGGCGCCGCTCATTACTTCGATCGCGGTGAATGGCGCCGCAGTGATTGCGCGGGCGCGGCCCTTCTACCAGTGCTCGACCGGCAAGCGGCGCGGCGGCTGGGACGCCTTCTTCGACTTTCCGCCCAGCCATCCCGAGGGCACGCGAAGCTTCCTGGGCGAATTCAACCTCAAATCCGCGCGAGCGATTACGATCGGCAACCGGCTCGAGATCGCTTTCGAGGGGATGCGACTCGGGATCTTCGAAGGGACCATCCGCTATCTCTTTTTCCCCGGCAGCCGGCTGATCGAGCAGGTCGCCGTCATGACGACGCGCGAGCCGGATACAGCGTACTTCTACGATGCGGGCCTGCGCATGACTGTCGACGCCGACCGCCGCGAGGGCGGCAACATGGAGTCGCGCGTCTCATTCTATGACACCGCCGGCGCGCTTCGGACAATTCTTTCGGATGGCTCCGAGCGGCATCCCCTAAGCGTCCGCTATCGAACGATTGCGGCCCGCACGGGCGCGGGCAGCGTGGCTATTTTCCCGGCGCCGCACCAATACTTCTTTCCGCGCGACTACACCACCAACATGGGCTACATGTGGCATTCGACATGGCGCGGCCTGGTTTCGCTTGGCATCCGCCAGTATCCCGACGATGCC
>WNFJ01475450.1_pt1 | contig 10758 bp, 9 predicted proteins | sample 5400461 | NCBI WGS metagenome assembly WNFJ01 (sample SAMN13153349, study PRJNA577476) | soil metagenome | isolation source: 115 cm saprolite on Douglas fir-dominated hillslope | place: USA:California | collected 2013-09-17
TTGACAAAGCAAAGGGATATCAGTATCATTAAGGAAGAAACAGGGAGGGAAGAGGAGAAATGTACAAACGATAGAAAAGTAGGTTTGAGAACGCCGTGAACAACAGAATCGATCAAGTGAAGTCCTTATTCGCCCAACCTGAGCGCTACCTAAAGCATAATTTCAACATTCGCATCCGAGCGGAGGTTGTTGCGGGTTTTGTAGGTGATACTGTAGGCGAATCTATTCTAGATATAGGATGTGGAAATGGAGCTATTTCTTTACCTCTATTGAGAGAACATAACGGCTCACATTTGAAACCTGGTGGTAGCGTTCTCGTGCAAAACTCTAATGTCCAGCATCCTGTCGGCTGTTTGTTCAATCTGAATTTAATTCTGCGAAATGCCGTACTAAGAAATCCATATCCTTTAAACCGACTAAGAGGCGCGAAGCTTGTGGAAATGTTCAGTAATCATGGACTAGAGCTATCGGCTATTTATCGATACAACTTGCCCTTTCCAGGCATGGCCAAGGTATTTACTAACGATAGTTTGTACGAGCGAATTATGAAGAGTCTACGGAACTCATACACATAATGACCGCTCCTGGTTAGGAAGTGAGAGGTACGACATCGTGAGACTTTGGGATGGATCAACTTTACGAGATACAAAAAATAAGAACTTCGTTCTCTACGGTAGAGACCAATCTATCGGGAAAACAGAGGGCTCCTGTGACTACAGAAGAGATTGTTATCCAGACCTTCTGCCGTGTCGATGTCCGGCTGGGACAGCTGGATACAATGCGCGAGCTCACCCAATATCTCAAAAAGAGCATGTAACCTGAGATACAGAGAATGGACTCGGAAACACGCTCACACTATCGAAGGTAAGCTGTACTCTTCTCGCAGTAACTCCCCTCGCTAGTGATGCATCCACACAGCCTCAACCGGGAAATATTTTTATCGTGACACGCTTCCGCCTGCGCAACAGCGGCACGACCACATACAACTACAGCATGTTTGACTTTCATGTAAAAACTGGTACAGGTATTATCACTGGCGCTGACACTCCTCCATCTACCTAAGTTGCAAACAATCTCCTCAACTATGGCTCGCTTGCGCCCGGACAAACACTTGAGAGCGATATTGTCTTCCAGGTACCTCAAGATGACCACCTTGCGGCTCTGCTCTGGCAGCCTCCATTCTATACGGGCCATCCAGGCACTGGTTTCAATCTTGGTCTCTAACAGGCACACAACATTCTGCGCCTGACTCTCAGGCTAACCGGGAGTCAGGCCAGAGAATATATCACTAAATGTAAAGCTACCCATTAAGTAACACAATGCCGGAAGCCGGCGCTAGGGTGATACTGCCGCTCACCACATTGCCATAGAGATCGTGGTAGGTGCCAGTAAGCAAGACCGTAACGCTGCTTGTGGAGGATGGATTGACCAAGGTCAGGCCATTAGTAAAGTCACGGGCATAGGTTCCCTGGTCAGCGTGCATATCGTCTGTAGCAGAGCCGACCTTGGCTGCGGCGTACTCCGGCCGGTTGAACAAGGTACCGTACTGCTGGTAGCCGCAGATCCACAGGCCGCTGGCATTGTTCTTGACCAGGAAGTAATTAGCCAGTGCCCATTGCACCTGCGCGTTCGTCACCTGACCAAAGGAGACCGGCTCTTGGTTGTTGTCCTTCCAGCCGCCACCATGCTGCAGGTAGGCCTCCATCTGCTGCATCTTCGCCAGCCACTGCCCATCGGTGTACTTCCAGTTCGATGGATTAGTGGGATCGGCATTGTTGCCATTCGTAAAGCCCTGCTCGTCCTCATCGAAGTCAATATGTGAGAGCAAGGTAGCTGAATCGGCCGCATAGCTAGGATCAAAGCTGAAATTGACCGCCATCATCTTGCCCGGCTCGTGCTGGTGCATCCAGCTCTGCATATTGGCAGCCCAATTGATAATATCCTGGCGGTAGGCAGGGTCATTATCGGTACCGTTGTACTGCTGAACCCAATTGCCGTTCAGATCGTAGTGACCACAGCGCTGGCCAGTCCAGCTCCCCGCGTTCTGGAAATTGGGGTCATCAAAGGCAATCCCACGATAGCCAGTCCCGGACTGCAGTTCAGGAACCAGGTAGGTCTGCTCGATATACTGCTGCTCAGCAGGGTTGCTAAAATCGAGCGGCGTGGCAGTAGTGCTGCCAAACTCCCAGGCCACTGTCGTTCGGTCGCACTGATACTCAATCCAGTCCGGATGGTTGGCCTTATACCAGGCCAAGTCGTGCGCCTGCGGATAGGAGGCCGGCTCCTCCTCCACATCGTAGGGGAGATAGAACAGCTTGTAGACAGAAGGATACTGGGTCGAGGCGCCATTATTCCAGCCCCAGACCAGATCGATCGGCGGTTTGCTCGTCGTAAGATCGGCAGGATTGCTCACATTATTATCAAAGGGTATATACAAGTGCACATTATTCGTGCTGTCGGCCAGCCCGGGAAAGCTCGGTCGCTTGTAGAATGTGAAGCTGCCACTGCTCGTTGCACTGCCAGCCGGCGTGAACACACGAATGGGGCCGCTCGAGGCACCACTAGGTGCTGTAACTGTAATTTGGCCGTCGCTGTTGACAGTTACACTACTGGCTGCTACGCCATTAAAGGTGACCTCAGTAGCTCCGGTAAAGCCACTGCCGGTCAGCGTCACCCGGTATCCAAAATCCCCTTGAGTCGGGCTGAAGCTCGCAAGAGTGAGGATCCCGCTACCCGATCCAGGCGTTGCTGTAGGCTGGAGGGTAGCTCTGGCCGTCGGTTTGGGCGTTGCTGTCGCAGTTGCCAAATGAAGCACCAGAGTGACCATTCCAACGCTCCCAATCAGCAAGGTAAACAGTGCTACAGCGCATTTAAAGGGATGTCGCAACTGAAGCATATACCCTCTTATCAATGTGACACGTTTGTCATATACTGTACGATTACAGTGGTATCAAAATCAAGACAGTTTTAGGACAAAAAGAAGATAAAACTCAACCATACGAGAATGGTCGTCTTAGATACAGCGATCGTTACTATCGGACCTTCCGCCTCTCAAACAATTTTTGTTCTTACTCTACCACTGCATTCCCTTTTTGACCACTACCTTCTAGCTATCCCGACTGACAGCCCTTTGCTAATATATTGCAATCTTGTGCCTTCCTTTTAACCCGTTTCTGCACGCGAATGCTTACCAGGTCTACACCGGTATCTATTATGATCTGGTTGGAACACAGGGGGAGGACTATTACCTGCCATTTTCTTGCTCTTCGGATAGAAGTGAAGGAGATCAACTCTTATGAAGGCTCTGTCTTCAGCTGCTCGCAAGAGCAGTAGGATGGGTTCAGGCTCTCAGAGAGCCAGGCGCGTCCTCATGCTGGTAGAAAATGTTCCTGCTCCTGCTGATCGTCGTGTCTGGCCTGAGGCGAAGGCGCTGCGAGATGCGGGCTACCAGGTGAGCATCATCTGTTCTAAAGGGCGCGGACAGTACGAGGAGTCGTACGTTTGCATTGATGGCATTGCCATTTATCGCTATCGATTACCTGCAGTTAGGAATAAATACCTTGCCTACATCGCGGAATACGGAATGGCTCTTTTGATGACATTCCTGCTGAGCTTCAAGGTTTTGTTCCAGCATGGTTTTGATGTTATCCATGCAGCCAATCCTCCTGATATCTTCTTTCTGATTGGCTTGTTCTATCGACCCTTGGGAAAGAAGTATGTATTCGACCAGCATGATCTCTCACCGGAGATGTTCAAAGTGAAATTTGGGCATCACATGAGGCCACTTTATAGGCTTCAGCTTTTCCTGGAAGCCTGCTCGTATCAAACGGCCCACCTGGTTATTACCTCAAATGCATCACAGAAGGAATTCGCTCTTAAACGTGGTCACTGTCATACCACTAAGGTGTTTGTGGTACGCAATGGGCCGAACTTGGACCAGATGAAGCCGGTCACACCTGAGCCCGAACTCAAAGGAGGGCGGCAGTATTTACTCGCCTATCTGGGTGTGATGAGCATTCAAGATGGTGTTGAGTATGCTTTATACGCTCTTCAAGACCTGGTCCATAAACGAGGCCGTCAAGATGTTTCCTTGGTGCTGATGGGAGACGGTGATAATGCTGCCGCATTACGTGCACTTGCCCATGAGCTCGGACTTGATGAGTATGTCAACTTCACCGGCTGGACGGAAAGCAGGGACGTTTTACGCTATCTTACGGTGGTAGATGTGGGACTCTCGCCGGACCCCCAGAATGGGCTGAATGAGTTTTCTACGATGATTAAGACAATGGAATACATGGCGATGGGGAAACCTGTTGTAGCTTTTGATCTTGCTGAGACGCGGATCTCGGCGCAGGAGGCAGCCCTCTATGCTGTACCAAATCGCATAGAGGATTTCGCTGGCAAAATTGAAATGTTGCTTGATAATCAAGAACCTCGCTGCAAAATGGGTGCGCTGGGGCGCAAGCGCATCGAGGAAGTTTTGAGCTGGGATTATAGCAAAAGGGATCTCTTGTTAGCCTATGAGACGCTCTTCCCGGTAAAGACCAGGTTCTTGGTTTCTGATGCTCTTACATCGTCGACCAGGAAGTAGAGATCCATACATGTCAAGAAAAGCCTTCATGAGGCCCAGGTTTTCCTGTTCACGGTAGGTGACAGGGCAAATAAACCTGGCATTTGGATCAATGCAGCGTGACAAAAGAAGTGTTTTGTTCCACGGAATAGCTTACTAGAAGCCCTGTTTCCTCACCATTGTTTCCGCACCCACCACTGCTGAGATGATTGTTTCTACGTCCTGTGCATTCACGCGCGGGTTAGTCGGCAGATTGATCAAGTGCCTGGCCGCCTCCTCGGCTCGCGGACAGGAGCCCATCGCGTAATCGCCGCAAGCCGGTGCAGTCGCCTCCTCCAGGACGGAGCTAAACCAGGTCCCAAGAGTCGCACAGCGGGCTGCGATCTGCCTAGTCGCCTCTGGGTCTTGTACCCACACAGGGTAGCGCACAAAGGCCGGCTCGGCCTTGGCTGGCGGGCAAGGAACCGCGAACCCCTGCTCGGATAGGCCCAGGCTGTAGGCCAACGCCGTCGCACGGCGGTGTGACACATTCGTTTCCAGCCGGCGCAGTTGACGCAGGCCCAGGGTGGCCTGCCCATTGCTGAGGCGCTGTTCGTAGTTGGCTGGTCGATTGCCATGCGTCTCCTGATCGCTTGTCGGTTGCGGCAAGGGATTGCGCTTGCCAAAAAACTCGTAGATGGCGCGGGTGTACTGGTGCACGTGTGGTTCGGTCATCCAATGATAGAGCACCAGCTTCAGCAGATAGCTGGCGGCCTGCCACCAGGACTGGGGGGCACAACGCTGCTGATACTCTGCCAGCAATGCAGCCAGTTCTGGATCATCGGTCACGACCATCCCGCCCATGGTGGTCGAGATGGTCTTGGTCTCCTCACTGCTGAAGAAGGCAGCACGGCCAAAGCTACCCACTAGTCGCCCGTCGTAGGTGGCCCCCATGGCATGCACGCAGTCTTCGATAAGGGCCAGGCCGTGCCGGCGTGTCAGCTCCAAGGCGGCGTCAAGGTCCACCGGGAGGCCAAACGTGTGCTGAAGCACCAGCGCCTTCGTCCTGGGGGTGATGCGCTGCTCAGCCTGCTCGAGGTCCATGTTGTATGTGTCCAGGCAACAGTCAACATAGACGGGTTTTGCGCCGGTAAAGCGGATGGCATTGGCTACCACAATGTGGGTCGGCACCTGGAGCAGCACCTCGTCTCCTGGCCCAATGCCCAAGCCACGCAGCAGCCCATAGAGGCCCACTCGTCCATGACAAAAGCTGTAGGCAAAGCGGACGCCAATCTGCTTGGCGAAGGCCTGCTCATAGGCGGCGATGGCTGATCCGTGGACCAGGTGGCGCGGATCAGCCAGGCAGCGTAGGGCCACCAGGCAGTCAGCAAAGGTCGTCGTGCCGCCAATGAGAGCCAGACGGCGGAGTGCCACGTGGTGGCGGCGAGTACTAGTCCTGGGGGTAGTAGTGCGCTCGACAACAGTCTGTTTCATCAAGACATGCTCCTCTCTAGAAGTAGCGGTGAGCCCAGGTGCTCAAGAGAGCGGTCGCTTTGAGGGGCAGCCGCCGCCAGAGGGTGCTGGCGAGCTGATGGGCACGGCCGGTTGAATCGAGAATACTGGTCTCCAATTCGCGGGGGGCTGGGTAGTAGTAGCGATACAGCCAGGTTGGTTCAGCGTTCCACTTGCTTTTGAACTCCGCCAGGCCTTGGTTGTGTTCCGTCACCTCGCCAAAGTCGTAATAGCGAAAGCCTGCTGCACAGGCATCCTGAATTGCCTGCCATTGGAGGACATCATTGGCCCGGAGTGATTGATCCTCTCTCCTCCAACCGGTAAAGGCATAGAAGACTGTCTGACCAAACATCAGAAAGAGCGAACCTGCCAGCAATCTGCTCCGCCCTGCCTCATGGCGTTCGGCTAGTAGCAGTCGCATAAGACCGAGAGGTTGCAGTCGTGCCCAGGCTACCTCAAAGAAGCGGTAAGGCCGTGGTGGTACGGCGAGCCCGCGCATTGTACCCAGGTAAAGCTCGTACCAGGCCCGAAGCTCGCGTTCTGTCTCCGCAGGGCGCACCTCCACACCTAACCTGGTCGCCTTGTTAATTGCCCACCTGATACGAGAGTGGTTGCGGGAGTTGCCGATGCGCAGGAGCGCTGGCTGCTCGGGCAGCGCCAGCATGTATGACTCTCTCCAAGGGACACCGACTACCCCCTCTACGAGCCCATCGAGTGTATTCGCCGACACTTTCAGTTGGAGCTGAGCCCCCCGCTCTTCGCGGACCCGCTCAACGGCAGCGTGCAGTAAAGCGACTCTCGCCTGGTCGTCATAGGCGAGCGGACCAGCCACCGGTGTACGAGGTAAAGATACAAAGCGACGGCCAGTAAACAGCCCTTGCATAGAGAAGAGCGGCAGCACGCCCCGAAGCTGGCCCTTGGCATCCTCGCAGGCCAGGTTGACGGGCTGATAGCCGTATGCCTCTTCAAGAACTTGCAACCAGGCCGGATGATGATAAATCAGGCCGCTTGGCAGGCTACTCACCAAAGCTTCCCAACGTGAATCAGTCTGCGAGTCAACCTCAACGACTCGCAGCGTTGAAACTGTTCCTGTAAAGTTTTGACTTTGATCGTGTATTATAGGCAGATTCCGCTTTTCAGGCAAAGACCTCCTCCTGGTCGAACTTATTCATCTAACATCGGCCGCCAAAACGCTACCTATATAGATGTTCAAAGGTGACGTTGAGATATTGATAATTACTGCCAGACAATGTGCATTGCTATTCTCAATCGTTCGAAAATCTTTTCGATATCGGCATCGCTTACATTCGGTGAGGGTGTGCTCCTGGTTGTAACATATGCATAGCTGAATCTTCCCTCACACAAAAGCTCCATTTAACTCCGATACTACTGTAGCATATATCGGTGATAATGAGATGTACATTGATGTTACGAATTGGTGATACGCGGTCATGGATATACAAAAATATGTACCTTCCTCCACCTCGCTTACCCACTTCTCTACTATGAATACCACCAGGTTTCTACTACCTCATACTAAAATCAACTTTGGGATGTGCGGAGTACATTAGGAGAAAAGGCTATGTTACAAGTATCCCTCGCTGATTCCAACTTGAGCACCTTTATTGAAGAGCAAGCAAAAGGCACCTTCTCTTATATTCAATCATGGCTCGATCTAATCATACGGCTCTATGGATATTCGGTGTATCCACTCACGACAACGAATGCGGAAGGAAAAATCACAGGTTTCCTCCCTTTATGCTCTATGCAGAGTCCACTAACAAGCCGGCGCTTGGTCGCTCTACCGTTTACCGACCTCTGTCCCCTGCTTGCTGAAGATGAGGTCGATGCCAATGCTCTCATCGATCAGGCAATTTGTCTTGCCCAACAGCAAAAGGTAAAATACCTGGAACTGCGTTCTGGTGCCAATGATGTACTCGCTAAACGCTCTGAACTGGTGGAGGGGAATTTGTATATGCGTTGGCTGAAGCTCCTCTCTCCTGATCCCGATAGCATGTGGTCAAATTTACGCAAACCTATACAACGCCAGGTCAAGAAGTCACAGAAGCTCGGTGTACAGGTTCGCATTGCACAGCAACGCGATGAGGTGGCCCATTATTATCGCTTGCACCTCCAGACGCGCTGCAAGAAACATGGCATGCCAGCCCAACCACAGCGTTACTTTTTCGAGCTATGGGATACGTTTGCGGAAAGCGGAGCGATGCAACTCCTGTTGGCTGAATACCAGGGAGCTGTTATCGCTGGGATGATACTCCTTGCATCTGGCACAACCATACGGTATGCCTATGGCGCTTCTGATGAACGGTATCTCAACTTGGCTCCCAACGACCTGCTTATGTGGACCTCTATCAAACTGGGTTGTTCGCTAGGATATCAAACACTCGACATGGGACGAACTGCATGTGATAACGAAGGCTTGATGGAGTTCAAGCGTCGATGGGGTGCCATCCAAGATCCCCTCCCTTACTACTACTACCCCCACATGGCTGGCTTGGCATCTACTGCTGAGACCAGTTGGAAATACCGCCTGCTGACTTCCAGTTGGAAAAAACTTCCACTAGAGGTTGCTGGACCGCTGGGAGGCTATCTCTATAAACATCTAGGCTGATAACAACTGAGGGATTGGGATAAAACCTCCTAACCCCTCAGTTATTTTCTCTTAAGGAGGCCCGCTGTCACTTTACCCATAAGATGGCGTCTGCTTTTGACCATTAACAGCTAAGGGCTCATCCGCAAATAACTTCCCTTTTTAGGGTGAGGCAGTGTCTTGAGGTTTGATGGTGTAATTCCACTCACCATGAAAGGCATCGCGGACGATGTTGAGGGCCTGGAGTTCGGCGTCGGTGACGCTGAGACCCGTCGGATACGTCTGGCTGTCCTTGATGGCAGTGACGTGCAATCCTTGCTCGGTGGTCGTATGAGAGATCAACTCAATGACGGTTTCCAGAGACGTGAGCGGCTTGGCACGCCAATTGATGGAAATGAAGGAAAAGAGGCGATGCTCGATCTTGTTCCATTTGCTGGTGGCAGGCGGATAATGCGCCACGGTGATCATGAGCTGTTCTTCATTGGCCAGAGTTTGCAGAGCCTTCTTCCACAGCTTGTTGCGCACACCATTGCTGCCCCCACCGTCGGCCGTGATCAGCAGTTCGGATGCCTGGGGATAAAGCTGTTTGCCGCAGCGCTTCCACCACCTTCTGATACTCTCCACTGCGAACTCCGCCGTCTCATGATCGATGCCCACATTCACGAAGCCCTGCTTATGCACCAGGTCATAGATCCCGTATGGGATGGCTTTGCCATCAGCTAACGAGCGGTAGTCGTAGACGTTGACCTGCGTCTCCTGTCCTTTGGGCTGCCATTCTCGCCCCTGGTTCTTGAACGTTCCCAGCAGTTCTTTCTTCTTACAGTCGACCGAAATCGCTGGCGCTTGTTTCTGCTCGAACTGCTTGCACAGGGCATTGATGTGCCCAAACTGTTGATCGCGGTCAGCATGGGAAGTGCCTTCCATCGTTTTCTTGTTGACCTTGAGGGAATAGCCCTGCTCGTGCAGCACGTCGGCAAGCGCTGTCCTCTTGATGTGATGTCCCTGCTGGGAAAGCTCCTTGACCAGGTGCGTCAGCGAATGCGTCGTCCATTTGACCAGGCTCATCGGATCCCCTTTGGGAGAGAGCAACTCCTCCAGGTCCCCTTGCAAGGTCGGATCCGTCTCTGTCGCCTTCTTTCTGCCCCCTCCGGCTTGCCGGATCCTTCCCTGTGCTCTCTCTCGCTCTCCTTTCAGCTCTTTGACCCCTCGCTGCACGGTTTTCCAGTCCGCTCCCGAGAGTGCTGCTACCTGGCTGATGCCTCCAGAGCCGATCTTAAGCGCTTCTGTTCCCAGATACAAGCGCCATTGCTGTTCATTCAATTCGTGGCGCAAGATTGCATACTGTTGTTGTGTCGTCATGCCTGGATTCTACCACATTTCTCCGCCATTTGGAAGTTATTTGCGGATGAGCCCTAAAGGGATACAAAGCGTCTTCCAAGAGGAAGCCGCCGGAGATTCAGTCGGCTGCTCCCGTTGCAGATGTCCGCGCCCGCCAAGCGCTGAACCTGCTGCAGCCGGTAGGAGAAGCCCTTCGGCTTGTGGTCTTAGGGGATGGGGCCGCCTGGATTTGGCATCTGGCAGCAGAACACTTTCCAGAGGCGGTGAAGATCGTCGACGTCTGGCATACACGTGAGCACATCTGGAAGGTGGCCCGTGCGGTCTATGAGCCTGGCTCGACCGAGGCAGTCGCCTGGGCCGAACAAGCCTGCAGCTTGCTTGTCCAGGGCAAGATCGAGGAACTCGTAGAGGAGATCGTCGTCCTACCGCCGTTCCCTCCGGAGCCAGGTGCCTCGCGGAGTGTGCCGGAAATCGAAAGGGACTACTTCACCAGCAATGCCGCTCCCATGCGCTATCCGGCCTTTCGAGCCCAGGGGATGCATGTGAGCAGTGGCATCGCGGAAGCTGCCTGTAAGACTGTCGTGAGTAGGCGAGCTAAACGGACAGGCATGCGCTGGACACCTGATGGTCTAGATGCCGTCCTGGCCTTGCATGCTGCTGTGCTCAATGATGGACAACGCATAACTTCTCGTGTAAAGTAGTGGCACCTATAACTTGCATCCGGCGAAAGGCAATAGAGTGATGAGAACGG
>WNFJ01593795.1_pt1 | contig 10757 bp, 11 predicted proteins | sample 5400461 | NCBI WGS metagenome assembly WNFJ01 (sample SAMN13153349, study PRJNA577476) | soil metagenome | isolation source: 115 cm saprolite on Douglas fir-dominated hillslope | place: USA:California | collected 2013-09-17
TGCAGTAATGCATTCAGCTTAGCGGTACTAATAGCTCGATCGGCTTGATTTCATTCGTTCCGTGCAGCGGTCGACATCCGCTGCCGGCCTTCGTGCCCTTCGCAGGGCACAGCCCGGACAAAACCTCTTCTCTTTCGCGTTTCGACGACCTGGTGGCAGTAGCGAGGGGTGAACACCCGATCCCATTCCGAACTCGGCCGTGAAAACCCTCAGCGCCGATGGTACTGTGTCTCAAGGCACGGGAGAGTAGGTCGCTGCCAGGTCTTCCAAGCGCGAAGGTCTTCTTCCGATAAAGCGATCAACAACGCATGGATTTACCGCGGGGTGGAGCAGCCCGGTAGCTCGTCAGGCTCATAACCTGAAGGTCGTAGGTTCAAATCCTGCCCCCGCAACCAATTCGAAAGGCCGTCCTCGCAAGAGGGCGGCTTTTTTGTTGTCCGCCGCTCTTCTCGCGCTCGGCGGGCGCTGTGTCGAAAGTCACATGGTGTCCGGGGCGGACGTACCGCCGCACGACGATTCGCTGATCGCCAAGATCGTGGCCTCCGGCACGGATCGTGCTGGGTATATCGCCAGGATGAAGTCCGCTTTGGCCGAGTTACCGGTCGAGGACATCACCGTGAATGCCGATCTTCACAGATTCGTTCTGGAATATGCGGCCTTCGAGGCCGGCGGTGTCACGATCCACGATCTCGAGGAGCGTCTGCGACGCCGCGCCGAGGCCGGCCCGGAGGCTGGACCATGACGACGAGCGCATTGCAGACGACCGACATCAGGGTGAGGCGTCCGGTCATCCCGCGGCCGCTCGTCGGCCTCGCGCTGCTCTTGCCGGCGCTCGCCTTCCTCGTCGTCTTTCTCGTGCTGCCGTCGCTGATCCTGCTGGGCTACAGCGTACTCACCCAGAACCAGAGCGGCGACATCGGCCTGCCGCTGACGGTCGGCAGCTACGAGCGGCTGATCTTCAGTCCCGCCTATCGCCGCGTCGTGATGACGACCTTGCGTGTCGCCTTCTTCACCTCGCTGTTCACCTCGCTGCTCGCCTATCCGCTGGCGATGGTGATCGCCTACGGCCGGCCGCTCGCCAGCCGGATCACCATGATCCTCGTCGTGGCGCCGCTGGTGGTGAGCGTGATCGTGCGCACCTATGGCTGGCAGCTCGTGCTCGGCAACAGCAACACCGGCGTCCTCAACTGGATCCTGGGCGCGATGGGCGCCGGGCCGACGCCGGTCAAGGTGCTCTACACCGAGTGGGCGATCGTGATCGCCTCGGTCCATGTCTTCCTGCCGTTGATGGTGCTGCCGCTCTCGGCGTCGCTCAGCCGCATCAACCCTTCGCTGAACGAGGCGGCGCGCATGCTGGGGGCGCCGGCGTGGCGCGCTTTCCTGCGCATCACCCTGCCGCTCAGCGTGCCCGGCCTGATCGCGGGCCTCACCATCGTGTTCTCGCTGACCGCCGCCTCCTACGTGACGCCGCAGATGGTCGGCGGCAACCGCGGCCTGATGCTGGGCGTGCTGCTCGAGCAGCAGATCAACACGGCCTTCGACTGGCCGATGGGCGCGGCCATCGCGTCGGTCATGGTGGCCATCGCGCTGTTCGCCAATGTCGGTGTCGGCTGGCTCGCCGAGCGCCGCGCGGCGCAGCGCCTGCTGCGCTCGGGAGCCAAGTGATGGCGGCACGGCTGTCCGGCGGCGGCGGGCTCGTCACCTACGCGGTGGCGGCGGCGACACTGGTTTTCGTGGTGGCGCCGTTGCTCGTCGTCGTGGCGCTGTCCTTTTCCGAGGCCAACCTCGCGATCTTCCCGCCGGTCGGCTTCACCACCTCGTGGTACGAGGGCGTGATCGCCGACGAGGAGTTCCAGCACGCCTTCATCGTCAGCGTGACGCTTGCGCTGGCGGCCACGGCCGCTTCGTTCGTGCTCGGCGTGCCGGCCGCCTATGCGCTGAACCGCTGGTCGGTGCCCGGTGCGCGGGCGGTCGAGGCGATGCTGCTGTCGCCCTTCATCCTGCCGATTCTGATCACCGGGCTCGCCCTGCTGCAATTCATGGCGGCGATGCGGATGCGCGACGCGGCGACAAACCTGTTCGTCGGCCACGTGCTGGTGACGCTGCCCTACCTGATCCGCACAGTCACCGCGAGCCTGAAGCAGGTCGACCGCACGCTCGAGGAGGCGGCGCTGACGCTCGGCGCGCCGCCGTGGAAGGTGTTCTGGCGGGTGACGGTGCCGCAGATCGTGCCCGGCATCGCGGCGGGCTGCCTGTTCGCCTTCATGGTCTCCTTCGACGACTTTCCGATCTCGTTCTGGCTCGCGAACGCCGAGACCGTTCCGCTGCCGATCTTCCTGCACAACAGCATGACCAAGATCTTCGACCCGTCGATCGCGGCGATGTCGAGCCTGATGATCCTCACCGGGATCCTGGCGGTGATCGGCCTGGAAAAGCTGGTCGGCCTGCGCCGGGCAATGAGCGTGTGACGAAGTAGAGTCTCAGACAGAGGGGTACCGACATGACTGATCAGGCAGAGACGAAGAGAGCGCCCGTCGCGGGACGCCGCAAGTTGATCGCGGCGGCGGGCCTCGCCGCCCCGATGTTCTTCATCCGCAATGGCTGGGCCGCCGGCAAGTCGATCTATGTCGGCACCTACACCGGCGTGCAGGGCGAGTACATCCGGCGCCAGGTCATCCCGAAGTTCCAGTCCGACCTCGACTGCAAGGTCTTCCAGACCGAGAACGTGACGCTCGGCAATATCGGCATCCTGCGCACGCAGAAGGCCAATCCGAACTACTCCGTCATGCTGATGGACGATGTCGGCGTCCCGATCGCCAAGGCCGAGGGCCTGATCGCCCCGTTGCCGAAAGACAAGATCCCCAACCTCGCCAAAGTGTTCCCGAACTTCATGTACAACGACGGGTATGGCGCAGCCTTCGCCATCTCGACGGTCTCACCCTGGTACAACAAAGGCATCTCCAAGCCGGTGGAGAGCTTCGCCGACCTGTGGAGCGAGCGCTTCCGCGGCCGCTACATGATGGTCACGCCCAAGCAGACGCAGACGGTGCAGCTCCTCGCGGTCGCGGCCTCCATGGCCACCGGCAAACCGATTCTCGAGGCTCAGTACGAGCTCGACAAGGGCTGGGCCAAGATGGCGGAGCTGAAGCCCAACGTGCAGACGATCTACGACGACGTCGGCAACGCCATCCTGCAGGTCTCGCAGGGCCAGGCCGATATCGGCGGACCGGACTTCTCCAAGAGCATCATTCCCTACATCGCCAAGGGTGCGCCGCTGGTGCTGAGCCAGCCGTCGGAGGGATCGTTCGCCGGCGTGAACTGCGTCACCCTGGTGAAGGGCTCGCCCGAACCCGACCTCGGTGCGGCCTTCATCGACCGCATCCTGTCGCCGGCGGTGCAGAAGGGCATGTCGGAATATGCCACTGCCGCGCCCTCGGTGAGCGGCATCGAGCTCGAGGCCAAGACTGCCGCGATCGTGCCCTATCCCGAGTCGCGCATGCGCGAGATGAAGCTCTACGTGCTCGACTGGAACCACATCAACCCGCAGCGCAGCGCCATCCTGGACAAGTTCAACCAGGTCTTCGGGAGCTGATGGTCGTGACGGGCAGGGCGACCGACCTCGCCATCTCGGGTCTGACGAAGGTCTTCGGTACCAGCACCGCGGTCGACGGCGTCACGCTGCGCATCGGCGCGGGCGAGATGGTGGCTCTGCTGGGCCCGAGCGGCTGCGGCAAGACCACGACGTTGCGCATGATTGCGGGCCTCGTCGAGCCGACGGACGGCGACGTGCTGATCGGCGGCTTCCGCGTCACTCACATTCCCGTGCATCGGCGCAACATCGGCATGCTGTTCCAGAACTACGCGCTGTTCCCGCATTTGTCGGTGGCCGAGAACGTGGCCTTCGGGCTGCAGATGCGGGGGCTCGGCAAGGCCGCGATCCGGCCGAAGGTCGAGGCGGCGCTGGCGCTGGTGCGGCTCGGCGACTATGCCGACCGGCTGCCGTCGGCTCTGTCCGGCGGCCAGCAGCAGCGCGTGGCGCTCGCCCGCGCCATCGTGATCGAGCCGACGCTGCTGCTCCTCGACGAGCCGCTGGGCGCGCTCGACCGCAACCTGCGCGAAAGCATGCAGGTCGAGATCCGCCAGATCCAGAAACGACTCGGCATCACCGCCGTGCTGGTCACCCACGACCAGGAGGAGGCGCTCACCATGGCCGACCGCGTGGTGATCATGCGTGACGGCCGGCTCGAGCAGGTGGGCACGCCGGAGGAAATCTACAGCCGGCCGGCCTCGCGCTTCGTGGCGAGCTTCATCGGCGCCTCGAATTTCCTGCGCGGCAGCGTCGACGGTCAGTCCGGCGACAGGCTGCGGGTGCGGTTGTCGAGCGGCGGACAGGTGCTCGTGCCGTGGCCCGGCGACATGCACGGGCAAGAGGCGCGCGAGGACGTGCTCATCTCCGTGCGGCCCGAGGCTGTCAGCCTGCGCGGTCCCGACGACGGCGCACCGGCCGCCGAAGGCGGCGCGCCGGCCACCGTGCAGCAGATCATCTATCGCGGTCAGACCACCCACGTGCACATGAAGCTCGACGACGGCGAGTCCTTCGTCGCCTTCCTGCCCAATCGCCTGGGCGAGAGGGTGGGCCCGGCCGTCGCAGCCGGGGATAGGATCTGGGCGTCGTGGCCGTCCGAGAGCAACTGGCTGGTCGCGGACGCCTGACAAGATGATCGAGGTCTGACGGAGCTTCGGGACGGCCTGTTCAGAACGAACCTTGCCGTCTATGGTAGTGTTGAAGGTCCTTGCGGAGACGACGATGCCGGACAGCGCAGTTGCAGGCGGCCAGCGGATCAACATCGATCTGAGCGAATGGCAAGCACGCGTTGACCTCGCCGCATGCTATCGCTTGGTCGCTCTCTACGGCATGGACGACATCGTCTATACGCACATTTCCGCGCGCGTTCCGGGATCGCATGATCATTTCCTGATCAATCGCTTCGGAACCATGTTCGAAGAGATCACCGCGTCGACGTTGGTGCGCATCGACGTCGACGGCAAAGTGATCTCGCCCGAGGGTGCGCATGTAAATGAGGCGGGCTTCACGATTCACAGCGCCGTTCATGCCGCTCGCCCTGACGTCAACTGCGTCATCCATACTCATACGCGCGCGGGCATGGCGCTCTCAAGCCTGCGCCAGGGTTTGTTGCCTCTTTGCCAGAAGTCGATGCTGTTCCAGAATCGGCTCGCCTATCATGACTTCCAGGGCATCGCCTTCGACCTTGCCGAGCGCGAGCATCTCGTTGCCGATCTCGGCCAGCACAAGGCAATGGTGCTGCGCAATCATGGTCTTGTGACGTGCGGGCGCAATTGCGCCGAGGCGTTCAGCCTCATGTACCAGCTCGACCTTGCCTGCCAGGTCCAGATGGACGTGCTCGCGGCCAACGCGGCCTACGGTCTGCCCGCCGAAGAGGTCGCCGAAAAGGTGGCGTATCAACTGGAGAGCTATCCGCTGACGCCGCTGGACCTTGAATGGCCGGCGCTGCTTCGCAAGCTCGATCGGCTCGATCCGGGCTTCAGGGACTGAGTGTCAGGAAATCGTTTCCTGATCCTGGTCGGAAGGCCACGGGCGGGCAATATCGTCGGGTGGGACGGCCGCCAGCAGGGCTCGGGTGTAGGGATGCGTAGGGGCTGAGAAGACTTCCTCGGTCGGTCCGGTCTCGACGATCTTGCCGTCATGCATCACGAGGACGCGCTCGCAGAGATAGCGCACCACGGACAGGTCGTGCGAGATGAACACCAGGGCAACGCCATGCTCGCGGCGCAGCCGCTGCAGCAAGTTGAGGATCTGCGCCTGCACCGAGACATCGAGGCCGGAGACGATCTCGTCGGCGATCAGCAGGCGTGGTTCTGCGCACAGCGCCCGCGCGATGTTGACGCGCTGGCGCTGGCCGCCGCTCAGCTGCGCGGGGAAGCGCGGCAGCAGGCCTTCCGGCAGCCCCGTGTCGCGCAACAGAGCCAGGGCGCGTTGCCTCCGCTCGGCCTGGCTCGTTGTCCGCCCCGTCGTTTCAAGCGACTGCGTCACGAGGTTGCCGACACGCCGGCGTGGATTGAGCGCCGAGGCCGGGTCCTGGAAGATCATCTGTGTGAGCTGGATGCGCCGTCGCCAGGAGGGCGACGGCAGGGTCATGTCGATGCCTCCAAGCTCGATGCTTCCCGAACTGGGCGTCTCGAGGCCCATGATGAGACGCGCCAGTGTGCTCTTGCCGCAGCCGCTCTCGCCGACCACGCCGACCGCCTCACCGGAGGCAATGCTGAAACTGGCGCCGTGCACCGCTGTAACGGGAAAGCGCCTGCGCCAAAGCGAGCGCCGGCCGCCATAGATCTTGGCGACCCGGTCGAGCCGCAGCACCGTGCCGTCGGCCGCTTGCGGTTGCACACGCGGCAGCGCTTCCTGGCTGACGGTTTCGATGGCGCCCGAAGTGCAGAGCCGCGTGCCCCGTACCCAATGGTTCTCTCCAACTTCGGCGAGCGGCGCGAACGCGCGGGCGCACTGCGGATCGGCGATTGGACAACGCGACGCGAAGCGACATCCAGGCATGGCGCCAAGGGCCTCGATGCCCGGCATGACGTCGGGCAGGGCCTCGAGACGTCGGCGTAGGCCGGTGAGGCTGGGGGTCGCCTGCTTCAGTGCGCGCGTGTAGGGATGGCGCGGCTCGCCGAACACCGCCTTGGCCGGTCCGCGTTCCACCGCATCGCCGGCGTAGAGGACAAGGATCTCGTCGCAGAGATGCGCCGCCAGGCGAAGGTCGTGCGTAATGAAGAGGACGCCGGTATTGTGCGCTTCCTGCAGCCTGCGGATGAGCGAGACGATGTGCGCCTGGGTCGTTACATCGAGCGCAGTCGTCGGCTCGTCGGCAACGATGAGCGCCGGATCGCTCGAGAACGCCATGGCGATAAGCACGCGCTGGCACATCCCGCCGGATAGCTGAAAGGGATAGAGATCCAAGAGCCGCTCAGGACGAGCAAGTCGCACGTCGCCGAGAGCCTGGGCGGCGCGGGCGCGACGTTCGCCGCGGGGAACCCCGAGGCGAGCCAAATGCTCCTCGAATTGCGAACTGACGGTGCGAACCGGATTGAGCGCGGACAGGGGTTCCTGCGGGATGAAGGCGATCCGATCGCCGAGCAGCGCGCGCTTGCGAGCGGGCGGGAGATCGAGAAGTTCCTGTCCCTGGAAGCTGAATCGCCGGGCGGTGGCGCGAAAAGCCGGCGGCAGGAGTCCCGCCACGACCCGCCCGATCATGCTCTTGCCGGCACCCGATTCACCCACGAGCCCCAGGATGCGGCCGGGCTTGACGGTGAAGGAGATATTCCGCAACATCGCGACGCGACCGGCGGGCAATCCGACCGTGACATTGAGATCCGCAACGTCGAGAAGCATCAGCGCAGGACCGCCAGCCTTTGCGCCAGCCGGGGATCGACGCTGCGCCGCAGGCCGTCGCCGAGAAGATTGGCCGCCAGCACGCTCACGAAGATGGCAAATACCGGCGCTACCAGGCTCCAGGGCGCCTCGTACATGGATTGCCGGGCGTCCGCGATCATGACGCCCCAGGCCGCCACATCGGGTTCGACCGAAAGTCCGACGAAGGACAGGATCGCCTCGATGACGACGGCAATGCCCATTTCGATGCTGACGAGTGTCAGCAGAAGCGGCGTCACGGCAGGTACGATCTCCTTGAGGATGACCTGCATGTGGGTAAAGCCGGCAAGCCGCGCCGCCGGGATGTAGTCGCGTCTGGTCACCGTCATCACCTCGCTGCGCACGACGCGGCAAAACCGCGTCCAGTCGACGATGATGATGGCGAGGATGACGTTGTTGAGGCCGGCGCCGAAGCCGACCATGAGGATCAGCGACAAAATGACCGGCGGAAACGACATCCAGACGTCGACGGCGCGGCCGATGATCCAGTCGGCCCAGCCGCCGTGGTATCCGGCGATCAGGGCGAGCGCGCTGCCGCGCGCTGCCGAGCGCCGCCGCGCCCAGGGCCGCGAACAGCGCCACGCGCATCGCCACCCGCGCGCCGAAAATGAGGCGCGAGAGAACATCGCGGCCGAGGCTGTCGGTGCCGAGCGGATAGCTCCAATCCCCGTCGGACGTCCAGGCCGGTGGCGCCAGCGTGCGCAACAGATCCTGATCCCCCGGATCGTGCGGCGCCAGGATCGGGGCAAAGACCGCCACCAGCAGCAGCACGATCATGAGCGCCCCGCCCACCTGCACGCGCGGTTCGCCAAGGCAGCGACGAAGCGCGGCGCCGAGCCCGATCATGTCCGGGCGAGCTTCGGGTTGAGCCCGAGATAGGCCACTTCGACCATGGTGTTGACGACGAGAACGATGACGCAATAGACGAGGGCGATGCCCTGGATGAGTGGCAGGTCCTGATTGTGCAGCGCCTGCACCATCAGGTTGCCGATGCCGGGCAGGGTAAAGATCACCTCGACCAGCAAGGTGCCGCCGAACATGAAGCCTGCCTGCACGCCGATGAGACTGACAGTCGGCAGCGCCGCATTCTTGAGGGCGTGAAACAGCAGGATGCGACGCTCGCTCAGTCCCCTGAGGCGGGCCAGGGTGATGTACTCGTCGACATAGGTGTCGAACAGGCTCGAGCGCAGGACGCGCATGATCAGCGGCGTGATCGCCAGCGCCAGCGAAAGGGCGGGAAGCGCCAGGTGCTCGATCGCGCTCCGGAAGGCGCTGATGTCGCCGGAAAGCAGCGTGTCGACGAGCAGAAAGCCGGTCGTCCGCGGGACGGTTATCTGCGCGTCCATGCGGCCGATGAAAGGCAGAAGCCTGAAGGCGACACCGAACCCGAGAATGAGCAGGATGGCCCACAGGAACTCCGGGATCGACATGACCACGATGCTGCCGACGTCGGCGACCTGTTCCTTGAGCGTGCCGCGCCAGGAAAACATCAAAAGCCCGCAACCCAGCCCCAGGAAAATGCCCAGTGCCAGTCCCGTGACGACGAGCTCGAGCGTGGTCGGCAACGCCGTCAGTATCAGGTCCGACACGCTGCGACGGAATTGGATCGACGTGCCGAAGTCTCCGCGCACGATGCGGCCCAGCCAGATCGCATATTGCGCCGGTATGGTCCGGTCGAGCCCCATCTCGTGCCGCATCTCTGCCATCTCCTGTTGGGTGGCATTGGGCGGCATCGACATGGCAAGCGGATCGGCGGGCAAAAGCCGCAAGACCACAAAGATGAGAACCGAGACGACCAGGATCGTGGGAAGAGCGATCAGGAAACGGCGATAGATGATTCCAAAGCCGGATCCGACCATGCCATCGATCACGCTTTCAACGTGTAGCTCTGCGGGAGGATCCAGCCGTTGCCATATTTGGTGAAGCCCAGCGATGCGGTGTAGGCGACCGTCTTGATGCTCTGGAACAGGGGGATGACGTAGCCTTTTTGAACGGCGTAGATGTTGGCGTCGCGATAGCCGGCGTAGCGCTTCTCGGGCTCGGTCTCGACCAGCAGCTTGTGAATGCGCTCGCCCATATCGTCGCTTTTCCAGGCCGAGAAGATCGACTTGGGATCGAGCAGATAGCCGCCATACATCTCGGGGTCGCCGGCGGTGTTTCCCCAGGGATATTGCATCGCCTCGGGCAGCTTGTTGGCGCGCAGGAGCTCCTGATACTTGCTTGGCTCGATGACTTCGAGCTTGGCTTCGATTCCCACTTTCTTCCACATCGCCACGATCGCCTGCGCGGTTTCGAAGTCGTTGGGCGAGAAGCCGCGCAGTGTGTTGAACCCGATTCGAGCCGGCTGGCTTGGGCTGAAGCCGGCTGATCGCAACAGTTCCGAGGCCTTGTTGGGATCGTAGGGAAAGTGGAAATCCTCGGGATAGCCGGGCGTGCCGTGCGCCGCGGGCACATCGATCGGCATCGCCTTGCCGGAAAACAGCGCGTTCGAAATCGCCTTTTTGTCGATCGCGTGATGGGCGGCAAGGCGCACTTCCTCGCGCTCGAAGAGGCCAGTGCGGGTCGAATCGATGCTGCCGACGACACCCTGCTCGCGGCCGATCCGAATGACCTCCCGGATTGGCAGATCCACGGCGAGATCGACGCGCCGCCCATCGATTGAGGCCACGCGCGCCGACGGATCCTGGACGATCTCGATGGTCACGCGCTTGATCTTGGGTGGGCCCTTCCAGAACTTGTCGTATGCTTCGAGCACGATCCGCGCGCCACGCTCGTATTCGGCGAGACGGTACGGGCCTGAGCCGACGGGCGCCTTGAGAAAGCCGTCGAGACCGGCCTTCTGCATGTAGTTCTTGGGCACGACGTAGCTGCCCAGGAAGTAGAGCCAGGTCACAGCCGACGGCATGACCTCGCCGAAATGCATCACCACGCGCGTGGGCGAGACGATCTCGATGTCCTTGACCCGGCGCCAGATGAAGCTGAGGTCGAGCTTCTGCCCGCCTGAGGGCACCGGCGCGGTGAGCCTCTCGAAGAAGGTGTAGCGAAAATCCTCCGCCGTCACCGGGTCGCCGTTGTGAAAGAAGGCATCGTCACGCAGCTCGAGTTCGAGCGCGAGGGAGGCGGCATCGCGATAGCGCCAACTCTTGACGAACGAGGGTTCGATCGAAAGATCCGGCGCCTGCGTCAATGGCGAGTCGAACACGCATTTATAGAGGGACTGCGCCCCCGCCAAAACGCGAGCATTCGGATCCCAGGTCGGTACGTCCGTCGGAAAGGCGAGGCTGATGGA
>WNFJ01272238.1_pt1 | contig 10756 bp, 8 predicted proteins | sample 5400461 | NCBI WGS metagenome assembly WNFJ01 (sample SAMN13153349, study PRJNA577476) | soil metagenome | isolation source: 115 cm saprolite on Douglas fir-dominated hillslope | place: USA:California | collected 2013-09-17
CCTCATGCGCGCTCATACCACCCTCGACCATGCGGACGAGCTCGAGCGAGTCAGCGCCCGGAGGGCCGCTGTCGAATCCCATCGCGATGGTGACGCCCGCCGCTCGCGCCGCGACCAGCGTTCGGTAAGCCTCCTCCCGCTGTCGCTTCGCCTGCTCGACCAGTCGCGGCTCGAAGCGGTCGGCGAGCCGGTCGGCGACATCATGAAAGGTGGTGAGCGTGGGCACCAGCACGGTCCCATGCCGGGCCATGTGGTCGACCAGCTCGGGGGCGCGGTGCAGCGAGAGGCCGTGCTCGATCGTGTCGACCCCGCCCACGACCGCGAGCCTCACGGCCCCCAGGCCTTCCGCATGCGCCGCCACTCGAAGGCCCATTCGGTGGGCCTCGTCCACGAGCGCCTCCATCTCCTCGGCAGTCAGCTGCGATGGTTCGGGGTCCTCGCGCACCACGCTCCTCGCCCCGCCGGCCATCACCTTGATGTAGTCGGCGCCGCGCCTCAGCTGGTTGCGCACGCACCGCCGCATCTCCCAGGGACCGTCGGCCTCTTCGTACATCGACGTGAACAAGACGGCGCCTGGCGCGGTCGCGGAGATGATTCGACCGCAGGCGAGGATGTCGGGTCCATCGGTCAGCCCCAGGCGAATCGCTTCTCGAAGGATGATCGCGTTGTCGTCGTAACAGCCGACATCGCGGATGGTCGTGATTCCCGATCGCAGGAATGCGCGCGCGGCTTTGGCGAGCACGAAATAGACGAGCTCACGCGAGCGCGGCGCCTCGCCCTTGAGCAGCGGCGGAACCGCCAGGTCGCCAACCATGTTCGGGTCGTCGCCGAGGTGGATGTGGGCGTCGATGAGACCTGGCATGACGTAACAGCCGTCGAGGTCGATCGCGGACTCAGGCGCGCGGCCACCATCGACAGGACGGACGGCCGCGATCTTCTCCCCGCGCACCGTGACGCACATGTGCTCCACCGGGGCGGCGGAGCGTGCGTCGATGATGGTCGCGTTCCACAGGACGAGCTCGTTCACTCAGTCTTCGAACAGCCGCTTCCGCAGCGCTTCGCAGAAGACCGCGGCGGAGGACTCCTCGCCCAGGTCCGACGTGACGTCGCCCACCGCCTCGCATACCGCGAGGCTCCCCACGCCGAGGGTCGGCAGCTCCGGCTCGTCGCCCAGAACGTCGCATGCCATCACGGCTTCGATCGTCAGCAGCGTCTGCAGCCGGTTCAGGACCGTCCTGGTGAGCGTCACGGATTGAGGCGCCAGCGTGCTGTGGTCCTCGGCATCGGGGTTGACCAGCGTCGTGGCGAGGGTGACCGGGTTGGCGAGGTGCTTGATCTCGGCCAGCAGCGCCGACGCCGAATGCACCGATGGACCCGCGTACGGCCGGAAGGGGAACCGAAGCCGCCATGCCGCCATCCGGCCGGCCGGGATCCCGTGGAAGCGGAGGCGGTTGATCCGCCGCTCGGACAGCATGGCGACGTGCGCCAGCGCGAGCCGCATCGACTCAAAGCTGAGGCCGAGCACCAGCGGGTCGAAGTTGCCGTTGGAGATGAGGTCGTCGTGGCGCAGCGACACCATCGGGTTGTCGCCGCTCGAGTTGAGCTCGGTCTCGACCGCGTTGCGCGCGAAGGCGATGTACTCGCGCATCGCCCCGTGCACCTGCGGCATCACGCGAAACGAGAGCGGGTCCTGCACCGACGCGCCGTTGTGGCGCTCTTCGAGGTAGCTGCCGGCCAGCGATTCCCGCATGCTCAGCCCCGCGGCGACCTGGCCCGCGAACGGCTTCGCCATCGTCACCTCTGCGCCGAACGGTTCGAGGCTTCCGCCGATGGCCTCCAGCGACAGGCAGCCGATGGCATCCGCCAGGCGGCTGAGCCTCTCGAGGTCGACCACCGCCAGCGCGCCCATGCCGATGGACATGCCGTTGGCGCTGATGAGGGCGAGCCCATCCTTCGGCCGCAGGACGCAGCATTCGATGCCGGCGCTGTCCAGGGCCTCCGCCGCGGGCAGCAGCCGGCCCTGGTAGATGGCCTGGCCGCGGCCCGTGAGCACGAGCCCGACCGCCGCCATCTGGGTCAGGTCCGAGGCGCCGACCGACCCGCCCTGGGGCACGACGGGATGGACGCCGGCGTTGAGCATCTTGACCAGGGTGTCGAAGACGTCCGGGTGGGCGCCGGACCCTCCATGCGACATGCCGACGATCCGGACCAGCATCATCGCCCGCACGTCGTATAAGGGCAGCGGATCGCCGATGCCGCGGGCGTGCATCGCGAGCAGCTGGTACTGGTAGTCGACCATGTCCTCGGGCGTGATCTCACGGTCGCGCAGGTGCCCAACGTGCGTGTTGAGCCCATAGATCTTCCGGCCCCGCTTCAAAGCCCGCTCTACCACGGCGCTGGATCGCCGCACTCTTTCCCGGCGCATCTGCGTGACTTCGACGCGCGCGCCGTGGACCGACACCTCGTGCACCTCTTCGGAAGTGACCGGGCGATAGCCCAGCGTGACGGTCGCGACCTTCGGGTGGCGAGGCGTCACCGCGAATCGAGCTCCAGCAGCGTGGCGAGCAGGGCTGACGTGCCGGCCTCGACGTGCTCGGGTGCGGTCCATTCCTCGGGACAGTGGCTTCGGCCCCCCGCCGAAGGCACGAACAGCATGCCCATCGGACCCAGTCGAGCCATCTGGACGGCATCGTGTCCGGCGCCGCTGGGCAGCTCGACGAAGGCGAGGCCAAGGCCGGCGATCGCCTTCGCCTGGGCGGCGCGGACCTCCGCCGAAGTCATGACCGGCTCGGTGCGGGTGAGCCGCGTGACTTCCACCGAAACGCCTCGACGAGCGCCGGCTTCGACGGCGGATTCCACAAACCTGTCGCACCGGTCGTCGAGCCAGGCGAGGTCCACGCTCCTGAATTCCAGCAAGAGCTCGACCTTCTCAGGCACGACGTTCAGCGCGCCGGGAGCCGCCTCTATGCGACCGGCCGTGCCAACGCCGGGGCCGGTGGCGAGGCGCTCGACCGTCAGCACCGCGTCGGCCGCTGCGCAGAGGGCGTCGTGCCGCGAATCCATCGGTGTCGTGCCGGCGTGGTCCGCCCGCCCGGTGAACGTGGCCTGCATGCGCTCGATGCCCGCGATCCCCGAGACGACTCCCAGCGGGATGCCGGCCTTGGCGAGCATCGGACCCTGCTCGATGTGCAGCTCGACGAAGGCGTCCACCACGCCTGGCGGCCACGCCGCCTGATCGATCCGGTCCGGCTCGCCGCCGGCGGAAACGATGGCCTCGGCCAGCGTGCGGCCGGAGGGGTCTATTGCGTCCAGATGCGCTGCCGTCAGCGTGCCGGCGATGGCGCGGCTGCCGATGCAGCTCAGGCCGAACTCGTTCGGCTCCTCGCCGAGAAAGTCGACAACCCGAAGCTCGTGCTCCATCACGCGGCCGCCGTCCCGGATGCACCGAGCGACCTCGATGGCTGCGAGCACGCCCAGCGGGCCGTCGAACCGCCCACCGCCGGCGACCGTGTCCGTGTGCGACCCGGTCACGAGCGCCCGCTTCGTCGACCCCGCCAGCGTCCCGACCAGGTTCCCCGCCGCGTCCTTCTTCACATCGAGACCGGCGTCGCGCATCCTCGCCGCCATCCATTCGCGAGAGCGCAGGTAGGCGGGGGAGAACACCCGTCGCGTCCAACCTGAGGTCTCGGGCTCGCGGAGCTCGGCCAGCGCCGCCAGGTCGGCCTGGATCCGGGCGCTGTCGATTGCGGGCGTGCCGATCATTCCTCGACCGGCCTGATGAGCTCGACGCCCATGATCTCCTCGACCTCCGCAAGCGCGGTGCGATCTCGCGTGCTCGAGGAGAGAGGCAGCTGCCTGCGATGCACGTGAAACACGGCAAGCTGGTCGCCCTCTCGGATCTCGGAGATGGTGGCGGGCCGGCCGGTCTTCAGCGACAGGGTCGTGATCACGTCCGGATACGTGGCGACGCGGACGTCGCCGCGGTCCGCGGTCATGTACTCGTTGAGGTAGCGCAGCTCGAGCCCATCGATCGTGACCGAGCCGTGGTCGAAACCGCCATGTGTGCGCATCGGCCTCGTGATACGCGCGGGACCTTCCGCGATGATCGTGCCGCCGGTCTCCTTGCACGCGGCGTCGATCACGGCCCGAGCCCCCGATCCGTCCGCGGCCCGCATCGCCCGTCCGAGCGCGAGGGCGTAAGTGATGGCCCCCACGGCGGCGTGCTTCTTCACCCAGCTCGCCTCGACCGGGTTCCGCGCGGCGGCGATGAAACCTCCGACGCGCACCGACACGTCGCGGAGCACGTTCGACGTCGTCACGATCGTGCCCTCGGCGACGAGCTTGAGCTCGCCGTGACGCTTGCGATTGCCCCCGGCCACCGCCTGCACGGTGAGGTAGCCGGCTCGATCCGTGAGGCCCATCCCGCCGAGCTTGCCGGTCGGGTGCGCGCGCACGTCGCCGGCGGCGTCGAGGACCTTCACGCCCAGCGTCGCCGACTGGATCCAGCCGTTGATGGTGGTCGAAGCGCCGTTCTGCGCGGTCAGGACCGCGACCACGGCCGCCGGGCAGCGATCCATCACCAGCTGGAGCGCGTTGACGTAGTCCCGCGGCTGGATCTCCCAGTCGGGCGCGCCCGGGGCGCCGATGGCGGTCACGGTCACCACGAGGGCTTCGTCGGGTATCTCGTCGACCGACGCCAGCATCGGCGTGCCGGAGCTCGTCGCTGCTTCGGCCATCAGCTCGCCATGGGACACCCACCCGCCGCCGCCGCAGGCAAGCACCGAGCCGCCCCAGATGCCGTCGACGGCGTCGTCATGGCTCAGCTCGCGGATCATCTCCGCGCCAGTCCCAGAGCAGCTGCGCGCGCGGCTTCCGACGCCACCTCGTAGCCGGCGTCGGCATAGCGGAGGACGCCGAGGCCGGTGTCGGCGTCCAGCCCATGGCGCAGCCGGACCTCCGCCGCCTCGGTGCCGTCGGCGACGATGGTCACGCCCGCGCTCTGCATGTAGCCCGCATAGCCGCCGCCGCCGGCGTGAATCGCGACCAGGTCGGCCCCGGTGGAGCACAGGAGTAGCGCATCGAGAAGCGGCCAATCGCTGATCGCGTCGCTGCCGTCCGCCATGCCCTCGGTGCCGATGTGCGGGGCGGTCATGCCGCCGGAATCGAAATGGTCGCGCGTGAAGAGGACGGGCGCGGCCAGGCGTCCGGCGGCGACCTCGGCGTTGACGGCGGTGGCGAACTTCGAGCGCTCGCCGTGGCCGAGCCAGCAGCTGCGCGCCGGCAGCCCCTGCACAGCGACGTGCGTGCGCGCCAGCTCGATCCACGTCCGAACCTCGGGCCGCTCCGGAAAGAGCTCGCCCGCCAGGTCGTCGAGGCGCGCGAGGTCGGAGCGCTCGCCGCTGAGCGCCACCCAGCGGAACGGGCCGATGCCGCGGCAGAAAAGAGCTCGCGTGTATCGCTCCGCGAAGCCGTCGATCGCGATCGCGTCCGCGACGCCCGCGGTGGCGGCTTGCACGCGAAGGTTGTTGCCGTTCTCGAACGCGATCGCGCCTCGCGACTTGAAGGTGAGGATCGCCCTCACCTCCGCCGCCATCGATTGCCGGGCCATCGCCGCGACCTCGGTCGGATCGACCTTGCGCAGAGACGCCCATTCGTCGAGGCCAAGGCCCTGCGGCACATAGCCGAACAGGGCGTCGTGGGCAGCGGTGAGGTCGGTCACCACGTCCGGGGTCACACCGCGATGCGCCAGCTCCGCGAAGACGTCCGCGGCGTTGCCGAGCAGCCCCATGGTCGCGCTCCGGCCGTCCGTCTTCGCCGTGCTGACGGCCGTGAGCGCATCGTCGAGCCTGGTGAACGTGGCCGCCAAGTCCCCGCGATCGAGGCTGCGCTGAAGCTTGGCGGGGTCCACCTCGACCACCAGCCCGATCGCTCCCAGCATCCGGATCGCGACGGGCTGCGCGCTGCCCATCCCGCCCAGGCCGGCCGTGAGGACGAGGCGGCCCGCGACAGAGCCGTTGAAGTGCTCACGTGCGACGGCGCTCAGGACTTCGTAGATGCCCTGCAGCACTCCCTGCGAGCCGATGTACTGCCAGTCGCCGGCCGTGAGCCCGCCCCACATGGTCAGGCCGCGCTCGGCGAGCGCGTAGAAGTTCTCGGGAGTGGCATAGTGGCCGACGACGTTGCTGGTCGCCATCACCACTACAGGTGACAGCGGGTGGCTCGGGAACACGCCGATCGCCTTGCCCGACTGCACGACCAGGGTCTGGTCGTCGCGCAGGGTCTTGAGCGCTCTCTCGATGACATCGAACTGGGTCCAGTCGCGCGCCGCCTTCGCGAGCGATGCATAGACGATCAGCTCTTCCGGCCTCTCGCCGACCTCGAGGACGTTCTCGAGCATGCGCAGGAGGCCCTCCTGGCGCCAGCCCAGGCATCTCAGCTCGGAGCCGCGCGCCGCCACCACGCGCCGTACGGCGCTCACGAACGCTCCTGCCAGCTCTTCTGAAGCCGGGCGCCGATCTCGGCCGCGGCGGCCATGACTTTGTCGATCAGCGCGGGCACCTGGGCCTCGTTGAACGCATTGCTCGGCCCCGCGACGCTGACCGACGCGAAGATCTGCCCGCCGCGCGTAAAAACGGGCGCTGCGACGGCGCTCGCTCCCGCGTCCAGCTCGTCATGGGTCACGCAGCACCCGCTCGCCTTGATCGCCCTGAGCTCGGCTTTGAGCGCGCCGGCGGTCAGGCGCCGGCCGCCCGCGAGCATCTGGCCGTCACCCTGCGCGAGCGCCGTCTCGAGGAGCTGCGCCGAAACCCACGGCAGCATCACCTTGCCCGAAGCGCCTGCGTACAGCGGCAGCACGCGCCCGGGCTGGTACGAAAGGCGGATCGCGCGCGATGGCTCGGCCGCGAGGATGCAGATCGCCCGCGCGCCCGTCGGCATCAACAGCAGGGACGTCTCGCCCGTGCTCTCGGTCAGCGATTCGAGGACGGGCAGCGCGACCGGCGCCAGCTCGCGGGTCACCTGGCGTTGCTTGGCGAGCCCGAGATCCATGAGCCTGAGCCCGAGCGACACATAAGGACGGCGGCTCCTATCGACCAGGCCGCCGAGCTCCAGCGTGCGCACGAGGCGGTAGACGGTGTTCAGCGGGATCTCGAGAGCGCTCGCGAGCTCGCCCGCGGTGACCGGCTCGTCCCGCTCGCGCAGGTAGAGGATGAGGCTGGTCGCGCGCGCGAGGAGCTGCGTTCCCGCCGCCCATGTGACCAGGTCGCCGTCTGCCTCGGGACGCCCCTCAGATTTCGCCGCGCCAAGATGCGCTTTCACCTGGCGCCCACGACCACCGGCGAGCGCTCAGCGCCAGGCCGCACCCAGCGTCCCCGGCCCGGCGTCCCCACGACCTCGCCGCGTCGGAAGACGTGGCTGCCGCGGACCAGGGCCGCATCGATCGACGAGGTGACCTCGCGACCGTGGTACGGGCTCCAGCCAGCCGCAGTGTGCAGCGCGGCTTCGTCGACGCGCCACGTGCGCAGCGGGTTCAGGATCACCACGTCGGCGTCGGCGCCGATCACCAGCCCTCCCTTCTGCGGCCACAAGCCCATTCGCCGCGCGGGGTTCTCAGAGAGGAGCTGGATCAAGCGACCGACCGCGAGGCCCCGCTTGACCACCGCCTCGTGAAACATGAGCGGCAGGAACAGCTCGAGCGCCGGCACACCAGAGCGGGCGTCGAAGATGGGCACGCCTTCCTTGCGGTCGCGTGTCCAGCCGACATGGTCGGTGGTGATGTACGCGACGTCGCCCGCAAAGACGCGGCGCCACAGAGCCTCGACCTCTTTTCGCGGACGCAGCGGCGGGTTGATCTTGGCCCGCGCGCCTTGGCGCGCGAGCTCGTCCTCGTCCATCACCAGGTAGTGCAGGCAGGTCTCGGCGGTGGCGTCGGCGCCGTCTGTGCGGGCGCGTTCGACGAGCTTGAAGGAGCGCTCCAGCGTGGCGTGGACGATGTGGGTGCGGGCCCCGGTCGCGAGCGCGAACTCGAGCGCGCGTCCGACTGCCTCTGTCTCCGCCACCGGAGGCCTGGCAGCGGCGTGCGCCGACGCCTCGACGCGGCCGTCCGCCGAAAGACGCGCGGCAAGACGGCGCACCAGGTCGTCGTTCTCGGCGTGAAACGCGATCAGAGACCCGGCCGCGTAAACGCGCTGCATGGCCAGGTACAGCTCGCCGTCGGGAATGCTCGGAAAGCGGACCGGGTGCGTCTCGAAGGTGGACACCTTGAAACCGCACGCGCCCGCGCTCACGAGCTCCTCGATCTCGTCGAGTCCGCCGGTTTTCGCGATCGTCGCCCACAGCGCGACATCCGTGATGGCTTCGCGCGCCACCGCCTCCGTCTTGTCTACGAAGGCGGTGACGTTGTTGATGGGCGTCGGGTCGTCGTACGGCATGTCGACGATCGTCGTCACCCCACCCGCGGCGGCGGCGGTGGTGGCACGTGTCAATCCCTCGGCGGGCTCGCTGCGCGTGTGGACGTGGGCGTCGACGACGCCCGGCAGCACCAGCGAGTCCCCGGCGTCGATTCGCTCCTCCCCTGCCAGCGCGCCTTCGTCCGCGATGGCTGAGATGCGCCCGTCGATCACCCCCAGCTCGCCGTCGACCAGCCGCCCGTCGGGCAGTGCGAGGTTGCCCGCGATCACCAGGTCGTAACCCCGATTTTTCATAATGCGGTTGGTCCCGCCACGGTTTGCGCGTGCATGGTAGCACCGATTTTCACATCGTGAGAAGGCTCGCCGGTGATTTGTACTGCTAGCATCCACAGCGTGCCGCCGAGCGCCGTCGCAGTTACCAGCCGACCCATGAGCGTTCGCGAGCTCCTCGACGTCGCCGGCGGCGGGCGCATCGAGCTGGGTGCCGACGCCATCGCGTCGATCGAGGAGAGTCGCGCCGTCGTCGACGCCGTGCTGGCGTCCGGCCGCGCGGTTTATGGCTTGAACATGGGCCTCGGCCACATGAAGGACACGAGGCTTCCCGACGCTCAGCTCCGAGAGCTGCAAGAAACGATGATCGAGGGCCACGCCGGCGCGATCGGACCCTCGCTGCCGGGTCGCCTGGTGCGGGCCGCGATGGCGGCGAGGGTCAACGGGATGGCGCGTGGCGGCGCGGGTGTGAGCCTGGCCTGCGTCGAGGCGTACGTCGCCATGCTCAATGCAGGCGTCCACCCGATCGTCCCAAGCTTCGGCTCGGTCGGGGCCTCAGACCTCGCCCAGATGGCGGCGATCGCGAAGGTCGCCATCGGTCGCGGCGAAGCCGAGCTTGGGGGAGAGGTGATGCCGGGTGCCGAGGCCCTGCGCCGCGCCGGGATCGCCCCGCTCGGCCTGGAGCCTAAGGACGGATTGGCGCTCATGTCCGCCAACGCGGTCTCGGTCGGCCATGGCGCCGTCGTGGCCGCGCGAGCCATGAAGGTCCTCGAGCTCGCCGACCTGGTGGCGGTGCTCTCGCTCGAGGCGATGTCGGGCAACGCGTCGCCGTTCGATGCGGCGGTGGCGGCGGCGAAGGGAGTCGAGGGCCAGGTCAGGGTGAGCGACCATGTCCGCGGCCTCCTCGAAGGCAGCGGAATCCTCGACGACGACCCGGCCCGCTCTGTGCAGGACGCCCTCTCCTTTCGCGTCGTGCCACAGGTGCACGGGGCGCTGTGGGAGTTCACCGAGCTGGCTCGAAGATCCATCGAAGTCGAGCTCAACGCCATGACCGACAACCCGCTCGTCTCCCGACAGGAGCGGCGGATGATCAGCAACGGCAATTTTCATCCCATGATGGTGGCCCTCGCGTTCGACGCGCTTCGCACCGCGCTGGCCCATTGCGGCCAGCTGAGCGACCGCCGCATGAACCATCTGTGGGCTGTGTCCTTCACCAAGTCCGCGGGCGCCAATCGGTCTGTTTGGGGATCGACCGCGACCATGCGCGGGACTTCTCTCCGCTACGCCGCCGCCGCCTCCGCCGCCGAGCTGCGCCAGCTAGCCAATCCCGCGAGCCTGGACGTCGGGGCCCTCGACCTCGGAGTCGAGGACCACGCCACAGGAGCGCCGATGAGCGTCGCGCAGACCGACATGGCGCTCGACCGGTTGCAAGACGTCCTCGCCGTCGAGCTCCTGATGGCCCGGGACCTGCTCATGGTCCGAGGCGCGGAAGCGCGGACAGGCGCCGGAGCCACCGCGGTGATGGCATCGCTGAACCATGAGCTTCGGGAATTCGGAGCCGCCACTGAGGCCCGACAGTTCCACGCCGCGGCCCTGCGTGTGATGCGCGACGAACTTCTGATCGACGCCGGCAAATCGTCGCCGCGTCTCCGCTGGTCCACGTAGACACCTTCGCCGCAACGATGGCGCGAAGAATGCGCTCGATGGGGACTTACCTGACTGTGCCAAGATGTCCCGATCTGGCGGATCGGTTGAAACAAGACCGTTCATAGAACGCACAGTTCCGACATGAAGGCTTGCGCCGGCGGCGCCGGCAAATGACTGGGGAGGCAGCGATGGACAGGGACGCTCAACGTCGTTTGGATGCAATTCGGGCGGGCCGAAGCGAGCTCGAGAACAGCGGTATCGACGAGTTCGTCGCCGGCCGCGTCTCACGCCGCGACTTCCTTCGCTGGGGGACCGTGGTCGGCATCAGCCTGCCGACCCTGGCCCTGATCCTCGAGGCGTGTGGCGGCACCAACCCGACGACCACGGGCGGCGCCATCAAGAAGGGCGGTCGCCTCAACGTCGGGCATCAG
>WNFJ01346147.1_pt1 | contig 10756 bp, 11 predicted proteins | sample 5400461 | NCBI WGS metagenome assembly WNFJ01 (sample SAMN13153349, study PRJNA577476) | soil metagenome | isolation source: 115 cm saprolite on Douglas fir-dominated hillslope | place: USA:California | collected 2013-09-17
TGGAAGGCGGAAATGCTGTGGCAGCTCTTCGTGGCCACTTCCAACCACTTCAGCCGCACCCTGGATCGCGACCGCTTGCACGCGCGGGATGAAGGCTCGTTGCTCGAGCGAGTGAAGGCGCTAGCGGGCGATACCACCCTCGAAGAGATTGAGCGGTTTCTCGAAGGATTCCCGCGGCGGTACCTCGCGGTGCATTCGGCGGCGGAGATTGCGGCGCACTTCGCGCTCTACCGGAAGCTGGGCACAGATCCCGTACAGACGGAACTCCTCGCCACGCGCCAGGGATTTTCGCTGGCACTGCTCACGGCCGACCGCCCGGCGCTCTTCGCGACGATTTCGGGCGTGCTGGCCGGCTGGGGCATGAACATTAACAAGGCGGATGTCTTTGCGAATGCCGCCGGCGTGGTGTTGGACACTTTTCACTTCGCGGATCTGCACCGCACACTGGAGCTGAACCCCAGCGAAGCGCAGCGCTTCTGCAAGAGTCTCGCGGATGTGGTGAACGGAAAGGCGCCCCTGGAACCGCTCCTTAGGAGCCGCGAGAGCGCGACGCGCGGGCGCGCTCCGAAAGTTACCGTGGAAACGCGCATCAACTTCGACGATGCGTCATCGGCGCACAGCACGCTGCTCGAAATCGTTACGCAGGACCATCCGGGATTGCTCCACGAGATCGGCTCGGCGCTGACGCGCCTGGGATGCAACATCGAAGTCGCGTTGATCGACACGGAGGGCCAGAAGGCCATCGATGTTTTCTACCTTACTGCGCAAGGCAAGAAGCTCACTACGCAAAAGCAAGAGCTCCTGCGCGAAGAACTTCAAAAAAACCTGGTTTAGCCCGTTCTCGGTGAATGAAAGCGCAGTCCTGCAAGACATGCTGCAAAGGAGAACACGCAGGGAAGAGACGCCGAACTTGGACGAATTCCGAACGCTTTGAACCCGAGAAGTGGTGGACGTGGCCGGGATCGAACCGGCGACCCCCTGCTTGCAAAGCAGGTGCTCTCCCAGCTGAGCTACACGCCCATCCTGATCAGCTCAAAACAACTGGTAACTTCATCATACGTCAATCACTTACGGAATTGCCACCAGGGTCCATGGAGTCCATGATGGAGGTCCATCACTTCAAACTGTCGATCACCTCACGCTCTTCCTCTTGCGAGAAATGCGTGTAGTTGCTGGTGATCTTGAGTGAAGTGTGGCCGATCCATCCTTTGATCATGTCTCCAGGGACTCTGTTCTTCTGCAATACCGAGACCCGGCCATGACGAAATGCATGCGTCGTGGCGACCGGAATACCCAGCTTCTTGCAGAGCGGTTTCAACACATAGCGATTGACGTTTGCATGCACCAGAGGAGTTCCGTTCCTTGAACTGAATACCAGCCCACTCTGGCGATCGCCTATGAACTCCTTTAGCCTCGCCATTGTGTCTGATTTGATAGGAACGTCTCGGTATCCAGCATCCGATTTGGGAGTCACCAGTTGCTTTCGATAGGCGCTCCGTCGAATGTGGATGATCGAGCTTTCGAAGTCCAGGTCTTCAACGAACAGGCCAGCCAACTCTCCGAATCGCATTCCCGAATGGAAATCCAATTCGAAGACAAGCTTGAACTGACCTGGTGCTTCGTTGATGATCTGCTTCGCTTCCTCTGATGTTATGTATCGCTGCTCCTTTCTAGGAATAGTCGGCAGTTTGATGTCCCACCCGAGAACGTGCTTCTTGCCGAGCACAAGCCTCAGGATCTTCCACACGTTGTGGATGGTCTTCGGTGCCAGCTTTCCTTGTTTCACCAGACTGGTCCTCCATTCCTTGACCCGGTCCTCTGTGATTTGATCCAGAGGCAGATCTCCGAATGGTAGAATCAGATGTTTCTTGATGATGTAGGGGATATTCCGAGAGGACGGTTTGCACATGATGAGATCGGTGTTCTCCCATCGCGTGGCCTTTTGCTGGAACGTCTCGCCAAGATTAGATGCTCTGAGCAGACTAGCGTCTTTGTTGACGCCCATCTCATCAAGCAAGAGCCTTAGCTTGCGTCTAGCTTCCGGCTTCGTCATCTCCTTTCGCCGACCGATCGGAATCGATTTCCTGGTCCAACTATTGGTCTCAGGATTTCGTACTCTGTATCGGCCAATGTACATATCACCCTTCATTGCTACACTACCTGACTGTCCCGCATATCGACCCAAGGAGTTCCTCTTTCCTTGAATCGACGCCGCTACATTGGATGACGATCGACTGTCACCCAAGCTCATGTGTGATTCTACTATGGAGGAGCTAGGAATCAATCGTGCCTACCTGTAGAAGAAAGCCAAACTTTGGCAGTCGCCCGCTGACTGGTAATGTGTTTCAGTTCGGCGTTGGTGAAGCAGTTTTGTAGGCCTAGCTCTATCTTGTTAATCTCCATCGTTCTGTCAAAATCTCTTCTCTGCAAACCTCTCCCGAAGCGGCACTCGGCCGTTTTAACTGGTCTGTTATTTGCCCTGTGTCCTTTGACTCTTGACACTTCAAATCTCCATTGAAGAGTGAAAGCCCGGATTCAGGAACTCTGAATCCGGGCCTCTTTTGTTGGTCAGACTTGCCTAACGCGAAAGAGTTGCTCCAATTCGTCCTTCGCAAGAGGCGACTTAACGGTGAATTCGCCTCCCGAGAAAGCAGCCTCTTGCGAAAGAACGCTTATCTGGTAAGCGACTCCCGCGTAGGCTTGATTCTTCTCCTCGTCCTCCTCGATGCGATCGAAGAGTCTCGCCAACGCAACCATTCCTGCGTCAACGAAGTCCCCAACAGCTTCGAGTTTCGGACGTTGAGTCCGCGTTGGCCTATGCTGCAAGAACGCAACGAACCGAGGACCGTCCATCTTTTGAACCTCGGTCTTTGCTGTCTTGATTTTGCTGACATGCTTGATGAGGTCGATGCCAGCCGCAAATGCGGCGTTCAGGACTTCATCCTTCAAGTCGAGAGACGCAACGTCCTGGTAGAGGGCTGCGTAACGCACACACGTAGCCCTTGGAACAGGGATGTTCCGGACTGTGTGATACGCCTTGTAGCCCCCAGGATATTTTGCGTCCCGGACTGCTTTCATACTAAGTGAACTTAAATGGCCAAGATCAAACCGGATCCGAGTAAAGGCCCCGATTTGCTGACCGTGTTCACCCCACAGCTTGTGGATCTGTTCTTCATATGGCCTGACCACATCAAACAATTTTTGATAGCTCTTGTTTGATGCGGTTTGCTTCGATTGAAGCAGGGTACTGATTGAACCCTGCCGCTGCTCCAACTTAACAACCGCTTTCCTTTTCATACATCGCCTTTCATTTGGATTTAGGCTTAATCTCCGAAGAGATTTCGCCTCGAACGTCCCTCTAACAAGGGCGCACAATCGTGAAAATTTTGGTTTTTTGAGCTGAGGTCAATCCGAATGGCGAAAATGTCACGATCCCGTGCAAAGCTGAGATCGTGACAAATTAGCGGTAACTATATGATTCTACTGAGCTGTAAAATCCGGTCGCACAGTTATGGCTTGCGGAACAAACTCGGTGTAATGCTGAGCGCGTGGATGAGCAAGGGAATCCAAGCCGAAGCAGGAAGCAAGAGGCAGATAGTAAAGATGTTAGGGTGCATATGAAATACGGACAAGACCGCCATATTGCCGCCCAAAGCCGCAGCGTAAGACGCTATGAACGTCAGCACAAGGAAGGCTATCATCCATGTGTCTGCAAACCGTTTACCGAAACGGCGAATGAAGTTGCCGCGCAGGTGTGTGCGAAACACATAAAGCAAGTAGGGGAACGAGAATAAACCGCGCAGGGGACTCTCCCACAGGTGCCTCAGAATCCCAAGCAACAGGTGCCGGCGTGATCCTGGTATTTCCCCCAATTCAGACGGAAGCAGCTTGTTCATAAATGGGAAACGACTGGGATCCTGCCTCAACTCCTCATACAGGGCTGTTATTTTCTCACGTAAGGAGATCCACTCTGGAATCGATCGATCCATCCCATAGCGGTGATGGCGGCCCCCGGCGGGCTTCCATCGAAGAAAATTCCAGGAACGCCAACTCAAGATGTAACCCTCACTTTTGAGAAGAGGGAGGTAACATTCAGCGAGTACATCTGATGCATCTTCTCTGAGGTAAAACGATCCAACGCGCTGTTTAGCAAAAAACTCCCGTTCTTTAAGACGTTCCTCAAGATAAGGGTACGCATACCTGTGTAGCTTTTTAAACAAAATTGCTTCACCGAAAACCTTTTCGCCCCTCTTCCTGAGTTCCATCATGTCTCTCCGGCGGTCGTGCATAGGTGCAATGCCGCGCCAGTGCTTACGGATCAGCTCATACATCTCCTCGAACTGTTCCGGGGGGTATTGCAGAGTCAAAACGAGGCGAGTGGCAATGTCATCGTCGCACCACAGTGGTCGGCCAACCCTAGGATCGGGTCCAACTGATCGCTTGCCTACCTGGAAACCTCGAACTGCTCCTTTTTTATCGTGCCAGTCTTCGTAGCTAAGGCCGTTTTCGCTTTTTTCAGACTCTAGCAAGTCACGGATGGAACCTGGTTTGTGAGACTGGAGTCCGAAAGAGACGCAAAAGTCAAATTCTTGCTCTTCTGCATGTCTCTCAAGCTCCGTTTGGCCAACTTTCTTCCTCGCAAGAAGAATTAGCTCAGTTTCCCTTTCGCCAGGAAGACGTTTTCCACATATTCCACACACTTTGCCGCGATCAATATCGTCCATTTTCAATCGTCTGCTCCTACGTTGTTTCTCCGTGCTCAACTTGGGCACGGCGCACCCGATTCGCCTAGCACATTGCTAACCATAAAACTATACGTAATGATCTGTATAACACGGATAGGATGCCGGGCACGAGCATGTCTCTTTCTCCTGCAAGTATGCGCGGTCAGTCTGCCTGCGGCGATAGTACAGAGGTGCCTCTGTGTCCCATCTTCGGAGTACGGCCCAGGTACCCGTCTGACGAAGCGACCCAGGCTTTTGTGATGTGCTTCAAAGCACACTTTGGAGAAAAGGGAGCCCTGAATCTAGCCCAGAAGAAGAGCTGCGCTGAGAGAGAGGGAAGAAGGCTGAACCGAAGCCTTCTCCCCCGGTTGATTGTTGGTGGCTATTTCTCTCGTTTCATTTCGCTCAGCATGTAATTGAGTTGTTGGTTTGTGAGATTTACGTATTCAGGTTTATCGTAGTCGGCTGCTTCCCGTCGTACCCAATCGTCCAGGCCAGTGACGTGGCCCGTGAGTTCTTCGATGGCAGACAACTGATCGTAGAGCTGAACCTGAAGAGTGACGGCTTGTTGTAAGAGTGAGAGCAGTTCTTTACGATCGGACTTTTTTACTCTCACCATGCTGCGACCTCTTTTGTTCCAGCTTCGATCACGACTTCCCGACCTGAAGTGAAACACTGAAACAGGGTCTGCAGGTCTTCGTTAGCCGGATCTTCCTTGAGCCTTTCTGTCAGAACCTGAATAGACAGAAGTACCCAAGCTTCGCACATGACTATTTGCCTCTGATGCTCCGCTCGACCAGCCAAGCACTTGGACCGATACCAAGCTGACCAGAGGCTATGTGCGATATGCAGAATAGAGTGAATGTTGGGGTTGTGAGGATAGTGTTCAGCGTAGGAGATCAAGATCGTGCTGAAAGTGAGAGCCATGGCAGGAGGAATCACGATTTTCATGAACATGGCTCCCCCTTCGATTTCGTCTCCACAGAATGAATGGCAGTGTCCCATTCAAACTGATGGACTATTCGGGTTAGTGAGCTCCTCTTCAGGCTATTGGCAAGTTCCTGAACCTGGGAGAGAGAAGCTGCGTCTGCTGCAATGACGTAAGGCCGTCTCTTGCAGACAAGAGCTACAGCTTCTTGTTCCGTCTTTGCTCCGACGAAATCCCAGAACCATTGCTGCTGGTCATCGTCGTAGCTAACAACGAGGAACTTCTGTGGCGTTTTCTTACTCACTGTCAGCCTCCTGTGGTTCCGGTTCAACCCAGTTGTTCTCTTCGATCGACCAGGTCTTGTTGGAGTTGGGACATCCTGTCTCGTGACATGGCACGCCATTGATCGAAAGCATCTGGCATTGCCTGCATTTGATTCGAGGCTCGTATTCCTCGATCTCGTCTGCTATCCGCTGAATTTCGTACCAGCTAACGACGTGGCAGCCGGCATGAACTGTGCCGCTTGCCTCGATGCGATCGATGCGATAGTGGCCGAGTTTGCAGGTACGTCCGTTAGCGAGCCATTCTTCAGCTCTGGCCATGACAGCTTTGACCAAAGCCAAGCCTCGCTTGGCGTGCATGATTGGGAATCGAACTCCGCGAGAGGTCACAACTTCATGATTCTCAGTACGGAGCATGGCTGGTAGGGAGTTGAGCAGCCAACTATGGCCTCCACCGGCTCGCCATTGATCGGCTGCGATGAGAGCCTGCTGCCTTCTCTCTTCCTGTTCTCGTTTCGTCTTAGCAGCTTTCTCAGCTGAAGCTTTCGCTTCTCTGGCCTTGATCTTGGCCATAGCTTCCGAATCGAGATCAGGGATCTGTTCTATTAGAGGATCGGCCAGGCCGAAGAAAGTGGCATAGCAGAGAGCTTCAGATCGAAGCTCAACTGCACGTTCGTGACACCATTCTTTCTTCCATGAAGACCTGGCGCGAACACAAGTGGATAACATATCTGCCACTTCATCTATGTAGTGTTTAAGGTTTTTATTGTGCTGGTATTCGTCTTCTGGGTCGGAGAAGCCGAAGTGCATGCAGGGCACATGAAACACCGGTATGTCAGGCGGAATAGCCCGGCGCACCAGAGACATGTGCTGAGAAGTGGTGGTTGAGTTCTTCTCAGTTGTGAAAAGAATCCCAGGTTGACCCTGAGATCCGGTTATGTGAGCCGCGATGGGAAAGTGTGAGCCATACGAGAAGATGATCCCGCCACGGAAGTAGAAACTACCTGTTCCGTTGCGGGCTTCATCCTGAGTCTTGTGAGCCCACAAATGACCTATCTCGCGGTTAGGGAATACGTGCCTCATGCGACCTCCTTGTTGCGGAGGTCCTTCAGTGCGGCGATCGACTTGTTGATGAAGTTCTGAGTCGGCACCACACCGAAGATGAATGAGGCGTTTACCAGAGTCCCGGCTACAGTGAAGAGGACGCCTGCAGCCGATCCAAGGCCGTGGCACCCAATGTTGATTAGCTCGGTGATGATCAGGGCTAGCTGCGGATTCTTTCGAATCCAATCCGTGATCATCTTCCTGCTGATGTATTGATTCAGATAGGGAATCGAATCGACATGCGAGATTCCGTACCAGAACAATAGCCAGCAAGCTACACCAGCAATCAAACTGCCGAGCATAGTTGGGGTGAGTAACATTGGTAGAGCTCCTAGTTGTGAATTGAACCGGGTGGGCTCGAATCCCTTGCGGGAAAACGCTCCACACCTCGGAACTAGGGCTTCATCCGATTTGGAAATTCAGGCTCGCGTGTTGGCCAGAAACACAAATCCCTCTGGAGGTTGTTTGTATCCAGAGGGGGTTTGGTGTTTGTCTGTCAGCCAGTCGTGGTGTTTAAGAAGCGGTCTGGCCGTTCCAGAGTAAATCTGCGATATTTTTGACCTCTATGATCCTCACGATAATCCTCGGTCTGTTTGGAAACGGGTCGCCTGACAGATGAAACGGATTACTTCCGGTTGGCCGACAAACCGGGATTTGATTGGGTTCTACGTTCTTCGGAAAGATTCACAACGAAGTCACAGCAAAGGGGGGGAATCCGATCAAATTCGAAAAGAGCGATTGAACCAACGCTCGACTCGAAATAGCTACGCTTCCGGAACCTGAGTTCCGTGCTGGAAATGGGGGAGTCTCAGATCAGAGCCCTGTACGGGCAACAGGTAAAGCCTCTCGCCCTCGAATACGAACCAGACGGGAATCGAGATCGTGTGACCCGACGTCCTGCCGATCACACTGATCTTGATCTGGCGGTAGCGGGTGAGGTATCCATTGAGCGAGATCAGCCAACTTCCGTCCCGGCGCGACTCGTATTCGTTGGCACAGTGAACGCCATTCACTACCGCGAAACCCGCGATCCTAAGCGGGGCCAAAAAGCCGTGTGCCAAAAAGCCGTAGCCCAAGGCATAGTGTTCAGGTATAAGCTTGCTCACCAGCAGTTCCAGCCCGCGATTGGAGGCTGTAATGAGCACGACTCCCGCTGTACTTCCAGAAACCAACACTTCTTCCAAGCGGCGCAAACTGCAATATGCAGCCGCAGTCACCCTACTGCTGCTGGTATTCGTGGTCGAACTGATCGTGCCTGCGTGGCGTCAGTCTGCCGCGTTTGACGAAGGTTGCCACACCCTCGCAGGATACGGCTACTGGACGCGTGCGGATTTTGGCGTGAATCCCGAACACCCGCCCGCTGTTAAGCTGCTGGCGACCCTTCCACTGCTCGGACAATCGCTGCGCTTTCCCTCTCCCGGCCCGATTCCTTTTTTTAAACTTTCATGCTTCATGGAAGGGCGAGATTTCCTGTTTTCAAACTCTGCTAGTCCGGATAGCATCCTGTTTCGCGCACGCATGGCAGCAGCGACGCTTGCACTGCTCGCCGCGATCCTCACATTCGCGGTCGCATACGAAATGTTCGGGCAGATGGCGGGTCTCATCGCTCTGCTTCTGTTCGTGTTCGATCCTAACTTGATCGCTCACGGCGCACTTGTGACCACGGACATGGGTATGACGCTGTTTCTGACCGCAAGCGTCTATGCGTTCTACCGCTATGTAAAGAACCCTTCGATTCGCAGACTCGCCGTGACAGGTGTGACCGTTGGACTCGCGCTCGCTTCGAAACACTCCGCCATCCTTGTACTGCCCGTTCTCGTTTTGCTGGCGATTACTGAGGTCGTGCGGCACGAACCACTTCCCAGACTCTCTCAGGGCGGAAGGTTAAAGCACGGGCTCAGGCTGGCCGTGTCGCTGCTTGCCGTTAGCGTAATCTCAATCGCAATTTTGTGGTCATTTTATGGTTTCAGATTTGCTGCCCGCCCACACGGACAGATCATCATTCCGCCATTTAGCGATTACGTGCGGCGAGTACCCCATCCCGCAGCAGGAGAAGTCATTTCATCGCTAGCACGCTATCATTTGTTCCCTGAATCGTATCTCTATGGTGTGGCCGATCTTTTCATTGCAACAAACCATTTCACTTCCTACCTATTCGGAAAGCTCTATCGTCACGGGCAAAGGTTTTACTTTCCAGCAGTCTTCGTCATCAAGTCCACACTGGGATTTTTGCTTTTGCTGATGCTGCTGCCCCTTGCTCTTATCTTTGGCAAGTCCGTGAAATGGAGAGAATTGCTATTCCTCCTTCTGCCCCCGGCTGCCTATTTTGCTGCTGCAATAAATTCGGGCTTTAATATCGGGGTGAGACATATTCTACCCATTTACCCGTTCTTGATCGTCCTCGCGGCATTCGTCGTTTGGCAACTCGGGCGTTTGCGGAAAGCTTGGATGTACACAGTTTCGGGGTTACTCATTTTTCACGTACTCTCTTCTGCGCATGCATTCCCCAACTACCTACCCTACTCAAATGAAATTTGGGGCGGGCCGTCGCAAACCTATAAAGTGCTGACTGATTCGAGCGTTGACTGGGGACAACAATTGAAGGAAACGAAAACGTATCTCGACAAGCGAAACATCAGAGACTGCTGGTTCGATTATTCTGGCTCCCTTGTTGCAAGCCCGGATTACTACCACATCCCCTGCAAGGTACTACTTGGTTCGCGCTTTTCGAGGAATCGACGTTCGCCATTTGCCGTAAGTGTTGTGCCTGCCCATATTTCTGGAACTGTGTTGGTCAGCGCAACTGTTCTTGCTGACGCTGGGCCGACTGGCCTGAACCCTTACGAGCCTTTCCTGCACTTGCGTCCCGATGACGAAATTGGCGATGGCGTGCTCGTGTTTCGCGGAGAATTCGACGTGCCTCTTCTTTCTGCCGTAAGCCACACCCTAGCGGCTTCGACGCTGCTCGCAAACGGCAAACCGGACCAAGAGCAACTGCGGCAGGCGCTCGCGGAAGCTCAAAGTGCCGTCTCGCTAGCACCGAACGACGTAAGGAGCCAAGGCGTCCTTGGGGATGCCCTGATGAAGCTGAACCGGAAGGATGAAGCCAGAGCGGCATACCAGCGCGCCCTGACACTGGCACAGACGATCCACCCAGAGTTCCAGAGTGACACGATCTCGGAACTCAAAAACAAATTGCAATAGTGCCGCTATTCACAATCAGGCAAAGCAGGTTTGTGAATGGCTGTTGCACAGGCCGGCCCCAAGACATCTCGTTGTTGACTGGCGAAGATCAACAAACCTGCCACTTGCTACCCATAAGTTACGGACATACCCGAGGACACCCCTCAGAACCAGAGCCCCGCTGGAGTCGGGATGGTAAGGAATTATTCTATTTTTCCCCTGATGGAAAACTGATGGTTGCGGACGTGACCGAGGGACCGACATTCAAGGCCAGCGTTCCTGGAACCTTGTTCCAAGTGCCTGTGGCTCAGATCGCCCACAATGCAGTCGCCTCGCAGGTTTTTGGTTGGGACGTCGCTCCGGATGGCAAGCGGTTCCTTATTGACACAGCGACAACATCGACCGAACCAGTCACAGTGGTGCTGAACTGGACCGCGGAGTTGAAAAAGGAATAGCCTCGCGGCAGCAACAAAACTTGGTCGGCACTAGGTGTTAGGGCCGTGTAGCGCGCGCGTGCCTCCGATTGTGGACAGATT
>WNFJ01425029.1_pt3 | contig 10756 bp, 8 predicted proteins | sample 5400461 | NCBI WGS metagenome assembly WNFJ01 (sample SAMN13153349, study PRJNA577476) | soil metagenome | isolation source: 115 cm saprolite on Douglas fir-dominated hillslope | place: USA:California | collected 2013-09-17
CGTGGGTCTGGGACCAGAGCGCCCCGGAATTGCACAACGGCTGGCTGGATCTGCGGGTCTTCCGAGGCATGTCGGTGGCCCAAGGCGCCGCTGTGGGCGGAGGGTCACTCATCTACGCGAACATTTCTGTGGAAGCTCCGGCCGCAGTATTCCAGAAGGGGTGGCCCGCCGAACTGACCAAATCAGAATTGCAGCCCTACTATGACTGCGTGGCCGCTTTTATGGACGTCAAACCGCTTCCGGCCAACCAGTGGAACCCGCGGATCAGGCTGATGCAGGAAGGCGCGCAGAAGATCGGAGCGGCCGGGCGGTTTAAGCAGATTCCCCTGGCGGTGAACTTTCGCCCGGACTTGGTCCTCGATCCTGCCAATCCTCCCTCGAAAGCAGATACGATTTTCAAACCGAACAAGTACGGGGCAATGCAAGGTACGTGTATTCATGCCGGCCAGTGCGATATTGGCTGTCCAGTCAAGGCGAAGAACACCCTGGACGTGAACTACTTGGCGGTGGCTGAGCGCAAGCAGGGTGAAGTTCGCCCCCTTCACTTTGTTCGGCGCATCGAAAAGATGGCGTCGCGCTACCGCGTGTACTTTGATCAAATCAAGGATGGCGAACTCATTCCCGGAAACGAGGACGCAGGGATTGTGATCGTGGCCGGTGGATCACTAGGCTCAACCGAGCTGTTGCTGCGTTGCCGTGATGAGTTCAAGACTCTGCCCGGCATCAGCAGCCGCCTGGGTAAGAACTGGAGTTGTAACGGCGACTTCCTGGTGCCGGCTTACTACGAGAATCGCGAACTTTGTCCGGAAGTGGGCCCGACCATCAACAGCGCCATCGACTTCCTGGACCGTAGCCGTGAAGGCCAGTCTTTCTGGATCGAGGACGGCGGCATGCCGCCCGTCTTCAAGCACCACATGGTGGCGACCCAGTCGAAAGGTAAAGGTCATCCTTACGGGGACCTTATCGGGTGGTTGCAGAAAGAAGTGCAAGCGGAGAATCCCCTGGAGAAGGTTATGCCCTGGTTCGCCCAGGGCGTTGACGCCGGAGACGCCGAGTTCGGCTTGCGGCGGCCATGGTTTTTCTTCGGCAGGAAACGCCTCGGCTTGAAATGGGAGATTACCAGCTCGCTGCCTGTCTTCAACGCTGTCATCAACACCCACAGAGAGCTCACGCAGAAGACGGGAGGCCACGCGCTGATTTCGCCTTTCTGGAAAGAGAGCTTGATTACCCCGCATCCTCTTGGTGGATGCAACTTAGGCAATTCCGCTCAAGACAGCGTTGTGGACCATATGGGCCGGGTATTTGGATATGAGAACCTGTACGTGATTGACGGCTCCATGATTCCTACACCGCTCGGCGTGAATCCATCGCGAACAATCGGAGCTCTGGCGGAACGTTGCGCAGCGCTGATTGTGCAGAACCAGAAGGCATAAGGTGGAAAAGCGGCAAGTCGCAATCGCTAAGGCGGTTCCAGAATTGGTGTAGCCCTTGATTTGTTGGTGTTTGGCTTTCTCTCCCGCAACACACTCATCCCGAACCCCCGACACGTGGTAGAGACGTGGCACGCCACGTCTCCGAGACGCGACAATGTCGCGTCTCTACCCAGCGGTTGAGGGATCGGCTCCGCTGCCGCTACGCGAGATCCCTCGGCCTCACACCGCAGACGTGCGAAACTTCCAACCTCCCTTCCGGTTCGGCCTCGGGATAGGGTCGCGTTGGTCTTTACTTTCTCACTGCCTCGGCACACACATAATGGGACACAGCAACTCTGGCCGCTCTAGACTCCAAATCAGGAAGCCTTGTAGCCGGGCTGCTTCGGCAAAGGGGCAAGAATTTGTGTCAACACACAGCGAGAATGGGAAGATTCACGCTTAGTGAATGGTCTTCATCTTCCGCGACATGTAGTCCATCAGCAGGTACTGGCCCAGGTTCTGCGGAGTGGTAAAGTAGGCCTTGCCGCGGCACATCGCCGTGACCTTCTGCACGAATTGCACCAGGCCGAAGTCAGAAGCGAGCATGAAGGTGTTGATCATGATGCCGGCGCGCTTGCAGCGCGAGACCTCTTCCAGCGTCTGGCTGACCACCAGCGGATCGAGGCCGAAGGCGTTTTTGTAGATGCGGCCGTCTTCGAGCGTGAGGGCGGAGGGCTTGCCGTCAGTGATCATCACGATCTGCTTCATGTCTTTCTTCTGCCGTTGCAGGATGCGCTGCGCCAGGCGCAAGCCCTCGCGAGTGTTGGTGTAATACGGGCCGACCTTGACGCGCGCCAATTGCGAGATCGGCATCTCTTCCGCAGAATCGTGGAACAGTACCAGCGATAACGAATCGCCCGGATACTGGGTGCGAATCAGGTGCGAGAGCGCCATGGCAACTTTCTTGGCCGGGGTGAACCGGTCTTCTCCGTAGAGGATCATGCTGTGCGAGCAGTCGAGCATGACTACCGTCGCGCATGAGGATTGGTATTCGCACTGGTGCACGCGCAGGTCGGAGTATTCGAGTTCCAGCGGCAGATGCAGACCCTCACGCTGGATGGCCGAGGAAAGAGTCTCGGTAATGTCAAGATTCAGGGTGTCTCCGAACTCATATTGCTTGGAGGCTCCGCTGGACTCGATGCCCGTGGCCAGGTCGCGGGTGTCATGCCGGCCGAAGCTCGAGCGGCCCAGCGAGCCCAGCAGGTCGCGCAGCGTCTTGAAGCCGAGGAAATCCAGGCTCTTGTCGGTGATCTCGAACTTTACTTGCGACTGCGCGTCGCCGGTCTGGCCGGGTCCGGTGGAAGGCTTGGCCCGGTCCTGCGGCTGGGCTTGGTCGATGGAGATGAAGTCTTCCTGCTGCATGCGCTCGATCAGCTTCTCGGTCAGTTCCTCCAGAGTGCCGTCCATCTGCATCTGCTCGATGCGTTCGCGCATTTGCTCGTCCAGGAAGTCGCCGGCCTCCAGAGCCTGCTGGATGGCCTGGCGGAGCGCGTCCAGGGTGTGCTCATCCATCTGCTGGAAATACATGTACTGGCTCTGGAAGCCGGATTCGAGCAGGTAGTCGGAGAGGGCGTTGAGCAAGTCTTCCAGGCTCATCTCGTCCGCCAGGTCGCCGACGTATTTGGAGTAGCGGGTGTATTTCATGAGCACTCAGCAGGAGCAATTAGCAAATAGCAATTGGCACTTAGCAAAACCACCGGGGCTAAAGGCCATTTTTCTAAAACTGCGGGACGGCACGACTTGAAGTCATGCCCTGACACTCCTCTCAATTGCCAAACGCGTTGATTCGGGGCCAATTCCTTCATCTGCGTTGATCTTGCGCAAATCTGCGGCTAATTATATGGACGCCGATTCCGCAGCGGCGGTGGCGGCTCGTCCTCACCGCGTTCAAACGGACGCTCCGGGCGCTTGGGCTGCTTCTCTGCAACGAAGACGCGCTCTTCCGTACGTCCGATCCGCCGGTGCGCGTGCAAACCTTCCAGCACGAACTCGGCGGCGGAGACCAGCGTTTCCGGCCGCTCGTTTTGTTTGACCCCCAGGGGCGACAGCTTTTCCGTCAATCCCTGGATATTCCTGACGCCTTCCAGGATTTCCTGCGAACCGGCGGTGTCGGCCAGCTTAATCTCCCCGCCCAACTCGAACCACTGGACCACTTGCTGCATGTTCAGGTCTTTGAAGTAGTTGTCGTAGGTCTTGGCCACGGCCGTGCGGATCAGCTCGCGGGCCACGGTATCCGCGCCGCGCATCTCGCCTTCGTACTCCAGCTCCAGCTTGCCGGTGATGGAAGGGAGGGCGGCATAGATGTCGCCAATGCGGGGCACGATGGTCTTCTCACCATTGCGCAGAGCACGGCGCTCAGCGTTGGAGATCACGTTTTCCAGAACGCTGATGGGAAGGCGCTGGCTGACGCCTGAGCGCTTGTCGATTTTCTTGTCTTCACGGGCGAGGAAGGCGATGCGCTCCACGACTTCACGCACATAGCGGGGCACGTACAGTTCCAGGCCGTCGCGGCGCGCCCAGGCTTCCTGTTCGGTGATGCTGATGCCCTCTTCCACGGTGCTGGGATAATGCGTGCGCACCTCCGACCCGATGCGGTCTTTGAGCGGCGTTACGATCTTGCCTCGGGCCGTGTAGTCCTCCGGGTTGGCGCTGAATACCAACGCCACGTCCAGCGGCAGGCGCAGCGGGTAGCCTTTGATCTGCACGTCGCCTTCCTGCATGATGTTGAACAGGCCCACCTGAATCTTGCCGGCCAGATCGGGCAGCTCGTTGATGGCGAAGACGCCGCGATTGGCGCGGGGCAGCAAGCCATAGTGCACCGTCAGCTCACTGGAAAGATCGTGGCCGCCACGCGCCGCCTTGATGGGATCAACGTCGCCGATCAGGTCGGCGATGGTCACGTCGGGCGTGGCCAGCTTTTCCACGTAGCGGTCATCCGGCCCGAGGTAAGCAATCGCTGCGCTGTCGCCCTGCTCGGCGATCAGCGTGCGGCAGCGCCGGCAAATCGGCGCGTAAGGATTGTCATGGATTTCGCAGCCGGCCACGTAGGGTATCTGCGGGTCCAGCAGGGCGGTGAGCGCGCGCAGAATACGGCTCTTGGCCTGTCCGCGCAACCCCAGCAGGATGAAGTTGTGCCGGGAAAGAATAGCGTTGACGAGCTGGGGCACCACCGTGTCGTCATAGCCGATGATCCCGGGGAAGATGGTTTCATTGGAGCGCAGCTTGGCCATCAGGTTATCGCGGAGCTCGTCTTTGACTTTGCGCGTGCGCAGCCTCTGCTCGGAAAAAGAGCTCTTCCGCAGCTCGCCCAGGGTACGAGGAAGATTCATGAGGGGCCCTCTGGGCAGATTATACGCTCCCTCTTCTCCGCGGCAGTTCGCGGGTCCCCAGGCGGCGATCGAGTTAGTCTCATCCCGGATGTCACAACGATCCACCGCGGGCCATGATAGGTCATGTGGCTTGCAGGGCGCCGCCATTATCCGGGAAAGATCGCACCGGCGGATCAGGTCGCGCCTCCCCTTGCCGCCCAACCCTATGGCAGCAAAGGTCGGCGCTAAGACTCGCCATTCTCAATAGCTTTGTGTTCATAGGGTTAGGGCCCGGTTTGTCTTTTAACGAAAACGGGCGTATCATGAAAAAGTAGTGGCTGGTCCCGTCTCGGGCGCGAAAGTCTTGCCTGGGTGGTGTGTGTAGTCTCCCAATCCGTGGCGAACGTACCAGTGGGCGAAAGGCCCACTTTATTTTTGGGGGAGGGTTTTCGGCTTCCGGTCGGGATGCTGGAAAGCTTGAGAGCGGCCGAAGGTGGCAGCGGACTTAGATAAAATCCGGGCAGTCGCCGCGCGTGTGGCAGCGACGCACGGCGTCGAATTGGTGGAAGCGGAGTTGCGGGGTGGGGGCAAGGCGCGCACCCTGAAGATCACCATCGACAAGCCCGAGGGTGTTACGCACGAAGACTGCGCCAATGTTAGCCGGGAGGTTTCGGCCATCCTGGACGTGGAAGACGCTGTGGCCGGCGGCTCGTACACGCTGGAAGTTTCGTCGCCGGGGCTGGATCGCAAGCTGCTGAAGGCGGAAGATTACGCGCGTTTCATCGGCAAGCGGGTGAAGTTGATGACGCGGCAGCCGGTCAATGGTAACCGGCATTTTGAAGGGCATCTCGAGAGCTTCCTGGACGGCAAGTTGGTTCTGGAGACCCTGACGGGCAAGAAAAAGCCCAAGCCGGGCTACGGCCACCCGGGGCAGAAGATTGAGATTGATCTGGGCAACGTTGAGAAGGCCAATCTGGTACCGGAAATCTGACTTTTTGGGCACTTATAAGGAACTTGTATGGCAAGCGAGATTTATAACGTCATTGATGCGCTGAGCCGGGAAAAGGGCATTGATCCGCAGATCGTGGTGAGCGCGGTGGAAGACGCCATTGTTGCCGCTACACGAAAAAAGGACAAGAGCCAGGAGAACCTGCGCGGCGAACTCGACAAAGAGAGCGGCAACATCCGCGTCTATGCGGTGAAGAGCATTTTGCCGTCAGAAGATGACATCGAAGACCCGCAACTGGAGATCTCGCTGGAAGAGGCCAAGGCCATCGATCCCAACGCCGAGGTCGGCGGCGAGGTGCGCTTCCTCAAGTCCACCGAAGGCCTGGGAAGGATTTCCGCGCAGATTGCCAAGCAGATCATATTCCAGAAGGTCCGCGAGGCCGAGCGCGACACCGTGTACAACGAGTACATCGGACGCGTGGGGGAAGTGCTGAACGCCACCGTCAAGCGCATTGAAGGCCCGGACGTGATCTTTGATATCGGCAAGGCGGAAGCCCGCATGTCGAAAAAAGAACAGTCGCGGCTGGAGTCGTTCGCCATCGGCGAGCGCGTGCGCGCGGTGCTGGTGCGTGTGGACAAGAATTCCAAAGGTCCGGCCGTAGTTGTCTCGCGGGCCGCGCCGGAGTTGGTGCAGAACCTGTTCCAGACCGAGGTTCCGGAGATTTACGACGGCACGGTGCAAATCCGGGCCATCGCGCGCGAGGCCGGAGAGCGCACCAAGATCGCCGTCATGTCCAAAGATAAGGACGTGGACGCCGTGGGCGCCTGTGTGGGCATGAAGGGAATGCGCGTGCAGTCCATTATCCGCGAGCTGCGCGGGGAGAAGATTGACATCATTGAGTACCACGAAGACCCGGTAACTTTTGCGGAAAAGGCCCTGCAGCCGGCCAAGGTCAGCCGCGTGACGGTGGCTGACGCTTCGGAAAAGCATCTGGAAGTAGTTGTGGATGACAGCCAGCTCTCTCTCGCCATCGGCAAGAAGGGACAAAACGTGCGCCTGGCGGCCAAGCTCTTGGGCTGGAAGATCGACATCAAGAGCGAGGAAGAGAAACGCCAGGAAGTGGAGCAGCAGATGGCTGCTCTGGTCACGCAGACGGCCACTCCGCTGGATCGCGTGTCGGACCTGGGCGAGACGCTGATTGCCAAGCTGCATGAAGCGGGAATCACCACCGTGGAAGCCCTGGCAGACATGACGCCGGAGCAACTGGAAGAACTTCCCGGCGTGGGCCCGAAGACGGTGGAAAAGATCAGCATCGCGGTCAATAACTACTTTTCCAGCCTGGACGGGGCGCCGGTTGAAACCGGTGAGGCCGCCGCGGCGGAGGAAGAAGCTGGAGCCGGAGTTGTTCCTGTGGCGGCGGAAGCTCCAGCCGAAGCGGGCACTGAAGCCGAACCAGGCACCGAAGCCGAACCAGGCACTGAAAAAGTTGCAGAGACTGCACAGCCGGAACTGGGCAAAAATGAAGCTTCACCTGTTGCGGATGCTGCTGCGGCCGGATCCGAGCCTGCGGCGCAAGAGAACGCGGAAGCTGGGACGCCGGGTGAAGCGGAAGCTGGGACGCCGGGTGAAGAAGAGCCGGGCGAGAAAGAGCAGTAGTTGAAGAATCGCGGCGCGGCAGCGCGCCCGAAAAGTTACAGCGGTGAGGTCGATATGAGCGCGTAACGGGCACCTGGAGGAAACACAGAACGGATGAAAATTCGAATCAATGATCTGGCCAGAGAGCTTGAGGTAAAAAGTAAAGCCATTCTGGACGTATTAGAACCGCTGGGGATTACCGAGAAGAAGACCCACTCAAGCTCTGTTGAGGACGATGAAGCCGAAAAGATTCGTAAGCATTTTTCGGCCAAGTCGGCGCCTGCCTCGAAAGAGAAGGCGGGCCCGTCCGAGATCAAGCCCAAGATCGATCTTTCCAGGATTTCTAAGCCCGGTGATGTCCTCAAGCTGCTGCGGGAACGCGAGCAGCAGCAACAGCATCCGCCCGCGGCGGCCAAGCCGGCTGCCGTGGTTCCCGCTCGTCCTGCAACCGCGGCGACAGTGAAGCCGCCCGCAGCTCCGCCGCCTGCGCCGGAACCGCCGGCCTCGGTGACAAAGCCGGCAGTGGCGGAAAAGACTGTCGTGGTAACTCCTCCAGTGGCCAAGCCGCTGGCGCCGGCAGCGACGGCGCCGGCAGCGCCCACTCCGGAAAAGCCCACGGCTCCGCCCGCAGTTATAGTCACACCTCCGGCACATCCGCCAGCGGCTGCGGCGCCGCCGGTTAAGCCGGCTGCCCCCGCCGCTTCAACCCCCAGTTCTCCTGCGACCCCGGCGGCTGCGCCGCTCAAGCCGGCGTCGCAGCAGCCGATTGTTCCCCAGCGACGCATGATCACGCCGCAGACCGGTCCGCGTCCCGTTTACCAGGCGCCACCGCAAGAGCGAGCGACAGCGCCGCAGGCCGGCGCACATGGGCAAGTCCAGGGAGCCCGACCTTTACAAGCCGGCGCCGCAACCCGCCCGCAGGGTGTTGTGCGCGGCCAGCCGATTTTCCAGCGTCCTCGTCCCACGGGCGGGGCGGGCCCGGGAACGCGCCCACCTTTCGCCAGACCGGGAGAGCAGCGCCGTGGTCCGCATCCCACCAGCGCTCCTCGTGGTGGCTTTCCTCCGCGCCCGGGAATGGGCGGCGGTCCAGGAACCGCTCCGCCGCCGGGCACGGGCAGACCGCCAGGACGCGCCGGCGCGCCGGCTCGCCGTCCGGGACAGCCTTACATTCCAAGGGAAAGAGAAGGATCGATGAAGGGCTTTGTTCCACCGCCGCGACTGGCGGTGTCGAACGAGCCGCTGCCCATTACCCGGTCCATCACCATCGCCGAAGGCATCAGCGTGAAGGACCTGGCGGAAAAGCTGGGCGTCCGCGCCAAAGATCTGATTGCACGACTGCTCATGAAGGGCGCTTTGGCCACGGTGAATCAGACGTTGGATGCTGAGCTGGCCAAGGACCTGGCGCGGCACTTCGGCGCCGAGACGGGGGTGATCAGCTTCGAGGAGCAAGCCGCGCTAGAGATGGCGCAGATGGCCGGCGCGTCTGAGGAAACTGCCGTGGCGGCGGTGACGCGTCCGCCGGTCGTGACCATTATGGGTCACGTGGACCACGGCAAAACCTCTCTCTTGGACGCCATTCGTGAGACCGACGTTGCCGGCGGCGAAGCCGGCGGGATCACGCAACATATCGGTGCTTACAAGGTAAGAATCACCAAGGAAGATTCGCCGGCCGTCGGGCGCCAGATCGTGTTTCTGGATACGCCCGGCCACGAGGCCTTCACGCGCATGCGCGCTCGCGGCGCCAAGGTCACCGACATCGTTGTATTGGTGGTCGCGGCCGATGACGGCGTGATGCCGCAGACGCTGGAAGCCATGGACCATGCGCAAGCTGCGAAGGTCCCCATCATTGTAGCCGTCAACAAGATCGATAAACCGGACGCCATGCCCGACCGCGTCAAGAAGCAGCTGGCCGACCGCGGGCTGATGCCGGAAGACTGGGGAGGAACCACGGTGTTCGTGGATGTCTCCGCCAAGAAACACACTAACCTGAACCTGCTGATGGAGATGATCTGCCTGGTGGCCGATCTGCAGGAGCTCAAAGCCAATCCCGAGCGTCCGGGAAGCGGCACCGTGGTGGAGGCCAAGATTGACCGCGGCCGAGGCGCGGTTGCCACCGTGCTGGCGCAGAACGGCACCCTGCGCGTAGGCGACAACTTCATCGTCGGCAACACTTTCGGCAAGGTGCGCGCCATGTTTGACGACCGCGGCAGCGCGGTGGAAGAGGCTCCGCCGTCAACCCCGGTGGAAGTGCTTGGACTGGAAGGCCTGCCGCAGGCGGGCGACCAGCTGCTGGTGGTGGCGGAACGCGAGAAGGCCCGCCAGGTTTCCGAATATCGCGAGCAGAAGGCGCGCGAAGCGACGCTGGCCAAGAGTTCCAAGCTTTCGCTGGAAGGCTTTGCCGAGCAGATGAAAACTGCGGGCGTGAAAGAGCTGCCCATCATCCTCAAGACTGACGTTCAGGGTTCCGCCGAAGTGCTGGCGGATACGCTCTCCAGGCTCTCCAGGGAGAAGGTGAAGATCAAGATCCTGCACAGCGGCGTGGGCGCGATCACCGAGAACGACGTGCTGCTGGCTTCGGCGTCGAATGCCGTGATCATCGGCTTCAACGTCCGCCCGGAGCGCAAGGCGCAGGAGCTGGCGGAGATGGAGAAAGTGGATATCCGCCTGCACTCCATCATCTACGAGCTTCAAGACGAGATCAAGAAAGCCATGGCCGGCTTGCTCGAGCCCATCATCAAGGAGACCTATCAGGGCCGCGCCGAAGTGCGTGAGACCTTCAGGGTCCCCAAGGTGGGCACAGTCGCCGGTTGCTACGTGCTCGACGGCCTCATCAAGCGCGATTCCGATGTTCGCCTGGTGCGCGACGGCGTCCAGGTATACAAAGGGAAGATCGCCTCGCTCAAGCGCTTCAAGGACGATGCCAGCGAAGTACGTAACGGCATGGAGTGCGGCATCAACCTCCAGAACTTCAATGACGTCAAGAAAGGCGACGTGGTTGAAGCCTTCGTTACCGAGAGGATCGCGGCTGAGATGGGCGTGGCGTAAGATCCTTCGCTAGTGTTGGTGGCTCCAGGACGCCGGGGCGGAGCAGATCCCTCGGCCTCACCGCAGATATGCGAAACTTCCAACCTCCATTCCGGTTCGGCCTCGGGATAGGGTCGCGTTGGTCTTTACTTTCTCACGGCCTCGGCACACATGATGGGACACAGCAACTCTGGAACCCCTCCATAGAACGCTGGGTCGAGCCTGATCTGATTCCAAGTTGTCAATGAACCGTGCAGCGCGCCGATTCTTTACCGCGCCATCCTGAGACGGCAAGGTCAAAAAGACTATTTCGACGCCATCGCTGCCGCGCCCCTGGCGCTCTCGCTTTCCTCGACTTTAGAAGCGAC
>WNFJ01589986.1_pt1 | contig 10755 bp, 14 predicted proteins | sample 5400461 | NCBI WGS metagenome assembly WNFJ01 (sample SAMN13153349, study PRJNA577476) | soil metagenome | isolation source: 115 cm saprolite on Douglas fir-dominated hillslope | place: USA:California | collected 2013-09-17
ATCTCCGCGATGGTCTTGCCCTGCTCGGGGTCGCCGCGGACCTGCCACTTGCCGTTGTCCCACTCCAGGTCGCCGGCGGATGCCTCAAGCATGGCCGCCGCGACGATCCGGGCGCGCTCGCGCACCTTGCGGGCCACCACCGCCGCCGCCGCCCCTGATACGGGCGTCGACCGGGAACCATACGTACCCAGGCCGAACGGAGTCCGGTCGGTATCGCCATGCACGACTTCGACGTCGTCGGGGGACATCCCCAGTTCCTGGGCGACGATCTGGGCGAAGGTGGTTTCGTGTCCCTGACCCTGGGTCTGCACCGAGATCCCGAGGACTGCCTTGCCGGTTGGGTGCACCCGCAGGTCGGCGCCGTCGGCCATGCCGAGGCCGAGGATGTCCATGTGCTTGCGCGGGCCCGCGCCGACGCCCTCGGTGAAGAAGCTGATCCCGATGCCCATCAGCTCCCCGCGCTCCCGCTTCTCCGCCTGCTCACGCCGCAGGTCAGCGTACCCGGCGATGTCCAATGCCACCTGCAGCGTGCGCGGATAATCCCCCGAGTCGTACTCCCAGCCGGTCGGCGTGGTGTACGGGAACTGCTCCGGCCGCAGCAGGTTGTTCATCCGCAGCTCGGCCGGGTCCACGCCCAGTTCGAGGGCGAGCACGTCGACCAGGCGCTCGACAAGGTAGACCGCCTCGGTCACCCGGAACGAGCAGGCGTAGGCGACGCCGCCTGGGGCTTTGTTCGTGTAGACGCCGCTCACCTCGCAATACGCGGCCTGCAGGTCGTAGGAGCCGGTGAAGATATGGAAGAACCCGGCGGGGAATTTGGTGGGCTGCGCGGAGCCGTTGAAAGCACCATGGTCGGCTAGCACCGTGGCCCGCAGGCCCAGAATCCTGCCGTCCCTCGTGGCGGCGATCTCGCCGTGCATGTGGTAATCCCGCGCGAACGAGGTCGACATCAGGTTCTCCGACCGGTCCTCAACCCACTTGACCGGCCTGCCGGTCACGATGGAGCCGACGAGGGCGCAGAGGTACCCCGGGTAGATGGCGACCTTGTTGCCGAAACCGCCGCCGATGTCCGGCGAGACGATCCGGATCTTGTGCTCGGGAAGGCCGGCGACCAGCGCGTACACGGTGCGGTGAGCGTGCGGGGCCTGCGTCGTCGACCAGATGGTCAGCTTGCCGGTGACCGCGTCCATGTCGGCCACCGTGCCGCAGGTCTCCAGCGGGGCAGGGTGGGAGCGCGGGTAGAGCATGTCCTGCGCCACGACGACATCAGCGGCGGCGAAGACCGCGTCGGTCGCCGCCTTGTCCCCCGCCGCCCAGTCGAAGATGTGGTTGTCCTGCTTGCCGGCCAGGTCATCGCGGATCACCGGGGCACCAGGATCCAGGGCCTTCTTGGCATCGATCACCACGGGCAGTGGTTCGTACTCAACGCTGATGAGCTCGAGCGCGTCACGCGCCGAGTACCTGTCCTCGGCGACGATGAACGCGACCTCCTGTCCCTGGAACCGCACCTTGTCGGTGGCCAGGACGGCCTGGACGTCCTGCGACAGGGTGGGCATCCAGGCGAGCTTCAGGCCGGCCAGGGTCTGGCCGGTGATGACGGCCCTGACCTTCGGGTGGGCCTCGGCCGCCGCGGTGTCGATCGAGACGACCCTGGCGTGCGCCAGCGGGCTGCGCAGGATCGCGCCGTGCAGCATCCCGGGTAGCTGGATGTCGTCGACAAAGGTGCCCTTGCCGCGGATAAACCGCGCGTCCTCCTTGCGCTTGACCGGCCCGTAGGCCCCGTTCATCGCGTGGCGGTCAGCGGCAATCACGCGGGCACCCCATCCGCCGCCTGGTCGGTGCCCTCGTCGTCGGCCGCGGCCTGCCCGGCCGCAGGGTGCTTGCTGGCCCACAGGACGGACCGCACGATGTTCTCGTAGCCGGTGCACCGGCAGATCTGCCCGGACAGCGCCTCACGGATCTGCATGGCTGAGGGGTGCGGGTGATGGTTCAGCAGCCACCGGGAGGTGAGCATCATGCCCGGCGTGCAGAAGCCGCACTGGAGCCCGTGACACTCCGCGAAACCCTGCTGGACCGGGTCGAGCACGCCGTCGCGCTCCAGGCCCTCCACGGTGAATACCCGGTGCCCATCCGCCATGGCCGCGAGCACGGTGCAGGATTTCACCGGCGTGTCATCCAGCCACACGACACAGGCCCCGCAGTTGGACGTGTCACAGCCCCAGTGTGAGCCGGTCAGCCTCAGCTCGTCCCGCAGGAAATGAATCAGCAGTAGCCGCGCCTCGACCTCGCGGGTGTAGTCAGAGCCGTTGACGGTCACGGTTATCTGCACGTCAGGTGTCCTGGTGCCGCGCCCGGCGCAGCGCCCGCCGCAGCGCCCGCGTGGTCAACTCCTGGGCGAGGTGCCGCTTGTAGTCGGCCGGGCCGCGCTGGTCCGAGCTGGGACGGCAGTGCTCGGCGGCGATCTCGCCGGCCCGGGCGAAGCTCGCCTCGGTGGCCGACGCGCCGCGCAGGAACTCCTCGGCCTCAGCCGCGGCGAAATGCTGTGCGCCGACCGCCGTGAGGCCGATCCCGGCCTCGGCAATGGTGTCGCCGGCCAGCCGGATGGCCGCTCCGGCCGCACCGACCGGCCAGTCGCCGACCCGGCGCCCCACCTTCTCGTAGGCGCTGCCGCCGCCCGGCCTGATCGCGGGGCGACCACCGTCTCGTACGGCCCGGTGTGAAACTCCCGGGCCGGCACCGTCCTGCTGCCATCGGGGTCCTGGACGACCATGCTCGCCTTCAGCGCCGCAAAGGCCGCGGACAGGTCCTCCGACGGGTCGGCCTGGCAGAGTGAGCCGCCGACGGTGCCCCAGTTACGCACGATGGGGTCGGCGATCACCCTCTCGGCATCGTGCAGGATGGCGAAGTGTGCCCCGGCGACCGGCGAGTCGAGCAACTGGGCGTGCCTGGTCAGGGCGCCGATCCGCAGCTCGCCATCGGTCACCGTGATATAGGAGAGCTCGCTGAGACCGTTGATGTCGATCAGGGTCTCCGGCTGCGCGAGCCTGAGCTTCATCATCGGGATCAGGCTGTGCCCCCCAGCCAGGATGCGTGCCTCCGGACCGAACCTGGCCAGCAGGGCAAGCGCATGCCCGACGCTGGTGGCCTTCTCGTACTCGACGTACGCCGGAACCTGCACACACCCTCCCTCGAGCCACGGCCCGCGTGACGAGTTTACGAGGCGATGGAGTCGATAGCGACGGCGGGAAGCGAGGGCCGGATTGCGCGGCCGCTAAGACCCCCGCTTCGCGGTGATTATCGGGCCCGGCGCTGAGCAATACTTGGGAGTGCCATGACCCTAACTCAGCTCAACGCGTTTGTCCTGGTCGCCCGGCTCGGATCGGTGACCGCCGCCGCGAACGCGCTCGGCGTCAGCGAGCCGGCCGTGTCGCAGGCGCTGACCGCCCTCCGGCAGCACCTGGGTGATCAGTTGGTCAGCCGCGGGCCGGCCGGCATGACGCTGACCGCGGGCGGCTCCAGGCTGCTGGCCAGCGCGTCGCAGATCGTCGTGCTGGGCGCTGAGGCTCACGCGGCGGTCCGTGCCGCGCAGGGCGCCCCGGAGCAGTTGCGGGTGGTGGCCACCTCCACGATCGCCGAGTTCGTGGTCAGCCCGCTGACGGAGGCGTTCACCAGGCGCTTCGCGGGCTCCGTCGAGGTTTCGGCGGGGGTGGCGGTGACCAAGGAGATGGCGGTGCTGGTCGCGAATCGGCTGGCCGATGTGGCGATCGGTCCCAGCGTGGCCCGGGATCCGGCGCTCCCGGTGGTGAGCGAGCCGATCTTCCGGTACCGCCTCGTGGTTGTCGGCGCGCGGCATTCCCGGCTGCATGGCAACGCCAGTCAGTGGCGGTGGCTGGTGGATCCGTCCGGCACCGACCCGGACAGCGACATCGGCATGCTACTGGCCAGGCTGCGCATACCTGACAACAGGATCGGGGTTTTCCCCAACCAGACCGCCGCCTGGGCGGCGGCGGCGGACGGGGCCGGGGTGGCGCCGGCCGTTGAGCACCTCGTCACCCAGCAGTTGCGCCGTGGCGAGCTGTCACTGGTCGAGGTGCCCGGATCGCCCGTGGATGCCTGCTGGCACGCAACCGTGCTGGAGCGCCAGCATCGGAGCGCCGCCGCCAGCTCGCTGCGGCGCTTCCTCAGTACCCCCGAGGCGATGCACCTGATGCGCTCACCGGCGGCCGGGGTTCCACCGTCGCGGTTCCGCCCGCCCGTGTACGTCACGATCTGGAGCTGAGCTGGGGAAAACGCCCGGAGTGCCGGGCGGATTCCGTCCACTTAAGCAAGAGCTTATTCGCGTGTTGCCAGGCGGTCCCGCCCAGCGGATCATGTGGTTCACGTCACGTGGCGGCGCCCCATGGGCCCGTCCAACGGCAGGAGCGTGGCCATGCGAATAGAGTCCAGCGGGCACAGCCGGGGCAATCCCCGCCTGTTCGAACTGGTCGAGCACACGCCGAAGACCGGGAAGAGCCCGACTGTCTGGGCCTGGCCCGAGCTGATGGACTATCTCAAGATCGCCGGCCAGCCGGTCGCGGGGCCGTGGCCGCCGCACCAGGAGCCGCGGCCGGACCCCGAGGAGGACTCCCTCCCCGTGGCCGTGGCCGACCCGGAACCGCCCGAAGTGCCGCGCCGTCCCGAATCCAGCGACTAGCGCTGACCTGCGGCTCGACGTCCGGCCGGACACTGCCGTCCCGGACAGGACACTGGAGGACCGTATGTATCCGTCTCGGTTCCGCTACGAGGCACCGCGTTCGCTCGACGAGGCGATCAACCTGCTGCACGGCGGCGGCGACTACGCGAAGGTGCTGGCCGGCGGCCAGAGCCTGGTCCCGCTGATGAAGCTGCGTTTCGCATCACCGGAACTGATCGTCGACATCAACAATGTCCCGGGCCTCGACTACCACCGGGCTGACCCCGATGGGACCCTGCGCATCGGCGCCCTGTGCCGCCACGTCGACCTGGAACGCTCTGCTCAGCTCAAGGCCACGCAGCCGACCATGGCGGCCGCAGCGCCCTTGATCGCCGATCCCATCGTGCGCAACCGCGGTACCCTCGTCGGCTCGCTCTGTCACGCCGATCCGCAGGGCGACTGGGCGTCGGTGGTGATGGCACTCGGCGGCTCCATCGTGGCGCAGGGACCGGACGGCAGGCGCACCATCCCGGTCGCCGACTTTGTCATCGGCCCGTTCCAGAATGTGCTCGAGCCGGACGAGATCGCTGTCGAGGCCGTCATTCCGGCGGCCAAGGGGATCCGCTCGGGTGGCTACCTCAAGCTCGAGCGCCGCGTCGGCGATTTCGCGACCGTCGGGGTAGCGGTGGCACTGGAAAAGTCCGGTGAGACCGTGATCATGGCGGGGATTGCGCTGACCGGGGTCGGCGGATCCACCATCGGGGCCACGGCCGCCGCCGACGCGCTGGTCGGGAAGGCGTTGAGCGCGCAGACCATCGAGCAGGCCGCCGGGCTCGCTGCGGAGATGGCCCGGCCGAGGACCGATCATCGCGGTAGCGCGGAATACAAGCGGCACATGGTGCGGACGTTCGTCGTGCGCCTCCTGGGCCGCGCGGACATCGCCGCGGAAAGGGCAGCCTGACATGACGATCGTTTACGAGGACCACGGCGACGAGGCCGCCAGTGAGGTCCCGGTACGCCGGATCCGGTTCACGGTCAACGGCGACAAGAAGATAGCGGAGGTGGAGCCCCGCCTGCTGCTGTCCCACCTGATCCGCCGGGGCCTCGGGCTCACCGGCACGCACATGGGCTGCGACACGACCAACTGCGGCGCGTGCACCGTGCTCGTCGACGGGCGGGCGGTGAAGTCCTGCACCATGCTGGCCGTGCAGGTCGACGGGCGCGAGATCAGCACCGTCGAGGGCCTAGCCACCGCCAGCGAGTTGCACCCGCTACAGGAAGGTTTCAAGGAGGAGCACGGGCTGCAGTGCGGGTTCTGCACGCCAGGCATGATGATGGCCGCTAAGGCCCTTCTCGACGAGAATCCCGACCCGACCGAGGAAGACGTGCGCTGGGCGCTGTCCGGCAACCTCTGCCGCTGCACCGGCTACCAGAACATCGCGAAGTCGGTGCTGTGGGCCGCCGCCAAGCTCAGGTCCCAATCCGGTGGGAGGTAGGACGTGTCGCAGGCACTGGACGAACTCAAGATCGGCGGGCTGGGCGCGAGCCGCAAGCGCGTTGAGGACAATCGCTTTATCCGCGGCAAGGGCAGCTACACCGACGACATCACGCTGCCCGGGATGCTGCACATGGAGATCCTGCGCAGCCCGCTGGCGCACGCGCGGATCAAGTCGATCGACACCAGCAAGGCGTGGCAGATACCGGGCGTCCACCTGGTGCTCACCGGCGAGATGATGGCGACCCGCAACCTGGCGTGGATGCCGACGCTGTCCTACGACACCCAGGCCGTGCTGGCCACCGACAAGGTGAGGTTCCAGGGCCAGGAGGTGGCCTGCGTCGTCGCCGATGACCCGTACATCGCCAAGGACGCGTGCGAGTTGATCGACGTCGAGTACGAGCCGCTTCCGGTCATCGTCAACCCGGTGCAGGCCGTCGCCGACGGCGCGCCTGTCATCCGTGACGACAAGGAAAACCAGGTCGGCAACGTCATCTATGACTGGGAAGTGGGCGACTCCGAGGGCACCGACCGCGCGTTCGAGCAGGCGGACGTGATCTCGAAGCTGCATTTGCACTATCCGCGCTCTCACCCGTCACCGATCGAGTGCTGCGGGTCGATCGCGGACTACAACCGGGCCACCTCCAAGCTCACGGTGTACATGACCACCCAGGCGCCGCACATCATCCGCGCCGCCGTCGCGCTGGTGGCCGAGTTGCCGGAGCACATGATCCGGATCATCTCCCCGGACATCGGCGGCGGATTCGGCACCAAGGTCCCGGTGTATCCCGGCTACGTCTGCTCCATCCTGGCCTCCATCCTGCTGGAGCGGCCGGTGAAGTGGATTGAGGACAAGTCCGGCAACCTGATTTCCACCGGTTTCGCGCGGGACGTGTACCTGGACGGCGAGATGGCGCTGCGTAATGATGGCAAGATCCTCGCCGTCCGGATCCACACGGACGCCGACCACGGAGCGTTCTTCTCCGATGCCCAGCCGAGCAAGTTCAAGATCGGGCTGATGCACTCGGCCTTCGCCGCCTACGACATCCCGGTAGCGCACCTCACCGCCCGCGGCACTTACACCAACAAGGCTCCAGGCGGAGTCGCCTACCGGTGCTCGTTCCGCGTCACCGAGGCGATGTTCTTCCAGGAGCGCATGATGCAGGCCGCGGCCATTGACCTCGGCATCGATCAGGCGGCGTTCCGGCGGATGAATTTCGTCCAAGACGATCAGTTCCCGCACCGGACCCCGTTCGGCTTCCTGACCGACTCCGGCCAATACGGCAAGTGTCTCGACGTCGGGCTGAAGGCGGCGGGCTACGACGACTTCCGGAAGCGGCAGCAGGAGGCCAGGGCGAACGGCAGGCTCCTCGGCATCGGCATTTCCACGATGACCGAGCCGCTCGGCGCGGGCAACAGCCGTGAATACGACATCCTCGGCATCAAGATGTTCGACTCGGCCGAGCTCAAGGTGCACATGACCGGCAAGCAAGGCCATCGTCCGCACCGGCGCCAGGGGCCAGGGCCAGGGACACGAGACCACCTGGGCCCAGATCGTCAGCCACGAACTCGGCATCCCGGCCGACGACATCGTCGTCGAGGAGGGCGACACGGACACCGCGCCCTTCGGCATGGGCACCTACGCCTCACGCAGCACACCGGTGGCCGGAGCCGCGGTGGCGATGGTGTCCCGCAAGATCCGCGCTAAGGCGCGGCGGCTGGCCGCGCATCTTCTTGAGGTGTCCGAAGAGGACGTCGAATGGGAGCTGGGCAGGTTCTACGTCCGCAGCGCTCCCGACCGCGGCGTGACCATCCAGGAATGCGCGATGGCCGCCTACAGCAACATGCCGGATGGCATGGAACCGGGCCTGGAGAATACCGCCTACTACGACCCGCCGAACCTCACCTGGCCGTTCGCCGTATACATCGTCACGGTCGAGGTGGACCCCGAGACCGGGGTCTGGGATGTGCTGAACATGGTCGCGGTCGACGACTGCGGCATCCGGATCAACCCGATGATCGTCGAGGGACAGATCATGGGCGGGCTGACCGAGGCCTACGCGATGGCCAACATGCAGTTCATCACGTTCGACGCCGAATGGACTACCTGCTGCCGACCTCCTGGGAGACGCCGGGCTTCGAGCTGCACAGCGAGGTCGTCACCCCGTGCCCGCACCACCCGATCGGCGCCAAGGGAATCGGGGAATGCGCGGCGGTCGGTGGCCCGGCGGCATTCGTCAACGCGGTGCTGGACGCGATCTCTGACAGCGGGGTCCGCAATATCGACATGCCCCTGCTGCCGGACCGGGTGTGGGAGGCCATCACACAGCACCACGACGTGTATGGTGCGCCGCCCGTGCGCACGGACGACTGACGGGAGCGACCTATGGAGGGCTGGGGTGTCCTTGAGCAGGCCGGTGAGCTGACGCGGCGCGGAGAGGCGTTCGCGCTCGCCACCGTGGTCTGGCGGCAGGGCCCGTCATCGGGCCAGCAGGGCTCCCGTGCGATCATCACGGCGTCCGGGGAGCTGCACGGCTGGATCGGCGGCGCGTGCGCGGAGCCCGTGGTAATCCGCGAGGCCCAGCAAGTGATCAGCAAAGGCGAGCCACGCCTGCTGCTGCTGGGCACCCCAGAGCAGTTTGCCAGCGGCGCAACGACACCAAAGCCGCTCCGGGCTCGTCCTGACGACACCAAAGCCGCTCCGGGCTCGTTCCCGGGGGCCGGGCAGCTTGCCGATACAGCGCTGGTGGGGGCGGCGGTGCCGGAGGGGATGGTTTTCGTGCCTATCTCCTGCCAGAGCGAGGGTGCCCTGGAGGTCTACATCGAGCCGATGCTGCCGACGCCGCACCTGGTGATCGTCGGCCGCTCCCCGATGGCGCACACGCTAGCCGAGCTCGCGGGGGCGCTCGGCTGGCGGACCGCGTTGATTGACGGCCCGGACTTCTCCGCGGCCGACGCCGACGAGCGTTCGATGGTCGTGATCGCCACCCAAGGTCACGGCGATGAGGAGGCCGTCGAGCAGGCGGTGGCCGCGCAGCCGGCTTACCTGGGCCTAGTCGGCTCGCATCGCCGGGGTGCGTCGGTGCTGGGATATCTCGCGGACCGGGGCGTTCCCTCCGACCAGCTCGACCGGATCCGGGTCCCGGCCGGGCTGGACCTAGGCCGGACCTCGCACCAGGAGATCGCGGTCGCCATCCTGGCCGAACTGGTGCAGCTGCGCGCGTCCGGGGCCCTGCCGCCTGCCGCGCCGGTCACCTCCGGGGGGGCGGCCAGCTCCACGCGGCCGGCTGAGGCAGAGACAGCGGGGTCCATGCCGTTGGCGCAGGCCCCAGTACAGGCCGACCCAGTCCAGGCCGATGCTGTCGACCCGGTGTGCGGGATGACGGTGACGGCGGGCCCGGCTGGCCACCCGCTTACCTACGACGGCATCACCTACTACTTCTGCCGCGCCGGCTGCCGCCGGGAGTTCGAGAAGGATCCCGGTGCCTACGTGAAGAGAGAGACCCGATGCTGATCAAGAACGACTTCGAGGTCGCCGAGCCGGTTGAGAAGGTGTGGAAGTTCTTCGACGACATCCCGCAGGTGGCGGCGTGCCTGCCCGGTGCCAGGCTCACCGAGGACCTCGGCGGCGAGAAGTACAAGGGCGGCGTGGCCGTCCGGATGGGCCCAGTAAGGCTGCAATTTGCCGGCACTGCGGAGATCACTGAACGCGATGAAGCCGCTAAGCGCGTCGTGGTGCAAGCCAGCGGCGCTGAGGAAAAGGGCCGGGGCCAGGCCAGCATGATCGTCACGGCGACGCTGACGCGCTCCGGGCGCGGCACCAAGGTCGGTGTGATCCAGGACCTCCAGCTGTCCGGCGCCGCCGCGCAATACGGCCGGGGCATGATCTCCGATGTCACGTCCGTGCTGATGCGCGATTTCTCCAACAACCTGCAGGACCGGATCGACCGGGCCGAGCGTGGTGAGTCACCGGAGCAGATCGCGGCCACCGCCGCCGAGGCGAAGGGCTTCACCCTCGGCCTACGGGCCGCTCTCATGGCGCTGAGCCGGGTCTTCCGCCGGTTCTTCGCTCCCTACCAGGCCACGAGCTGAGGAGACGAACCATGGTCTTGTGGTGGATCGGCAACGCAATTCTGCTGCTCGTGGTCCTTCCCGTCGTCATCTTCCTGCTCAACCGCGTGCTCGCCGCGCTAGAGCGGATCCGGGGAGCCACCGACGCGATTCTCAGCGGCGGGGTCGCCCTCGTCGGGGAACTCACCGGCGTTCCCGAGGCATTGGCCACGACCGACAGCACCGTCAACGAAGTAGCAGTCGGCGCGGTCCGGTATGCGGGCTCCGTCGCCAAGCTTCTCGGCTGACTAGAAAAGGAGAACGGTCATGCCAGCAGCTGCCTGGGCGACACTGATCATCGCCGCGCTGATTATCGCGATTACCGCGATTGGCCTGTTGCGGGTCATCTTCCACCTCAGGGCGATACGGGCGACGCTCGTCTCGACCACCGGGGGGGTTCAGGCCGTCGCGCAGCTGACCAGCACGGTGCCGGAGCGGCTGACCTCGGTCAACGCGAGCCTGAAACCGGTCCGGGACT
>WNFJ01205585.1_pt2 | contig 10754 bp, 14 predicted proteins | sample 5400461 | NCBI WGS metagenome assembly WNFJ01 (sample SAMN13153349, study PRJNA577476) | soil metagenome | isolation source: 115 cm saprolite on Douglas fir-dominated hillslope | place: USA:California | collected 2013-09-17
GGCCCCTGCCACATACCAGGCGGACCCCCAAATCACGGAGTGGCTCTGCTCGGGACAGATCGATGCGACGCTCGGGCCAAGTCTCGACCTTCAGGAGAAGGCGGCCGCCGGCGGCCTCGAGGTGCTGTATCAGCGCGAGCTGAACGAGATGCACGCCTTCGCCCGAGCGGCGCGCTCCCCGTTTGTCGAGATCGAGCTGGTCGGACCTGACGGAAGCGGTAAGCGAACGCTGGCCGCGCAATTTGCTGCTGGGCTCGGCGCCGATCTCCTCATCGCGGACGCCGGGGCGTTCCTTGCGGAGGCTGGGCCTGCAGTGGCACGTGACCGCAACATGCGAGTGCTTCGGGCCGCCCGATTGACAGGTGCCGTCCCCTACTGGCACCACGCCGATCAGATCGATCTGATGCCCGACCCGCGGTGGGTTTCTCCGACCAGGGAGGTGCTGCTGGTCGGCAGGAGCTCGCGACAGGCTCGCAGCACCCCGCTGCGGGCGGGGCGCTCGTTCGTTCTCCGCGCCTCAACCTCTGGTCGCAACGAACGGCGGCCAGCCCGCCGCGCCCGGTCGCGGAGTGGCTGCTCACACCGCGCGAAGTCGTCGCCGGCACGCTCGTGACCGAAGCGGGGCGGGACGCGCTCGCCGAATCGTTCCGCACCGTCCTCGAAGGCGGTATGCACGAGCTCGTCAGCCGGCTCGCCGCGCCGTTCACCTGGGACGACATCGTGCTCACCTCGGGCCTTCGCCGGCACCTCTATGAATTCGAAGCGCAGGCCAGGCTTCGCCTCGAGGTGTACGAGGAATGGGGGTTCGGGCGGCTCTTTCCCCTCGGCCGCGGCGTTGCGGCACTCTTCGCCGGACCGAGCGGTTCCGGCAAGACCATGGCTGCCCAGGTAGTGGCCCGCTCGCTGGGGATGGACCTCTACCGGGTCGATCTCGCCGGCGTCATGAACAAGTACATCGGTGAAACCGAAAAGCGCCTCAAGCAGCTCTTCGACGCGTGCGAGCGCGCCAATGTTGTCCTGCTATTCGACGAGGCGGATGCCCTGTTTGGCCAGCGAACCCAGGTAAGCGACGCTCATGACCGCTTCGCCAATATCGAGATCGACTACCTGCTACAAAGGATGGACCAGTTCGACTGTATCGACATTCTGGCCAGCAATCGAAAGGGCGATCTCTACAAAGCCTTTGTCCGCCGACTGCGCTTCATCGAAAATCCCTGCCAGAGCGCGCGCCCAGCGGCGAACCCCTGCTCGACGACATCGACTGGCAGTTTCTCGCCGACCGCGTCGTGATGTCCGCCGCCGACATCAAACTGGCCGCGCTCGGTGCCGCGTTCCTCGCTCGGACCGAGGGGGCGTGCATCGGCATGCGCCACCTCCTCGCGGCGTGTCGCCGCGAGCTGGCCAAGCAGGGCATCGAGCTTCGCGGTGGGGAGCTGGAATGAGGCCGCCGCCGTCGCTGACGGTCGGAAAGCTCACCATCCGGCTGGCCGGACGCCCCGCCGCCGAGGGCGAGATCCTCGCCCAGCTGGTGGTTCGTGGTCTGGCGGAGGGCGAAACGATGTCGGGAGGCGCTCGCCCGTCTCGCATGCACGTCACCGTCGCCGCAACGCCCGACACGCAGACCGACGACCTGGCCGACCGGATCGTGGCGTCTATCCTGCGCGAGCTGCAAAGGAACGGATGATGGCCGAGAAATTCATTCGAGGCGCACTGGTCGAATTCATGCCCACCTTCATCGGCGCGACCCCGAACGTCATCGTCTTCCAGTTCAACCCCGATTCCGTCACGCACGCCTGGACGCAGCCCAAGGCGGTGGCGGCGCCCACGGGTGCCAGCAGCACCAAGATGAACCCGCTGGCGGTCACCTCATTGCCGGGTGAATCGTTCACCTTCACCCTCGAGCTCGACTCGAACGAGATGATCGCCTCCGGCAGTGTCATCGCGCGAGGTATTGCCACCGTCTCCGGCGTCTACACACGCATTGCCGCCCTGGAGATGTTGTTGTATCCGGTGCCGGCATCCGACGATGGCCTCGTCGGTGCTGTCAGCGCCGCCGCGACCGGCATTGGCGCCGGCGTGGGTGGAGCAGTCGGCGGGACGGCCGGCGCCGCCGTGGGCAGCTTCGCCGGCGGCGCGCTGGGCGGCGTCCTGGGTGGCGCGCTCGGTTCCATCGGCGGCGGCGTCAAGCGCACCGTCCCCCAATCGCAGGTGCCGGTGGTGCTGTTCGTCTGGGGGCCGGGCCGCATCGTCCCGGTTCGCGTGACCGCCCTCAACATCACGGAAAGAATGTGGGACGCATTCCTCAATCCGATCCATGCGGAAGTCCAGATCACCCTTACGGTGATGACCACCGACGAGCTGAACTTCGTCACGGGCCCCCTGGCAGACATCGCGCAGGTGGCCTACGACTACCAGCAGACGCTGCGAAAGGCGCTGGCCGTCGCCAACCTCGCCGAAGCAACCGAATCGATCATCGGCATGCTACCCATCTAGGAGGACCATGTTCTTTCCTGGGAGCCGCTATCAGGGATTGGGTGCCTACTCCGTCAGGCGACTCGACGGCACGACCATCCTGGTGACCCGCCTTCCCCTCCCTCGGTCAGAGCCAGTGGCGGGCTACCATCGCCGGCTGGTCGGGCAGCGCCTCGACCACCTTGCCGCGCATTACCTGGCGAACGCGGCCGCATTCTGGCGCCTGTGCGACGCCAACAACACGCCCGTCCCCGATGCCCTCGCCACCATGGAGCTGGTCGGCATTCCACAGCGGAGGACGTGAGCCGTGGCCAGCACCTACCAGATCCTGCTCGATGGCACGCCGGTTGAGAAAGCGTTTTACGACGCCATCACCTCGCTCGAGGTCGAAGAGAACGCCGAGCTTCCTGATGCGGTGCAGCTCACGATGGCCGTCAACCGCTCGACCGCCGGCGACCTCGATTACCCGGGCGATGCCCGGCTCGGACCGCTCACCAACCTGGCCGTCGTGGCTCAGCCGGACGGCGGCGAAAGCCAGTGCATCTTCGACGGCTACATCCTGTCTCATCAGCTCCACCTCGAGACCGCGACCAGCGCATCGACGCTGAAGGTGTGGGGCCAGGACGCGTCGTGGTTGATGAACCTCGAGGAGAAGGTGAAGGAATGGGTCAACGTGACCGATGCCGACGTTGCGAATGCGATCTTCGGCGATTACTCATTCGATCCCGATCCTGCCAACACCGATGATGATTCGCCGGCACACACCGAGGACGGCCACAGCCTGATGCAGCGAGGATCGGATATCCAGTTCTTGCGGAGCCTGGCCAGGCGCAACGGAAAACTGTGCCGCGTCACCTGCAGCGACACCCCCGGACAGCGCACGGGCTTCTTCGCCAAGCCCGACTTGACCGCGGATCCGGCGGCGACGCTGAACCTCAACGATATCGCGGCCTGGAATGTCTCCGCGCTCGACATTTCCTGGGAAGCTACCCGGCCGACCCGGGTGACGGGTGGCCAGGCGCTGTTCGACGATGACGACCCCGACGCGGCGAGCGTCGATGAGACCGATTCGGGACTGCCTCTGCTCGATGACAATGACCTCGCCACCTTCACCGGCAAGCCGATGACGGTCCTGCTGAGCGCGCCGGTCGACGACGCCGGTGAGATGCAGATGCGCGCCCAGTCGCTGCTCGGCGAAGCCGGCTGGTTCGTGCGCTGCGAGGGCGAGGTCGACGTCTCGCGGCTCCACGCCGTCATGCGGGTTGCGACGATCGTCCAGCTCGAGCAGATCGGTGCCATGCACTCAGGCAACTACCTGGTATGGAGCGTGCGCCACCACATCAACGCCGATGCCCATCGCATGCGCTTCGTCCTGGTTCGCAATGCCATCGGCGGTTCTGCGAAGTCATCCGGCCTGGGCGACTTTCCAAGCCTGCCGGCGGGGTTGGCATGAACGGGCTCGACGAGCAGGTGGTCGAGCTCCTGGAGCGCCTGCGCAACCGCTTTTACGGCAAGTACCGTGGCACAGTCACCGACATCGATAGCACGTCGTTACGGATCAAGGCCATCGTCCCGGCCGTGCTGGGCCAGACCCCGACGGGCTGGTGCCAGCCCTGCGTGCCGTACGCCGGCAACAACGTCGGCTTCCTCTTTCTGCCCGAAGCAGGTGACTTCGTCTGGATCGAGTTCGAAGGTGGAGACCCCTCCTACCCGATCTGGGCCGGTTGCGGTTGGCGAGACGGGGAGATTCCTCAGGACGCAACACCGACCACGCGCGTCATCGTGACCAGCGCGCCGAGCAAGGTTCTCTTCGACGACGACGGACAAACCGTCACCATCACCGACCCAAACGAAAACAGCGTTACCCTCGACTCGAACGGCGTGACGCTCGAACGAAGCGGAAAGACGCTCGTGGTCAGCGACTCGGAAGTCAATGTCGGCGACGGCGCCTTCGAGGTGACCTGATGCCCGACTTCCTGACGCCCTCCAGCCAGCTGATGTGTCCGCACGGCGGGATGGTCACCGCCGTGAGCCAGAACAGCCAGGTCCAGGCGGGCGGCGACTTCGTGCTGCGTTCCTCTGACCAGTTCACCGTGGCCGGCTGTCCGATCGTGATCGCCGGCGCGCCCCACCCATGCATGCAGATCCAGTGGATGCAGCCGTCGCAGCAGACGCAGGCCGTGCAGGACTTCACGCTGACCGAATCCAGCGTCGGCCTCTGTACCGCCCCGGATCAAGCGCCCCAGGGCGCGCCGCAGGTGGTTGTGACTCAGCCCCAGAGCGGAGGGCAGTGACCGTGCCGGGTCTCGCTCGCAGCGACTACGCCTTTCCCTTCCGGATTTCGCCGGCCTCCGGCCAGGCCGCGCAGAGCGACTACGCCACGCACGTCGAGGAGATGGTGCGCCAGGCCCTGCTCACGGCCCCCGGTGAGCGGGCGAACCAGCCGGAGTTTGGCTGCGGCCTTCGGCGCCTGCTCTTCGCGCCCGCCAGCGGCGGCACGCAGGGTGTGCAATCCGGCGTTCCCGGCGTCGATGCCGCATCGGCGTCGGCGCAAATCCTGGTGCAGCAGGCGCTTGGCCGCTGGCTCGCGGGGCTGATCGCCGTCCAGCAAGTCAACGTCCTCAGCGGGCCGGACGTGCCCGAGGGCCAGCTCGTCATCGAGGTTCGGTACCGGCTGCTGGAGACCCAGCAGACCACCAGTACAACCGTGAGGGTGATCTGATGCTCGCGGTCAACGATCGTCTCAGCGCCCTTCGAGGCAGCTCGGTGTACAACGGTGTCGACTTCGTCGAGATCGCGAGCGCCGACCAGCGCACGCTGCTCGTTCACTTTCTCAATGGCGTCGCCGTCAAAGGATTGGTCGGCAAGCCGTTGATCACGGGCGGCGACGTCATCAAGTCGGTGCCGGTCCACGACATCGACGACACGACCGACTGGGCGGTCGACCTGCAGGGACTGCCCCTCCTCCGGCTGACGGTTGATGCGCCGGGAGATTTCTCGCCCTACACGCTGACCCTGTCGTCGATCACCTCGCCACCGGTCCTCGATCGCTTTTTCGATCACGCCGACTTCTCGTTCAAGGCCGGGTGCGATTCCGACCTCGACTGCGCGGCCCCGGCGCCGGCCTGCCCCGCGCCGCCCGGTTCGCCTCCGGTCATCGACTACATGGCCAAGGAGTTTCTCAGCTTTCGAAAGGCGCTCTCCGACTTCTCCGCGATCCGGTATCCGCGCTATCGGGAGCGCTCGGAAGCGGATTTCGGCGTCATGGTCATGGAGGCGCTGTGCGTGGTGGCCGACGATCTCAGCTACACGCAGGACCGGTTCGCCGCGGAGGCCGCGCTCGAGTCCGCGACCCAACGGCGCTCGCTCATCCGGCTGGCACGGCTGGTCGACTATGAGCCCGCGCCCGCCACCGCGGCGCGGGTTCAGCTTCAGCTCGACGTCCTCACCGGCCCCGTCCCGGCCGGGGTGGTCGTCAGCGCCCCCGCCCCCGAGGGCGGCACGATTCACTTCGAAACCGGCACCGGGCTCAACGATACGACGAACTATGTTGTTGATCCGGCCTTGATCCGGCCTGGAATCGCAACCCTGGCATTCAGCCCTACATCTGGGACCTGAGCGCGCAGTGCCTCCTGCGCGGGTCGACCGACATGTGGGTCAAGGGTCACGGGTTGAATTTCTATCCCGGCCAGGCGCTGCTGATCGAGACCCCCGCCGAGACACCCGCCGACCCGCCGATCCGCGAGATCGTCCACCTCGCGCCGAGCGCCCTGGGCCTGACGGATCACGCCGTCGAGGAGGCGGATCCGTTGTACGGCCAGGCTCCCGTCACCCACATCCGCTGGAGCGCGGCCGAGGCCCTTGCGCAGGACCATGACCTGACGCGGGGGACCGTTCTCGCGGGCAATATCGTTCCGGCAACCCAGGGGCGCCGCTTTCAGGAGGGTTTCGCCATCGAGCCGGCTGCGGGCACCAGCCTGCCAGTGCCGTTCGAGGGCGTCCCCCTGGCGGTCACGCGCACCGGACCCAATAGCACCGCGACCAATCCCGTGCCGCAGTGCCTTTACACCTTGCGCAACGGGCGGGTGGCCTGGGTCACCAGCGGCGCCCTCGATGCCAGGCCGCAACCGGAGGTCACCCTCACCCAGCTGGCGACGCATCCAGGTGAAATCCCAACCTCGTGGCGCTGGGTCCGCCGGCTTCTCGATGCCGACGCCCACGAGCCCACCTTCACCGTCGAACCGGCCAACTACCGGCGGCTCGCGCGCAATGTCGACGGAGGCCAGGCCGCCGACTACCTCGATGACGGCGCCGACACCATCCGGTTCGGCGACGACGTCTTTGGGCTCAATCCCGAGCCGGGAACGGTGCTGCAGGTGCGCTACCGCGTCGCCGACGGAGCCTTGGGCAACGTCGCGGCCGGCGCGATCACTACCGTCGATCCGACGGCATCGGCCATCGTTGCGGCCGCCACCAATCCATTTCCCGCCAAGGGGGGTGCCGACCCCGAGCCCGCGGAGCGCATCCGGCGGCTGGCGCCGCAGGCATTTCGCGCTTCGCAGTTTCGTGCCGTGCGACCCGAGGACTATGCGCAGGCCGCAACGCGTCTGAATTGGGTGTTATCCGCTGGGACCGTCTTTCGCTGGACCGGCAGCTGGCTTACCGTGTTCACCACCGCCGATCCGAAGGGCCGCAACGGTCTCGATGCCGGGCAGCGCGCCGAACTGGTGACGCTCCTCGATCGTTACCGCCTTGCCGGCTACGAATCGTATGCTCCGACGCCGGAATACGTCGCGGCCGATCTGAAGATCGCGGTGTGCGCCAGGCCGGAGGCCTTTCGAACGGATATCGAAACCGCCCTGCTGAGGCGACTTGGCACCGGCCTCCTGCATGACAGCTCGCCCGCCTTCTTCAATCCCGATCAGTTCCCCTTTGGCACTCCGCTCGAGCCGAGCCGTCTCGAGGCTGCCGTTCAGGCCACGCCGGGTGTCGCCGGCGTGCTCTCCATTCAGGTCCGGCTGCGCGCGGCCGCCTCCGGCTTCCAGGACCTCGCCGAGAACCCGGTACGCATCGGCTCGCACCAGATCCTGCGGGTCGACAACGATCCGAGCCGGCCAAACATGGGCTCGCTGCGCATCCAGGTGGAGGGGGGCCGATGACCGTCGCCGCGACCTGCCCGTGCGGCACGCCCGCCTTCCCCCTCATCCCCACCAATCCTCCGGGTCAGGCGGCAATCGGCTACCGCGTGGCGGATTTCGTGAGCCTCCGCCACGCGATGCTGCACTCGCTCGACGGCGAGGTGCAGCTCGGCGGAAACTGGCGGCCGGGCGCCGACGGGGACCTGGCCGTGCAGATGATCGAGTGGTGGGCCTACCTCGGCGACATCCTCAGTCTTTACAACGAGCGCATCGCCCAGCAGTCGTACCTGCGAACCGCGGACCAGGCGGCGGCCCTCCATGCCCTGATCGCCCTGCTGGGATACCGGCCCAGGCCGGGGATCGGCGCCCAGGGCATCGTGGCGGCGCTGATCAGCGGCGGTCTTCCATTCACGTTGCCTCGAGGCTTCAAGATTCAAAGCAAGCCAGGGCCCGGAAAGCCACCGCAGATCTTCGAGGTCGACGCCGACACGCCGCTTGGCATGCCCGACCAGGTGCCATTCGACGTGCCGCCCTTCCCCGGTTTCGTCGAGACGGACTTGACGCTCAACGATCGCGTCCTGCTGCGCGGCCCCGTGACGTCCGTCCGTCGCGGGACGCAGGTGCTGTTCGTCCCGATCGGCTGGACGGCGCAGGACACCAACTGGAACGTCCGCACGGTTGTCGACGCGTTCCCTGAGAAGGATCCGCGCGGCCGCATCAACACGCGCGTGCTGCTGAGCGACCCCTTGACGATGTTCGCCTCGGCCTCGGGCTACCGCATGTCGTGGGGCGCCCAGACCACGTATCTGTGGCACTACAACGAAACCAATCCCGTTACGACGACCACCATCGACCTGCAGTCCGTTACCCGGCAGGTCCATGTCGGCGACCTGATTCTCCTCTTCGACCCGTTGCAGCCGACCGCTGCGCTGTTGAAGGTCACGAGCTATGCGGAGCTCGTGTGGTTTGCCAACGCAGACAAGGACACCCCAACGAATCCTCCGGCCGACAAGTCAAAGGTTCCCATCCCCGTGTTGCACAGCGAGCTCGGCTTTACGGGCGCGCTCGGCTCGACGGACTGGAACGGCGTGAAGGCGAAGGCCGCCGTCCTCTATGGCTGGCGAGACGCAGGGCAGCTCATCGCCGAGCCGTCTCGCTGGTTTGGCGGCCAGGCGACCCCGGTGCGCGCCGTGCGCCCCGCGACCTTTCCCGCGCCGGGCGCCGGGGGCTTGCCCATGCTGATCGAGGACGTGGCGGGCAAAGGGGCGGACCGGACCCGGCCGTGCTCGACCTGGCCCCGTCGACGAACATGGCCGGCGCTCTGACGCCGCCGCTTCGCGCCCTGCTGAACCTCGTGCCGATCTCGCGTGGGGAAACCGTCCCCAACGAGGTCCTTGGCAGCGGCGATGGCACGCAGCCCGGCCAGGAGTTCGTGCTCAGGAAGTCGCCGCTGACCTATCTCGCCGACCCCGCATCAGCCTCGGGGAATGCCTATCGGAGTACCCTCCAGGTTCGCGTCGACGGAAGCCAGTGGCAGGAAGTCGCCAGCTTCTACGGGCAGCCCGCATCCGCCAAGGTCTTCACGACTCGGGAGGACGCCGCCGGCAATACCCACGTCCTGTTCGGGGACGGGACCGGCGGCGCGCGTCTGCCGTCCGGCCGGGGCAACGTGGTAGCAAGCTACCGGGTCGGCAGCGGCGCCGCGAATCCGCCCGACACGGCGCTGCGCGTCGCCGTCAAGCCCTATCCCAATCTCAGGGGGATCCGGAATCCGATTCGCGTGTGGGGTGGCGCCGATCCGGATCCTCCCGATCGCATCCGGGGATTAGCGCCGCGCTCGGTCCTCGCGTTCGGTCGCGCCGTCTCGGCGCGCGATTACGAGGCCATCGCCGCGCAGACGCCGGGTGTCGCGCGGGCGCGTGCCTACTGGAGCTGGGACGCCGACCAGGCGCGCAACACCGTCAAGCTCTACGTTGGTGATGATGCCGCTGCCGTCACCGCCGCCGCGGCGGCACTGGCCGGAGCGGGCGACTCGAATCGTCCGCTCAGCCTCCTTCCCGCCAAGGCCATCACGGACCCAGCGCTAACGGTCTTCGTCACCCTCGAAGACGGCGCACAGCTCGACGCGGTGCAAGCCGCGACATCGACCGCACTGTTCGATCCGGATACGGGCTTTTTCAGCGCCCGGAACATGACGATCGGACGCTCCATCTACCGAAGCCAGCTGGTCTGGGTCTGCACCGGCATACGCGGGGTCGCGGCGCTCCACGCGATCGACTTCGTCTCCATCCAGGCGGTCGCCGTCGATCACATCCGGTGGGACCCCGGCGAAGGTGGCTTCTTCCGGCCGAGCGCGAGCAACTTGCATGTGGAGCGCGCCGACAAATGACGCCGCGCGACGTCGAGCACTACGCCGCCTATTACACGGGCAAGCTGTGGAACCTGATTCCCGAGGTTTACCGCACCCAGGATTCCACCATCGAGGACGGCAGCGGCCCGCTTCGAGAGGTCCACGGACCGCTGTTCGAGCTCGTGAGCCGGATTGCGGCGCAGGTGGCCGTGACCCGTCGCAGCATCGATCGGCTGTGGGAGGACCAGTCGATCGAGACCTGCGACGACTGGATTATCCCTTACGTCGGGGATCTGCTGGCCACTAACCTGGTGGCCAGTCTCGACGCGCGCGGCCGCCGCCTCGATGTGGCCAACACCATCTATTACCGGCGCCGTGCGGGAACGGTCGGGATCCTCGAGGAAATCGCCCACGACATCACCGGTTGGGATGCGCGCATCGTGGAGTTCTTCCGGCGTCTGCAGCGATCACGTCACGGCCTCGATCCCGAGATCGGCATCCAGGCCAACGCCCAGAACCCCACGGGCTTCGCGACGCTGCGGTCCGCCGAGAGCTTGATCGGGCCGAACAGCAACACCCCAATCGGCGGCTTCGCCGACCTGCGCAGCGTCTATGGCGCCTCGAAGGTCGGCACGGCCTTCGACGAGTTCTACCATCTGGTCGACTTTCGACCCGGCCGGGCCGGCACCGGCTGGTACAACATCCCCAACCTCGGCGCCTTTGTGTGGAGGCTGCAGAGCTTCCCGGTCACCAGCTCCACGCCGGTGCACTGCGTCGATACGACGGAGGGCCTT
>WNFJ01157852.1_pt2 | contig 10753 bp, 6 predicted proteins | sample 5400461 | NCBI WGS metagenome assembly WNFJ01 (sample SAMN13153349, study PRJNA577476) | soil metagenome | isolation source: 115 cm saprolite on Douglas fir-dominated hillslope | place: USA:California | collected 2013-09-17
ATGCTTCGTTCTGGGCGGCGGGTTCAAAGTTTTTAGTTGAAAGCAACTCGATATTGCAGTAAAAGCCGTGTATTCAATTGCATCACTTGGGAAACGGCGAGAGTGTCCAACAGCGCCAGGGGTAGCGGAAGATTAGTTGGTGCCCAATTAGGAGGATTCATGCAATGCAGCCAGGGTGTGTGTGTGTCAAGTTCCATTCGGGTGGACTCGCTGCTTCCGTCAGCCGCTTCGCGGTCGCGATCTTCTAGGACCGCTTCTCGATCCCTAGCAATCGTGATGATGCTGTGTTTGCTGGCACTGGGGTGGGCTGCGGCCGTCTCGGCTCAGGTCAATACCGCAACCTTATCGGGAACTGTATCCGACCCTCAGGGTTTGCCAGTCAAGGACGCAAACGTCACCGTCACCAATGCCGCCACCGGCGCCCAGCGAACCTCCGTCACGAATGATGATGGACGATACAATCTTGTCGGACTTCCGCCCGGCCAATACAAATTGGCCGTCGATGGCGGCGCCAGCTTTGCCGTCTATGAGGACGCTGCCATCGTTCTTACCGTCGGCGAGGCCGCAACTCTGGATCCTCAATTGCAGTTGCGCGGCCAGCAACAAACCGTCACCGTTAGTTCGGAAACGGCGCTCGTGGAGACCCAAAAAACCGATGTCTCTTCGACCATCGACTCCCGCCAGATCACCAACCTCCCCATCAATGGCCGCAACTACATCAACTTCACGCTCTTAAACTCGCAAGCGGCCCGCGACGAAACCCCTTCGATCGGCGCCGCCCCCACCAGCGGCTTGAATTTCGGCGGGCAGCGGGCGCGTTCCAACGAGGTCAGCGTGGACGGCGCTGATGCGGTGGATAATTCTATCAATGGCGTGCGCGCTACCGTTTCTCAGGAGGCCGTTCAGGAATTTCAAGTCATCACCAGCAATTACATGCCGGAATTCGGCCGTGCCAGTGGTGGCGTGGTCAACATCGTTACGAAGTCCGGTGGCAACGAACTCCACGGCAATCTTTTCGGCTTCTTGCGCGATAGCGCTATCCAGGCGCAGAATCCTTTCTCTGTCAACGTCGTTCCGAATGCCGTGACGGGCTTCCAGGCCGTCCCTGTCAAACCGCCCTACACCCGCGTGCAAGCCGGCGCTACTCTTGGCGGTCCCATCCAGAAGGACAAGACTTTTTTCTTCTTCGCTTATGAAATCACGCGGCGCCAGGAAACTGGCTTTTCCAGCATCGGCAACAACAACTTTAATTTGGTTGGCACGGCCGCCCCCGCCCCCTGTCCCGTCACCGGGTTAACCAGCGGGTTGCTAACCGCTCCTCAGGCAAACTTTGTCGCCAACTCACCGGCTCCTCTTGCGGTACGCGAAGGCTATTTCTGCGCCGCCGCAACTAGTTCGGCGGTGGCTTTGTTTGGCAACACGAAGAACTTTCCGCTGAATTTCTTTCCGTCGAGCCTCGCTCCCCTGCCAGCCTCTTATGTGGGGCTGGTGTCGACCATTGGTAACTTTCCCGTCTCAGAGGGTACGAGCCTTTACTCTCTGAAGCTCGACCATATCTGGAATCAAAAAAACAGTTCATTCGTCCGCGTTAACGTATCTCCGTCGACTCTCTCCGGTATTCAAGTCAACGCGGAGAACCAGAATTTTGGGCAGAACGCCGGATCGCGTACCTCGGTGCAGCAAACGCGCGATCTTTCCGTCGTCGGACAGCACACCACGGCGATTGGCAACAACCTGTTCAACGAGTTCCGCTTCCAATTTGCCCGCCGCGGCTTGCACTATGGATTCTCCAACCTGCCGGGAGGCCAAAACGTCGCTGTGAACATCACCGGGACTGCGTTTTTTGGCCGCGAGCCTTTTTCAACGGAGGACCGCATCGAAAAGCGCTATCAATGGACGGATAACCTGAGCTGGACGAAGGGCTCGCACACCTTCAAATTCGGGGGCGACACGAATCTGATTAAGTTGGGCTCGGCCAAATCTCAGATTTTTACGCTCAATTACGGCGGCGTGTATTCTTTCGCCGGTCTCGATTCAGGCAGAGTAAATTCAACCTTCGCGGCCTTCGGGGCTCCCGGCTTCTCGGACGTCCAAGCTTATGGTCTCGGCATTCCGCAAATTTTTATCCAGGGGATCGGCCAATCCAAACGCCCGTTTGATAACAAAACACTTGGTGTGTTCGCACAGGATAGCTGGAAGATCAACCGCAGACTAACCCTCAACTATGGCGTGCGCTACGACATCGAGTTTCTCCCTCAGTTCAAAGCCGGCACCGACCTGAACGCCGCGGGCGAGAAGGCCTTCAACGTCGTCGAAGGCATTCCCACGGACTCCAACAACGTCGCGCCGCGCATCGGACTTGCCTGGGACCCCTGGGGCAACGGCAAGACCGTGATTCGCGCAGGTTACGGATTCTTCTACGACCACCCCGCGCTGGCTCTGGCTTTTCTCTCCACGGCGGAAGACGGCGCGCTATCGTCCCTCCTCGAAATCTTTGGCGGGACTCCGTCCGCGTCCGATCCGAACGCATCGTCCATTTTCCAGGGAATCTTGGGTGCGCCGTTCACTAGCTGCAACACGGCGGTTCCGTCCGCTTGCTACCTCCCCAATGAACAGCGGTTCAACCCCTTCCAGCCAAATTCCCTTTTCACCAACCAAAACTTCATCAAAGCCGGATTTCCGCTTACCCTCTTGCCCTTCACGATTCCCATCGAGAAGAACTTCCAGTACGCTTTGGCACAGCAGGCTAATCTGTCGGTCGAACGCCAGCTCACCAAGGATTGGAAGATCAGCCTGGGATACAACTTCACTCATGGAACGCATCTGGATCGCACCGTGAATATCAACACCACCAATCCGGCGTTGCTCGTGAGCAACGACAATAAAGCCATCGCCAGCGGACTGGTTACACCCGGAACAAACCCGCTTGGTGTCGCGGTCCCGCAGAGTGGCTCATCTCTTTCGGGCTGCCCTGCTGGCTCTCTGGCATCCAACACAGCCGGCGGCGGAAGCATTCTGATTTTTCAATCGGGTACTCCGTTCGTTCCGGGAATCCTGGGCGAAGGTTTTCCGTTCCCGAATTGCGGAGGAGCACCAGTAGGGTTCGTAGGCACGCCGGCAGTTTTCAATTTTTTCCGGCCTTCCGGTCCAAATCCATCCTTCGCCAGTCTTGTCGCCCCGGGACAACCACTCGCCGTCGGCTACGCCACGCTGGTTCAAGTGGCAGGCGCCGCCGGATTTCCCACCGGCTTCCCGGGCGTCCAGATTCCCTGGAGCGACGTGAACCCGCAAGCCTCCAACGGCAATAGCATCTACCACGCCTTTACCCTGAGTATGACCAAGCGCTTCTCCCACGGCTTCGAACTCCTTTCCGGCTGGACTTATTCTCATACCATCGACGACTCCACCGACCTCTCCACCCTCCTGAATCCTCAGGACAACAACTTCCCGAATCTGGAGCGCAGCAACTCCAATTTCGACCAGCGCCACCGCTGGATCACCAGCGCTGTTTTCCTCAGCCCCTATCACCGGAGTGACGCAGGCTTCCTGAAAAAAATCTTCGCTGACTTCACCGTAGCCCCGGTCTTCGAGGTAGCCTCGGGCAGGCCTTACAATGTATTGCTCGGATTCGATACCAACCTTGATTTTGGAACAGCAACCAATCGGCCATCCGTTCTGAAAGCGGGCACTCCCTTTCCAGGAGCGGTCACCTCGCCTTTCATCAAGGGCGTCGAATTCATCGTTCCGACTCGCTGTGTCGACAGCACCGGAACAGCTTTCGGCCCGTTCCCCCTTGTCCCTTCTCCGCCGACTGGGTGCACCGGAACGCTCGGGCGCAATGCCTTTACTCGGCCGGACTTTTTCCAAATCGACTTGCGTATTGCGCGCAAATTTGCCATCACCGAGCGTTTTAACCTCGAGGTCATCGCGGACGGCTTCAATATGTTGAACCGCTTCAACGTGGGCGACGTCAGCCCGCTCTGCGACACAACTACCGGCACTTGTACTGCCGGGCAACCCACGGCCGCGCTCGATCCGCGCACTTTTCAGTTTGCCCTCAAGGTGAACTGGTAAAAAGAGAGTCCACAGTCGACAGTTGACAGTTCAAGTTAGGAACAGATAGGGTCTTGCGGGAGCGCGGCCCTCTTTGTTTTCCCTCATGGTGGCATTGGTTATCTAGGGGTGACGCCGCGGCGGGCGCCCCTTTCGTTTTCGACGTGCTAGATTTGCCGGCTTGCCGCCCATCTCGGCGGCGCCGGCTCCTTTTCTCCTCCCTTTCGACTTTCAACTGTCGATCGAAGATCCCGACTCGGTCGGGACCTCCGACCTCTGCTAAAGTAGAAGAAGCATCCCCCATGCGGCAATCGGAGAACGAATGAACGGACTCCTCATCGCAACCGTGTTTCTTGTGGCCATCCTGGTTATCTGGCTCGCTCTGCAGACTTTGCAAAGCCGCCAAAAGAGCGGCGCCATCGAATCCCAGATGAACGAATTGCGCCGCGACCTGCAAACTATCGCCACCTCGCAAGCTGCCAGCACTGGACAATTGGAAGCCATCGCCAAGAGTGTCGCGCAGCGCCTCGATAGCGTCGCCCCCGCACTGCAGGAGGCCATCAAAAACTCGGCTCAGATTACCGGCCAGATGACTTCCGACGCGCAAATCAAAATGGCCGACGAGCTCAAGAACACCCGCGATCAAATTAGCCAGATTCAGCGGCAGCTCGGCGAAGTGCAGCAAGCGGGTAAACAGATGTCCCAGACCGCGCAGACACTCGAAGGCATTTTGGGTGGCGCCAAGTCGCGTGGCTCACTGGGCGAAGTGACGCTGGAGCGCTTGCTCGAAGATTCTCTTCCTTCCGCGCAGTATGCTACGCAGTTCCGCTTTTCGAGCGGAGAAGCAGCGGACGCGGTGATCAAGCTCCGCGACAAGAAATTGATGGCCATCGATTCGAAGTTCCCTCTCGATGCCTATCGCAGAATCAGCACTGAGGGAGACGAGGCGCGCCGCGCCTTCGCCACCGCGGTGAAAGGCCATGCCGATGCCATCAGCAAAAAATACATTGTGCCCGATGAAGGCACCCTCGATGTGGCGCTGATGTTCGTCCCTTCGGAAAGCGTCTACTACGAACTCCTGCAGACATCGGACAGCAAGGGCCAGCCCTTGGACGCCTATTGCCGCGACAAAAAAGTCATCGCCGTTTCGCCCAATACTCTCTACGCGCATCTTTGCGTCATCGCCATGGGACTTCGTGGCATGCAGATGGAAGAAAATGCCAAGCGCCTGCTGGAAAGCCTTTCCGGAATGGAAAAACAATTCGAAAAATTTGCCGACAAGTTCGGAACTCTGGGCGCGCATTTGAAGAACGCCCAGCAAAGCTACAGCGAATCGGACAAGTTGTTTGAGAAAGCCCAGAACACTCTTCAAACCATGCTCGGCGCGGGTGTTCCTGAGCTCCCTTTCGAGAATCCCCAGGGCACGCTCGAACTTCCCCGCGAAGCCTCCATCAAGAAGGGCGCCTGACCCAGGTTCCCAGGTTCCTCCACTCGGCGCCAAGCCCTTCCCATCCACCGAGTAGACACTTTTGTCGAATTAAGAAAGGGGACATTTTCTCATGGCTGAGGCCGCCCTAGGGAAGGCACCAGCCGGATCGAAATCAGGAAGCTGCCGGTCTTTCGCCCCACCACCTCGAACCGGGCAAGATTCTCCGCGCCTCCGCTGCTCGAACTTCGCACCGGATTGCCCCCGGCAAGTTCCGCAATATCCGGCGCAAGGTTTCGCGCCTCGAGCGCAAGCTTGGACGCCGTTCCATGCACACGCACCGTGAGCGCTCGATGCTCGTCCGGTTTCAAGGCCGAGGAGTCGGCTTCGAGTTCAAGCCCGACAAACGTGACGGTAAACGCCGGCGACAACTGGCGTTTCGCGCAGGAAACTTCCACCGCGGCGCTGCCCGATTGCAATTCCGGCGGAGGAAGCACGACAAGCGTGGTGGGCGAAGACGCGAGCACGATGCCCCGCTGTCCCGCGATCGTCACTTGGTTAGCGTCAGCATCGCCGCAGAAGCTCTTTCCAAAAATTTCGAAGCGGTCTGTCAACGAAGCCACTCGTGGCGCGGAGGAAACTTCGATCGAAGTGGAAGCAGCCTCGCTCGGCGAGAGAACGGCGGTGGCGACTCGCCCTGCGCGTCCCGCAAGCGAACCAAAAATTACGCCGGGGTTCAGCGGCGCGACGAACAGAGCCCGGCCTGTCACATCCGTCGTGAGCCGGTCCCCATTTGAGAAATTCACCGTAACACCCGGAGTCAATCGCCCGTTCACGTCCAGCACCGCGAGCGTGGCGCGCTCGCCCGAAACAATTCGCCGCGGCAGCAGCAGTATCCGCGCTCCGGAGGGCGCTGGCGCAGACTGCTGTGCATTTCCCACCGCCGCAAAGACGCCAGGGATGAGACAAACCAGGAGGAGCGCGGCACCGCAGCGGGGCAAGCACATGCGTGGAATTGTAGTGGAGAAGGACATGCGGATGAAAGTGATACGCACGCCATCCGGCAAACATCCCGTCCCCCGTTTGTTTGTTCCGCTGGGGATAAATCCAATGAGGAAGCGATAAAGAAGACTACGACGATTTCCCGGCGAGCCGGTAAACCTGTGCGTCCAGAAAAATACGGAACAGCTCGGGATCGATCTCTTGGTCGCGCACGCAGAGCTTCAAAATATCCAGCGCGCGGTCGGTGGGTACGGCGCGCTTGTACGGGCGGTCCGAAGCGGATAGCGCGTCGAAAATGTCGCAGATGGTCATCATCTTCGCCTGCACCGGGATGTGCTCGGCATTCAGCCCGAACGGATAACCTTTGCCGTTAAGCTTCTCGTGGTGGGCCAGTGCAATCTCCGGGATAGCCCGGAATTCGCGTGTCCAGGGAATCTGCGCAAGAAAATTGAAACTGTGCAGCACGTGCGATTCGATCTCGAGGCGCTCGTCAGCATCTAGGCTGCCCCGAGGGATCGAAAGAAATCGCACTTCCTCGGCCGACAGGTAGGGACGCTCCGTCCCGCGCGGATCGCGATACGTTTTCTGCGCAATCTCGGCCAGCAGATCGAAATCCTGCGAGGGAAGCAGCGTCGGCTCGTCGGCCTTCGTGATGAATTCCGCAAAGCGGTCCAGTTCGCCGCGCTGCCGGTGCGATTCCTCGTCGAGCAGGCGCAGACGCTCGGCGGCCTGTTTGCGGGACAGCGAAAGCAGAGCTTCCACCTTCTGCTCCGCGATTCGCGCCTCCACGTCTCGGCGGATGTAGTCGAAGCGGTCCAGCACGCGCGCAAAGTGCAGCGGGAAGAGTTTCTTCGCTTTCACCAGCACTTCTTCACGCACTCCCACCTTGCCGAAATCATGCAGCAAGGCGGCGTAGCGCAGCTCTTTCAGCTGTTCCCGGGAAAACCGCAAGTCCCCGTAAAGGCCCCGCTTCGGCCAGCGCCCCGGTCATTTCGCAAACGCGCTGCGAATGACCGGAGGTGGTCGGGTCGCGCTGTTCGATGGCCTTCACTGCCGCGTTCACGAATCCATCGAACAGATTCTCGATGTCTCGGTACAACTTCGAATTTTCGTAAGCCACCGCCGCCTGCGATGCCAGCGATAGGCCCAGCCGCACCGCCTGTTCCGGAAACGGCTGGACCCAGCGTCGCACCGCGTTGGAATCGCTCAGCCGCGCCCCTGCCTTGCGCTTGCAATTGATCAACTGCAGCACGCCGAGGACTTCGCCCCTCCCGTTTTTCATCGGCAGCGTGATCAGAGAACGCGTGCGGTAGCCGGCCTGTTGATCGAACGTGGCGTTGAAGTGAAATGGCCGCGTCTTTGGTATGCGGTACGCGTCGTCAATCTCGATCACTTCGCCGTGCAAGGCACAATGCCCCGCCATCGAATCTTCCGTCAGCGCAAGCGTGTGTTCGCTGAAAGGAAATTGCACGCTGTCGTTTTGCGTCAGCTTGAAGCGCAGTTCCGTAACGGGCGGTCCACCCTCCGCGGAAGCCCCGCCGGGCTCTACCAGATACAGAGAGCCGGCGTCCGCCCCTGTGATCTCCCGGGCCTTCTTCAGGATCAGATCCAGCAACTGCTGAACATCCCGAGTTTCGGAAAGAGCAATCCCCACGCGGTTTAGTTCCTCGAGCTCCTGGGTGGCTCTCATCCCGCCAAGCGCCTTTCTTCGGGCTCTCGGGGCACGCTTAGGTGGCGATTTTTTGATTCCAGGCATGGCAAAAAAGCGATGAGCCGCGGAAGCTGAGCTCTCCGGGCAGAACGAAAGTATAACGAAAGCCCATGCGCGAGGCACGCAATGTGTGCACCCCTAGGATCCGCGATCCTTGCTAAACCAAAGAGGCCGCATCAATCCCTCGTCCGCGGTGGCGAAAGAGCGAGTAATCAGTAGGGTTCAAAGCCTTTCAACGGCCTTGGGGCTCTGTTAGCGTGGGAACAGAGTTGCCCGGTACAAGTGTGGGCCGGGGTGTAGCATCAGGGCGGCAAGGGGAGTTCGTGTGCGAATCGCAAGTGGCGGCGTGACCGATGTGGGTTGCGTGCGTACGAACAACGAAGATTGCTACAAAATCGTTGAGCCGCTGAACCTCTTCGTGCTTTCCGACGGCATGGGGGGCGAGGCCCACGGCGAAATCGCCAGCGCGATGGCTGTTGAAACGGTTGTGAAACATTGCCTCGACGTCGAGGCCAATCCTGCGGCTCAAGTCATCGGCGCTGTAGAACCCCATTGGAGCTCCCGGACCAAACGTCTTTCGACCGCCGCCCATCTTGCCAACCGGAACATTTTCAAGTCCGCCGAAGAGAATCCTGAGCGGCACGGCATGGGCGCCACTCTGACGGCGGTGTGGATCGACGGGGCGAAACTCAGCATCGCTCACGTCGGCGACAGCCGCGCCTATTTACTCCGCGGCGGAAGCTTGCTTCAGCTCACGCGCGATCATTCTCTCGTTGCCGAGCAGGTGCGGCGCGGCATTCTGACAGCCGTGGAGGCTGAAAAAAGCGAGATGCAAAGCGTCCTGCTGCGCGCCCTTGGCGCACAAGCGGAAATCGAAGTGGACGCCGAGGAACATACGCTCTTCCCCCGGGATGTTCTGCTGCTCTGTTCGGATGGATTGACGCGCGTGGTCACAGAGCCCGAAATCGCGGGAACGCTGCAGGCCGAGACCGACCCCGAGCGAGCGGCGAAAAAACTCGTCGCACTCGCCAATGAACGCGGCGGACCGGACAACATCACCGTCGTGATTGCACGGCTCGAAAAGGATTCCAAGGGATGGTTTTCGTGGTTGCGCCATGGAGCCCGCAAGAATTCAAGTTCCAATGGCGGCACTGGAGGGAATTGAAATGCCCAAGCTCAGCCTTATGTTTGACAACAAAATCGTGAAAGTTGTTCCCGTAGGCAGCCGGCCCGTAACCATTGGCCGCTCCCCGGACAACGATTTGCCGGTCGATAACCTCGCCGTGTCCAACCATCACGCGAAAGTCTATTTTGAGGCCGGCCGCATGGTCGTTGAAGACCTCGATAGCCTCAACGGCACTTTTGTGAACGACCTCCGCGTCGAGCGCGCCACCTTGCACGACGGCGATAATATCCACATCGGCAAGCACAAGATCAAGGTCGATATCAGCGGCGATGCCCCGCTGGCCTGGGACACCGGCCGCAAAGCCACCGCGCCGCGCATCGACGAAACCATGGTGCTGGACACCAAGGAACGCCGTCAGATGCTCCAGCAGGCTGCCGCCATGGGGGAATCCATGCAATTTGCCGGAACGCGCATGAAAGTCCCGACACTTGTCGTTCTTTACGGTAGGACCGACCAGAAAGAGTATGTCTTGACCAACAAACTCACGGTCATCGGAAAATCCGCCATGGCCACCGTCCGCCTCAAGGGTTGGTTCAAACCGGCGATGGCCGCACAGATCAATCAGCGCGATGACGGTTACTACCTTGGTCCCGGGGACAAGGTGCCCAACATCAACGGCACTCCCATCTCCGGCCAAGTGCTCCTCAACGACGGCGATGTCGTCGAGGTTTCCGGCGTCCGGCTGAGCTTTATCTTCCGCGAGTAGCGCCCGGCACGCGATGGCGGCCCATCCCGCGCCTATTGGAAGCGCTGCCAGGGATATCTCTTTGACGAGCCCCCTTCCGGCTGGGACCGCATTTTCACCATAACCCACAGATAGAGCCCGTAACGTCGCGCACTCTTTCCAGCGGTTCGCCGTCCAATTTGGATGGAGCCGTCTCTGTGCCCTGTGTCAGAATGTCCGCATCGAATAGGTCTGGGAACAATGGGAGCAACGCCCTTCGATGGTTCTAACTGATACATGGCGCGAGGCTTAATCCGCGCGACATGCGATTTTGAGACGGTAGGATGGGTCGCTTCCCATCCGGGGCGAAGAGTCGCGAAGCTCATGGCTGCGGCGAGGATGGCAGCCTGTTAGGGCCGTACCCAAATGGACGCTCCCAGGAATCTATATTGAATCGGCGATGCATGAGCGGCCCAGTGATATTGATGGGGCGCCGGCGATGTGAGAGAACGAACTAAGACATTATGTGGATTGTTCGACTAGCTCTGCGAAGGCCATACACGTTTGTAGTGATGGCGCTCGTCATCATCCTGCTGACGCCGGTCGTGCTCCTGCGCACGCCGGTCGACATTTTTCCCGATATCAACATCCCGGTCATCAGTCTGGTGTGGACCTACAACGGCCTGGAACCTCAGGAAATGGAGCAGCGCA
>WNFJ01636371.1_pt1 | contig 10753 bp, 11 predicted proteins | sample 5400461 | NCBI WGS metagenome assembly WNFJ01 (sample SAMN13153349, study PRJNA577476) | soil metagenome | isolation source: 115 cm saprolite on Douglas fir-dominated hillslope | place: USA:California | collected 2013-09-17
TCCGGCGAGCATCTGCACGAGCAGACCTCCGAACGAGTGGCCGATAATAGCCGGCTTCTTTTTCAGCCCGCGGATGATCTCGTCGAAGTGGTCCGCGACCTGTCCAACGGTCTTGTGCGCAAAGACCTCGGGATTTGCGTTCGCCTCGCGGACTGAATCGGGATCGTCCGGCCAGCCAGGCGTAAGTGCGGTATACCCGGCCTGCTCGAAGAGCGTGGCCCAGCGATCCCAACTGCTCGGGAGCAACCAGAGGCCGTGTACGAACACGACTGGTTGTAGCCCGGTCGCGTTCGCTCGCGATACCTCCTCCCGCTCGTGTTCGGTAATCGCCTGTGCGCCGGTAGGCGAGGCGGCGCCCGGTTCGGTCATCTCGGTCGTTTTGGAGTTCATCGTCGGTCCTTTCCGTTCAACTTGACGTTTCGTAGGTACAGTGTGCTGGATTGCGACCGCGAATTCATCACCACATTGAGTGCTTGTTGGCTACCACGGTGGCGCCACATTCCATAGCACTTTTGTGGTACGCGGTCCGGTCGTGAGCGGCTAACACGCTTGGATGCATCTCCGCGATATCTCAAGTCCGTTCGAATTCTGAACTTCCTGGCATGAGGAGTGCGTAAGAAAGGGAGACGCCACCTACTGGCGGCTCGAGGAGCGAAGCGGAAAGGCGTAGGTATCATTTTGCGGCGAGATCAGGATTGAACGCGAGAGGAATGGATCCGTGCCCTCGACGTCTCGATCCATCTAGCCCGAGGCATTGCTAGAGTATTGATGGGCCCGCCAATTATTAGGGTGATTGCAAACGTAAATCCGGCTGTCGTTGGCACCCGGCGATCAAGTGGATATCGGTTAGATATCGATTCCGATATGGCGACGGTTTCTACAACGCGGTTTTAAGACGTAACGGTAAATTCCGCAGCCTTTTTCCCGTGGCCGCGAAAACCGCGTTTCCGATCGATGGCGCGAGTGGGGGCACGCCCGGCTCCCCCATTCCTGACGGCCGCTCCTGGCTGCTCACCAAATGCACTTCTACCTTGGGCATTTCGCGCATTCGTGTTGGCTCATAGTCGTCGAAGTTCCTTTGCTCCACGACACCTTGATTCATCGTAATTTCGTTTCGCAAAACGGCCGACAACGCGAATCCGATTGCCCCCTCAACCTGCGCTACAACCAAGTCTGGATTCACGGCCGTGCCACAATCGACAGCCGCCACAATTCGGTTCACCTTCACTACCCCTTCTTTAAGCGCTACTTCAGTCGCCATCGCTACCCGCGTACCGAATGACACGTGATACGCGAAGCCGCGTCCCTCTCCCACAGGCAGTTGCCGGGTCCAACCGGATTGCTCCGCAGCCAGTTTTACGACGGCCTGATCTCTGGGCTTGCCCCGCAGCAGGCCCAGCCGAAACGCGACAGGATCTTTGCGCGCAGCTCGGGCCAGTTCGTCGATGACAGCCTCCATTACAAATGCTGTGTGGCTATGCCCGACCGAGCGCCACCATAGCACTGGGACAGCCGATTTGGGATAGTTCACCTCGACCGCCATCGCCGACATTGCATAAGGAGAATCGACCACGCCCTCTATGCTACTTGCGTCGATGCCATCTTTCACGGCTACCCGCTCAAAAGGCGTATTTGTGAAGATGGACTGGCTCACGATTCTATGGCGCCAACCTGCAATCCTGCCGCGCGCGTCCAGACCTGCTTCTACGTGGTGCAAGGCCATTGGACGGTAGAAACCTCCCCTTAGATCATCGTCGCGAGTCCAAACCAACTGTATCGGAACGCGCCCCTTTGTGACCTTCGCAAGGCTCGCCAGTTCGAAGATCCAGTCACCCATCGGATTTCCGCGTCGACCGAAACTGCCTCCCGCTAACGTCGTATTGATCTGGACCTTGTCTGGTGTAAGCCCTAACACCTGCGCCGCAACCATCTGATCGATGCTCGGGACTTGGCATCCCGACCAGATTTCCGCTGAATCACCACGGAATTCGATGGTGCAATCGAGTGGCTCCATCGGCGCGTGGGCAAGATAAGGAACGGTGAACTCGGCGTTAATCTTTTTGGTCGCGCCCGCGATGCCCGTGGGAGCATCGCCCCGAGCGAGAGCTTTCAAACCTGAGCCCTGTGCGAGCTGCCGGTACTCTTCGAACATCTCCTTGCTTGACCGTTTCTCGGCACTACTATTATCCCAGGTGACCTTTAGCGCTTCGCGGCCGCGCAGGGCAGCCCAGGTATCCTTCGCCAAAACGGCGACGCCCGAAGGAATCTGTACAACATCGACGACACCATCCACTTTTCGCGTGTCCGCGGCATCGAACGACGCAACTCTGCCTCCAAACAACTCTGGGCGCCGTACAACGCCGACCAACATTCCGGGGCGTCTTACGTCGCAGGCGAATACGGCTTTGCCTGTCGTCTTCGCTTTCGAATCCAAGCGTGGTGCGATCTTTCCAATCAGCGAATATTCCGTAGCCGGCTTGAGCGTCACGGTCTTAGGTACCGGCAAGCGCATTGCCTCTGACGCCAATTCGCCGAGTGTCGCCTGATGGTCCACCCTGCCATCGGTGACTATGCTTTTCTCAATCTTGATCGAGGAAGCGGAAATTCCCCATTTCGCTGCCGCTGCCTCGGCGAACATCATGCGCGCCGCGCCACCCACCTGCCGCATCTGCTCCCAGCTCTCCGCCAGTGGCCATCAGCGGCCCAAAAAGTAGGTTATTGTAGAGGGCGGGATTGCTTGCCGCATGCTCGAACTTCATGAGGGCCCAATCCGCACCCAGTTCCTCGGCGACCATCATCGCCATCCCCGTGGTAGCGCCTTGACCCATTTCCAAATGTTTGCTCAGTAACGTGACCGTGTTATCAGGAGCGATCCTCAAAAACACGTTCGGATCGAAAGCGCCTTGCGGGGGCGCAACCTCCTGCCCGTAACTCATTCTCGGTACAGATATCGTCGCGCCCAACACGAACGCTCCCGCCGCCTGCAACAGTTCCCGTCGCGTGAAATCGAACCGGGCCAGCTTCTCAATGTTGACTCGCATGAATGCCTCCCCCCTTTATCCGAGCGTCTTCGCCGCTTCGTGAATTGCCTTGCGGATGCGAACATATGTGCCGCACCGGCAGATATTGCCTTCCATGCTTAGATCAATGTCACTGTCGGCAGGCTTTCTGCTCGAGCTGAGGAGCGTGATTGCCGACATGATCTGACCCGTCTGACAATACCCGCACTGCACTACGTCCAGCCGCTGCCAGGCGTCGATCACCGCTTCCGCGACCTCTCCCGAAACACCTTCAATCGTCGTAATCGATTTGCCGGCCGCCTCGCCGGCCATGATGGAGCACGATCGCGCAGCCTCACCATCGATGTGCACGGTGCAGGCGCCACACATCGCGTGCCCACATCCAAACTTCGTCCCGGTCAGATTCAGCCTGTCCCTTAGAGCCCAAAGCAGGGGCATCTCGGGACTGACGTCCAGTTCTTGGATTTCCCCATTGACCTTTAGAGTGATCATGTTCGTTCTCCGAATTCCCGACGACTACTGCGGACAAATCGCACCGCCGGCCACCCAAATACTGACTTGCTTCATGAATTCGTCATGCATTAAGGGCACAGCTTCGCGTCGCGGACCGGGATTCCAGCCCCACAACACCAGCTTGTCGGTGCCCATATGTGTGGTGATCGCCGCCAACGATCGGTTTCCGTTCTTCGCTGGATCCTTCAGCGATCTGCAGAGATCGCCACCCGATAGTCCTTGCCACAACATTGAGATCGGAGCCAGCTGCCAACGCGGAGCTCCGGGAGTTCCCGAAGCCAGGTTGTTGCCGATCTCGTTGTGGCAGGTCCCACATTTCATGCCGCTGACGCCGTGACTCTCAGGCCCTCGGATCACGTGAGGGATATGAGCTCGTTGAGTATTCCCTTGCAGTGGCGATTCTGCCTGATGACAGTTCAAGCATCTTGGATGCTGGAGCACGATCTGGATCTTCGCCCAAGCGGCCAAGCTCTCTTCGTGTCCAGCCGGCTGAGCCGTTGCCCGCCCGGTCATGCAAAGTAGCAGACACAAGGCCAGCATTGTTATTCGAACCTGCAGTCGTGTTGTGATAGCGCTGTTGCTCGACATAAAGTCACCTCGTCTCGTTCAGATCCTAGTTGGGAACTCTTCTCTCTGCTCTTGAGCGTAAAGCACATTTCTCCAATAAAGAATGCCCACGCCGCGTCATTTCGGCATAACACTATCGTGCAATCGCAGCCGAGACGGTTTATGAACGCAAATTGGCCGCGACGCCGACAGTCCTAAAACTGCATTCCTTCCCTGCCGTTCGTCAGGTAGATGCCTCATGATGCCTCATCTAACAACTGCTCAAAGGCCTTGAGCACTCGCTGTCCCTTCAACACCTGCCTGACCGTGACGTTGGGGTACGCGGAATAGAAGACAATTGCCTCATTCTGATAGCGTGCGATGTACTCCCAAATTTTGGGGCTTCTCACACCGGGGTAGCCTTCACATTCTTGAAATTCCTTATCGATCAACTCAGGAACTAGCGTGGCGAAGTCCTTGATGTACTGCTCAAAGCCGCCGTCGTAGGTACTCGCAAACAGTACGCGGGTGTCATTGTCGAAGAGGACGAATCGAAGGTCATGCAATGTACCCATTTTGTCCATCAACTGCGTATCGGCAGTGCTGTTCTTCAAACGCTCGCGCATCCGTTGGCCACCGCCAGGTTTAAGCGGTAGGATGATCGCAAACTCATGGGCCTGGCCCGAGGTGAGACCCTGATCCTTCATGCCCGCGGGCGATGGGTTCGTCCCGGCCACTGGTGCTTCTCTTGGTGCTCCTGTCGTAGTTGCCACATTGTCTCCTTTGTCGTTTTGTTACGTGTGGTGTTCGTTGATGTTGCTATTACGTCACGCTGTTTCCGCAGGCAGGCCGGCCAGCCATTTCAGTGCTCGCAAACCGGGCATGAAGCAGTATTCGCCTCCGCGCACGTCAACGAATTGCGGTAAGCTGTGAAGACGGCGCCGCACCGGGACTTTGGGAATGGTAAAAGTTCCATCTACCCGCTGGTTGCCAATGATTGGATCCTGCTCCGTTCCCTGGTTTATGAAATCGCCGTTCGTCACCCATTGCGACTGCACGAATTCAAATTGTTGCTTCAGGTGTGTGCCGATCAATAGGAAAACGCCGCCCCGCTCCTCGCCGTCATCTTCCAGGACCCCTTCCGGCAGAGGCGAACCATAGTTCGTACCGCGCCGCAGAAAGTGATGAAGATTCATAGCCACAAGGTCGTTCTTCAAGGCATCGCGGGGGTTCACGCGCCGGATGTGCGCGCTGAAAGGGCACTTGGTTCCCTTCATGTCATCGCCATAACCGAAGTCGTTATTGCGATCCAAATCTGAGCCTAAGTCGGCATCATCACGCTCGGGAGCCAGCACTAAGGGCGCGCCGCTGCGCCATCTGCCGACCATTTTCGCGGCAATCAGTTCTTCTTCTTCAGGCGAGGAAGCCTGCTCCCGCAGATACTTGCGAAACGCGGCCACTCTCGTATGGAATTTGCGAAATGCCAGAAATGTTCCGTTACGCCGCAACACCTCGGGCTGCGGACTTGTCGCAGTTATTCCGAGTTCGTCCGGGTATCCCATAACGAACTCGCCGGCCTTGATCGCAGGCCCGTAACCGGGATGCACATCCCCACCACTCCCTTCAACGTGCGGATTGTGGAGTCCATCCTTGAACCCGAAAGGGTTCCGTCCACCGGGAAGTTCACTGAACTTAAGGCGGTAAACAACCGAGATTCCCGGAAGGTCCTGATGACTTTGTCGCGCTCGCTCAAGCACGCTCTCCAGACTCTGCTCGTCCCTCGCATAAACGGCAAGTGCGACATGCATGTCTGATGTGGCGAAGGGATATTCCCAGTTAGCCGGAGCATTATTGCCAACATCGTTCAGGATGGACGCCCGTGCCCCCATACCTTCACGGAATTCCTGCGGAAAGCTGTCCAGAGATGTCTGGGGTAGTCCCACCGCCTTGAGGCCTGCAAAAGTGAACGCGATGGCTAGCCAACCAGGCAGGGTCGGCGCCCACCAGTCGTCCGCCGGCGCAACGTGTGGAATGAGGCGGCGCAACATTTCGCGCCCTTGCGCCGCGTCGTCGATGCGAACTATCAAGTACTCTCCTCTGTAGGGAGATGGACGTGGGCGCAGGACCGTGGCCTGGATATCGCTCACTTCGAGAGTGGGAATCGCGGTCGCCATTGCCGGGGGTTCAACCATTGCTTCCATCGCCTTGTTTCCTTCCTTTTCGATCAACGTGAAAGTTGCGCGAGATCGCGCGGCTGATCCTGAGTCTATCGAGTGATGGGCCACCATCTCACGCCCGTGACCTTCCGTGCCCGCCGCTCGGTCTATTAACTCGACGCTTCGTCAAGCAGCTTCTGAAACACCGTCTGTACACGCAGCGCCTTTAGAATCTCCTTCACGGTCGCCTCGGGGTATCTTCCGATGTAGGCCGCCGCTGTTACCTGATGGGCAGTAAGAAATTCCTTGGCCTCGGACAAGCTAAGTGCACCCGCTGCCTCATCGGGGTACCCCTCACAATGCACTAGGAACTTTGCCCAGAGATCAAGGATGGACGTACGCGCGAAATCCTCGATGTAGACATCCCAGTCGCCGTCAAAGCTTGTGCCGATCATGAGCCTCGTGTCGTTATCGAATAATACCTGTCGCGCATCGTGGAGCGTGCCGACGTTCACTACCGCCTGGCGAGCGAGACCGACCGCTTCGCCGGACAAGCTCGAAAGCACCGCCCGGATTTGTTTCTCACGCCCAGGCTTCACTTTCAAAAAGACGCTGAGTTCATTTCTTACACCGTCCCGCGCGCCTTTCCTTGGCGACGCGATCGGCTTTGCGGACGCTGTTTGTGTTTTCATTTCTTGTGTTTTCATTTCGTTCATCCTTTTCTTTCGAGTGCTCGAATCTCGTTGATGGTTTCAGGTTCCGTCCTTAGGGCACTGACGGCACATGTGTCTCCGCGTTTATCGATAGCCGATTAACATCGTCGAAGGGTCAAACTGCGACTCGAACGTCCCTGGCATTGTTATGGCTTCGGCTCCTCTTTCGTTGCACCACCGCCGAACGGGCAAACCCCTGCGCGGTCCCAAGCCGCCTGGCGTCCCTTCCACCCGCCGGTGCGGTAGGCGACCGAGACTTCGTAGATGCCGCGGCGCGCGGCAAGAATCGGATCGTCCGATGGTTCAATGCCATCGGTCAGTCGCGTCGGATCATGCAACATCACCGGATCACCGATCTCTTCAATGGTGGTCGTCCGTGTAACATAGAGCTGCCCAATCTTTATGCGCGGGCGATCGTCTGGCCACGGCGCGTTCGGGTCATCAGTGGGGTCGCCGTCTTCGGCAAGTTGGAGCACGAGATTGAAGACCACCGGCGCCTTGCGGAGGCGTGCCTCGTATTCTTCAAAGAGATAATTCGGCGGTTGCTTCTGCAACTCTTCCGTCGTCTGGCCAGCAACGGCGGCCTCGGGCTCCCAGTGGTAGCGGGCATACTGCGTCTCATCCGCTGCGTTCATGAAGCGGAAAGCGTGGAGCGCGTGAAAGGCTGTTTGGGCAAAGCTGACCGATGCCGGCACGCTTTTGATGAGTTGGAGAGCGTGGCCTACCCACGGACGGGTTGCGAGGAACTGCCCGACCGTGGCCGGATCGGGCTTGTTGGTGGCGGGATCAGGCCGCACTGCCTCCAGAAATTCCAAGGTCTCTTCCGGCGTGCGTGTAGGGAAGATTGCGAACGCCAATGCGACGAGGTCCGTGACTGTGCCGTCGGGCAGAAAGAACTTTACAGCCATGGAGACCGACGCGGCCGGCCCCCACGGATTTCCCGATGCGCTGTTTGAATGGCGCACCGTAACCGGAACGGGATCACCCTGCAGGTGTACGGCGCGGCTCAGTTTCCTGGCCTGGGGCGTGGCCTTAAATGTGCCAGCATAATAACGCCCGGAGGCGTGCACATCGCGGTAGCCGGGATGAAACCCCTGAAAATTCTGGTGAATCATTTCCACCAGCTTTGCGGATATTCTGTGTTGGCCGTGATTCATTGTTGTCTCCTAATCTTTGCTTGTCTGGTTATTTCCCTTGCCGGTCAAACTTCCTTCCACTGTGTTGACCGCCGATGTGATCCGCCACCCTTCTGCTGTCAGAGCCACAAGGTAGATCACCGCAAAGCGTTCCATCAGTGCTCCTTTGGCATCTCGACGTAACCACAGAGCGTCCACCAGAGCCGCTTGCGCATTCAGAAGGTTGACGTTGCACCTGCCCATTGTCGATTCCGCGAAATTCGCTTGCCGTAAGCGATGGATCTCACCGCCCATTCCGTCGGGGCCTGTGATTGCGGCATTGTTTTTCATGACCATGTGGAAGGTAGGACCGATGAATCTGAGCGGCGCGCCATAGAATTCGAGCAGGGCGTCCATATCGGGCCGTTTTCCTGTGGCAAGATCCACAAACGTTGGACCGTAACGCTCAAACATCTCATTGATGTCGGAGACGATCTGCGATGTGCTCGCTGTTGACGTACCGTTTTGCTTAGATTGATTCACCGTCGTAACTCCTCCCTGTTGCTATGCTTCTGCCTATGCTGCGGGAATACAGACCGCTCGGCCGCGCAGTTTTCCGTCTTCCAAATCACGGTATGCGTCAGCGACCCGGCTCAGGGGATACCGATCCTCGATCGTTTCGATTCGCCCCAGGCGGGCCAGTTCGACGATCTCGCGGAGATTGGCCGTGCCTCCGTTCATGCTGGTGGTGAGCTGCGCTCCCCAGGGAATGTCGCGCAATCCGAACTTGATCGTGCCCATGGCCGAACCGACAAGCGTCAACCGCCCGAGTCGTGCCAACGCATCCACCCCGAGCTTCAGCGTGGCTTCGGCGCCAACGCAGTCGAGCACGAACGTGGCACCGGCGCCAGATGTCAGCTCGCGGATCCGCTCGACTGAGCTCGCGTCACTGGCGATCGCAACATCCGCGCCGTGTGTCTTCGCGAGCGCCAAGTGTTTTTCTTCTCTGTCTAGGGCGACCACGCGGGCGCCGGAGAGTGTCCGCAGCATCTGCACCGCGAGCAATCCAAGGCCTCCGACCCCGATCACCGCAGCGGTTGTTCCTGGAACCAGAGACAGCAACGCGGGTTTGATCGCCGTGTAGGTTGTCAGGCCGGCATCGGTCAGCGGTGCAGCGATGATGGGATCGAGATCGCCCAATGGTACGGCGTACCTGGCATCAGTCACCATGTACCCCGCGAGACCGCCGTCGAATCCAACGCCGGCGCCGATCATGCGGGGCACGTAGTAGCAGAAGTTCTCCTCGCCGCGTTTGCAGGGCGGACAATGACCGCAGTTGCCCCACAACGGCACGACCGCTACCGGTTCCCCGGTTTTAAAGCCGAGGACCCCTTGGCCCAGTTCCTCAATCCAGCCCGCAACTTCGTGGCCCATCGTGAACGGCGGTTGGGTATCAGCCCAATCAGCAGCGGTTCGATGCCTTACCGTGCCCAAGTCGGTGTGACATAATCCGCACCCGCCGACCTTGATCAGAAGCTGGCCGGAACCAGCAACTGGTTTCGGGATGTCCTGGAATTCGGGCGACTCCTGTGAGCGGATCATTCGGTAGGCAATCATGAAATCTTCTCTCGACAGCCTCCTTAAGACGGCTTGTCGATCTCAAGTATGAAGCGGTAGGGCGAACAATGAATCACGCTATCGTTGACTTGTTGGATACCACCCTAGGACCGCCGTGACTCACACGATCGAGGTATCGGGAGCTGCATTCATATTGGATCGGGATGACGCCGAACCGTACTCAGTGTTAGCTGGAATGGTTTTGCCGAAGAGTATTGAGGGAACTGGGCAGCAAATGAGGCAACTCAGGGGACGTCTCGGTCACCAAATGGCCAAGCGATCCCGCGCTCGCTTCGATGTTGGATCGACGAGGCTGAAACGTGAGCACCAGAGATGCCCGAAATGCATATTACTCCGCTACGACGGGATTTCGGCTCCACGCCTGATCGGTTTAGGCGAAATAGTGGCGCACGGTATTGGGTTTTGATGGTGGTGAAGCACTGCGAGATAGGTGAGATTGCTTGTTTGGCCGGGATCAGAGCTGAATAATTCCGCGCCGGGCGGCGATTGTCATAGCTTGGGTTCGGTCCTTGGCTTTCAATTTCTCCATGATGTTCTTCATGTGGCGCTTGACCGTGTCTTCTGAGATGAACAGCCTCGCCCCGATCTCCTTGTTGCGATTGCCGCCTGGGAGATGCGAGAGCACTTCGATCTCCCTTGCAGTGAGGGCTAGGTCATTAAGATGCTCCGCCAGCTGAACGGCGACGTTGGGAGGCACTGATTTCTTACCCGCGTTAACCTGTCGAATAACTTCGACCAACTCACCGGGAGACATGTGCTTAAACATGTAACCGCATGCGCCGGCTTTGAGTGCGCTTCTGATTTCAGCATCGCCGTCAAAGGTTGACACTACAATCACACGCGCTTCAGCGAATTCAAGACGGATGGCGATCGTCGCCTCGATTCCATTTAGCTCAGGAAGTCTGAGATCCATCAACGTAATGTCTGGGCGATGCTTCTGGAACAACTGTACAGCCTCGCGGCCATTCGAGGCTGTAGCGACCAGGGTCATATCGTCCTGATTTTCGATAACCGCCGCAAGCCCCTCGCGGAAAAGAGGATGATCATCGACC
>WNFJ01048620.1_pt1 | contig 10752 bp, 7 predicted proteins | sample 5400461 | NCBI WGS metagenome assembly WNFJ01 (sample SAMN13153349, study PRJNA577476) | soil metagenome | isolation source: 115 cm saprolite on Douglas fir-dominated hillslope | place: USA:California | collected 2013-09-17
GGCGTAGGTGACCAGGAGCGGCAGCGTCGCGCCCATCAGAAGGGTGGGAAGCGCCAGCAGGCCGAAGATCACCAGCGCGGTGACCGGCAGCGAGCTTAAGACGGTGAGATTGCCGACCTCTCGAATGAGGGGAAGGCTGACCAAACCAAACGCGCCGATGATCAATTCACAGCTCAAGAAACCCTTGATCAGCGCCTTCGACTCCGCGCGGCGGGAAAACAGGCCGCCGGCCATGCCCCCCGCGCCGAGCCCGAACATGAAGATGGTGACCACCAGGGTGGCCGATTCGATGTTCACCCCGAAGCAGGCGAACAAGGCGCGCTGCCAGGTCACCTGATACACCAGGGCCGCGATACCGGAGACGAAGAACAAGAGCGCCATCCGCAAAGGCGATGAAGACGTGCCATGGCGCGGGGAGGGCAGCGCGACGAAGAAGAGGACCGCGTTGCCAGCGGCGAATAGCGCCAGGACCAACGAAAAAAACACCGCGCCGGGCAGGCGAAAACCGGTGGCGCCGAGCCCGAAGAGCATGAAGGGCAGATAAGTCAGCGCTTGACGTCGGGCGAATCCGGCCGGCTCGGCTGAGCCGAAAAGCCCAGAGCGATCCACCCACTGGAGGATCCCGCGGTGACTCGCCACCAGGACAAGGCCGCCCAAGATCGCGCTCAGCGCGACCGAAGCGATGACTTTTTGACCGCTGTAAAGGATCGCTGGCAGCTCCGCGAAATGGTTGAGCACGATGGCGGTGCCGCCGAAGAGGCCGGCGATCGCGGGAAGCAGATCAGACGGGCGCCAAAGAGCACGGCTGGACCGGCGAAGGAGCATTGCTTTAAGGGAGCAAAGGGGGCGGGATCGAATGCAGCCGCTTTCGAGTCTATCCCTTTTGCCCCGCCCGCCGCAGCGATCCTGGCCAGCGGACAACCTGCGCGGGGAAGTGGGTGTCGCGCCGGATCGCGCGTCCGTCCGGACGACGCGCTTCGCTTGGGCGAAGCTCCCTTGAGCGTACGCCTACGTCCGGCGCAACCTGGCGCCGCATCGACCACCGGCCCGCACGCGGTGGGATGCGCGTGCACGGCGCATTTCCCTCTCTGCTTCGTCCCGACTGGTGGGCCCGGGTCACCACCCACCGCCCAGTTTCATCCCGACCTGGTGGCCACCGGCCACCACCCACCGCCCAGTTTCTTCCCGACCTGGTGGCCCGGACCACCACCCACCGTCCAGTTTCTTCCCGACTTGGTGGCCCAGGCCACCACCGCCACGCCATACCGCAATCAGCTCCACCTTTCGGCCGTGCTGGCGGACTCGGGTACGCCTTTCCGCAACAGCCGCGCGGTGCCTGCCACTGACGCGAAATGAATAACGGAACTGGTTACCTCGGCGCGCGCCAGGTATTCGGGTCGCCGATCGTTTCATGGCCAAGCAATATCTCAAGCGATCGGCGACCGTCCGCTTCTTGTCAGGTGAGGCGAGGCCCTCCCAAGGCCGGCCCATCAACGGGGCGCGGTTTGCGGGCAGCTTCCGGGCTCGGGGTCGAACTGAACCGGCTCGCGATTCATAGGTGCTCACGAGCTCGGCGATGACCGACTCCCGGTCGGAAACCACGTCCTGCCAAGTAAATCGGAGAACCATCCAGCCGAGCCTGAGCAGAGCCCGATCGCGAGCGCGGTCGCGCACGAACGCAGCGCGGGTGCCGTGCTGCGTCCAGCCATCGAGCTCTATGCAGAGCCGTGCTTCGGGCCAGGCAAAGTCAACCTCGGCAATCAGCCGCGCACCCTCGATAACTTTCCAGTGCAGCTCCGGCTTGTGTCCCGTCGCCTGCGCCAGCTCGATACCCATGGATTCAAGAACGCTGTCGGGGATCTCGTCCTCCCGCTGATGTTCGATCAGAAGCGTTCGCAAGAAGGCCGTCCCCCGGCGACCTCTTCCCAGGTCATCCAGAGCTCGATGAATCCAAGCGAGATTTGTATTTCTTTGCCTCAGCGCCGAGTCGAGCGCTGCTCGAAGCCAACCCGTATCCAGTACCGAGGCAAGGTCGACCATCGTGCGGGCGAGATGAGTCAGCCGAAAAGGTCCTCGTTTGGTGGTTTGGGTTTCAATCAAATCCCTCGAACTGCACACCTCCACGCCTCGGAGCCTGGGGATGCGTCGCGAAGCGGGAATCGTGATCTGGACCAAGGGTTCTCGCGGGACATCGAGTCCCAGCCTTCTCGCCGCGCTTAAGTGCGACAGTACGGCCCCATCGCCCGCGGCGAGCATTGCCGCCATCTCCAGCTCATCCAGACTCGGGCTATTCGAACCGAGCCTGTACACACCCGGCTGCAGCCGAGTCCACTCTCCTGTTTCGATCCGATGTCGCAGCCACCTGCTGGAAACCCGGCACTTCCTACAGTCTTGAAACGTCACGACGCCGAGTTGCTTCGATGCCATCGCCACCAGCCGCTTCGGGCCCAAATTTCTCAACCCGCTACCCTCCTCCTGGGTCCTTCGTACGAGTTTGCTCATTTTGAGGGAAGTGACTGACATTTAAGTGCCGGGAGGACCCAAATTGTCATACAGTTCGAGCCCGGCGCCTGTGCGCGGGCCCACCGTGGGTCGGTGCGGGCAGCAGGTCGTGAAATGGCGCGATCGGAGCGACGTTGCCGCGCTCCAGCCTCGAAGCGTCTGGAGCACCCGGCGTTCTTCGCTGCGATCGAAAATCGGCACTGCGCTCGAAGTTGGCACTCCCCGGCGAGCGGCGTGCTAAACGCCCCCGGGGATGTTCATCGCCATTGCCCGGGTGATGTATCGCAGATGCTGGTGGGTCGTCGCCCTCAGCGGTGTTGCCCTGCTCGGAGTCATCGCCGCACTGGCCAGGGGCGGGACGCTGACCACCGGCGCGATCGAAGGAACCGAATCGGCGCGAACGCAGAGGCTGGTCGAAGGCATGGCCGGCCTGTCCGGGGATTCGGTCGTCGCCGCCGTCTACGGCTCGCCCGAATGGACCACCGGCGATCCGCGCTTCACCCAGGCGCTTCGCGCGGTGGTCGAACGGGTGAAAACAAATCCCGATGTCCAGGCGGTCACCTCTCCCCTGGAAGGACGTCCCCAACTGGCGATGCGATTTTTCTCCAGCGACGGCCACCACGCGCTGGTGGTGGTCCGCTTGAAAGGGGACCTTCGCGCCGCGGCCGGCGCTTTCCCAAGGCTGTGCGAACAGCTGAAGGGAAGTCCGCTGCAGACATCGCTCACCGGCAAACCGGCCTTCCTCTGGGATCTGGATACTCTTCTCGAGCGGGATCTGGTGCGCGCGGAGCTGGTCTCCTTCCCGCTGGCGCTCCTCGTCCTTTTGCTCGTGTTTCGAACCTGGGTCGCCGCCGCGTTGCCGGTCGGCGTGGGAGCGATGGCGGTGATGACCGGCGTCGCCTGCGTCCTTCTGCTCTCTCGGGTCACCAACATGGCGCAGTACACGATCAACGTGGTGACGCTGATCGGGCTGGGGGTCGCTATCGACTACTCGCTTTTCATCGTCTCGCGATTCCGGGACGAGCTGCGCGGCGGAGCAACGGTGGAGGAGGCCCTGGTCAAAGCAGTGGATACTTCCGGCCGCGCCGTCGCCTTCTCCGGATTGGCGGTCGCCGTCGGCCTTTCCGGATTGCTCTTCTATCGCGGCTCCTACTTGAGCGCGATGGGCATCGCCGGTGCGCTGGTCGTTGCCAGCGCGGTCGTCTACGCCTTGACCCTTCTGCCCGCGCTTTTGGCGATCTTGGGGCGAAACATCGAGCGCGGGCGCGTTCCCCTTCCACCGTTCGCCGACCGGCCGGGACTTTGGCATTCGCTTTCGATCTGGGTGATGCGACATCCCTGGTGGGTGCTCGCGCCGGTCCTCGCCCTACTCTTGTTTATTGGGGCTCCCTTCCTCCGCCTGAGGATGGCGGCGACGGATATTACCGCGCTGCCGAAGAGGTCCGAAGCGCGGAGCGGCGCGGAGGAGCTGGCCCGATTCTTCCCCCGCGAGGCCGCCAACCGGATCGTGGTCGCGGTCGAGTTTCCTTCCGGGGACGCTTTCACCCCGGAACGGGTCGGGGCGCTCTATGACTTCAGCCGGCAGCTCGCGGCGCTACCAGGCGTGGTCGCGGTGGAAAGCCTGGTGGACTTGGATCCGTCGCTTACCCGGCAGGTGTATCTGCAGCTCGCGGCGCTGCCCCGCAATTTCCTGCCGCCCGAGTTCGAAATCGCAGAGAGAACGTTCCTCTCGGGGACAGTCACGGTGTTATACGTCCTGGCCAATGCCCCCACGACCAGTCCCCAGGCGGAGGACCTCGTTCGCCGGATTCGCGCCGATCGGTCCGTCGCCGACGGTAGGGTCTGGGTCGGTGGTCAAACCGCCAACAACATCGACGCCATGGATTACATTCGGACGCATACGCCGCTGGCTCTCGGCTTCGTGATGGGGCTGAGCGGGCTCGTTCTTTTCCTGCTTCTGGGCTCGGTGTTGCTGCCGCTCAAGGCCCTGGCGATGAATCTACTGTCCATCGCCGGCTCGTTCGGCGCACTCGTCTGGATCTTCCAGGAAGGACATCTGAAAGACCTGCTTCGCTTCGAGCCGGGTCCGATCGAGCCATCGCTTCCGATCCTGCTCTTCTGCGCCGTCTTCGGACTGTCGATGGATTACGAGGTAGTCCTGCTCAGCCGCATCCAGGAAGAGTACCTGCGCACCGGCGACAACGCCCACTCGGTGGCCGAGGGGCTCGAGCGAACCGGGGGGCTGATCACCAGCGCGGCGGCGATCATGGTGGCGGTCTTCTCCGCCTTTGCCCTGGCCACGGTCGTGGTGGTCAAAGCGATGGGTCTGGGGATGGCGATCGCGGTGGCGATCGACGCGACGCTGGTGCGCGTGCTCATCGTTCCCGCGACGATGCGCCTGTTTGGAGATTTCAACTGGTGGGCCCCCGCCCCGGTGGCGCGCTTCTTCGCGGCGAGGAGAGCGGGTCCACCCGCGCACTGAAAGCCCCATGCGGCGGCCTCGACCTGGATCCACGCTGTGACCACGACCGGAATTCTGATTGCGCTCTTCGGGGCGCTGCTCCTCCTCGCGCTCGCGAAAAGTCACCGGGCGCTGATGCGGGCCTTGTCGCGCCCGCTTCCCGCTTTGGCCAAACCGTCGACCTATCCATCGGTGACGGTCATCCGTCCCATCCGTGGCCTCGATGTCGGGGCGAAGGAGAATCTCGAGGCGCTCCTCGATCTCGCCTACCCCGGCGAGTGGGAGCTTTTCTGCGTCCTCGATTCGGAAGCCGACCCGGCCTATCCGTTCGTTCGGTCGCTCATCGATGGGCGTGGGAACCATCGGGCAAGCCGGGTCGAAGTTCTGATCGCCGGGACGCCGCCTCCCGGTCGCACCGGTAAGTTGAACGCGATGCTCCTGGGTACCCAGCACGCCCGGGGCGAGATTTTGGCGTTCAACGACTCCGACACCCGACCGGGGCCGGATTTGCTGCGCGGGTTGGTCGATGCCCTCCTCTCGAATCCCCGCGCCGGCTCGGCGTTTGCCCCGATCGTCGCCACCGCCGCCGCCCCGGGCGCCGGCGATGTGGGGTACGCGCTTCGGGTGAACGCCTGGTACGGCCCGGCGGTCGCTCTCGTCGCGGGAGCGGAAGGCGAGCTGCCTTTCATCATGGGCCAGTTCATGGTGTTCAAGCGCGAGGCCCTCGAGGCAATCGGCGGAATCGGGTGCGCCGAGGGCCAGCTCGTCGACGACATGTACATCGGCAAGCGCGTGGCGCAGGCGGGCTTTTTCAACGTGATGATCAAAGAGCGTCTACCTGTATTCATCGGCGGGATGGGGATGCTCCAGTTCCTGATTACGTTTAGACGCTGGATCCTCTTCTCGCACGGGGGGCTGCCCCGCGATTTTACCCGCTTCAATTGGGCGCGAGGCCTCCTGGGTTGGGGAGCGTGGCTGGGGCTTACCGCGGCGCTTCTTATGGGCGATGCGGCGGCGGCGATCCTTCCGGCACTGGCGATCGCGGCGTTCGCGGCGAGCCAGTTGCGCCTTCAGAAGCATTTCGGCGGGCCTTCGGTTCCGCTGCGATACCTCTGGATCGCCCCGCTGATGCCGATCATCGGAGCGGGGGTCGCGCTTTCCACGCGGATCTCCCGCCGCGTGAATTGGCGCGGCCGAAGCTACATCCTCGAGAGGGGGGCGCGACTGGGCTCGGGCTCCGAGGCCACCGGCTCATGAGCGCGGCGCCCCCTCGAAGGTCGGGTGAGCAGACGATGAGCGCGCGAACGAAAGTCCTCCAGCACGCCTTCGATCGCCTCGCGAACGTGGGGAAGCGCGGAGCGAACGAGTCGAAGGGCGGTCCGGACGGAGCCGCGCCGGGGCCGGGGAGAAGCCGACCCGGAGGAAATCAAGGCGAGCAAGGCGTGAAACACCGCCCGGGCATATTCGCGCGCCATGACCGACATTCGCGCTTCCCGGGTCGACAGCAGCGCCATCGAAACGCTCCGGCCGGAGCGACTTCGCCGCCAATATCGGAACAGGCCAACCCTCAGCGCCGCCATTTCCGGACTGGGCTCGGCAAATGTCCGGTACAGGGACGAGGCGAGCGCGATCCGGGTCCGCTGCGGCGCTCGCCTTTGAGCGGCGTACCATCGGGCCGCTGCGGGCAGATCCGAAGGGCTGCGCCGGATGGAATCTTGAAGGACGCGGGCATCGCGTGTACAGGAGGCCAATCCGCTCGCGCTCAAGGGGTGGCAGCACCCCGCCGCATCGCCTATCAGCACAGCGCTCTGGAGGGCGACTGCCTCGGGCAGGCGGGTCTCATTGGCGGCGATCAGCACCTGCCCGGTCCCGGCCGCTTCGAGCACTGCCCGGCGAAGCTCGACCGGCAACCCGGCAAGAAGCTCCGGCGCTTTCAAGAGCTCGGCAGCCCCCTGGCCGGCGGGCAGATCGACCATGATCCGCGCCATCTCCTTTGTGATCGCATAGCCGAGGACGGGCGCCGCCCCTCCGATGAACAAATGGCCATGGCCCGGGTGCGGGAGCCTGTCCGCCTTCACCAGCACGCCGAGCATCGACGAGAGGCGCGCTCGAGACTCTCCGATGCCGAGCAGCTTGCGCAGGTGCGAAGCCCGCCCATCGGCGGCGATGAGCAGGCGGACCGCGATCCTTTCCCCGCCCCCGTCCCCCCCCGCGCCCTCTTGGCGGAGCGCCACCACCGCGCCGTCTGGGCCGTTGCTCTCGACCTCGGCGATGCGGCAGCCGCGCTGGATCGCGATGCCCGCCCGGCCCTCGAGGCCCTCGAGCAGCGCCTGCCGCAAACGGGCGTGCTCCAGAGCGATCCCTTGGCCTTCGCGGTAGGGCAGAAGCGACGCCTCGTGGGTGTCGATCACCGCGAATCCGCGGACAGGTTGCGCGCCAACGCTCTCCAGCGCGCCGGCGAATCCCAAGGAGACGAGGTCCTCGACGCCCGAGGGGTGGATGAGCTCGCCCGCAAGCTGCTTTTGGAGGTCCGCCCCGGCGTCCACCAGAAGAACGCGAAGCCCAAGCGCGCTCAGCGCCGCGGCAGCCGCGCAGCCCGCCGGTCCGGCGCCCGCGATGAGTGCATCAAAATCGCCCAAGCGATGATCCAGTCGATGGTCTATATACCAGCCCTAGAGCATCGCATGAGTTCCCCCGTGGGGGTGCGGCCTTGGTGAACACAGCGGAGCGATTTTGCCGCGAGAACCTCTCTGCGGTTTCGCGGACCTTTGCTCTGAACATCCCGGTCCTTCCCGAGCCATTGGATTTCGTGGTCTCCGTCGCGTATCTCTTGTGCCGCATCGCGGACACGGTCGAGGACGAGAGCGAGGGAACCGCCGCCGACCGCCGGGCGCTGCTGCGCGAATTCGCCAGGCTGTGCGAGCTGCCCCCGGACTGGCGGGCGGATTCGGCGCGCTTCTCCAGGGCGGCGCGGCAAAAACTGCGCTCCACCGCGCCTGCGGCCGAGGTCCACCTGCTCCGGGGCACGCCGCTGGTGCTCAAGGCCCTCTCCTCGCTGGCGCCGCGCTCGCGCCCGAGCATCGCCCGCTGCATCTGGGTGATGACGAACGGAATGTCCGAGCTGATGCAGGCGCAGCAGGCAATCGGCCAGACTCGAGGGTTGGCGGATCTCGATCAGATGTTGACCTACTGCTACTACGTCGCCGGGGTGGTGGGCGAGATGCTCACCGAGCTTTTCGCCGGGTTCTCCCCCCGCATCGAGCCCCGCTCGTCCGAGCTGATGATCCGCGCGCCTGCCTTTGGCCGGGCGCTGCAGCTCACCAACATCCTCCGGGATGCCCGGGAGGATCTGGACCAGGGACGCTGTTTCCTGCCTCGGCGCGAAATGAAAAAGCACGGGCTGAGCGTGGAGACGCTGATGCTGCCGGATCGGCGCGAGGCGACGGTGGAGCTCTTCGACGAGCTGAACCGCGTGGCGCGGCGCGAGGCGGATGTCGCCTTCGAGTACGCCCTTCTCATTCCGCCCGAAGAGACCGGGATTCGGCTGTTTTGCCTCTGGCCGCTGTTCTTCGCGGTCTTGACCTTGCGGCAGCTGGAGGGCAACCCGGCGATCCTCGACCCTACGCCGATCAAGATCCGCCGGGACGTCGTTCAGGACGTGATCTCGGTCACCCGCGAGATCGCCGGCAACGATCCGGAGCTGCGCGCCTTCTATCGGCAGTGCACGTCGGGGGCGCGGGAAGGAATCTCGCCCAGTGCCTGAACGTCCCTCCGGCGAAAACCTCCGGGATCCGGCGATCGACCGGGGCCTGGAGGTGATCGCGCTTGAGCAATCGCCCTCAGGCTCATGGAAGGGGGACTACGGCGGCCCGTTGTTTCTCGTTCCGGTCTACCTGGCCGGCCTCCACGCGCTCGGAGAGAGCCCCGACGCATTCCACCGGGAAGGCTTCATCGCCTTCATCCGGGGGCATCAGAACGAAGACGGCGGCTGGGGGCTCGACGTCGAGTCGAAAAGCCACGTCTTCACCTCGGTCTTAAACTACGTCTCCTTGCGGCTGCTCGGCATCGGCGCGGAGGATCCTTCCCTCGCGCGCGCGCGGGCCTGGTTCCTTCCCTTCGGCGGCGCGCTGGCCAGCGGCTCGTGGGGCAAATTCATCCTCTGCCTGCTTCGGCTCTACGAGTACGAAGGGCTGCAACCCCTCCCGCCCGAGCTCTGGTTGTTGCCAGGGGCGCTGCCGATCCACCCGTCGAAACTCTGGTGTCACTGCCGGATGGTGTACCTGCCGATGAGTTACCTGTACGGTCGCCGGGCGCGGGTGCCGGACAGTCCGCTGCTCGCCGCGATTCGGGAAGAGATTTATTCACAGCCCTACTCAGAAGTGGACTGGATCGCCGCTCGGGCTTCTGTCGCCCCGACCGACGCCTATACCCCGCGAACTTCGCTGTTTCGCCGGGTGCACCGCCTGCTGGCGCTTTTCGAAAAACGGCATCCCCGGGGGCTCCGGGAGCGCGCCTTGCGAAAGGTCCTGGAGCACATTCGCGCCGAGGATCGATCGACCAACTACATCTGCATCGGTCCGATCAGCAAGGTGCTCAACATGCTCGTCTGGCATTTCGAGATCCCCGGAGGGACCGAGGCGCTGGCGCATCGGCGCCGCCTGGACGACTACCTGCACCTGGCCCCGGATGGATTGAAAATGAACGGGTACAATTCGTCCGAGCTGTGGAACACCGCCTTCGCCGTCCAGGCGATCGCCGCCACGGGTGAGGCCCAGGCGATGCGCCCGACTTTGAAGCGCGCCGCTCAGTTCATCGAGGCCAATCAGGTCCTCGAAAACACCGATCAACACGAGCGATACTTTCGCCACCCGAGCCGCGGCGGCTGGCCATTTTCGACCCGCGAGCACGGATGGCCGATCAGCGATTGCACGGCGGAAGGACTCAAGTCTTCGCTCTTGCTGCAGGCCGCGGGTTTGAACCAGGTTCCCGCCCACCGCCTGGCGGACGCGGTGCAATTCATCCTCTCGCTCCAGAACAGAGATGGCGGGTGGGCCACCTACGAGCTCACCCGGGGGCCGGAATGGCTCGAGCTGCTCAATCCCTCGGACGTGTTCGCGCGGATCATGGTCGACTATTCGTATGTCGAGTGCACCTCGGCCTGCGTGCAGGCGCTTGCCAGCTACGCAAGCTCGCAGCCGGAGCTTACGCCGCGGATGCGCCGCGCCATTTCTAAAGCGATCGCCCGCGGGCGCCGGTTTCTCCTCCGCGCCCAGAGGCCGGATGGCTCGTGGGAAGGCTCATGGGGCGTCTGTTTTACCTACGGAACGTGGTTTGGAGTCTGGGGCCTGGTGGCGGCGGGGGTCTCCCCCGACCATCCGTCGGTGCGCGCCGCGGTGCGCTTCTTGCGTGAACGCCAGCGAAGCGACGGCGGCTGGAGCGAGACGATCGAGTCCTGCCGAGCGCGCGCCTATACCGAGGGCGTGCGAAGCCACGCGGTGATGACCTCCTGGGCGCTGCTTGCCCTGGCCGCCGCGGGCGAGGCGCGAAGCGATTGTGTTCAGCGCGGGATGAAGTGGCTGCGCGCGCATCAAGACGCGGACGGCCGCTGGCCGGCGGAGCCGATCGCGGGCGTTTTCAATCGAACCTGCGCGATCCACTACCATGCATACCTGTTCACCTTTCCGATCTGGGCCCTCGCGGTCTGTGGCGAGGGTGGTGCCCGGGCGCTGCCGCAATGGCGAGAAAGCGCCTTGGCCGCCTGAACCGTTGCATGCTGTCGATCCTGGTCA
>WNFJ01339174.1_pt2 | contig 10752 bp, 12 predicted proteins | sample 5400461 | NCBI WGS metagenome assembly WNFJ01 (sample SAMN13153349, study PRJNA577476) | soil metagenome | isolation source: 115 cm saprolite on Douglas fir-dominated hillslope | place: USA:California | collected 2013-09-17
TGCGGATGATAGCGTCGATGCCCCCCGGAAGAGCTGGATTGATGAGCGATGGCGCCACTGGGTCTTCGCTCATGATCTTATAAAGAATGGTCGCGACATCGCCCCGGAAGGGCTTTTCACGAGTCACCAGCTCGTAGAAAACCGAGCCCAGAGCGAAAATGTCGGCACGATGGTCAACTTTCTTGCCCGCCACCTGCTCGGGAGCCATATGGCTGGGTGTGCCCACCACCATCCCGGTTTGTGTGAGCGTCGCATTCTCGACTTTGGCTATACCGAAATCCAGGACCTTGATGACCCCCTGGTTGGTCAGCATGAGATTGGCCGGCTTGAGATCGCGGTGAATCACGCCGTGAGCGTGAGCAAAACCGACCGCACTCGAGATCTGGTCGGCCCAGGAAATGAAGGTTGGCAGCGAAGGGACTCCATCTTCGGCCAGCAACGTGAGCAGCGTCTTTCCCTCTACGAACCGCATGCTCAAGTAGACAACGTCGTCCGCCTGCGCCACGTCATATATGGTGATGATATTGGGGTGATCCAGTTTTCCGGCTGCTTTGGCTTCCTGCTTGAGCCTCCCTAACAGATCGTCGCCGTCGGGAATATTGCGATCGATAGAGATCGTCTTGAGCGCGACGGTCCGTCCAATCAGCCGATCATAGGCTTTATAGACGGCTCCCATGGCGCCGCGGCCTAGCTCCTCCTGGATCTGGTAGCGGCCTACTTTGCCGAGGCCGCTGCGATTGGCCTGCCGTAGGTGCCCGTAGGTCGACTCATCTGTCCAGAGTAACTCGTAGATCGCTTCAGGACCGAAGGTCTCTCCCGCTTCACGCACCGGCTGGGGATTGAACTGAAACCCCGGTGCGCTCTTGACCATCTCGTAAATACTGCTGGAAACGAGAATTTGCGCCGAGGTGACATTCGCCAGCATGTCCTCAGGAACACCGGTGTCATCACCGGAAACTCTTTCATTTTTCGTGCTGCAAATCAGGATCGACGGAACTACCTGCTGGGGTTCTGCCTTCCGATGGAAAGTGAGTAAGTGCCGCTGTAGTGCCTTGGCCGCCGACAGGGCGTGCAAAGCATTATCGAAGCGAGCCGACCACAATTCGGGCTGGCATTCGGCGATTGCCCCCTTGCCGTCGCGAATGATCCCGCGAATGAGTTCTGCGATCTCCGGATCCTGTTCCAGAGCGAGGCCGTCCGGTGGTTGCGATGGACCGCAATAGTTCCATAGGCGCAAGAAGAGTGAGACACTACCGCGGAGAGTTTCCCTGTCGGAAGCAGAGTCGTATGGCTCACGGCGATTCTGTGGAGATTCCGACAATTCCATCGCAGAATATGAACCCGTTGGCTTTCGCAAACATGTGTGGACACACAGATTTTTGGGCCTGGGACCACGAGGTTCATGATAGCCGCAGTATCCGATTGTTGAAGATTACTTTAGTGTCTTAACGACTTGAGCAAAGCTCACAACGGTGCCATCTCCCGCGAGAATATAATGCGGTTTATATCATGAAGTTGCGAAAACCATTTTTGTCCTGGCTATCTGGTCCTACGCAGCAGGGCAGTGTCTGTGCTCGCTTCGGACGGCATTGCTTGTTGGTGGTGGGCATCCTAGGTGGCTCGGTTTTTGCTTCCGCAAAGGATGCTCCAGTTGCGGCGATCGTCTTGTTTGACGGGACGCAAGGCGCCGCTTACGTTCAGATTACAGGAGTTACCCTGAACGGCAAGACGGAGGTGCGTCTCTGCGACGGCGTTTCGAAATTCGACAAGAACGCCTACAACGCGCTTCCGCGCGCCCCCTTCGCCGGAGCCTCATCGCTTCAACTTCGCGAAGACGGCGTGCTCACATTGACGGTCAATGCCAACCCAGTATGCGTTCTTCCCAGCAACATCAGGTTCGACAGAAAAACTGAACTCACTCCGGCGGACGCGGCCGAGCAGGCTGTGCTCCAGGGCGCCCCTGTCTCTTCCTCTGGCCTCGATCTCGGAATACCCGCATTGAAGTCCGGAGTGCAAGTAGTGTTTGTCCCCTCGCCAGACGTTGAACTGGCAGACTTTCTACGCGCACAGCGGGCGAATACCCTCAAAGACTGGCAGGATTTCCTGGTCCGGTATCCGTCTTCCAACCGTTTGGCCGGTGCGCAAAACGCAATCGCGGGGCTTCACCAACAGGCGGCGGAAGCTGCTTTCGGGCAGTATCAAAAGTTAAGCAGACCTCGCAGGGAAATTGCCATGCTGCGGCAGGCGTGGGTGGAGGCACAAGCCGCGAACCAGGCGTCTGCCGGATATAGCCCGGCCATCAAGCTGATGGATACCATCGGCCGAGAGCTCGATAGCCTGCTGGAACCGGACCGAGCGCGCCTGCAGGCATTCCAAAAAGCACTGCAAGACCATAGCTCGGGGTACTCGCAACTGGCTGCGGCTAGAGTGCATCTGGAGCGCTTATTGACGGTCCGGCCAGACTACGCGCCGGTGCTCAATCTTCGCCGCGAGGTCGCCGCGGAGGAACGGACGCTGGAAACAACTGTCAGCAATGCGGATTCTTTGAGAGCGTCCGGGCGCTACGACGATGCGCTCAACTCGCTGGGCCCCTACATCTCCTTTGCTTCGGAAATGCCACGCGTGGATGCGGTTGTAAATGCAGCCTACAAATATCACTTCGACCGCGGACACATACTGGCCGTTCAGCAGGACTGGGAGCAGGCCGTAGCAGAGTTTCGCAAGGCGGCGGCCATCCGGCCAGACAGCAGGGAAGCGGGCGCAGCCCTCAATAACGCCACGCTCCAACTGAGCGCCAAGCGCGATCAGGTGGAAGCCAACCTTGCTGTCCTCCAGAGCAATGAGTATGCAAGCACGAACCAGTTTGTCGAGGCCTATAACGTATTGGCCGACTTGCCGGATAAGCAGCGCGCTCTGGTGAGATCGCAGCTTTCGGCGTTGGCACGCAACTACGTGAGCGCCGCCCCTCGACGTGCACAGAAACTTCAGGAATCACATATTCCGATCAAGACCAGGGCCGATGAGGATGCAGCGCTGGAGGCCTACGTTTTGCTGGATCGCGCCAGTTCCTTGAGCGACGACCCGGCCATCACCCTCAAGCGCGATTTTCTCTCTGAGAAGATCAGCGCTTACTACGTCGACCAGGCCAGTCGATACCGGGAAAAGCCTTCAGGATCCGGCACTGGCGTTGCATGGCTTTACCTTAAAGAGGCACAACGCTACGGAATTACCAATCTCAACAATCTCAAAGATCAGATGGCCCAGTATGACTCCCTGTATCAGCGCCGGGCCCACATTTCGGTCGGCATCATGCTCCGCGATCAGACTTCGAGGAGCGACAGCCGGGGTTTCGCCGAGCAATTGGCCGACGCCATCGCTAACGGCCTGGAATCTTCCGGAGTGTCGGTTGAGGTCGTGCGCAGTCCCGCAGAGGTCGCCGACGCTATGCAGCCCAACTTTATGCTGGTCGGAGAGGTTCTGGAACACCGGGTGGTCAAGAATGCGAATCTGGAGACACCGCAATCGAAATACCGGGCCGGCACACACGAGATAAAGAACCCGGCGTGGCTGCAAGCCAAGAGCGACTATGATTCCGCTCAAGAGCAACTCGCCGCCGCGCAGCGCGCGTTGGCGGATGCCCAGGCCCAGCGCAAGAAGAAGGAGATGGTTGCGACGGCGAATGACGCGGTACAGGAAGCACAGAAACATGCGGACGCGTTGCGCAACAAATTGGACACGACCGATGAGAACCGCGTGGAAGCGATCGCCGAACCTTATCACTATACGAGAAAGACCATTGATCTCAGCGCTTCCATAGAACTGACATTCCGCGTTCATGACCGGTCGGGCAATGTCATCGGCCAGCCTATCGAGGTTCACACAAAGAACCACACCAGCATGGTTGTCCTGCAGGATGTCAAGCCGGAAGATACCGAAGGAATTACCAACAAGGGCGTGGAGCCGGACGAGGCTCAGTTTCTGACCGACCTGGAGATTGAGGCCAGGAATGTCATGGTCAAGGCAGTCCGGGAGCGAGCATCGGAGCTGCCGGCCGATGTCCTTCAGGAGGCGCGAATCCACGCGCAGCGTGGCGACGCGGATAGTGCTGCCGAACAGTACATAATGTACTTGAATTCCACTCCTGAAACTTCGTCTCCGGAGCGTGACGAGCTGCTAAATTCTTGCACGATCGATTCAATCTGGCTGTGCCCGGCGCTGTGTCAGATGGGCGCTAGCCTACGCCGCAGGATCGTGACCGCCGTAACATCGACAACCGGCAGACAGCACACTACGCTGAACCAAGCAGCGGTGCAGAGCTTCGGCCTGCCCGGCGCGAAAGGATGTTGCAGTTATGGCCCAAACTCCGCCTCAAGGTCCGGAACTTTCATCACGTCTGAAAAAGACCAACGAGGAACTTAAGAACCTGCAAGATTCGGTGAAAACCGGAATGATCAACGTGAAAGCTCTTATGGACTTTCGGAACGCCACGGAACGGGCGCGTCAGGCAAGCGCAGCCGTGCAGCAATGGTTAGAGGCGCAAGGGAAAGGAAACGATCCGTACAAGTTGATGTTGCAGGTCACGAGCCAGCGTGTGGATATGGCAACCCAGCTAGTTAACGATGTGGCACGCGACCTGGAGAGCCTTGACGTAGATTTCGAGACCCCCGGCCTTCCTGCACTCAACGAGGCTGTGCGCAAGCTTGCCGAGCGTTTAGAAAAACTGTTTCCCCAGTGATCTCTGCACGTTAGACGGTCGCTGCCTGGAATCCGTCAGTCTCGCCCGGAGCCGGATGTTGTCTTCGCGGGGAGGCAAAGGGGAGGCAGGTACCTTAGTACTCTTCCCTTCCGTGTTTTCGGGCGCAGAATAGTTAGTGATCATCCAGCGGTAACGCCAAGGGAAGCTTCCTCTGTCGTACCAGAATTCCTCTCCCAGATCGCGCATTTTGGAGCCGTGCAATGACAAAGCTGTTTCTCAAATTTGAAGACCGAGTCTTACAAGAGCTCTCGCTATCCGGCGGCACAGTCACAATTGGCCGTCAGCCGGACAACGTCCTGCGCATCGATAATCCTGCAGTGTCCGGACATCACGCCAAGGTCTACTCGGAAGGCGATCACTATGTGATCGAAGACGCCGAGAGCTTTAATGGCACCCACGTCAATGGTCAACGCATCAGCAAGGTAGTACTGAAGGACGGAGACAACGCCACCATCGGCAAGCACACGATCGAATTTCGTGATGACGCATGTCGGGGCGTCGCTGCGCAGCATGGAACTCTCGACATCCCCGTTGACGGGCAACTTCTGAAGGCCAGGCCGCCACAGCTCGATCGCACCATGGTCTTGGACACGGCAAAAGCGAAAGAAATGGTCGCTAAAGCAGCCGCAGCAGCTTCTTCCGCCGGCCCGGTTACGGTCCAGAGAATCGGCATTGCTCAAGGCCAGTCGCCAGTCAATACCACGCTCGCGGTACATCAAACCATTGGCACGCTGACCATCGTCAAAGGCCGAACTGACCAGCAGCGGTACGTTCTGACCAGTAAACTGACCCTGATCGGAAAATCGAGGATGGCCGGCATTCGGCTAAAGCGGTGGTTCGCTCCCCGCGTCGCAGCCTTGATTTACCGAGCCGAGGATGGCTACTTCATCGCGGCTTCCGAAAACAAGGTAAAGATCAAAGTGAATGATACCGTGGTCGAGGGCGGCCAAAAACAACTCGAAGCGGGTGACGTAATCGAAGTCGCCGGTATCAAGGCTGTTTTTGCTACATAACTGGGACGCTCGGAGGCAACCCTTCGATCCCCAGAGAACAGTTCGATTTTCAGACTGCCCGATAGCGCGCAGTCAAGTTCTAACCGATTCGGTACCGAGCGCACGAAGCTCCGTTGACACAACCGTCTCCGATGTCAAAGCAAATAGAGAATTTGTCACGGCTACAAGTTCAGTACTTTACGCTGGAACGTAACGAGTTCCAGATTGTTGACGTAACCAGGCGTTTGCACCAACTACCGAGATCGCCAACTACGGCACACCGCTAGTTCGCGGTACCGCCGCCCCCATCCAATTTCATGTGGATCTGGTCAATATCTGCAGGTCCCGGAGGCACTATAAGTATAGGTGACTGCCGTAATCTTTTTGATCACTTGGCCGCAACCTACTCTAAAACTGTGAAGCTAATGTGCAGTGAAGGAGAAGGCGAAAATGGCGAAAACGGCGAGCGCGGTTCCCCCCGACGAGCCGGAGAATCCCTCCACTCCAAGTCCAGAGCTGTGGTACGAGGAATGGGAGCATCGCTCCGGGTCAGCCTGCACGTGGCCGAAGATGAAAATCCCGCCTGAAGGCAAATCCTTCGGTGGCCAAGAAGATAGAGTGACTTTTGACCAGCTTCCCGAACAAATACGGAAGCACTATCTGGGCGGCACCTTTAAGTTGAGCCCCTTGAACGCGCACATATTTCTGACGGAAACAGTAGCACGCTTGATGTTTGATATTCCAGACCCGGGGAAAGGTAGGGACAGTTGGGCAGACTGTTGGGAAAAAAGGAATGAAGACTGGTTTTTGGTTGTATCCGGGGTAGTTGGTTGAGCGTCCGCAACCGCTCCTGAAGACTGTCATCGAGCATTCTGCGGAGTTGAGCCGTCCTCCTTCAGATACAACTGTTGTAAACAGGCGTGGGTGTTGAAAAAGTCACTCCGATTAGCAGGCCGAATGGAAGCAAAAGCGTGGTAAAAGAAGGAGAAATTTCTTCGCCATGCTCTGCTGGATCACCATTCTCGGAGGCGTGCTCATCATGATGGGTTGCCATGCCCGTTCAGAAGCGTTGTTCTATTACTTCCGCCTGGAAGATCAAGTTCCAGAGACTCATCTGCTGCGGCTCATCGAAAAACACATCAGCTTTGCCTTTGTGCGCGAAAAGCTAAAGGACAGTTACAGCGAGACGTGACGGCCCTCGATTGATCCCGAGCTTCTGCTGCGCATCCTGTTGATCGGCTATTTGTACGGCATCACCAGCGAGCGCAAGCTGGTCGAAGAGTTGCGCATGCATCTGGCGTGGCGCTGGTTTACGGGCCTGGGTTTCGATCAGGAGATTCCGCACCACTCCACGTTCTCGAAGAATCGGCACGGAAGATTCCAGGAGTCTAAGCTGTTCGAGCAACTGTTTGAAGAGATCGTAGCCCATTGTCTGGAAGCCGGACTAGTCCGAGGGGACAACCTGTCGGTGGATGGCAGCTTCGTGGAGGCCAATGCCAGCAAGGAGAGCCGCATTCCGCGCGAGCAGTTAGCGGAAGCGGCGCGAGTGAACCAAACCGTGCGCCAGTATCTGGTGGAACTGGAGCAGCAGAACCCAACCGAAGAGCCAGTGCATGAGCAGAAGCTGGTGTCGACCACCGATCCGGATGCGACCTACGCGACCAAGGGTGGAACTCCGGCCCGGCTGGGGTATTACGATAACTATCTGGTGGACAACCACAGTTGCGTGATCGTGGGAGTACAAGCAACCGCAGCCCGGATGAGTCAGGAGACGGTGGCCGCACAAGACATGCTGGCTCGCTTCGCCCGATGGCAAGGACGCGATCCCGAGTCGGTGGTTGCCGATGCCACGTACGGCAACGGCGAGTTCCTGCAGTGGCTCATGGAGCGGGGGATCACACCGTATATGCGCACTCGGGACAGCGCTCTCCGTAAGAACAACCCACTCTACGGTCCGGAGCGTTTCACGTATCTTCCCGAAAGCAACAGCTATCGCTGTCCCGCAGGTCAGCAGCTCAACTACGTCGGTCTGAATGTTCGGAATCGTGCCCATGCTTACATCGGAAGCCGCAAACGTTGCGGTGCGTGTTCGCAAAAGGCGCAATGCACCACCGGCCAGTACAAATATCTCGCCATCCACATCCACGAACCTTCCCGGCAACGTGCTCGCGACTTGGCCAACACGCCAGGCTTCGCGAGCGCACAACGGGAACGGAAGAAGGTGGAAGCGCTGTTCGCGGAACTTAAGAATCAGATCGGACTTCGTCGCCTACGCCTGCGGAGATTAAAGTTTGTTCGCGAGCAGTTCTTCATGGCGGCGGCTGCGCAAAACATCAAGCGATTGGTTCGCTTCCTCAGCCAAGGACCGCAGCCACCGCTCCCTGCAACGACTTAGTTCCCAGAACAGCAAGAAACTCGTCCTCGCCGCGGTGCTCACACCCACTAACTTCCGATTTCACTCAGCCCTTTTTCAACACCCACAGGCGTTTACACTCGTTGAGATTTGGCCGAGGTCAATGAGTCTAATGGGGATGTTACGTCAACTACCGTTATGCCACCCAACATCCCCGAGGATGTTGGGTGGCAAAGCTTCCAGTTACTTGCGGCTGGAAGGCGGAACAAGGCCATTCATGCGCAGGTATTCCACCATCTGCCCGTAGTGATCGTAGGAGTGGGCCACCGCGTCAACGGCGGACTCAAGACGCGTCCGTGGGCCGGGAGAGGCGTCCAAGGGTTCCAGCACATTTCCTTCACCGATGGAAGCCACAGCCCGATGCAGCTCCGCGAACGATCCTCTGACTTAGCCCATGATCTGGGCCTTGCTTTTGATCGAATCGGGTGCAGTCTCATCATGTTCGCCATGACGTGGGTTCTCACCCAGTATGCGTGCTGCCAACTGGTAGTTGGCTGCTGATAAGTGCTTCACCTGCTCGGCAAATGTGCGTACGCCGGTGAACTCGCCCGCGGCTGGCGCAAAGGAATATTTTCCCTCCGGCATGGCATCGGCCGCGGAGACGACCTCTTTTTCGGTGTTGGTGATCCAGAAGTCGAGCGCCTGACTAACAGGTCTGGTTTGCGCCAGAGCAACGTGGCTGATGACAACGAGAAGCATGCAAGACACAATGCGAGAAAGATTTTTCATAATAGCTCCTTGAAAACCAAGTTTCGGACGTAAGAATAAACGCACGAAGCAAAGACACCCGTGGCTCAGTGCGCAGAATGGGCTGGTTTTCAGGAGCGGGGCGGGCCGCGGTCGGTCTCAGGAGAACCGATCGAGGAAACTACGATCATTGAGTCAAACGGCACCGAGTTGCTGGCCGTGCGCCGGAGCGGGGCGGAAATCTCGAACGTGGGGAGGGTTACGAACTGTAATTGAATGAAATTTCGCATGCCGCATCTGGCAGGCTGCGATTTCAGGACATTGCCACAGGCACGACCCATGCTGGTTGCGATGCGTGGTTCTTTTCGGGCGCAAGCCCGTCGGGTGCCAGTGCGAGAACAGGAAGGCGCAGTCTGGCTGCCACACCCGGCTACGCAAGCAGACGCTGACGTAACGAGTGCCAGGATCAGCAGCACGGAAGTGATGGAAGTGCGGCGCATCGAGATCGATGCTTAGACGTACCAGGTGCTGAAAGGTTTGACGGAGCAAGACGGTCAATTGTTGTAATCAAGGCGTTTACACTCGTTGAGATTTGGCCGAGGTCAATGAGTCTAATGGGGATTTATCAACAATGAGTGCGACAAGTTTGTCTGCTACTGGAGCTTGCGCCGCAGCATCCACGACCCAAGAACAACAAGCACCAGCATAGCCGCCGCCTCGTAATACCAAGGTACCGAGAAATGCTCGGCGACAGCATTGACGACGATTACGGTTGGCACCAGCAGCCAACCGGCATAGTGTCTATACAGCGCTTCGGGTATTAATTTGAGAAAATCTTTCTTGCGTTGTCGCTAACAACTCCGCCCGTCTTAGCCGGGAACTTCTGTCTTCCCAGATTTAGGACGTCAACAGAGCCAGGTGCGGTTTGAAATCCTCTCGCTACCCCGACCTCCTGCCAGCCCGCACTCTTCCCCGCTGTTAAGTGACCGATGTCTTGACAGTCGCAGAATTATTCTTCGTGTTGGGGTCAAATGTTTTCGAAGTCACACTGGCTTTATCAGTGATGATGCTGCCCGCAGGAGCGGTCACGTTAACGACCAATGTTTCGGTGACGTTCGCTCCCGCCGCCAAGCTGCCCAGAGTGCACTTCACAGAGCCACTGCTTCCCGGCGCTGGAAGGTGGTGCCAATAGGGGTGTTATCAGTGATCGTCAGGCTGCTGGCAGTATCCGGGCCGAGATTGTTTACCACGATGGTGTAGGTCAGGGTTGAGCCGCTCGGGACGGAACCCGGCGCCGAGTTCGTTAGCTTCAGGTCCGCAGAGGGGCCGATCTTGGTCAGAAATGCATCCGGCATGCCGCCAGCACAACTCTTGCAGGTTTTTTGAAATGCGCTGCCAGCGATGGGGAAGTTTGTGGAACCGGTAACGCCGGCCACGTATGCGTATCCGTCCGCGTCAAGCGCCATGCCCGTAGCGCCATCATCCGACGATCCTCCTAAGAAGGTGGAAAAAACCAGACTTGAGCCAGTGGAGTTCAGGGTGGTTCGGAAGGCATCGCCACAAGTTGCGCCAACCGGGCAAGGGCTGGTACCGCCTCCAAAGGTGTGCTGGGTTGCGTTCGCAGTGACCGGGAAATTGGACGAGTCGGTGATACCCGCCAGGTGAACGTTCTTGGAGGGGTCCACGGCGAGACCAAAGAGGATGCCATCATCGCCACTTCCCCCCACGTATGTGGAGTACGTCCACGCAGAACCGGCCGCATTAACCTTCGTGACAAATGCATCCCCGCAGGTAACGCCAGCATTCACGCAACCCGCCGAGCCTCCACCGAATGTGGTCTGAAAGGCGCCGGCTGTGGTGGGGAAATTAGACGAGTCAGTCCCTCCGGCAACGTAAGCGGCACC
>WNFJ01341283.1_pt2 | contig 10752 bp, 14 predicted proteins | sample 5400461 | NCBI WGS metagenome assembly WNFJ01 (sample SAMN13153349, study PRJNA577476) | soil metagenome | isolation source: 115 cm saprolite on Douglas fir-dominated hillslope | place: USA:California | collected 2013-09-17
CCTGCAATGGGGCCTCGATAATTGGGTATATGGGTGCGCCGGCAGCAACGGAGGATCGGTCCGGTCGGCCGAAAAACCGGATCTGCCGGCCGTGATCTTGCGTAATCGCGGAGTCCGCTTCCATCCGGAGAAACCCGGGAGCCTAGAGCCAACTTCGGGAGGTGGCCAGTTCGGTCTGTCGGCAGATCCCTGGCAAAACTGGTTCACCGCCACCAATAACCAACATTTGCGGCATTTTGTCTTGTCGGATCACTATCTTAGCCGGAATCCCGCATTGGCCGCGCCCGCGGTTGCCATCGACATCCCGGACCATGGCGCCGCTTGCAAGGTCTTTCGCATCAGTCCCTTCGAATCGTGGCGGGTCGAGCGGACTCGGCGACGAAAGGAAGGACCCGAATCTCAGCGGTTTCCTTCAACCGAGCTGGTGCCGGGAGGATACATCACTTCCGCGTGCAGTCCGGTGGTTTATACGGCAGACCTTTTTTCGGAGCCATTTCATAACAATGTCTTCGTCTGTGATCCCGCCAACAATCTGGTGCATCAGGATATCTTGGTTGCTCACGGCGCTACCTTCATTGCCAAGCGAGCAGAAGCCGACCGCGAATTCCTCGCCTCCACAGATACCTGGTTTCGTCCGGTCAATCTGACAATCGGGCCGGACGGCGCGCTTTATGTTGTCGATTTCTACCGCGAAGTCATCGAGACGCCTTTATCGCTACCGGACGACATCAAGAAAGGTCTCAACCTGGAAAGCCGAGGGCGGGGCAGAATCTGGCGAATCCTTCCCAAAGAGGCGAAGCGAGGCCCTAGACCGACTTTGGGGAAAGCGTCTTCGAATGAATTGGTTCAGCACCTTGCTCATCCTAATAGTTGGTGGCGATTGACCGCGCAACGGCTCTTGGTGGAGCGTCAGGATCACGCAGTAATTCCGGAATTGGAAAAGCTGGCGCGAGAATCTAGGTCAGAAATCGGCCGGGCTCACGCTCTGTGGACACTTGACGGGTTGGCAGCTTTGCCCGATCAACTCATCATCCAAGCATTCAGCGATTCATCCCCCGGCGTGCGCGAGCAGGCTCTGCGATTAGCGGAAAAGCGCATAGCTAAATCCCAAGAAGTTCGCGAAGGCGTCCTTCGTCAGGCGAACGATTCATCTCCGCGCATCCGATTTCAGACGGCGTTGACATTGGGAGAGACGGGTAATCATTCGGCGACCCTGGCCTTAGGCCGAATTGCGGCTAGCGATTTTGCCGATCCGTGGATACGGCTCGCGGTCCTCAGCTCCTCCGGCGGGCGCGCCCATACCTTACTCGACCTCCTCACCGCCCAACCGGAGTTTTCAACCCGGGCCACAGCAGAGCATTTGAAATTCTTGACACAGGCAGCAAGCCTCCTGGGTGCCCAAGCGGATCACTCCCAACTCGCCGCCACTTTGAAGCTCTTGCGGCCAAGGCCAGGTGAGCCGGTCGATTGGCAGATTGCCGTCCTCACCGGATTAGCCCAGGGAATGCAAAGCCGTCAAAACTCCCTCAGCAGACTGTTTAACAAACCGCCCGAGGATTTGAAGGACTTGCTAGACCAGATCAAGCCCATATTCACATCGTCGGCTGTTGTGGCGATGGATGAGAAACAATCCGCGAGCGCTCGCCTTTCGGCGATTCGTTTGCTGGCCTACGGACCTTGGAGCGACGTGGCCGCGGCGCTTCGGGATTTGCTCAAGCCGCAAACCTCCAGCGATATTCAGTTGGCCGCCGTCCATGCCCTGGCCAATCAAGATTATCCGAAAGTGGCTGAGACTCTCTTGGCTTCTTGGGAAGGCTATAGCCCGCAGATTCGCCGTGAAGTTCTGGAAGCGCTTTTCGCCGGACCAGAGCGTGTTTCTCAGTTGCTCGATGCCATCGAAGCAAAAAAAGTCTTCGCAGGCCAGTTGGAACCATCAAGGCTCGACCTGCTTCGCAAATACCCCAATGCCAAAATTCGGCAACGGGCGGAAAAGCTTTTGGCCGGGCTGGGCAGCCCGGACCGGCAAAAGGTTATCAGCGATTATCGACCGGCTCTGAATCTCAAGGCGGATTCCGCCCGGGGGAAAATCGTCTTCAAGAAAGTGTGTTCCACTTGTCATCGGCTCGAAAACGAGGGAATCGAAGTCGGTCCCGATCTTCTGTCCGCCTTGCGCAACAAGGCGCCGGAGACGCTGCTGATCGATATCCTCGACCCGAGTCGGGAGGTCGATCCGCGCTATTTGAATTACCAGATCATCACCAAGTCCGGCCGGGTGTTCACCGGTATGATCGCTTCGGAGACCGGCTCCAGCCTGACCCTCCGCCGAGCCGAAAAGGCCGAAGACACCATCCTTCGTCAGCAGATCGATGAGATTCAAGCTACCGGCAAGTCGGTCATGCCGGACGGCCTGGAGATGCAATTGAGTAAGCAAGACCTGGCCGATTTGATCGGCTACTTGTTGTCTGTAGCAGCGCCCAAGTAAGAATTATTTCTCCGAACTCAGACAACTTTTCTCGAGGAGGACTATTTCATGAAAGAATTTCCCGAGTTCAATCTGGAATCGCTGAAGGTGAACGTGGGAGGGAAGAAGCCCAGCTTCTTAACCAGCATAAACGGGTATCGGGCCAAGCTCCCGGGAGGCTGGCTGGTGCTTATCTGCGGCAACGCCGGTATCAGCGGCGTGACCTTTTATCCCGATCCTAATCATGAGTGGGAGGGCGGGACGGAAGATGGCAAAGCAGAGGAGTAGCGACACGGATCGTGGTATAATGGGACAGAATTCTGTTGGCGGAGATAAACCATGAAGACGCCGATTGAAATTGTCGATCGAGGTCGAGGGCCGCAACTTTCTACTAGCCGTATCACTGTGCAAGACCTCGTTCCCTATTTCCAACAGGGATGCTCGCATGAGGAAATCATGCGCTGGATTCCTGTTCTAACCGGCGAAGAAATCCAAATCGTGAAGGAATACGTGAAGAACCATTACGAAGAAGTGATGGAACAGGACCGGCGAATCCGCGCAAGAAACGCCCAGAATAATAAAAACTCTCCCGAAGTCGAAAAAATCCTCGAAGCAGGGAAGGCGAAGTTGCTTGCACTTAGGGATCAATTGTTGCGGACCAAGGCAAATGGGGAAAATGAGTGAAAGGCATCCTGGCCGATATCAACATTCAAAGCTACGTTGATTTGCTCGTGGCCCGAATGAGGTCTGAACCCTGGAAGATTTTTTGGCATCACCTGCATTTGCAGTATTTTCATTTCTCGGACCTGGGCCTACCACTGGAAGCGCTCGATTCCCTTGTCTGGGAAACTTGCCAGAAGAATCAGCTGGTCTTGTTAACCGACAATCGAAATCAGGCTGATCCGGATTCCTTGGAAGCGACTATCCGTAGTCGGAATACTTCGGCCTGCTTACCGATTTTTACTATCGCGGATGTGCCCCACCTTCGAAAAAGTCGAGATTACGGCGAGAAAATAATCGACAGGCTGTTCGTATCGTTGCTCGACATAGAGAATCTCCGAGGAACCCGGCCGGCTTTTTCTTCCCTGAATAGGTCAGGCCTTCTAGCACAACTCAATTAATTTGTTTATGCAAGTCTGGCTAGTGGAATTATTCGTCCCATTCGGATCAAACCAGACCGCGTGCAGCCCGGCGGACTGGGCGCCTTGCACGTCATTGACCAGATCATCGCCGACGTAAAGGATTTGATCAGCGGGCAGACCAACAATGCGGCAAACGGCGCTGAAAAACTCGGGCGCCGGCTTCCGCCAACCGACCTCAGAGCTGATGATAACATGCTCAATAGGTCGCAATTCCGGCTTACCGGCCATCACCTTGTGCAGCCGGCTATCATAGTTGGAGGCGATTCCCAATACAAAACCACGTTGGGCCAGCTCGGTAAGCACTTTACCTATATCCGGCTCGCAGCGCCAGGCTTCCGGCCGGCTGAAATGCTCGAAGAGGGCTTGGAAGCAATCTTCCGGGTTGGACACGTCGTCCAAGACATTGGCGACGATATGCCGCCAGCGCTCGATCTCGCGCGCTTCCGAGGTCCGCCAGATATAGAAGCGGCGATCGGTCTGTTCTTCTTGTTTGAAAGCGCGAAGGAAGCGGGTCTTGATAGCGTCGGCATCATAGCGGCTGCCCCAGCGCTTTCCCACCTGGGCATAGACTAGCGGCGCCGGCGGATCGGGGTGGATTAGCGTTCCAACTGCATCAAGAACAATGGCTCGGATACCAGAAACAAGCATGGGTGCTTGGGCGGATTAGAGAGCGACAAGGTCCCGCAGGTCGGCCAGTCTTTCTTTGAGCTGTTCAGTCCGTGCTAGGTGTTCTTGGTAGGTTTGTTCCTGGCTCCTGAGACGATTGCGGTCGTAGTGGATAACTAACCGAAGCTGCTCTAATTCAAGGGCATGGCTCCAAGCGTTCGCTTGGTCGCCGACGCGATGAAGGATTTCAATTCGTTTTAGTAGAAACGAAGCCTTCTTTTCATGGCTGAGCTGCCGGCGCCGAAGCTCGACCAGCTCGGCTCGATATCGAGCAGCCAAACCACGCCGGCGACCGATCTCGGTGGCCAATTCCGCACATCGGGTTTTCAACTTTATGCGAGCATCCTTGGCAGCCGGGGCATCGTCTTCTTCCCACAAGTACGTGCCTAAGTCAAGAACTTGATTTCGAACCGACCGGCAAAACTTGTCCAAGCACATCAGGGCTTCCTCCAAGGCGCTCGATTCCATTCAGGCAAATAGGCCTCCTGGCCCCATAAGTAATTCGATGGAGAGGGGCAGTCTATTTGGGCGTGGCGCGAGGATTTTTGGGGAGGTCTCAGGCTGAAAATTTAAGATCTAAAGAACAGGAGAGAACAGAGGAAACAGAGAAGAAAGCCGTGCATCTTTCCTTCTCTGTTTCCTCTGTTCCCTCCTGTTTCTTCCATTCCCTCCTGTTGGAATTTTTGGTTTACCCAATATTGGAACTGATCGCTACGGAATCTTATGTCGAGGTTGTTTGTTTTGGCTTGGCGTCTTTGGGAGCGGGCGCGGCGCCGCCCAGTTGTTTGCGCTTGTCGGCGATCAGCTTGAGGAGGGCCTTTTGCGGGTCGGCGAATTTTTTGATGCCTTCCGCCATGAGAGTCTCCTCTAATTTTTGTATATCCACCAGGCGATCGATTTCGGCGAGCACATCGGCGGGCGGCATATGGTCGACTTGTCGAGTGATCGTTCGCCCGCTGGCCTGGACCTGATCGTTGGTGGCCGGCGGATTCGTGAGGATATCGGCGCCGGCGAAAGCCTCGACGTACTTCCAGGGCGGGTCTTCCGGCTTCTTGGTGCCGGTGCTGGCGAAGATCATCTCTTGCTTCAGCGGCAGCTTCTTATCGGCCCAAAACGTGCGGTTCATTTGCCAAATGCGCTTGGCATTGACGATGCCGACCATTCCCTGGGCCTTGGGAGAAAGCTGGGGGACATGATGTTCGGTGTACACATCCAGGCGGCTGACGAAGATGCTGTAGACCGACTTGAATTTCTCCAACGAGGGCCGCCGCTGAGCGCCTCGCCAAATAGCGTCACGCGCGGCCACGTATTGCCGGGCCGAGAAGACCAGAGTAACGTTGATGGTTATCCCAGCCGCTGAAATTTCTTCGAGGGCGGCCAGTCCGGCCGGGGTAGCCGGCACCTTGATCATGCGATTTTTTTGCCCGCTGTTCCACTGCTTGGCCAGGGCAATGTATTTTTTTGTGCGTTCCGCCTCCGGCATGTTCAGCTCCGGGTCCTCCAACAGCGGGTCCAATTCAAAGCTGACATAGCCATCATCTCCTTTTGTGGACTCCCAAACGGGCAGGAACACCTGCTGGGCTTGGCTCACCAACATATCCGTGATCCGCCAGGCGATGTCGTTGTCGCTTAGACCTTCGCGCAGGAATCGGCCGAGCGCATCGTCAAAACGGCCGGTTTTGATCAGATCGGAGATGATAATGGGGTTGGAGGTGGCCCCAGTGGCGCCCAACGCCCGGTTTCGGGCCACGAGATCGGGATCGATGGAATCCAACCACAGCTTGGTGCCCGTGGCGATCAAAGATTGGAGAGGAGTCATACAAGGCTCTCCTTTCGGAAAAGTTTCAAATGTCGTCTCTACCGGTATTTTATGAGCCTGACGGTGTTCGTCAGGTTTTTTGTGGCGCTTGGCAGAAAGGCTCCAAGGCTTTGGCGATTTCGCCGGGGGTCTGATAGCGGTCGGCCGGCTGTTTGGCCATCATCTTCTTGAGAATCGGACTCAGACCGGGCGGGACGTTGGTACGAATCGATTCAATCGGCTTGGCTTCTTCTTTTTGGTGCTGGAAGAGTTTCTGCATCACGGAGTTGCCGGGAAACGGCGGATGCCCGGTCAGCAAAAAGTAGAAGGTGCAGCCTAAGCTATAGATGTCCGAGCGAATATCGGCGGTTTTGGCGTTGCGGGCCTGTTCCGGCGCCAGGTAGTCCGGCGTGCCCATCATCGTGCCTTCCTGGGTGAGGGCGACGACGTTTTCCCCGCTAGGAACGCTCGCCTCGCCAAGCCCATATCCAGGATTTTGATTTCCCCCTTGCCAGTAACCGCCGGAATGGACCCGCTTCCCGGCGAAGGTTTTTGGCCAGCGGGAATGGAAGGCAGAGTCGCTCCCTTCAAGAATAGATTGGGCGGCTTGATATCGCGATGGACCAATCCATGCTCGTGAGCATGTTGCAAGCCCAAGGCCGCTTGACGAATATAATCGCAAGCGATCGGAATCTTGAGTGGGCCGGTGAGCTGCACCAGTTTGCCCAAGTCGGTTCCTTCGACATATTCCATGGCGAAAAAGTTTGTCTGGTCGATTAGGTCACTGTCAATGCTCGAAACGATGTTCGGGTGGGACAGGCAGGCGACGGCATGCATCTCGCGCTGGAATCGAGCAAAGGCCTCCGGGTTCGACAAAAGCTCCTGGCGAATCACCTTTAGAGCGACTACGCAATTCTTTCCGGTATGCCAGGCTTTGAAGACCTGGCTTACCCCTCCCTCACCGATTCGATCGTGGATCAGGTAAGGCCCATAAACCAAGTCCTGGGCCCGGCCGACCAGGATCTGGTTCACTTGATAAACCGTCAGCCAGCCGCGCTGAGCCAGATATTTGGCCAAGGTCTTGACATCGCTGAACCGTGGCCGCAGCGCACGGTTCAGCTCGTCGAACTGATCGGGCGGCAAAAAGCGCTTTTCGCCAAGCACGTCGATGAACGATGAAACACTATCGATGGGCATAGAAGGCAATCCCAGCGGAAAAAAGCAAAACCGTCTCGAGGATTCTAACCGGAAAAAGGATTTTCAGCCAGGGCCATTCATGCAATGAGGTTGACCCGTTTGGGCCTAGTGTCGCTCCTTAAGGCATTCATCCACTGATCCACTGATCAAGAAACTTGATCAGTGGATTGGCTTGTCGTAAGTCCTTGTTGCCTCAAGTGTTGCGATTACGAAGGTCATCCAGTGTTCCGCTGTCCCAAAGGCAGGGGGGTATGTTGGTTGCTTTTCATCACGCTTCCCCTTCGTTGAGTCTCAGAAACGGCTGCACGGTCAGCAGTCTTGGCTTCGGTTTTCAACAATGGTCGGATCATGATTCTATTGGAGCATATGGCAGCTCATTCCCAAAGCGCCGCCGAACAATACGTTCAGGACGGTCGATAACTGACCACAACTCCTTGATTGGGAAAGAGTTAAATTGCTGAGAAAAATGACTTCCAGACAGTTTCTCTGAAATGTGGGTTTTCAGGTGCGGGCAAACCCCGAATAGAATGTTTACACTTCGGGCACCAAAATCAAAAGGGGAGACCGCAATGCCAGGCGAAAAACAGACAGATAAATTTGAGGCCGATATTAGGAGCTTTCAGAAACACATGTACGCTATCAATGGTGGTCTCGCGGTCCTCGTACTGATCTTAACTTTGGTTGGTGGCATTGTCATCAATACCGGCCTCGACGTGCTACGCAAAATGTCGGCGTTGGAAGCCACTGCTATTCCCAAGGATCAAATGGCAGAACTGAAATCGACAGTCAATCACCAGGCTAGAGACATCGACCGTCTTGAGGTTGTGGTGGAGGCTCTGAGAGAGTCCGTCAGGGCGACTGGGACGGTAAAAACGAGTATGACTGCCTACCGAGGGGAGTTCGTCAAGATCGACGATGACAAGTTGGTAATGCGCGATGCAAAGGTGGAATACAAGATAGCGCTAGCACCGAACGTGCAAGTGAGAGTCAAAAATCAAGCATCTACATTAACCGATCTTAAACAAGGTGCCATTATAGAGGCGTTCATTGATGAAAACGGAAAGGTGTCATATATAGAGGCGACGGAGCCTGCCATTCCGCCTCCGACAGTGCCTCAAAAAAAGTATTAGAGGCCATGACGGATACTTGACAAACCCATGCATCCTGCTATAATTCGGATTACAGAGATCGACAAACTAGCAGGGAGAAAACGATGGAAAACGGCGAACTAAACTTGGCGTCAATGGCGGGCATCTTCGCTGACGAAGATAAGGCCAGGGCGTTCCTGGAGAACATGGTTTGGCCGAATGGTCCTATTTGCCCGCATTGTGATTGCACTGAGGTCTACAAGCTTACCGCCAAGGAAGCCTCAAAAAGCCCGGTTCGGCCTGGCGTCTACAAGTGCAAGAAATGCCGGAAGCAGTTCACGGTCCGGATCGGGACCATCATGGAAGAAAGCCTACTGCCGATCCGCAAATGGTTGATGGCAATTCATTTGATGACCTCCAGCAAGAAGGGTGTCAGCTCCCACCAGATTGCCCGCGAATTGGACATTACGCAAAAAAGCGCTTGGTTCTTGAACCACCGGATTCGGGAAGCTATGAAGCGGGAGCCACTGGCCAGCATGTTGCAAGGGATCGTTGAGGCGGACGAAACCTACATGGGCGGGAAACCCCGACCTGGAATGAGCGCCAAACCTCAGAAGCGTGGATTCGGAACAAAGAAAACGCCCGTGCTTGTTTTGGTCGAACGGGATGGGTCTTGCGTGGTCAAACCCATTGAGCGGGTGGATTCTAAGAATCTCAAAGGAACCATTGAAGCGAACGTGGCAAAGACCGCCATCATCATGACGGACGAATTGAATCGCTATCGCGGACTCCACAAGACGTTTGCCGGTCATGAACACGTCAACCACGGCATCCGGCAGTATGTCAAGCGCCTCAAGAATGGCCTGGTGGTCCACACGAACACCGCCGAATCATTTTTTGCCTTGTTGAAGCGCGGTCATTACGGGATTTTCCACCAGCTAAGTAAGAAGCATTTGCATCGGTACTGCATTGAGTTTGGCTTCCGCTGGGATCGACGGGGAATCACAGACGGGGAAAGGATGGTCGATGCAGTCAAAGGAATCAAGGATAAGAGGCTATTTTACCGCCAACCAGTGCAAGGATTGATAGCATGACAAATGCTGGGGACGGGATTTGCACCCGCACGGGTCCTGTTAAGGGGTTCCCACCAGATTCCAAATCTGGCGCGTCTGCTCGTTTCGCCACCCCAGCGTTTTTGGACGTGAGGAGGGTGGGTGACCGGATTCGAACCGGCGACGTAGGACTTTCGAGGCCCCTGCTCTAGCCGGGCTGAGCTACACCCACCGCCTCACGCCAAAAAATCAAAGAGCGGAAGGTAGGGGAGTCGAACCCATCCGGCTTACGCCGGACCCCACCACCGGATTGTCAATCCGGCTATGCGTCCAAGCAAAGGGCTACCCTCCGCTTTTCTCTTTTTCAAAAAAAAGAAGCGAGTAAGCAGGGGTTTGGGACCACCACTTACTCGCTTCGTCGTGAGGGCTGTCGGACAGCCATAAATTTACTGGACTATGGACTTCCTTCCATGAAGAAGAAAAAGCGGACCAAAAAGGCCCAGACGAAACTGAAAATCCCTCTGCCCTTCGATCAGGCCATTAAAGGACTTATGGCCGTAAGGGTCAAGAAAAAGAAGTAACGTAGAGGGATTTTTTGAAGGGAATAGGTTTGTCAAGTATGTCATTCCGAAAACGGGGTGCAACTTCTTTGTTGCCAAAGAGTTAAATTTGGTGAACGGAATTATGCACTTGACAAAGCACGGCCGGATTTGCCATTCTAACTGAGGATCGACAGTCCGGGTTATTTGCGGGTTCGGTGCTTTTTCTTGCGCTTGGCTTTCGGGCGTCCGTTGAGGCTGACGCCATTCGCTGGCGGAGTCTGCATGGCGCGGCGGAGAGCTTCTTCGGGGGAGAGAGGCCAGAGGGAAAGGGGCTTCATACGATTGGGCTTGGATGAAGGCATAGTTCCTCGCTGCCCAGGTCTCACAGTCTATTCTTCAATGAGTTCATTGATGACCTTTTCTATTCTGCTAAGTCGGCTGAGGGCATAATCCATCGTTTCCTTTGTGATGCTTCGGACCTTGTACCGCGCTCGTCTAGCCAAAGCATACAAGGGCAGATATTCCCGCCAAATAGTTTCGTAATTACGCTTGAGGAGATCGTGTCTGTCCCGGTGGTTATTGCTATGCCGTCCATTCTTAGCAAACAGCATTTCTACAAGGTGCAATCCTTTGTAGAAACCAACGGTGACAACCCAATCGGGATATTTCTCTCGGTCAATAGAGTTTATGAATTCCTGATTGTGGTCAGCCTTTTCTCGGTGGTTGCTTCTTGTCCCCATAAACTTGCACTGCCCGCTCCAATGAGAGGTACGGTATCCTAGCTGCTGGCTCTTCCTCTGGAGATT
>WNFJ01725561.1_pt1 | contig 10752 bp, 8 predicted proteins | sample 5400461 | NCBI WGS metagenome assembly WNFJ01 (sample SAMN13153349, study PRJNA577476) | soil metagenome | isolation source: 115 cm saprolite on Douglas fir-dominated hillslope | place: USA:California | collected 2013-09-17
GATAGGTGCGCACATTAAGAGCGTTTGGAAAAAGCAGAGCATGGCCGGTTAGGCTGTGATTGTAGAAGGCCATGAATGCCCCGGTGAGCAGCAACAACACCGCGATCGGAAGCGCGGTGACTCGCCAGCGAGTGTGAAGAGGAAATGCGCTGCAAGATTTCCGGAGGAGCCAGCGTGTGAGCACAACCAACGCCAGCAGCGAAAAAATCACACCTTCATACGGGCGGCTGTTCGCAAGAATGGTCAGCGCGAGGCCGAAGAGAAGAGCATCCCGGGCGCCAGGTCGCCGGATAAGGCGCGCCAGCGCGCCTAACAAAAGAGCGCCACCAATGGCTGCAACCGCTCCGCCCCAGTAGCTATTGATCCAATAGCTGACCACGGCGAATTTCAGCCACGCGATTACGCCGCCGAGCAGTGCCCAGCGCGGCGGCAGCCACGCCAAAAGCATCCAGTAGATTACCGCGCACATCAGCGCGCAACTGAGAAGCACACCGATCCACGGATTGCCGAGCCATTCGCCGATGGCTAAAACAAATCCTTGCGCGGGCGGATACATGGAAGCGTAACGAGGGAAAAAGTTGACGTGGAAAGTTTCGAAGCTCATCCACATGGGATGCGGAGGATTCGAGAGCCTGAAATGTGCGAAGGTGTCTGCCATCAGGAGGTAGCTGAATTCGTCGTGAATGCCTGGAGTGGGAACGGGCAAACGCGGAAGAAGGGCAAGCCGTAAACCTGTAACCATCAAAATGAGCAGGAAACCGCAGAGAAATCGCCGGCGCGCGAGCGACAAGATGAAGTCCCAAACCGCACGGTAGATTCGCCCGGTCGATTTTCGGAAGAGCAATTGCAAAAGCAGCAGAACGCCGCCGGCAATTAAAAATTGATGGAGAGTGCGAGCCAGCGGCTTCAAATCGGGCGGGTCGGGGCAAATGATTGCAAGCACGATGAAGATGATACAGGCGGGCGAGCGTGTACCAAAATCGTTCGGGAGCTAGCGCTCGATTTCGCTTTCTGTAGCTTGGGAATTACGGGCGGCTTGCTGCTTGCGGACTTTTGGATCGTCGAGATAGTCCTGCAATTCAAGACGAAGATTTCCAGCATTGGTGGCGAAACCGAGCGCGGTCTCGAACTCCACCAGGTCGGTTCGAATAAATTTATCGAGTTCGCCGTCAAAATGTTGCATGCCCTCGGTGCTGCCATCGCGCATCGCGTCCAAGAGCGACTTGCCTTCGCTTTCGCCCTTTTCGACGTATTCCCGAGTGCGCATTGTGGACTTGAGAATTTCGATCGCGGCAACGCGCCCCGAGCCGTCTTTTTTGGGGAGCAAGCGCTGCGAAACGATGAAGCGGAAAGCCTTGGAAAGGCGGGTACGAATGGATTGCTGGTCGGCGAGAGGAAAAACACCGATGATGCGTTCCACAGTTTTCGCCGCGTCAATGGTATGCAGAGTCGAGAGCACCAGGTGCCCGGTTTCCGACGCTTCCAGAGCAATTTCAATGGTTTCGCGGTCACGCATTTCGCCGACGAGAATTACTTTGGGAGCCTGGCGCAAGGCCGCGCGAAGGGCGAGAGAAAATGTCGGAGTGTCGCTATGCAGTTCGCGCTGGTGTATGGTCGCCTTCTTGTGACGGTGCAAAAATTCAATCGGATCTTCAATGGTCAGGATGTGGTAGGCCTTTTCCTGATTCATTTTGTCGATAATCGCGGCAAGCGTCGATGACTTGCCGGAGCCGGTTGGCCCAGTGACCAGCACCACGCCATTGCGGAGATGCACAATTTCATTCAGCGTCGACGGCAAGCGAAGATCGTCAAAGCTGGGAATGTTGTCCGGAATAACGCGCATGACGATGGCGCAAGTTCCGCGTTGACGAAAGATATTAACGCGGAACCGGCCAATGCCGTTGAGTCCATAAGACAAGTCCGCCGAGCCATCCTGTTCGAGCTTGCGAATGGGATGTTCGTTTTTGCCCATCAGTTCGTTGGCAATCGAGCGCGTGTCCTCGGGCTTCAGGCACTCAAGACCCCTAAATTTCAGTTCGACCAACTGGCCGCTGACTTCAACTTGTGGAGCGCGTCCAGGTGAAAAAATCAAATCGCTGATGTGGCCGCCGCTCTTAAGCATGGCAGCGATTAGTTGCGGAACGCCGAACGTGCGCTGTTTGGATTCAGCGGAGGGTGTTTCTAGCGGCGCGTTAATGACAGTTGTAGTCGTACCCATGGTATGTAAACTCGTAGAAAGTTAGATTGCGGCGAGAAAGGGAACACGCCGTTGACCCGTCCAGTATAGAAGCGTTGCTGTTGGCGCATCGTGAAAGCATGCATCAACGTGGCGTGATGATTAACGCCGTGCCCGGCTTCGAGGATTGCAAGTTGATGTCGTGGCGGAGAACTCGCTTTGAATTCTGCGTTTGACGAGAGAGAACGAAGAAAAATCTTCAAGTTGCGTTCAAAAGAACGAGGGAAATCTCTGCGCCGCGGCTCGCTTCGGCGACGCTGACGCGGACGGAACTGCAATCCGCGACAATCCAGTCAGCGCCAGCCTGGCGCAACAGGTCGTCGCGCTCGGTGGTTTGCAACGCGATTACACGCGCGCCTGCCGCTTTTCCCGCACGAATCCCGGCGGGCGCATCTTCGAATACCACGCAGTCCGCCGGCGCAAGACCCAAAAGCGCCGCACCCTTCAAGAATGGCTCCGGATGAGGTTTGCCGTTGGTGATGTCATTTGAGGTGACAAGTTTCTCCGGGGCTGGAAGTCCCGCGGCGCGCAGTCTTACCAGTGCCAGGCGTCTGGTGCACGAGGTAACCACCGTCCATTTGTTCGCGGGTAGCGCGCGAAGCAATTCAACGGCACCCGGAAGCGCGACTACATCCGCAATGTCTTCGAGTTCCATGCGCTCGACGATGGCATTTTCTGCTGCGTGATCCGCCTCCGGCAACAATTCTCGAATGGTTGCAAGGCTCGGACGTCCGTGAGCCTTGCGAACTGTTTCCTGCGGATCGAATCCGTGCTTATTGGCCCAGACGGTCCAAACTCGCGCCACTGCGGGAGTGGAATCAGCGAGAACGCCGTCGAGATCGAATAGCAAGCCTTTACATTCAATCGTAGTCATGCGGAATCATAGCAGCGGAGCAGCTTAGGAATAGAAGCAGAAAAGTTTGCACCAGATAGCTGACACAAAACGGAAGTGCGGAGAGGCAATTATGCCTCGAGCTCAACTTGATCCACGAAACACCACATCCAACTTTCGCCCGGCTCGATGGATTGCATGATGGGATGTTTGGTGGCATGGAAATGTTTCGTGGCGTGCTTGTTCTTGGAGGAGTCGCAGCAGCCCACGTGGCCGCATTCGCGGCAGAGACGCAAGTGAACCCAGCTGTCGCCCATCTTCAGGCATTCTTCGCAGCCCTTGGTATGCGCATGAACATTCCTAATGTGGTTGAGGTGCGAGCAGATGGTGCTCATGCTTCCTCCTTTTCCGCCGCTTCCGAATTGTTCTGAGGTGCGGGGAGTTTGGGCTGTTTGATAGGCAGCCGCACGATGAACTTTGTATCGCCGGGCTTTGTCTTCAGTTCGATGTCTCCGTGATGCTTCTGTACAATTCGCCGCACGGTGTCCAGACCGAGGCCGGTGCCTTCTCCAACGCCTTTGGTGGTAAAGAATGGATCGAAAATCCTGGAGCGAATTTCCTCCGGTATGCCCGGACCGTTGTCTCCGATGGCCACAACCGCGCAATCTAATTCGCGCCAGGTGCGAATTCGCAATTCACCGGAGCCGTTCATCGCGTCGATCGCGTTGTCTATCAAGTTTGTCCATACCTGATTCAATTCGCTGCCGTAGGCGCACACGCGCGGCGTGTTTTCGTTATATTCGCGGGTAACGGTGATACCTTTCTTCAACCAGTGACCAAAAATTTTCAGCGTATTTTCCAGGTCGTCGCGCAGGTTCACTTCCTGCATCGCCGCCTGGTCCATGTAGGAATATCGTTTGATCGCGCCGACCAGTTCGCTGATGCGCTTGGTGCTGTTGTCAATTTCATGGATCAAACCAAAGATGGTCACGACGGCTGCGACCCGCCGCAATGCGTCGCCAATGACTTCATCGCTGACAAACTCTCTCAGAGCCTCCATTTTTGCCGGGTCGGCTTTGGCCTCGGCTAGCGGACCGGCGATTTTCCATGGCTCTTCTACCCTATGACTTTCCAGGCACTCGGTAAGTTCTGCTTCGCGGTCGCTCAATTCCATGGGATCGGGATGTGAGTCACTTTTTTCCGCAACGTGGTCCGTCACCTCCCGTTCGAACTGAACGATAGCTTGCCTCTGCTCCGCGGTTAACGGGTGCTGCAGCAGCCGCAGACTCGCACTCCGAACGTTATCCATGGCTTCTTTCAGGCTTTTGGCGGCGCGCTGCGCGGCAGCTGCGGGATTATTTAATTCGTGTGCCAGGCCCGCGGAAAGTTTTCCCAGCGCCATCAATTTGTCGCGCTGCGTTTCTTCCCGGGTGGCTTCGCGAATGCGGTCGGACATAAGTCCCACCAGGCGTTGGCCAAGCAGTGGCATCCGGTGCAGCATTTCGGGGAAATGGTCTTTATGCAAAAGAAGCGTGCGTGTGGGCCGCACGATCCGAGCCGTCCCCAGATATTTCGTCGACCGCGAAAACGGCAATAACCCAGTGATCTTCGGCGCTCGTGCGATGAACATTGGCATACCGGGTTCCTGAGGGCGCTCGACGTGCATTTCGCCTTCGAGCATCACAATCAAGTGCTCCAGCGGGTCGCCTTCCTTCGCGACGACTTCGCCTGGATTCAAACGCTTTTCTTCCATCCGCTCCGCAAGCCAGGCCAGGTCTTCTTCGGGAAGATCGGCAAAAATGGTGCTAGTTTTCAAATCGGCGACGATCTGTTGCAGTTGAGGAGTGATTTGCGAGCTACTCATGTGTTTACACCGAACCCAGATACTGATGCACGAACTGCACCGCGTTCGCGCCTTCGCCCACACCCGATGCCACTCGTTTAATCGATCGGTAGCGCACGTCACCCGCCACGAAAATTCCGGGGACGCTGGCTTCCAGCAGCCACGGCTCGCGTTCGAGCGACCAGCTCTTTGGTGGTTTACCCAAGCTTAGTAAATCCGCGCCGGTCAAAATAAAACCTTTTTCATCGCGTTCCACGGTGCCGTGCAGCCATTCGGTTTGCGGCGCAGCGCCGATGAAAATGAAAAGAGAAGCCGCGGGGACTTTCTGGGTTTCGCCGCTTGAAGAGCAGAGGATTGAGATTGCTTCCAGACGCTCCTTGCCAAATGCTTCAGTGACTTCGCTATTGAGTTCGACGTGGATATTCGGTGTCTCTTTAATTTGCTCCACCAGATATTGCGACATGCCGGCGGCAAGCGAATTGCCCCGCACCAGCATTACGACGCGCCTCGCGTATTTCGAAAAGAACATGGCGGCTTGCCCCGCGGAATTTGCTCCACCCACGATGAAGACATCCTCGTCCTTACAAGTAGCCGCTTCCGTCATGGCCGCGCCGTAATACACGCCCGCTCCTTGCAATGGCTCCAGTCCGGGAATGTTAAGCTTGCGGTATGCGACACCGGTTGCGATGAGCAAAGATTTCGCGCCAATCTCGACGCCATCCGCGAGCTTCACGAATTTTGAGCCGGCATCAACGCGAAGCGCCGTAGCTTCCTGCGGCGCCAGAATTTCCACGCCGAAGCGCCTTGCCTGCATGACCGCCCGTTGGGTGAGCAGGCTTCCGCTAATTCCAGACGGAAATCCCAGATAATTTTCAATGCGCGAGCTCATGCCGGCTTGTCCGCCTGGAGCTTCGCGCTCGATCATGACTGTCGTCAATCCCTCGGAAGCCCCATAAACTCCCGCCGCCAACCCGGCGGGTCCGCCACCAACAATCAGCAAATCGTAAAACGACGTAGTCGCGCTGGTGCGCAATCCCAGCTTTGCGGCGATTTCCGTGGTCGAAGGGTCCGAGAGCGTGGTGTTGTCCATGAAGATGGCAGTGGGCAGTTTCAGGTGCTCGCGCTCAGCGACGTCCAGTGCCTCATGCACTTCTTTATTGCGTTCGCCCTCTTCGGCGTCTAGCCAGCGGTATGGCACACGATTTCGCGCCAAAAAATCGCGCAGCGCGTACGAACGCGGCGACCAGCGATGCCCCAGAACGCGCACGCCATCAAACATCGGGCGATATCCGGCCTGCCAGTCCTCCAGCAGGTCGTCCAAAACCGGATACAGCTGATCCTCGGGAGGATCCCACGGCTTGAGCAGGTAATGTTGAATGCGCGCCTGGTTGATGGCCTGAATCGCGGCATCGGTATCGGCGTAGGCCGTCAGCAACACACGCTTTGCTTCCGGATAGATCGCAATAGCCTTATTTAGGAATTCCACTCCGCTCATTTCTGGCATGCGCTGGTCCACCAGCAGTAGCGCTACAGCTTCATTGCGCTTTTTCAATGTTTGTAGTGATTGCAATGCCGAAGCGCCGGAATCCGCGCGCACGATGCGGTAACGGTCGCGCTCGACGGCGCGCAGCACTTCGGGGTCGTCATCAAGGGTAAGCAAAACGGGTTTCGGCATGCGAGATATTCCTGTTAAAGTTCGGTCAGCGCTTTTCGCTATGCTTTGGATGCGGCAGCAGCCAGAGAAGTCACTGTTTTTCCATCCCAGTTCAAGGGGCGCAGTGACCTGGACCTTATTCTCTTAACCTTTCTTGAGTTCTGTTGCAACTCGTATCGGTACTCGAGGCCGGCTTTGCCGGGCCGCGCCCGGACGTACATCCACTCGCGCACATGGGCGCAAAAAACGACAACAACTGCACCGGTCACACAGTATTATTCTTATAAGAATTTCAAGATATGCACACGAAACTGCAAGTAATGAAATTTGGCGGAACCTCGGTCGGCGATGCCGCGTGCATTCGTCGTTCCGCGCAAATTGTGGCCAACGCATCGCGTGAATATTCCGTGGCGGTCGTGGTTTCAGCCATGAGCGGAGTAACCAATCGCCTGATTGACGCCGCTCACCAGGCCAAACGCGGCGATCGCGAAGCCGGCAAGACGTTGGGCGATGCCTTACGCAAGCAGCACTTCGAGGCGCTTGCGGCGCTGGTTCCAGATGAACATGCCAGGCTTCGCGTGGAATGCCGGATCGAAGAGTTACTCGCTGAGGGCACGCGGCTGTACGAAGGCACTGCGCTCCTTCGTGAACTAACGCTGCGCACGCTGGACGCCATTTCCAGTCTGGGTGAACGCCTTTGCGCGCCGGTTTTCGCGGCGGCATTGTCTGCCATGGGCGTTGCAGGTGTTGCAATTGAAGCCACCGAATTGATCGTAACGGATTCGTTTCATGGCGGAGCCGAACCGCAAGCCGAACCAACGCGCCAGCGTTCGCAGCAGCGCATTGGGCCGCTTTTACAGCACAGTCAAATTCCCGTCGTGACTGGATTTATCGGCGCCACGTCCGATGGCTTGCTTACCACGCTGGGCCGCGGTGGCTCCGATTATTCCGCCACCATTCTTGGCGCCGCCCTCGATGCTGCAGAAATCATCATTTGGACCGATGTCGAAGGAGTGCTCACCGCCGACCCGCGCCTGGTCGCGGAAGCGCGCACCATCCCGGAAATTTCCTATCGCGAAGCAGCCGAGCTGGCCTATTTCGGCGCACGGGTATTGCATCCCAAAACGTTGCGCCCGGTGATGCCTGCCGGCATTCCCGTCTGGATTCGCAACAGCTTCGCTCCGGATAAGCCCGGCACAAAAATTACCCAACAAGGGCGCAGCATCGGCGGCGGTGTGAAAGCGCTCACGGCAATTCGCGACGTAGCCCTCATCAGCATTGGCGGGCCCGGAATTGTAGGCGTGCCGGACGTGGTGGGCAGAACTTTTTCGACCACGGCTCAGTTGCGCGCGGAGGTTCTGCTGATCTCGCAATCATCCTCGCAGAATGATATCTGCTTTATCGTTGCCAAGGCCCACTCGCAAACCACACTCGATGCGCTGCGCTGCGAATTCGCGCAAGACCTGGCGCACCAGGTCGTCGATCACATCACCATGGACCCCAACATCGCTATCGTCGCCGTCGTGGGTGAAAACATGCGCGGCACGCCCGGTGTCGCCGGCCGCACCTTCCACTGCCTGGGAAACGAAGGCGTGAACATCATCGCCATCGCACAAGGTTCATCGGAAACCAACATTTCCTTCGTCGTCTCCGACAAATCCGTCAAATCGGCGCTGCTCGCGACTCACCGGGAATTCGCTCTAGGCGCTCTTCCAACTTGACTTAGTCCACAGACTTAGTCTAGTATCAACTATGAAAACCGTGAACACGCACGAGGCCAAGACTCATTTGTCGCGGCTGCTTAAGCGTGTCGCGTTAGGCGAGCAGATCACAATAGCCAGCCGCGGCACCGCGGTCGCGCGGCTTGTGCCCATCGCAAAAGAAGATTCTCGCCGGGGTTTGGGGATGTTCCGGGGCAAGTTCGTCGTACCTGCTGACTTTGATGCCTCGTTTCCGGACGACTTTCTGTTCGCTCCTCAGGGTAAGACCAAACGAACCCGCAAGAAAAAGTGAAATACCTCGTGGATACAAGCGTCGCGCTCTGGACGGTTCTCGATGACCGTCAGCTAAATCGCCGCGCCAAGACTGTCCTTTCCAGTTCCGCATCGTCTTTATATTTTTCTTCAGCATCGGTCTGGGAAATTGCGATCAAGTATTCCTCAGGCGATTTGCGCCTCCATTCGGAGCCTGGGATATTCGTCCCGGACATGATTCGCGGAATGCAAATGCAGGCGCTGCATATAACCCATACCCACGCAATGGAGGCCGGCCGCCTGCCCAGGATTCACGGAGATCCCTTTGACAGGATGCTGGTGGCCCAAGCGAGTTGCGAGCAATTGGTATTGCTTACTGCTGACGAAAAACTGACGAAGTATCCAGTGCGATACTTCTACTGCGGACGTTGAACGCGATGAACCGCCGCTACGATGGAATTGAAATTGGGGTGGGAGACGGGGATTGAACCCGCGACATCCGCGACATCCGGTGCCACAGACCGGCGCTCTACCAGCTGAGCTACTCCCACCGCACTTTTGTAGTTTACCACGACATCTGGCCGCTCAAAACAGTTGCCGTGCTAGGTCACTCGCCGGTCCGGCTTTTGTTTAATCCGCCACTCTCTTTGCAAACTAGCAACTCCCCGCGCATCTCTTTCTCTCGCATTTAAAGCCGCTTGCTACACTCGCTTGAGGAATTGCGTCCCCGCGCATGAGCCCCCAATGACTTCGCATGAGACCGATCGCCGCCATCTCGAACGGCAAATCCTCTATGCGCGTCCCATCATTATTCTCCTTTCCATTCTTGCCATTCTGGAGTGGCCGGCATCTCCGGGCAGTCATCGTTGCCGTATTTTTCTTTTCGCGTATCTTTTTTACAGTCTGGCCTTGATCGTAATCGATTTTGTACTTGCCGGGCGGCGCGAGTGGTCTGCTCCGCTGGCCATCGACTTCGCGCTGATCCTCATCCTCATTTACCTAAGCCCATTCGCGGTGCCCATCTGGTTTCCATTTCTTTTTGCGTCATACGCGGCGGGAAGCCGCTGGGGACTGCGCTCCGCCTTACCCATCGCCGCCGCTCTGGCGCTGATTATCACGCTGGTCAACGTGGTCCAGCGAGAAGCGCATGGCTTCCATCTCGTCACCTGGATTGCCATCGTCGCGGCGATGTTCGCTTCCGGCGCGGGCCTCGCGTTTCTCGGCGATCGCAGCAGCCGCTTCGCCTCGCAAAGCCATTTTCTTTCTTCCATCACCGCCACCATGCAAGTCGAACAAGGCCTGGCGGAATCGCTGCGTCTGTTTCTCGAAGAACTCGCGCAGTCGTTCGAAACCGAGCAGGCATTCCTCCTTTTTCGCGACATGGACCTGGAGCGTATCTTCCTCTGGCGCCTAAAAAGCGGCGAGAGTGAACGCCTGTCGCCAGACAGTCTGCCCCTCGCCCGCGCCGACGGGTTTCTGCTCGACGACATGGACGCCACAGTCTGCTGGAACTCGTTACAAGGCGCCGGCTCGGGCTTCGGCTGGGACCGCCGCAATAACCGCACCATCGGCAACCTGCCGCGCCTTCCCGGCACCACCCAGCAGGAATTTGGCATCCGCTCTTTCATGACGGTGACCTTCGACCAGAACGATAAGCCCGCCGGGCGGCTGTTTCTCGTCAACGGCAAGCGCCCTAACGGTCCTTTTCACAAGGAAGATCTTGCATGGCTGGAACGAGTGGCGCTGCACGTCGGTCCGTCGCTGGAAAATATTTTTCTGCTCAGGCATCTCCGCGCCCGCGCCATCGAAGCCGAGCGCTCGCGCATCTCGCGCGACCTGCATGACGGCATTCTGCAGACGCTGCTCAGCATTGAAATTCAGTTGGACGTCCTGCGCCGCCGCGTCGCGTCATCTCCTGACCACGCCGAATCTGCGCTGGCCGGCCTGCAACAGACCGTGAGAAACGAATCCGCCGAGCTTCGCCACTTCGTCACCGACCTGCGCCCCGTCCGCGTGCAGTCCGCCGATCTGGTCGACTTGATGCGCGGTTTCGCAGAGCGGTACCGCAACGAATCCAGCCTGGCCCTTGATTTATTGCTGGATTCCGCCGATTTACGCGCTCCGGACCGCGTCTGCCGCGAGGTTTTCCAGATTTACCGTGAAGCACTCAACAACATAAAAAAGCATGCTAAGGCTACGCATGTCGTGGTAAAA
>WNFJ01272686.1_pt1 | contig 10751 bp, 3 predicted proteins | sample 5400461 | NCBI WGS metagenome assembly WNFJ01 (sample SAMN13153349, study PRJNA577476) | soil metagenome | isolation source: 115 cm saprolite on Douglas fir-dominated hillslope | place: USA:California | collected 2013-09-17
CGCACCTTGAAAATTATCTTGACATATCTTCCCGTCTGGGGATATTGTTCGCAACTCAAACAATACCGGACCCAACGGACCTGATGCGAAAAATCAACACCCGAGATTTTCACGTGGCTACGCGGACGACCTCGCGCGACATAAATCGTCACATCGCCCTTAATCTGATCCGCGAGCATCAACCGATTTCTCGCGCCGATCTCGCTCGCCTGATTAAGATGACCCGTGGCGTAGTTAGTGTTCTGGTGCAGGAGCTGATTGCCCAAGGGTTGATCTATGAAGGGGCGACCGGCGAGGCAGCACGGGGACGCAAGCCTACATTTCTGCATATCAGGACGCACGATCGTTTAGTGGTAGCGGTCGATGTGCGCTTCACGCGCACCTTTTTGATGCTCTGCGATTTTTCCGGGCGGCAGCTCGCGATCGAAAATTTTGAAACCGTCGTCCCGATTGCGGAGTTCGTCAAAGATCTCACGGTGCGCATCCGCAAGCTGCTCAGAAGTCAGGGGTTGGGGTTTAGCTGCGAGGGCATCGGGCTGGTAGTTCCGGGTATGGTTGATCAGCGCACCGGCAAGATCCTGAATGCGCCGGCACTCGGATGGCGTGATGTCGATATTCGCGCCAAGCTGGCTGCGGCTACGGGTCTGCCGGTACACATTGAAAACTCGGGGCGCGCTTCAGCCCTGGCTCAATTATGGCTGACCCGCGGCGAGACTTCCGGCGGACATAACTTTGTCTATATTAGTGTCTCTGATGGCGTCGGTGTTGGCGTCGTCGTAAATGGAGAACTGCTTAGGGGGCGCGATCACATCGCGGGTGAATTTGGACACATGCCCCTGAATCTGGATGGCCCTCGTTGCATGTGCGGGAATAACGGATGCTGGGAAACTTACACTTCCAACCTGGCCACCCTCTCGCGCTATTTTGGCTGGAATTTGTCCAAACATAGTCCAAAACATTTAAAGGATGCCGAGCGAAGCTCTTTCACCGTTCTTGATCTGATTGCCTGCGCACGTCGCGGTGATTCCAAGGCGGTGGCCGCCGTACTGGCGACCGGTCGCTTCCTGGGTTTGGGTATTGGCACGATTATTAATCTCGTCAATCCCGATTGCCTTTACCTGGCAGGGGAAATCACAACCGCCTGGGACTTGATCGAGGAGACACTTCGGGAGGCAATCGCTGAGCGCGCTTTGACCGAAGCAGCGTCGCACACACCACTCCGCGTTACTTCGACCCAGGAATACCCAAGATTGCGAGGTGCTGCGGCCTTGATCGCAGCGCCGACCTTCGCGGCCCCACGGGTCGCATAGATTCCTGAAGGTTACTGATCGTTTTGGTATTCGAGTAGTAAGAGAACAAGGTCTCAGCCTAACTGTGTGGGCAACCAATCGTTCTTGCCGAACGGTATGAGTTGCTTAAGCTCGGAATTCTTCCCTTGGAGGTTCGATATGCAAAGCCTAAACAACTCAGCGTCGCAAAACCTTTCCGTCGCCAGGATCGCAGCGTTGCTCCTCTTGTTGGTCTGTGGCAGTCTCGCGATACAGGGACAAACAAATTTTGGCCGCATCTCCGGCACGGTAAAGGATACGAATGGCGGAGCGCTTCCGAACGCTAACGTCACAATCACCGACCTGGCCAAAAACCTGGTACGCACGGCCACCACCGACGGTGACGGATTCTACACGGTGACCAACCTGCCCGCCGGCGCTTACAGCGTGGCTGCAGAGCGGACCGGTTTCAAACGCGCCAGCCAGTCAGGGATCGCCGTTACTGCGGACGCCCGCCTCACCGTGGATGTCACTTTAGAGCCTGGCCAGGTAACAGAGACGGTGCAAATTTCAACCATCACCGGCGAAACGGTTAATACCACGTCAGGCGAAGTGGCTCGCGTGGTCGACAAACGACAGGTGCAAAACCTTGCGCTTAACGGGCGGAACTACATGCAGCTCGTTACCCTTATACCCGGCGCAGCCATCCTCGACGAAAATCAGTTGGCGCTTACTACCAGCCTGAGCATCAGTCAGGCGTCCATCAACGGCAACCGCCCTAACTACAACAGCCTTTCGGTCGACGGCGGCTTCAATATGGACTCAGGCAGCAATAACAGCCAGGTGAACAACGTGGGCGTCGACTTCATCGAAGAGGTCAAGATTCAGACATCCAACTTTTCGGCGGAGTACGGGCGCAACGCCGGCGCCTCGGTCAATATCGTTACCCGCGGCGGTGGCAATTCGTATCACGGCACCGCCTTTGAGTTCCTGCGCAATGACAAGCTTGACGCACGCAACTTCTTCTCGCCGGTAAAAGCGAAACTGCGCTTCAATAATTTCGGCTGGAACTTTAATGGACCGATCAAGAAAGACAAGTTCTTCTTTTTTGTCGGCCAGGAATATAAGCGCATTCGGCAGGATTCGGCCCCGGTGAAACGGAGTCTGCCGACGCACGCGGAAAGGTTAGGCGATTTCTCCTTCCGCTTGCGGGGACCAGACGGCATCGTTGGCACGGCGGATGATGGAGTCCTGCGAAATCCTGCGAACGCAGCCAATACCTGCGTTGCCCCGGTTTTCAATGCGGATGGGAGCATCAAAACCGCCGCGATACGCACCGGCTGTTTCGCGGGAAACCTGATTCCCACAGGTTTACTAACTACTGATGGAAAGGCGATTGCTTCCGTTTTCAGCGCCATGGAAAAACTGGCAGCGGCTTACTCCGATACGCCAACGTCCAACAATACGATCTTCCAGCAGCCGAATCCATTCAACTGGCGCGAGGATAACGTGCGGCTTGATTACCGTTTCAATGAAAAGCACAGCATCTATGGCCGCTACTTCCATGATAATTACGATTTGATTGATCCTTACGGCACTTTCATCGATTCGCCATTGCCCACAATTCCCACCAATCGCCGACGTCCAGGATTCAGCTATCAGGTTTCTTATACCTGGCTCATTCATCCCACGCTGATTAACGAAGCGAAGATCAATGCGACCTGGAATGGCCAGCGGATTCCACCCGTCGGCGAATTCTGGAAACGAGACACGTATGGTTTTACTTACCCGCAACTCTTCTCCGGCGGGCGCTTCGACAATGGAATCCCTAGCACCACTTTCACCGGCGGCGCTGCCTATTCTAATTTCAGTGGTCCGTCAGCGTCGTTGTTGTCACCCACAACTGACATCGCTGCCAGCGACAACCTGACCATCATTCACGGCAAGCACTCGCTCAAGGCGGGAGCGCTCATCGTTCGTAATCGTAAGGATCAGAATGGGCGGTCGGGCTATACTGGCACGCTGGCCTTCAACACGAACGCGTCCAAGAGCACCGGCAACACTTTTGCTGATGCGTTGCTGGGAAACTTTCGCAGCTATAACGAGGCCAATAACGACCCCATCGGATTCTTTCGGTTCAATCAGTACGAGGCTTACGGCACTGATAGCTGGAAGGTCACTCGCAACCTCAGCCTAGAGTTTGGGGCACGCTTCTACCACTTTGAGCCAACCTATACCCAGGCAAACAACATAGCGAATTTTGATCCCAGTCGTTACGATCCGAGCCAGGCAGTAACCGTTCTTGCGAACGGCACTATCGATCCGACCAAGGGTGGCAATCGCTTTAACGGGTTGGTCCGAGCGGGGAACGGTATTCCGGCGAATGAAGTTGGCCGAGTTGGCATCAGCGCTGCTTCTCTGGCCCTTGTCCCCGCCGGAGCGCCCCGTGGTTTTTACAAGCCTGCTAACAAGATCGCGCCGCGATTTGGCTTTTCATATGATCCCTTCGGGGACAGCAAGACCTCAATTCGTGGGGGTTTTGGTATGTTCTACGATAAGGTTGAGGGCAACCTGATCTTCTCTCAGGTGAATCTCCCCCCGTTTGTGAGCACGCCTAATTTTGATAACGGCAACATCGCAAATCCCGCGGGCGGGACGCCCGCGGCGAACGCCCTGATCGCCAACATCAATGCTATTAACCCAAACCTGGATATCTCCTACTCAATGAACTACAGCATCGGCGTGCAACGGGAGTTGCCCCGGGGATTTTTCGTTGAGGCGACTTTTGTCGGCAACCAGGGGCGACACCTGATCCGCCAGCCGGATCTCAACCAACCTTCGTTTGCGGCACTGGCTGCGAATCAACCTTCGAATACACCACCGGGACCGAATGTGAATATTAACGCCCTGCGTCCCTACAAAGGCTACAATGCGATCTTGTTTCGTCTTTCGGACGCCAACTCAGACTACAAGGGACTGCAGCTATACGCGGCCAAACGCAAGGGTGACCTGGAGCTGACCGTCGCTTATACCTGGTCCAAGACACTGACGGATACCAGCGGCAACGGTGACGCGTTAGACGTGGGCGAGGATCCATTCAATCGTCACTACAACTTTGGCCCGGCATCCTTTGATCGGCGCCACATCTTCGTGACTACCTACGACTATCACATTCCATTCCTCCGCAACATGAAAGGTATCGGCGGCGTGTTCCTTTCTGGCTGGGAGGTTAGTGGCATTACGCGTTTCCAAAGCGGCGCCTATTTTACTCCGACAGCCAGTACAGCCATCGGTACCCGCCGAGCAGACTACGTCGGTGGCCCAGTGGTGCTTTCCAATAAAGGTCCTAACGGTTGGATCAACCCAGCAGCATTTGCTCCACCGGCTGTAGGCCTTCGCGGCAATGCCCCCGTGGGAATTGTCCAGGGTCCTAACCTGCAAACCTGGGATTTCTCGATGCGCAAGCAATTCACTCTCACAGAGCGATTCAACCTGCGGTTTCAGGTGGACATGTTTAATGCCTTCAATCGGGCGAATTTCAGAGCGCCTGATCTGAGTTTCGGAACGTGTCCGGCGAGGGACCCTAACACTAATGCCTGCCTCGGGCCTTCGAATACGGCCTTCGGCAAGATTTCGACCGCCGGACCAGCCCGCAACATCCAGTTCGGTCTGAAACTGAACTTCTAAGATAGGGAAGAGTATTGCGCGCCAAGCGGTTGGAGGCGCTGATTTAGAGCACACCAGGGCGGGAGCATTCGACGCGAACATCGATGCTCCTGCCGCGCTCAGTCCTTTCTCGCGTGCTTCCAGAGGTGACAGTATGAAAAATGGAGCGCTTCTTCTTACTGTCATGGCATTTTCGGTTGGTCCAATTGCCCCTTTCGGCCGTGTCGCGTATCAGAGTTCTGAGATTATCAATTGCGAATCCTAATGACGATTCAAATGGAGTCTCGTTTTATCTACCTGATGAGTTGTAAGATCAAGTTCCTCGTTCTTTTTATCTCTCTCCTCGCAATTATTCCCTCTATACGGGCGCAGCAAATTGACCTGATCGCAAACACTGACGGTCGAAAAAGCATTAGCCTTGATGGTCAATGGCGAACAATCGTCGACCCATACGAAGCTGGCTATTATGATTATCGCTATCAACCGAGTGCCAACGGCTATTTCAAGGACGCCAAGCCAAAGACCAAAAGTGATTTGATCGAATATGATTTCGACACTTCTGAATCACTAACTGTGCCGGGAGATTGGAACACGCAACGAGAGCGCTTGCTGCTTTACGAAGGCACCATCTGGTACAAGAAATCTTTTGATTATCAGAGAACAGACCACACTCGTATTTTCGTTTACTTCGGCGCGGCGAACTATATCGCGGACGTTTATCTCAACGGCGAGAAGATCGGGCGGCATGAGGGCGGATTCACGCCCTTCAATTTTGAAATAACCAAACTGGTTCGGGACAAATCGAATTCTTTGATCGTGAAAGTAGACAACCATCGCCGGCGCGATGCAGTCCCGACGTTGATCACCGATTGGTGGAACTACGGTGGACTTACACGCCAGGTCAAGCTTGTCGAGACGCCCGCGACTTTCGTCCAGGACTATTTTATTCAACTCCGGAAGGGTTCGCGAAACCAGATCAAAGGCTGGGTAAGACTGAATGGCGGTAGGCTCAATCAAAAAGTAACCGTCCGAATTCCGGAAGCCGGAATCAGCAAGTCCTTTACGGCAGAGGCGAATGGATACGTGGAGATTGGCTTCAACGCCGATCTAACATTGTGGTCGCCAAACAATCCGAGACTCTACGATGTATTAATCGAAGCGGAAACCGATCGGGTTCAGGATAAGATTGGCTTCCGCAGTATTGAAACCAGGGGGACAGAGATCCTTTTGAACGGCCAGCCAATCTTCCTGCGGGGCGTCTGCCTACACGAAGAAGCGCCTTTCCGCGGAGGTCGTGCCTATAGCCGAGAGGATGCGCTGACTCTCCTGAACTGGGCGAAAGAGTTGGGAGCTAATTTTGTCCGCCTGGCACACTATCCTCACAATGAATTCATGGTGAGAGAGGCTGACAGGCTGGGTATCATGGTTTGGTCAGAGATTCCCGTCTACTGGACCATCCTTTGGGAAAATCCCGCCACGCTCGACAACGCGCGGACCCAACTCAGCGAGATGATCACGCGCGACAAGAACCGGGCCGCGGTGATTGTCTGGTCGATGGCCAACGAGACACCTCTTGGCGACGCGCGCTTGTCGTTCCTTAAGAAGCTAATCGAGCACGCCAGAAGCATGGACACCAGTCGATTGATATCGGCGGCGATGGAACGTCACTATATCGATACCGAAGAGAAGACGCAGATGATCGATGATCCGCTGGGAGAATACCTCGACGTGCTCGGCTGTAATGAGTATGTAGGCTGGTACGATGGTTTGCCGGAAAAGACTGATCGAATGGAATGGAAAACGAAGTACCAGAAACCGTTGATCATGAGTGAATTTGGCGCTGAAGCGCCTTACGGAAATCATGGCGATTCCCTGACGCGGTGGACCGAGGAATACCAGGAGAACTTCTATCAACACCAGGTGAATATGTTGAAAAGAATTTCTTTCCTGCGCGGCACGTCTCCCTGGATCCTGATGGATTTCCGCTCCCCACGCCGGCCCTTGCCGGGCATCCAGGACTTCTACAACCGAAAGGGATTGATCTCTGATCGTGGAGAAAAGAAAAAAGCGTTCTACGTAATGCAGAAATATTATCAAGAGCTACGAGAAAGTTTCGAGAAGTGATGCCGACCAAAAGCCCGAAGGCGCTGGCAAGAGTATTAGCCGCCCTGCGCGAAAGTTTGGTTTTCAACTTGAGCTTTCAGAAATCAATGCTACTTCTGTGTGAAGTTGCTTGAGACCGCGATATCGTGAAGTTCTCATTAATGTTACCGGTAACTATTTGATATTGTAAGCGCACGTGAGCAAACCGTCTTTCGCGAGTTGCGCCGGGCGATGCGAAATGACGCAGAGCTACTTGCTTCTGTTCAAAAGATGAGCAAAAACAATCTGCCGAGCTTGCTCTTATTTGGCCTCTTGCTTTGGGGCGCCGGGGCGGCTGCAGCAACGCCCCGTGTCAAAGTCGTCAAGCTGGCTGTGACTAATCCCACGGACGAACTTCGTCTGCATGAAAACATTGTCGTTAACATCGCGGACTTGAAGCGCATCGCGCCGGACTTCAAGGCAGGCGACGCGATCGTGACCACCAGTGATGCGGCCACCATCGAGGAAGATGCGCGGACCATCCAAACCACAGAACTGCCTTCGCAGGCCGACGATCTGGATGGAGACAACAAGTTCGACGAGCTCTCTTTTCAGATCGAACTGAAACCAAAACAGACGCGCATCGTGACCATAGCCTATGGCGAGGCGGCTACCATGCAGCGCCTGCGCAGTGATTATCCCAAGCGCACCGCGGCTAAGTTCACGATGAAATTTGACGGGCTCGGCTGGGAATCGGAAGTGAATGCCTGGCGAATCTATTTTGATAAGCGTAACGCGATCGATTTCTTCGGCAAACGCCGGCCCGGTCTCTATCTCGAGATGTTCGGCGCCCCGGAGTATGTCTACCATTGGGAGTCGCCACTGGGCCGCGATATCTACCGGATTGGCGATGCAATCGGGATCGGGGCAGTAGCCGCTCTGGTTGACGGCAAGGTGGTGAAGGTTTCCGATGTGGCCGAACGCAAGTGGCGAATCATCAGCGCTGGCCCGGTGCGCGTGATCGTCGAACTTACCTATAAAGGTTGGAAAGTCGGCGGGCGCGAGGTAAATCTCACCAGTCGCATGACGCAATGGGCGGGCAAGCATGGTTTTGAACATCGCATCACCGCCGAGGGCGCGGATGGCTTGACCTTCGTGACGGGAATAGTGCGGCAACCTGGTTTGCAAGAAAGCGTCTTTCGGCCGACGACGACCGAACCGGCGCTGGTCCGCGCATGGTGGGGACATCAAGTCGAGGAGGAAGGCCCGCCCGCGACGGCGACACACATGCTTCCCGACCAGAACCTCGGCCTGGCGATCATAGCGCCAGGTCGCGAAAGCAAGGTCGCCGCAGACGATCCCATCAACTTGCTGGTCCAGCCGCAGTTCGTAGACGGAAAGGCCAGCTGGTATGTCCTCAGCGTGTGGGATCAGGAAAACAGTGACAACCTTCTGATCAGCGCGGGTGGCGCGGAGAACAAATCTCGCCAGGGCTCTTTGGCTTTGGCCCCGAACGGGCCCGTTACGTTGGCTTCTTTTGTTGACCTCGTGCGCGAAACAACGCGACGGATTACTCAGCCGGCCCGGGTCGAGATTCTTTCGCGAGCAGCTGGCCCGCAATCAGCCCCGCCGGACACGTTGCGACCCGCGCGGACTAAAACCTACGCCGAAGCGATCGATCTCTTAAGGCAATCGGCTGAACGCACGGCGACCAAATGGGAACCGATCATTTCTCGCACGGGTGCGGCCAACATGACCCGCGATCAGGGCGTCGGCTTTTTCACAGAGGCTGATAATCAAACCGGCGAATGGAAAGAGCAGAAGGGCTTCTATTGGACTGGGAACTTCTGGGTCGGCGAACTATGGCTGCTCTACGGCAAAACAAAGGACGAACGCTTCCGCCGCTGGGCGGAACTTTGGAACGCGCGACTGCTCGGGAAAGAAATGACTGAGAACCACGACACGGGTTTTCTCAATTACTACTCATCCGTGTTCGGCTATCGCCTGACGAAGGCGCCGCAATATCGCGAGGGCGGATTGCGCGGGGCTGAACGTTTGAAGCAACTCTACAATCCCACGACTGAGTTGGTGGCGGCGTGGGAAGTCGGCGGCGACGATACGATCATCGACACGATGATGAACCTGCAAATCTGGTGGTGGGCGACGCGGGAGACGAACGACCCGCAGTGGCGCGCGCTGGGTTTGAAGCATGCGCTCAGGGCGGCCGAGTGGCTCGTGCGCGCAGACGGCTCAGTAGCTCAGTCGGTGCATTACAACCCGGGCGACAATCGACAGGAGTTCAATTCGGGGACGGACCCGACAAGGGCCGTGAAGGTGCCCAACAACGCGCGTCCCGGCGAAAGAGTTTTCACGCACACGCATCAGGGATTTGCGGCCGATACCACGTGGTCGCGTGGCGCAGCCTGGGCCCTGTATGGCTTTGCCGTGGCGGCTGAGGAAACCAAAGATCCGCGAATGCTGACGACGGCGGAAAAAATTGCCCGATACGTTCTCGGTCACCTGCCCGAAGATGGCGTCACCTGGTACGACATGGTTGACGAAGGAGTCCACTTTCGCAATCGCGATACGGCAGCCGCCGCGATCATGGCGGGCGGGCTGCTGCGCTTGTCTGAATTGACTGCGGATCAAACCAGGGCGATCGATTATCGCCGGCAAGCTGAGCGGATTGTGCAGTCGCTGATCGATCGATATTTGACGCCGGTGAGCGCCGACGACAGGACGCCTCCCGGTGTTTTGCGGCACGGATCGGTTACGCGGCCCAACGACGTCAATCTCGTATATGGCAATTACTATTTGCTCGAAGATTTGCTTTGGCTCGACGAACACAAAGGCAAGTAGGCAGGAGGCGGTAAGCAGAAGGCAGGACAGCGACAATCGGATATTGTCGGACAAACGCGGCAGTAGCCCGACCGTAAGGGCGGGCTTTCTAGTAACGAGAAAGAAGGGAATCATGAGTACACAGATGAAAGAAATAAGAGATCAATTGATCTTTAGGCACACCAACAAACAGAAAGGTCGTCACACTTCGATCACGCCGGCGAACAGTGCAATGAAGCATCTGGTTTATGGCCGCGTAATACTCGACCAGGAAGTACCGTCGGTGACATTTTCAACCGGGGCCCTGGAGTCTGGGCTGATTTGTCTGGCAGGCGAATGCACCATTAATGCAGATGGCCAGTCAAACACGCTCGGCCGATATGATTCGATCTATTTGCCGCGTGATACCAATGTCGAAATCAGAACAGAGAGTTCAGTTGATCTGGTTGAGTGTGCCGCGGAAGTGGAAAATAAATATCCACTTCAGGTCGTAAAATATGCGGACGTCGAAAAGGACAGTTCGCTCAAATTCAAGACCGGTGGTCCGTCGACTACTCGCACCGTCAACATCACGCTGGGAAAAAATGTTGAAGCGGGGCGCATTCTCGCGGGCTTTACTACCTCGGAACCGGGACACTGGACCAGTTGGCCGCCGCACGAACACGCTGCGATCCTCGAGGAGCTTTATGTTTATTACGACATGCCGGCGCCCTCCTTCGGCGTGCAATTTGTTTACACGAATCCGGACGAACCGGAGTTCGTCGGCGTGGTGCGAGACGGCGACGCGGTGATCATGCCCAAAGGTTTTCACCCTAACGTTTCCGTGCCCGGCCATCCGATCAACTTTGTGTGGATGATGGCCGCGCATCGCGAGGTTGAAGACCGGCAATTCGGAGT
>WNFJ01150651.1_pt3 | contig 10750 bp, 12 predicted proteins | sample 5400461 | NCBI WGS metagenome assembly WNFJ01 (sample SAMN13153349, study PRJNA577476) | soil metagenome | isolation source: 115 cm saprolite on Douglas fir-dominated hillslope | place: USA:California | collected 2013-09-17
GGACATCAGCCGCCGCCGCGCCGCCGAGGAAGCCCTGCACAAGAGCGAAGAGCAGCTGCTGCAGGCGCAGAAGATGGAGGCGATCGGCCAGCTCACCGGCGGGATCGCGCACGACTTCAACAACCTGCTCTCGGTGATCCTCAGCTACAGCACGCTGATCGCCAACGACCTCAAACCCCAGGACCCGATCCGTGGGGACCTGCTCGAGATCAAGGCGGCAGGAGAGCGCGCCGCCGGCCTGGTGCGGCAGCTTCTCGCCTTCAGCCGCCGGCAGGTGCTGGAGCCGCGGGTGGTGGATCTCAACGGGATCGTCTCCGGCATGGAGAAGATGCTGCAGCGTTTGATCGGAGAGGACATCGAACTGTCCGCGACCCCCGCCTCCTCGCCGGCCTTGGCCAACGTCGATCCCGGCCAGGTGGAGCAGGTGATCATGAACCTCGCCGTCAATGCGCGCGACGCGATGCCGGAAGGGGGAAAGCTGACCATCGAGACCGCGCATCCGGGCGCGACGCCCGGGCCCCATCTCATGCTCGCCGTCAGCGACACCGGCGCCGGCATGGACGCGGCGACGCAGGCGCGGGTCTTCGAGCCGTTCTTCACCACCAAGGAGAAGGGCAAAGGTACCGGGCTCGGGCTCTCCACCGTCTTTGGCATCGTCCGCCAGAGCGCCGGGACCGTCTGGCTCTACAGCGAGCAAGGAAAGGGGACCTCGTTCAAGATCTATCTTCCCGCCGCGGGGCAGGCTGCCGACGCCGCCCTCCCGCGGCCCGCCGTCGCCAGGGTCCTGCGGGGTACCGAAACCATCCTGCTCGTCGAGGATGAAGAAGCCGTGCGAAGGCTTGCGCACTCCATTCTCCAGCGGAACGGGTATGAGGTGATCGAGGCGCAGAGCGGGGGCGAGGCCTTCCTCATCTGCCAGCAAGAGCGTAAGATCGATCTACTGCTCACCGACGTGATCATGCCGCACACCAGCGGCGCGCAGCTTGCGGACTGGGTGCACACGATCAGGCCGGATCTGAAGGTCCTCTACATGTCCGGATACACCGAAAACGCCGCCGTGCTGCATGCCGTGCTCCATTCCAAAGTCGCCTTCGTGCAAAAGCCGCTCACGCCCGACGCCCTGCTCACGAAGGTCCGTGAGGTCCTCGATGCAAAGGTGGCCAGGTGAGCGGCCGGATCCTCGTCGTCGAGGACGACCCGGCGCAGCGGCTCTCGATGGGCCGCTACCTGACCGCCCACGGCTTCGACCTGTCCGAGGGAGCTACCTGCCAGGCGGCGGAGGTGGAGTTCCGCGCGCGGCCACCCGACGTGATGCTCTCCGATTATCAGCTGCCCGACGGCACCGGCCTGGAGCTGCTGGCGAAGGTGAGACAGATCGATCCCATGGTGCCGGTGGTGATGCTCACCGGGCACGGCACCATCGACCTGGCGGTGCAGGCCATCAAGGAGGGTGCCGACCAGTTCCTCACCAAGCCCGTCGACCTCGAGGCCCTGGTGGTGATCCTGCAGCGGATGGTCGAGGGCCGGCGGGCGCGCGAGGCCCAGGTAGCGCTGCAGAATCGCGCGGCACGCGCTACGCCCGATCCCTTCCTGGGCAGCAGCAGCGACGTCATGCGCGAGCTGCGCCAAGACGCCCTGCGCATCGTCGATGCGGACGGAGGCGTCCTCTTGCTCGGCGAGACCGGCACGGGCAAGGGCGTCCTCGCCGCCTGGCTGCACGCGCACGGCCCGCGCGCCCGGGAGCGTTTCCTGGATCTGAACTGCGCCGGGCTCTCCCGCGAGCTGCTGGAGAACGAGCTCTTCGGGCACGAGCGCGGCGCCTTCACCGGCGCGCACGCGGCCAAGCCCGGCCTTCTCGAGCTGGCGGACAAGGGAACGCTGTTCCTCGACGAGATCGGCGACGTGGACATCCAGGTGCAGCCGCGGCTGCTCAAGGTGCTGGAGGAGAAGCGCTTCCGCCGGCTGGGCGACGTCAAGGACCGCACCGTCGACGTGCGCCTGATCGCGGCCACCCATCACGACCTGCAGCGGGCGGTCCGCGAGAACAAGTTCCGCAACGATCTCTTCTACCGTATCAACGTATTGCCGCTCCGCATGCCGGCGCTGCGCGAGAGACGCGAGGACATACCGGCGCTGGCTCGCTCCCTCCTCGGCCCCGGCGTGCAGCTCTCGCCCGATGCCGAGCGAGCGCTGCAGGGCTATCCCTGGCCCGGCAACGTGCGCGAGCTGCGCAACGTGCTCGAGCGGGCCCGCGTGCTCTCGCGCTCGAGCATGCTGGAGCCCGCCGACCTGCGGCTGGGCAGCGAGCCGACCGACCCCGCCGAGGAGGAGGAGCCGCTCTCGCTGGAGCAGATGGAGAGGCGGCACATCGAACGCGTCCTCCGCCGCGCCAACGGCCAGGTGGCGCGCGCCGCCGAGGTGCTGGGGATCGCGCGCAGCTCGCTCTATCAGAAGCTGCAGCGCTACCACCTCGCGCCCCCCAAGACTGGCCTCTAGACACCTCGTCCGATAACCAGACTCTCCTCCCGCCTTGGCCGCGTTCCGCGCGGTCGGACCGTGGCATGCGCCGTGCACACCGGCGAATCCGGGAGAACGCATGGAGAAACACCGCACAGTTCTGCTCGTCGACGACGACGATCATGTTCGCGAGGGGCTGCAGGCCGTCATCGAGCGCGCAGGCGGTACTTGCCTCGCGGCGGAGAACGGCGTGCAGGCGCTGGCGCTGCTGCGCGAGAAAGCCGTGCAGGCGATCGTCGCCGACCACGACATGCCGGGGATGGACGGCGTCGAGCTGCTCAGGCTGGTGGCCACGCGTTATCCGCATATCTCCCGCATCCTGCTCACCGCCCGGCGCGAGGCGGAGGTCGCAGTGCGTGCCATCAACGTCGGGCATGCCCACCGCTATCTCACCAAGCCCTGCCGCAACTCGGACCTGCTCACCGTGCTGCACTTCGCCTTCGAGGCCTCCGACATCCAGGTGGAGAACGGGCGCCTGGGCGCGGAGCTGCGCAGGCAGAACGCCCTGCTCGCGGAGATGCGGCGGCGCTACCCCGGCGTGCTCGAAGAGATCGAATCCCGCCTTCCCAAAGTCATCAGCTGAGGTACCCATGGACCGCCGCAGCATCATCCTCATCGTGGACGACGAACCGAGAAACCTCGCCTTGCTGCGCGCATCCCTTTCCCCTCACTACGAGCTGATCGAGGCGCACTCCGGCTCCGCCGCCCTCGAGGCGATCAAGCGCGCGCCCATCGATCTCGTGCTGCTCGACGTGATGATGCCGGAACAGGACGGGTTCGACTCTTGCAGGCTGATCAAGGCCGAGGAGCGCGCGACGTACCTCCCCGTCATCCTCGTCACTGCGCTGAGCGATCAGGCAGACCGCAACCGCGGGCTGGAGGCAGGCGCCGACGACTTCCTCCCCAAGCCGGTCGATCGCCGCGAGCTGCTGCTGCGCGTGCGCCACTTCCTGCGCTTGCAGGACCAGGAGCGCGTCATCCGCGCGCAGGTGGACGAGCTGCGGCGGCTGCAGTCGCTGTATGACGAGATGGTCGGTTTGCTGGTGCACGACCTGCGCAATCCGCTGGCCGGCGTGCACTCCAACGTAGAGCTGGCGCTCGAGAGCAGCACCGCTGACGGGCAGCGCGAGGACCTGGAGCACGCCTTGCGCGCCTGCGAAGGAATGCGCGCCGTGCTCGACGAAACGCTGCAAGTCAGGCTGCTGGAAGAGCATTCGCTCATCGCGCGGCGCGGGCGTGTGGACCTGGGCGCGCTCGCGGCGGCGGCGGCCGAGACCGTGCAACCCCTGGCGCGGCGGCGGGGCATCGATCTGCGCATCTCGGTGGAAGGCGAAGCCTCCGCCGAGCTGGACGAGAGGCTGGTGCGCCGCTCCGTCGAGAACCTGCTCTCCAACGCCGTCAAATACAGCGCGCTGGGCAAGCCGGTCTCGCTGCGGGTGGTCAATCGCGCAGGCCTCGTCGAGATCGAGGTGTCCGACGGCGGCAAGGGAATCCCCGACGCGCTCAAGAGAGTCCTCTTCCAGCGCTTCGGCGCGCTCGAAGCGCGGCGCGGCACCGAGTGGCGCGGCATCGGGCTCGGGCTCTACCTCGTCAAGCTGGTGGCCGAGGCGCACGGCGGCGACGTCTCCGTCCACGACGCGCCCGGCGGTGGCGCGCTCTTCCGCATGCGGCTGGGCCCGCCGATGCGGGCGTTCGCGGGTGCTGCATGACCGCTGCGCAGGTGTTCGGCTGGACGGCCTGCTGCGTGGGCCTGACGCTCGCCGCTCTCTGGTGGCAGCGGGTCCGGCTGCTCTGCCAGTGGGCGACTACTTGCGCCTCCTGCTCGTGCGCGAACGCATCCCCCTCGCCCTCGCTGGAGCCGACCGATGAAGATCCTCCTCGCCCTCGCCGCCCTCCTGCTTCCCGGTGGAGAGGCCCTCGGCGATGAGCTGCAGCACCTCGCGCTGGCGGCGGGTGAGCAGCTCGAGCGCCCCCGACCCGGCGGGCTTGTCGCCCCGCGTGTAGGCCGCCACCACCCGGCTGGAAACTTCCGGCGCCAGCCAGCTCTCGCCGCGGGCGACGGCGCGCAAGGCCATCTCCAGCTCGGAGCGATCGGAGTTCTTGAGCAGATAGCCGGCAGCGCCCGCCACCAGGGCGCGGCGCACGTACTCGTCGTCGACGTGCATGGAGAGGATGATGACGCGCGTGCGCGGATGCTCGTTGGCCGCGCGCGCCGCCGCCTCGAGTCCGTTCATGCCGGGCATGGAGATGTCGAAGAAGGCGACGTCGGGCTTCAGCTCGCCGATGAGCCGCAATGCCTCGAGTCCGTCGGCGGCTTCCCCCACCACTTCGACGTCTGCCATCTCCTCGAGCAGCGAGCGCAGCCCCGCGCGCACCAGCGAATGGTCATCGGCGAGCAGTGTTCGAAGCGCCATCTTCGCCTCCTTCAGGCAGGGGGAGGTGGGCGCGGACCTCGGTGCCGCGACCCGGAGCGGAATCGATCTCCAGCTTTCCGCCGGCCAGGGAGACGCGCTCCTTCATGCCGAGCAATCCTTGACTGTCGCCGTGGGCTACGCGCCGCAGGGTCGCGCGCAGGTCGAAGCCCTTGCCATCGTCCCGCACGCTCAAGAAGAGAGAGCCGTCGCGCGAAGAAAGCTCGACCTTTATCTGCTGGGCCTGCGCGTGGCGGGCGATGTTGGTGAGCGCCTCCTGCACCAGACGAAAGCAGGTGGTCTCGAGTGTGACGGGCAGCCGCGGAAGGTCGGCGACCTGGAGGAGCGTCTCGAGGCCAGCCCGCTTCGCCTCGCGCGTCACGTACCAGCGCAGCGCCGCGGGCAGCCCGAGATCGTCGAGGATCGACGGCCGCAGATCGTGCGCCAGCTCGCGCACGCGCACGATGGCCTCGTCCACGAGCTGGACAGTCTCCGAGAGATCGCTTCCGCTCCTCTGCAGATTGAGGCGGATGGCCGTCAGCATCTGGCCGAAGTGCCGCTCGGCCTCCTGCGCCTCGATGAGCTTGCGCGAGAGCGACTGGAGCTCTTCGCGCTTCACCGCCAGCTCTTCGCCGGCACGTTCCCGCTCCAGGGCGGTGGCGAGGACGTTGGCGATCGACTGCATGAGGTTGATGTCGTGCTGCGACCAGGTGCGCTCGTCCTTGGCGTGAACTCCGAGCGTGCCCCAGGGTCGATCCCGCCCCTGGATGAGCACGGAGACGCCACCCACCAACCGGTGATCGAGGAGCAGCGGGTGGGCGGAAAAGCGCGGCTCCCGCGACAGGTCCTGGACCACCACCGGCGCGTTGGACCTGAGGGTGAAACCGCACTGGGTGCCCACGGTGGGCAGCACGCCGCCGACCACGCCCGGCCGCCAGCCGAAGCCGGCGCGCATGAGGAGCGTGTCGTCGGAGCGCAGCTCCATCACTTCGGCGAAATCGGCTTCGCAAGCGTCGGCCATCGCGCGTACCGCTTCCTCGAAGAGCGCCTGCAAGCCATTGCCCCGCAGGGCGCTCAGGCCCAGCTCGGCCACCACCGCCTGTTGGCGGATCCGCCGGTCCACCTCATCCTCGAAGCGCTTGCGTTCGGTGATGTCCAGGTTGGTCCCGAACTGGCGCAGCGGTTTGCCGCTCGCGTCGCGCACGATCTGCTTGTAGCCGTAGATCCAGTGCACCGATCCGTCCGGCCAGACGACGCGAAACTCGATGGCCGGCGAGCCCGACCCCGCTAGCAGCTCCTCGTGCTTCAGCATGACGCGCTCGCGATCGTCGGGGTGTAGCGCCGTGCCGTACTCGTCGAAGCTCTTGCCCTTCGTTTCATCTCCGCCGAAGAAGAGCCGCCGGTTCTCCTCGCTCGAGTAGACCTCGCCGCTGACGAGATCGGACTCCCAGGTGCCGACGTGGCCGAGCGCCTCGGTTTCGAGGAGCAGCCGTTCGCTCTTGCGCAGGGCGTCCTCGATCTGCTTGCGCTCGCGGACGTCGAAGACGAGCGCCCGCAGCCGCTCGACGAGCACACCCAAGGTGCTCTCGGCGCTTCGCTGCGGCTCGCTGGAAATTCGCCTCGCGTCTCCCATATCCTCATCTTCGGATGCGCCAGTCTTTTTCGCGTTTCCTGAATCCTCTCCAGTCAGGCATCGCACACCTTGAAGACGCGCCTTTTTAAGTGCCCGGTCTGTGCGGGGCGGGCGTGGTCCCTTGGGGATCCGGCTTCATCCCGAGGCCGCGCCCGCGCGCGCCGCCGCCTTCCGCAAAGTCTCCGCGCTGCGCGCCAGAAGCTTCTCCTCCTCGGGCGACAGCTCAGGCTGGAAGGTCTCGCGCACTCCGCCGCGGCCCAACACCGACGGCAGCGACAAGGTGACGCCATGCTTCCTGCTGTAGCAGCCGATGGGGACGACGGCCTCTTCGTCGCGCAGCACCACCTCCGCGATCCGCGCGCAGACGATACCGATGCCGTACTGGCTGGCCTCGTTCCCTTCGATGATGGTGATGTTGGCGTAGCGCACCTCGCGCTCGACTGCCTCGCGAAGCACAGCGAGCGACATGCCGCGCGCCGAGACCACTTGCTGCAGGGGAACCCCCGCGATCCGCGCCGCCGACCAGATGAAGACTTCGGAGGTGCCGTGCTCGCCGAGGATCTGCGCCTCGACCGAGGCCGGATTGACTTGAAGCGCCGCCGCGAGGTGCGTCTGGAATCGCAGGCTGTCGAGCCAGGTGCCGGTGCTGAGGACGCGGTCATGCCGGGCGATCACGCGCGCGAGGTCCGCCAGCGGATCCGGCGGATCGGTGGCCACCAGCAGGACCGCGTCGGGGGCCGCCGCGACGATCTTCGGGATCAGGTCGCGGTAGATGTCGGCGTTCTTGTCGAGCAGCCGCAAGCGTCCTTCCGGATCCTTGCGGTCAGTCGCGCCTCCCGACTTCTCGTTCACCCCCGAGGTGATCATCACCACGCCGGCGCCCGCCAGGTCCGCGTAGTCGCCGTCGCGGATGTCGGTCCGCTGCGAGAGGGGAACGCCGTAGCGGATGTCGGTAGCCACCGCCTTGGCGCGCGCGCGAGTCCGATCCACGAGCACCACCTCGCGCGCCACGCCGCGAAGCACGAGCGCGAATGCGCACGCCGAGCCAACCCTGCCTGTGCCAATGACGCCGACCTTCATGACGGCTCCTTTCCGCGGAGAGCGCAACTGAGGACCGATTGTATCGTCCAGGAACGCAGTCGCCATGCCGCTTGTGGCGGCCGCGACCGCAACTGCGACCTCGACTGCGACTGCGAATTCGACCGCGACTGCGATTTCGACCGCGATCCGGTGACAGATCATTCACGCCCACCGTCCGCTTAGAGTGAACGGGGTCGGGGTCTGATTCATCCGGCCAGGCGAGCGAGCAATGCTCGCAGCATTCGCTTGATCCGAACGCCCAGTTCCTGGATGGCTTGCGCGCGCTCGGTCGAGAGCGCTCCCAACGTGTAGGCCAGATCCACAGCGGCAACGAGCTCATGCAAAGAGTTATTTCACTCGATCAGCTGATCATTTTGCAGCGCGGCTGCCGTTCGCCATGGTGATCGACCTCGTGCCGCAGAGGCGCGCCCGGAAGGCGCGCTCGGCGTCCTAGCTGCCACGCCCGGCACAGCTCGCGCCGCTGTCAGACAGTGGATCCGCTCCCGCCCGGGCCGGCGGCATGCTAGCGTCCGCTGTTGTAGAAACTGAGCTGCGCTTCGCGCGACAGGAGATCCCTCGCCCATGGCTTTGAAAGCGACGATCAAGAACGAGTTGGGTCCACCTCCCGTTTACAACATGGTGAGCTCGATAATCCTTGCCGGCGGCGACGCCTTGATTCTGTCGTTCGCGTACTTTCCACCAATTGAGGCAGGGCCAAACTTCGATCCAAACGCCGATTTAATCATCGAGGCACGCGCAGCGTCTCACGCGGCCATTCCGGCAGCCGTGCTCGCGGACTGGTTGCCAAAGCTCATCCGCGCGATAGCCGACCAGGGCAACCGAGAGCGGTTTGGTTGGAACGAGCTGGTCGCCATCATTTCCGCCGCCTCGTCGAAAAGGTAGGAGCCCGCGCGACCGTGGCGACGCCAGCTCCAGACGCTCGCGCGCTCGAAGAGAGTGCCGCAAGGTGGCTTACCGCCAAGGGGCGGGTCGCTTACCTGCTTCGGGAAGGGGGCGTCCTCTGGCTCGTCTTCGGCCTTCTCGAGGGGGTTGCTCTTCGGCCTGACCCAGAGCCGTCTGTCCTGTGGCATCGATTTCATCCGGAGACTAAATCGGAAATGTTTTGGATCACGATGTGCCTTGCTGGTGCTGCAATTCTTATTGGCATCCTGCTAGACTTAACAGATGCGGCTCACGACCGAGTGAGTAGCATCAGGCGAGACGAAGAGGAATAGCGCGATGAACATGAATCTCTATGCCATCGTTGGCTCGATCATGATCACGAGCGCTGCTGCCCTCGGGCTGTTCTTCTCGTTTCTGCAACACCGAGCCGAGCGTGAGTTGAAGAGGCTTCGTGACGCCAAGCGAGTAATTCGTGAGCCCATACGAATGCAGGTCCAAGTTGATTCGGCTGTGCTCATCGGACGAAGTGTTGCCGGTACGACCACTCGGCACTCCGCTGCTGCTCCCTCAATAGCCGCCGGAAGAGTTGAGTCTTCGGGTTCAACCGCTGCGGCCTCGACACAAGGAATCTTCGTTCCACCAGGAGTACTCCCGCCTGTCCCGCTCCCTGCCTGACGCGATGGCGAGCGCGCTTTCCTCGGTTTCGTCCTAGACCGTCACTCTGAGGAACAGGGTGACTACGTGGTCTTCCCGTTCTCATCGACATCGCACCCGAGGAGCTGACCGGGAGGCAGGGGAGAAAGATGCAGCCGATCGAGATGGCCGTGGAGCGTCCGGGCGCGGTGGAGGCTTAGTCCGGCATCGCCGAGCAGGATCCCGTGCCCGATCATCCGCAGCCGGTCTCTCATTGCAATCCCACGACGATGACGATCGCCTCCTTCAGGTTGTTGTCAGAGGCGAGTTCGGCCTTATTAGGGCCGCGGCGAAGCTCATCGCGTAAAGCAGCCCCAGCGCCAAGCGCTGACTCCGCCGCATATACGATGACTCCACGATCGGAATGCGCGCATATAAGGGTTGTGGCACTTCGCGGAACTCTGTACTTCCTCGATGCTTCATCGTGATGTTCTGCGTCTTATTCCACCGCGCGGCTTGCAGCCCGGAGTCGATGACGCGAGCGAACCTTACCTGTTCCGACGCCTCGTCCCAGTCGTTGGTCTGCGCGACGATCCAGAACCGCTGACCGGCGAAGGGCGAGAGTGCGTTGGCAAACCGTGGCGAGAGACTCCGTTCGTTCGGCTCGGCCTGGTAGCTGAGCACGTTGTTGTTGCCGACGACATTCGGACTGTTCGCACCTTCGGTGCGCTGCTCAATGAGGGGCCGCTCATGACTCTTTGGCGACATCGCTGCCAAGATCCCTGCTACGACGAACACGCCAACCCCGCTGAACACCCATTTCACCCACGAGTGTCGCGATATCCATCCGCGCAACTTCTTGAAGACTTTCATCGATCCGCCCCAGCTCAGAGACGCGCGCCGCTGTTCGTAGCACACGACGCCCACTCTCACGCAAGCTGAGCTAGTCGAGCACGTCGAGCAGGATGCCGTGATCGAGCAGCCGCTGGATGTACCCGCCGGGGAAGTGGCCGCGTTCTATCACCTGCCCACGGTGTCAGCGGTCGAGGTCGAAGTCACGGTCGCAGGTCGCGGTCGAAGTCGTGGGTCGCGGTCGAAGTCGAAGCCCCTCAGCCACCTGGTGACCGGGGCTATCACCCCTTGAGCGCCCCCGACATCCCCGCGACGTAATGCTCGACGAAGAAGAAGTACACCACCGCGACCGGAAGACTCCCCAGTAGCGCTCCCGCCATCAACGGCCCCCACTGGTAGATGTCGCCGCGCACCAGCTCGGTGGCGAGCCCCACCGGCACCGTCTTGTTCTCCGGCGAGGACATGAAGACCAGCGCGTAGAGGTACTCGTTCCACGAGAGCGTGAAGCAGAAGATGAAAGCGGAGATGAGGCCTGGGATGCTGAGCGGCAGGATGATGTGGAAGAGGATCCGCGGGCGGGTCGCGCCGTCCACCATGGCCGCTTCCTCCAGCTCCTGCGGGATGGACTTGAGATAGCCGACCAGGAGCCAGGTGCAGAAGGGGACGAGAAAGGTCGAGTACACCGGCACCAGCGCCCACAGCTTGTCGAACCAGCCCAGCT
>WNFJ01694350.1_pt1 | contig 10750 bp, 11 predicted proteins | sample 5400461 | NCBI WGS metagenome assembly WNFJ01 (sample SAMN13153349, study PRJNA577476) | soil metagenome | isolation source: 115 cm saprolite on Douglas fir-dominated hillslope | place: USA:California | collected 2013-09-17
GAACAGGCTGGTCTCCTTGAGCCCGCGCCCGGCGCCGGTGACGCCGGACTTGGCGTCGATGACGATGTCGTCGGCATCGATCACCGCTTTCTTGACCAGCGGCACCAGCGGTAGCAGCGAGCCGGTCGGGTAGCAGCCGGGCACAGCGACGAGGCGCGCATTGGCGATGCCGGAGCGATTGACCTCGGTGAGGCCGTAGATGGCCTCGCGCTGCAGCTCGAGCGCGCGATGGGCATGGCCGTACCATTGCGCGTAGGCCGCGGGGTCGGCAAGGCGGAAATCGGCGGAGAGATCGAGGATCCGCAAATGCTTCGGCAAGCCGGCAAGGACCTCCTGCGTCGTGCCGTGCGGCAGGCAGCAGAAGACGAGATCGACCTTGCGCCAATCCACGTCGCCGATCGCGACGAGGTCGGGAAGGTTGCGTCGGGCGAGATGCGGGAACACGGCGCCGATCGGCTTGCCGGCCTGGCGGTCGGCGGTCATCGCCACGATCTCGGCGCGCGGGTGATGCGCGAGGATGCGCAGCAGCTCGGCGCCGGTGTAGCCGCTGGCGCCGAGAATGGCGACCCTCACCCGACCCTCTTGCGAAGCCATGACCATCTCCTGCCGCTCGCCCGAGTTGAAAACACACTCGGCGAGGAAAGTCCATCCGGCGCAGAAACTTGGGGAGCGCTGGGCGCCGGCGCAAGCGGGCGCGAAAAGGAACGCCGCGGCGTCAAGCCTCGTTTTTCAGGGGAAACTCAATGGGCGGATTACCGTGCGCGCGCTCAAGATCATTGCTTGGATAGCGGCGGTCATCCTGCTGCTCGTCGTCATTGCCGGCGGCGCGCTGTGGCTCGGCGGCGCCCGCGCCGTAGTCTGGGCCATCGAGCATCCCGTGAGCGGCATGGTCGGCCGCCAGATCCGCATCGACGGCCCCCTCGCCATCCGCTGGGGCGCGCCGACCCGGCTCGTCGCCGAGGATGTGCATGTCGCCAATGCCGCCTGGGGCACCGAGCCCGACATGTTCTCGGCACGGCGGCTCGAGATCGACCTCCACGCGCGCACCCTGCTGCGCGGACCGACGCGCATCCCGCTGATCGCGCTCGACGGCGCCAAGCTGCTGCTGGAGACCTCGAAGAAGGGCGAGCGCAACTGGGATTTCGGCGCGAAATCCGCGGCGCCGAAGAAGCGCAGCCAGTTCCCGGACCTGCGGCACTTCGCGGTGACCGATTCGGCCCTCCTCTTCCACAATGGCGAGACGGAAGCCCGGACGGAGCTGGGCTTGGCCACGCTTGACTTCCAGCAACCCGATCCCGCGAGCCCCGTGACGATCGCCGCGGCAGGCACCTTTCAGAAGGCGCCTATCCGCCTCGCCGGCACGGTCGGGCCGATCGCGCAGCTGCGCGATCCGCAGAAGCCCTACCCCGTCAAGTTCGAGGGCGGCGTCGACCAGATCCGGCTCGCCGCCGAAGGCACCGTCGACGAGCCGCTCGATTTCGCCGGCATCAACCTTCGCCTGTCGCTGAGCGGCGCCAAGCTCGACGAGCTCGCGGACATGCTGGGCGTGCCGCTGCCGGAGCTGCCCGATTTCCGCGGCACCGCCGTGCTCGCCGGCGGCAACGGCCGCTTCGAGTTGAAGGCGCTGACCATGCGCACCGGGCACAGCGATCTCGAGGGCGGCGTCGCCATCGACACCAATGCCAAGGTGCCGCAGCTCCAGGCCAATCTTACCTCGACATTCATTGACCTCGCGGATTTCAAGGGCCTCTACGGCGGCAAGCCCGCTGCGTCCTCGGCGCCGCCCAAGCCGCCCGATCCGGGCGACCGCATCATTCCGAACACGCCGATCTCCGTGCAGAAGCTGCCCGGCGTCAACGCCGAGCTTAATTTCGACGGCACCAACATCAAATCGACCGGCGCGCTGCCGCTCGAGCGCGTGAGCCTCGGCCTCACCCTCAAGGACGGCGAGCTCGAGCTGCGGCGCTTGCGCTTTCACGCCGCCCAGGGCGATGTCGACCTCAGCTTCCATTTCACGCCCTTCACCAAGGACGGCCCGCCGCGCCTCAAGGCTAATGTCAATATCCGGCATGTCGACTTGCATCAGCTCCTGAGCAGCCCGTCGATGCCGGACATCGTCAAGCAGACGGCCGGCGTCGCCGGCGGCTTCATCAAGATCGACACCAGCGGCGTGTCGCTGCGCGAGTTCCTCGCGCGCATGAACGGCGATGCCGGGATCTTCATGGAGAATGGGCAGTTGAGCCAGTTGCTCGAGCAGATCGTGCCGATCAACGTCCTGGGCGCGCTCGGTGTCTATGTGCTCGGCGGCAAGCCGGTGCAGATCAACTGCTTCGTCTCGCGCTTCGACATCAAGCAGGGAATCGCGACGGGCACGACGCTGCTCTTCGATACCGACAACGAAACAGTCGTCGGCGAAGGCAACGTCAACTTCGCCGACGAGACGCTCTACCTGCGGCTCGTCCCCTACAACAAGAAGTTCACCGTGGTGACGCTGCGCTCGCCGGTGGACGTCCGCGGCACCTTGAAGAAACCGCAGTACCACCTCGAGGCGGCAGGCCTCGTCGCGCGGCTGGGTGCGGCCGTCGGGCTCGGCGTGTTGTTTCCGCCCGCGGCGCTGCTGCCGCTGATCGATACCGGGCTCGGCGACAACAACGCCTGCTCCAAGGCCTTTGCCGCGCAGCGCCCACCCGGCAATGCCGAGCCGAAGACCGGTAGCAGCACGCCGCCGGCTGGCACGCAACCGAAGACGAGCCGCAACCCGCCGCCGCGTTGAACGGGCCCGCGCGGCCCTAGCGCTTCGAGAACTGGAAGCTGCGCCGCGCCTTCGCCTTGCCGTATTTCTTGCGCTCGACGACGCGACTGTCGCGCGTCAGGAAGCCGCCGGCCTTGAGCACCGGGCGCAGGCCCGGCTCGTAATAGGTCAGCGCCTTGCTGATGCCGTGGCGCACCGCGCCGGCCTGGCCGGAGAGGCCGCCGCCGACCACGCTGCAGACGACGTCGTACTGGCCGAGCCGGCTGGCGATGACGAAGGGCTGGTTGAGCAGCATGCGCAGCACCGGCCGCGCGAAATAGACCGGGCTGTCGCGGCCGTTGACGGTGATCTTGCCGTTGCCCGGCTTGATCCATACGCGGGCGACCGCGTTCTTGCGCTTGCCCGTGGCGTAGGCGCGGCCCTGCGCATCGAGCTTCGGTTTCGCCTCGGCGGCCGGCATGGGCTGAGCGCCCTGGGCGCCTTGCAGCGCCTCGCGCAAGCCACCTAGCGATGTCTGCAGATCGGCCATGGTCACGCCCTCTTGTTCTTGCGGTTCATCGCGCCGACATCGAGCGGCTGCGGCTGCTGCGCCTCGTGCGGATGGGCCGGACCTTTGTAGACCTTGAGATGCCCCATGATGCGCCGGCCCAGGGGACCGCGCGGCACCATGCGCTCGACCGCCTTGATGATGACGCGCTCGGGGTGCTTGCCGTCGAGGATCGCGCCCTTGCTGCGCTCCTTGAGTCCGCCGGGATATCCCGTGTACCAGCGGAAGACGCTGTCGCGCCGCTTGTTGCCGGTCAACGCCACCTTCTCGGCATTGACGACGACGATGTGGTCGCCGCCATCCATGTGCGGCGTGTAGGTCGGCTTGTGCCGCGTCGATCAACAGCCACTTCTTGTCCAGCTCGGACGGTTTGGCGGAATAGGTCTTCATTGTCCCGTGACCCTCAAAAGGCGGCGCAGTATGTCACGCGATCCGCCCGAGTCAAGCGGCGAAGATCGCGTGAATCCAGGCAGTTAAGCGATACGGTATCATGATACCGTACGATCGCTCTTCAACGCGGCGGCAGCGAATAGGTGCCGGAGACGTGGGCGACCATGTCGGGATCCTCGGCCGAGAACAGCTCGACCGTGCCGACGGCAAGCCGCTTGCCGACCTTGATGAGCCGCGCATGGGCGATGAGGTCGGCGGGCGGCGGCAGGCGCAGGAAGTTGATGGTGAGGTTGGCGGTCACCGCTTGAACCACCGGCCCCAGCGCGGCCATGACCGCGCCATAGAGCGCGAGGTCCGCCAGCGCCATCAGCAGCGGCCCGCCGATCGTGCCGCCAGGGCGCAAGAAGTCGCTCTTGTAGGGCAAGCGGAACACTCCGGCGACAGCTCCATCACCTCGGGGCCCATCGCCTGCGCGAAAGGCAGCTGCTCGCGCACGATCGCCTCGAACTCCGCCACCGTGATGCGCGACATGCCCCTGCTCCCGCCCGCTCGGCCTCACCCTCGCCCATCGCCCGGGCACGCGCAAGCGTCGCTAGCGGGTGGTCAGCCGCAGGCCTCGACCTCGACCGCGACGTGCGAAAGCCCGGCCCCGGGCCTTCCATGGTGCGCTCGCGCGTTCAGCGTGCATTGTATCCCCTCGGGCGCATGATGTTATCTTGTAACACCGCGCAAGAACTAGCTGCGGGGCAACTTTCCCGTTGAACGCGACCAGCGGGAATGGTTGAGATGCGGGGTCGCGGGGCCCACATGCAGCGCCCTGGGGCCGTGGGTCAAGGAGGTCAGGATGAGCGCATGCGAGGAGCCGGCAGAGCCGGTGCTGCTGCGCCGCGACGAGGACGGCATCGCCTGGCTGACGCTCAACCGGCCGGCGCAGCGCAATGCGCTCTCGGTCGCGCTGATGACCGCGCTCCAGGACCAGATCGACGCGATCGCCAAGGACCGCAAGGTCAAGGTTGTGGTGATCGCCGGTGCGGGGCCAGGCTTCTGCGCCGGTCACGATCTGAAGGAGATGCGCGCCAATCCCGGCCGCCAGCATTACGAGGCGTTGTTCGCGCAGTGCTCGCGGCTGATGACGAGCATCGTCAAGCTGCCCAAGCCGGTCATCGCCCGCGTGCACGGCATCGCCACCGCCGCGGGCTGCCAGCTCGTCGCCAGCTGCGATCTTGCCGTCGCCGCCGGCGACGCGCGCCTTGCCGTCAACGGCATCAATATCGGCCTCTTCTGCTCGACGCCGATGGTGGCGCTGAGCCGCGCCGTCGGCCGCAAGCCGGCGATGGAGATGCTCTTGACCGGCGATCTCGTCAGCGCGGAGCACGCCCGCGCCATCGGCCTCGTCAACCGCGTCGTGCCGCCGGAGCGGCTCGACGACGAGGTGCGCGCGCTGGCGCGGCAGATATCCGCCAAGCTCGGCCTCGCCGTCGCCATCGGCAAGGAGGCGTTTTACCGACAGGCCGAGCTCGGCCTCGACGCCGCCTATGCCTATACCGCCGAGGTGATGACCAAGAACATGCTGGCGCGCGACACCGAGGAAGGCATCGACGCCTTCCTTGAGAAGCGCCCGCCGAAATGGGAAAGCTAGTCCGATGCACCGGTGCTGCTTCCTCACTCATCCTTCGAGACGCGCGCTGCGCGCGCTCCTCAGGATGAGGTTCATTTTTGGTCCTCATCCTGAGGAGCGGTGCGAAGCACCGCGTCTCGAAGGATGAATCAGGCCGCCGGCACCAACCTACGCACATAAGCACCATGAATCACGACAGCTACAGCGACGACTATCTCCGCGGCATCCTGCGCGGCGTGCGCACCATCGCCATGGTGGGCGCGAGCGAGCATTGGAACCGGCCCTCCTATTTCGCCATGAAATACCTGCAGGACAAGGGCTACCGCGTCATTCCCGTGAACCCGCAGGCCAAGGGCGAGGAGATCCTCGGCGAGAAGGTGCGCAACGACCTTGCCGAGGTGACCGAGAAGATCGATATGGTCGACATCTTCCGGCGCTCCGACGCGGTGCCGCCGATCGTCGACCAAGCCATCGCCAAAGGCGCCGCGGTGGTGTGGATGCAGCTGGGCGTGCGCAACGACGCGGCGGCGGCGAAGGCGGAAGAAGCGGGGCTCAAGGTGGTGATGAACCGCTGCCCCAAGATCGAATGGTCGCGCCTCCATGGCGAGCTCGCCTGGAGCGGCGTCAACACCGGCATCATCTCCAGCAAGCGCAGGAAGATCTGAGCATGGCCGACAAGCCACGCGCGCCCGGCTTCGAGACGCTGGCGATCCATGCCGGCGCCGCGCCCGATCCGGCGACGGGTGCGCGCAGCACGCCCATCTACCAGACGACGGCTTATGTGTTCGACGACGTCGACCATGCCGCCTCGCTGTTCAACCTGCAGACCTATGGCTACATCTATTCGCGCCTCACCAACCCGACCGCCTCCGTGCTGGAGGAGCGCGTGGCGACGCTCGAAGGCGGGCGCGGCGCGATCGTCGTCGCCTCGGGCCACGCCGCGCAAATGCTCGCCTTCTTCTCCTTCATGGAGCCGGGCGACCAGTTCGTCGCCTCGAACAAGCTCTATGGCGGCTCGATCACCCAATTCGGGCGCAGCTTCAAGAAGTTCGGCTGGGACGCGATCTTCGTCGACCCTGACGATCCCGAGAATTTCCGCCGCGCGCTGACGCCGAAATGCAAGGCGGTCTTCGTCGAGAGCCTGTCCAACCCGACCGGCGTCGTCGCCGATCTCGCGGCGATCGCGGCGATCGCGCATGAGGCGGGGGTGCTCTTCATCGTCGACAACACCATGGCGTCGCCCTATCTCTGCCGGCCCATCGAATGGGGCGCCGACCTCGTCATCCACTCGACGACGAAATTCCTCTCCGGCCACGGCAACGCCATGGGCGGCGCGGTGATCGACAGCGGCCGGTTCGACTGGGCGCAGAACGACAAGTTCAAGTCGCTGACGGAGCCCGAGCCGGCCTATCACGGCTTGCGGTTCTACGAGACCTTCGGCGATTTGGCACTCACCGTGCACGGCCACGCCGTGGGCCTGCGCGACCTCGGCGCGACCATGGCGCCGCTCAACGCCTTCCTCACCATCACCGGCATCGAGACCTTGCCGCTGCGCATGGAGCGCCATGTGCAGAACGCGCAAGCCGTGGCCGAACATCTGGAGCGGCATCCAGCGGTGTCATGGGTCGCTTATGCCGGCCTCGAATCGAGCAAGTACCACAAGCTCGCCAGGAAATACCTGCCCAAGGGCGCGGGCTCGGTCTTCACCTTCGGCTTGAAGGGCGGCTACGAGGCGGGCGTCAGGCTGGTCGAGGGCGTCGAGCTCTTCTCGCATCTCGCCAATGTCGGCGACACGCGCTCGCTCATCCTGCACCCCGGCTCGACCACGCACCGCCAGCTCTCGCCCGAGCAGCAGATCGCCGCCGGCGCCGGCCCCGACGTGGTGCGCCTCTCGATCGGCATCGAGAGCATCGCCGACATCATCGCCGACCTCGACCAGGGGCTCGCCACGGCCGGCGGCAAGGGTTGACCCGTATCCGACGCGCGACCGAGCGCGGCCATTCCGCGCGCGTGTCCGGCTCAACCGGCGGGTAGCTGGGGGCGCTTGTGCCCTTACGCCATTGCCTTGGATCATTGAATGATGTGTTCACCGCAGGCGCCATTATCGGCGGCGCTTGGCGCACGTATCTTCTCGGGCAAGTAGAGCATTTTCCGCATTCGAGAAGGTGCACGGCAATGTCAGTCCCCCTTCGCCTTTCAGCGCTGGCGCGCGCCGCCGTCTTGGCGACGGCGCTTTTGGCTCCCGCCGCACTCGCCGGCTGCGCTCATCGCGTCGACGATGGCACCTATTATCTGGGCGAGAACGACCGCGTGCCCGCCGCGATCAGCGCCGCCTGGGCGGCGTGCTAAGGGCAACGCGCGTTCTCGGGCGTGCCGACGAAGCGCAGGTGCAGCCCGTCAACCTGGAGGTCGCGCCAGCGCGGCGGCATCGCCTCGAAGCGTCCGGCGCGCAGCGCGGCGCGCACCGGCTCGCAATGGATAGGCCCGTCGAGCTGGCCCGCCACGCGCCATCCGCCCTGGCCGTCCTCCGCCATGACGACGGCGCGCCACGGCTCGAGCACGAGAATCTCGTCGATTCCGTCCCCGTCGATGTCGATGACGATCGCCTCGCACTTCAGCGTCGCGTTGGCTGAGAGCAGGCAACTCGGCGCGGCCGGCGCGACGGCGGCCCAGCTCTGCGTGAGGAAGCTCTCCGGCAGCATGCGGCCCACCGGGTAGACGGTGAGGTTGGCCGCCAGCTGTTGCGGCGTCGGGGCGATCTGTTGCTGCTCCCAGCGGTTTTTCAGCTCCAGCGCGGCTACAGCGCGCCGCCTGATTTCGCTGGCTTGCGCGCTGCCGTAGCGCGCGCCGTCGAAGCGGAGATAGGCGAAGTCGAACTTGTCGGGCGCGATCGTTCCGGCCTCGAGCCGCGCAACCTGACTCGCCACCGCGAGGCGCGCCGGGTCGGCGATCGGCGTGAACAACGCCAGCAACACGCCCAGCACCACGAAAGCGGTGACGATGTTGCAGGCGGCGATGCGCGCGAGCCACGGTCCCGGCCGCAGCACGGCCCAGGCATAGCCCAAGGCATAGCACGCGCCCACGACGAAGCAGGCCGTGGCGATGATGCGATCGCTGGTCCAGCCATGCTGGATGATGCGCAGGGCCAAGGCATAGGCGGCGATCGCGACGAGCGGCACCAGCGTCAGCGCCGCGAGCGAGCCGGCATGGCGCAGCAGGCGCGGCGGCGCGTGCTCGGCGGCGCCATCCTGATAGGTCGCGTTGACGAGAAAGACCAGCGCGGCGGCGGCGGTCAGCAGTAACGCCGTCGCAAAGCGCGTGCCCCACAGCGGTGCGAGCCCGGTGAACGGCAGGCTGGCGAGAAAGCCGAAAACGAACAGCGCCATCAGCGGCAGCAGCCATGACAGCAACGTCAGGACCAGGATGCGGATGCCGCGGACGATGCCGGCGCGCGCGTCGGTGACATGCAGCGCGCAGGCAAGGGCGAGCGTCGTCGCCGGCAAGGCGAACCAGCGATGCCCGATCAGCCGCTGCAGGAAATCGATATTGATGAGCTTGAACAGCCCTGCTCCGAGCTCCAGCACCACCCAGAACAGCGCGACGAAGATGAACGACAGCGCCAGCTGCACGCCATGCTTCCAGGCGGCGTCGAAATACCCGGGATACGTCGCGATGATCCTGCGCTCGGCGTCGCCGGCGACGACCAGCGCGTGCGCGATGAACAGTCCCGCCATGGTGAAGATCACCAGCAGGGGCGACGGCCAGATCGCGAGGCTATTCTGATGCGCGAAGAACAGTCCCCATAACCAGCCATTGGCATCGTCCGCGCCGCGCTCGATATCGTGCATCGCCAGCGCCGCGAGCAGAACCGCGGCCGCGCCTGCCCAGATGAGCAGCGAGCGCGGGCGCATGTTGCCGACGCCGTTCAGCACGATGATCGGCACGAAGCAGGCGACAAGCAGGAGCGGCGCGAAGACGAGCCCATGCGTCGCCGGCCATCGCTCGGCCTCGGCCGCGCTATAGAGCAGGCACAGCGCGAGGCCTTGCGCCAGGCCCGTTGCCAACCGCGCCACCGGCACGGCAGGCAAGTCACGCAACGACGTCGCTCGCAGCATGCCGTCAACCCTTTCCGGCCGGGCCTCGTCCCGGGCAGGGATCGCAGCTTGCCGCTAAAGTTTGGTTAAATCGCGGGCGCTCAACCGTATTTGGCGACTTCGACGAGGTTGCCGTCGGGATCACGAAAGTAGATCGACATCATCGGCCCGAGCGCGCCCTGGCGCGGCACCGGACCGAGCTCGACGGCGACGCCACAGGCTTCGATGTGGCGGCATACATCGGCGATCGGCGCCTCCGTGATGAGGCAGAAATCGCCGGAGCCGACGGTGACATGCGTCGCCTTGGGCTCGAATTCGCGGCCCTTCACATGAAGGTTGATCTTCTGCCGGCCGAAGGCGATGGCGGTCGAGCCGTCGGCGGGCGGCGGCACCACGCGCGCGCCGAGCACGCGCTCGTAGAAGCGCCGGCTCTGGGCGAGGTCGCGCACGGTCAGCACGATGTGATCGAAGCGATCGATGACGAAGCCGGCGCTCATTCGGCAGGCGCCGCGGCGGCAAGCGCTGCCCGGCTGCCGCCCTCGCGCGGCAGGAACAGGCCGGCGGCGACGATGACCGCGGCGAGGGCGGCGAGCACGACGAAGAGCCAGGCAAAATCGCCGGTGCGATCGAAGATGAACGCCACCAGCGGCAGCCCCAGCGAGCTCACGCCGAGCGACAGCACGAATTTCGCGCCGAACGCGGTGGCGCGCCAGCGCCCGGGCGTGTAGCGCACGAGGAGCGCGTTCTCCGCCGGCGCCAGCATCGACATCAGCGAGAACACGACCATGATCGCGCCGAACAGCGGCAGCTCGACCAAGCGCATCGACACCAGCAGCGCCGGCACCGCCAAGGCCCAGCTCAGCACATAGACCCATTTCAGCGAATAGCGGTCGGAGAGCCAGCCGCCGACCAGCGGAAACACCATGCCCTCGGCGAAGACCAGGCTGGCGAAGCCGCCCGCGCCGAGCGTGCTTCCGGCGGTGAGCGCGACCAGCCGCTGCTCGAACAGCTTGGGCAGCGCCACCGTCAAGGCCTGGTAGACGATGCCGGCGGCCAGCATGGTGACGGAGAGCGCGACGAAGGCGCGCACGACATCGCCGCGCGCGGGCTCCGGCTGCGGGCGAAGGTCGGTCCTGGCGGCGACCACGGCGCCCGAGCGCACGGCAAGCAGCAGCGCGGTCCCCATGGCGAGGCAGACGACGCCCGGCAGGATGAAGGCGGCGCGCCAATCGACGTATTGCGTGAGGAAGCCTGCGGTGGCCGGTGCCATCCCGACGCCGACGCTGCCGAAAATCCCGTTCCAGCCGAGAACCCTGCCGCGGTTCTCGGCGTTGCGCACCAGCCAGGCA
>WNFJ01012984.1_pt2 | contig 10749 bp, 14 predicted proteins | sample 5400461 | NCBI WGS metagenome assembly WNFJ01 (sample SAMN13153349, study PRJNA577476) | soil metagenome | isolation source: 115 cm saprolite on Douglas fir-dominated hillslope | place: USA:California | collected 2013-09-17
AGTCGCCGAAGAGGAGCGCGTGCCCGCCGAAGATCAACAGGGGGGCGACCGTCGCCAGGCGCGCGAAGGTACTGACGGGCGAGCGGCCCCGGGTCCGCGACGAATCTCCGCGAGACCAGGCGCGGTGGCCGAGAAAGGGTGCGGTCCACTCCGCGGACAGGGTCAGCTACCTTCCCCTTCGCTGCGCCGGCCGCGGGTGAAAGGGCTGCATCCCACGATCTCGTGGCTGACGGTCCCCGTGGCCGGAGGCCTTCCCGGCGGCGCGTGTCGAACACGACGCCGCCGGGCGGCCCGGAGTGAGGCGAGGCGTCTCGGAAGACGCGATTTTCGGGACATCCTTGCCCCCACGCTAACGGAGCCTGGTGACGGTCTCGTGGCAAGCGCCGAGCAACGGCAAGGCGGACCGCCCGGCGCTCCGGCAGGAATGCCTGGCGTACAATCCCGGCCATGTGTCGAAACATCCGAACCCTGTTCAATTTCGAGCCTCCCGCGACCGACGAAGAGGTCCGCGCCGCTTCGCTCCAGTTCGTGCGCAAGCTGAGCGGCTTCAATGCCCCGTCCCACGCCAACCAGGCGGCCTTCGAGCGGGCGGTGGAAGAAGTGGCCGCGGTCGCCCGGCGTCTGGTGGACGACCTGGTGACCGCGGCGGCGCCGCGGAACCGCGAGGAAGCCGCGGCCCAGGCCCGCGCCCGATACGTGAAGCGCTTCGGCCGAGGCGCCTGAGCGCCCCGTGGGGGTCTGTCCAGTCGGCCGCCCGGGAGGCCGTCCTCGAGGGCAAGTCGGCCCCGGGAGGAGGATCGCAATGTGGAGCCGAAGACGTTTCCTCGGGACCATCCCGGCCTCGCCGTTGGTGGGAGGCCTGACCGCCGCCAGCCCCGCGATCGCGTCGGCGGCTCCGGCCCCCCGGGACGGCCGCGACTATTTCCGCGAGCTAGGCGTGCGTCCCTTCATCAACGCGGCGGGGACCTACACGGCCATGACCGCCTCCCTCATGCCTCCGGAAGTGATGGAAGCCATCCACTACGCCTCCCGACAATACGTGATGCTCGACGAGCTCCACGACCGGGTGGGCCAGCGGATCGCCACCCTCCTCGGTTGCGAGGCCGCAATGGTCACGGCGGGAGCGGCCTCCGGCCTGACCCTGGGGACCGCGGGAGTCCTCACGGGCACGGATGCGAAGAAGATCGTGGACCTTCCCGACCTCGCCGGCATGAAGAGCGAGGTCATCATCCAGAAGTCCCACCGCTTCGGCTACGAGCACGCGGTCCGAAACTGTGGAGTGCGCCTGGTCGAGGTGGAGACCCCGGAGGAGCTCGAGCGGGCCGTCAACGAGAAGACCGCCATGATGCTGTTCTACAACGCCATGAACCCCGCGGGACGGATCCCCGATGAGGAGTTCGCCCGGCTCGGCAAGAAGCACAACATCCCCACCTTCAACGACGCCGCCGCCGACGTCCCCCCCGTGGACAACTTCTGGAAGTACACCCGCATGGGCTTCGACCTGGTGGCGTTCTCCGGGGGCAAGGGAATCCGCGGACCCCAGAGCGCCGGCCTCCTCCTGGGCCGCAGGGACCTCGTGGAGGCGGCCCGGCTGAACGCTCCCCCGAACGGCAACACAGTCGGCCGGGGCATGAAGGTGAACAAGGAAGAGATGCTGGCCATGCTCGTGGCGCTGGAGCTGTTCCTGGAGAAGGACCATGCCCAGGAGAATCGGGAGTTCGAAAGGCGGGCCGAGACCATCCGTACGAGTGCCCTGGCCGTACGGGGCGTAAAGGCCGAAGTCTTCGTGCCCGAGATCGCGAACCACGTCCCCCACGTGCGTGTCACCTGGGACGGCGCGGGGGAAGCGGCGGCCGCAGCGGCGGTCAAGGACATGCGGGACGGCGAGCCCTCGATCGGGATCCGCTCCGAAGGGAACGCTCTGGTGATCGGGGTCTGGATGATGCAGCCTGGGGAAGACAAGGTCGTGGCCCGGCGTCTCCGCCAGGTGCTGGAGAAGAGGGTCTAGCGTCCGAGCCCGTCCAGGAAGTCCAGGTGCGCTCCGGTCACGGGCGGCCCCGGGTAGTCGCGAACCTCCCAGGTCTCCTCGAACGACATCGACTGCCCGGGCCCCAGCGACTGGTAGGGCCCGTGCATCTCGAGCTCGAGCAGCTTCGCCTCCCGGCCGGCCCCCGAGGACCGGTAGATCTCTACGAGCGTCTCCTCGGGGTGGAGGTGCTTTTCGCTGAAGGCCTCCGTCCGCTTCAGGAGGAGCTGGTGACCCCGGAAGTAGGCGATCTGGGGTTCCATCGGTCGCAGGGATGCATCCGCGGTGCGCGCCTTTCCCCGGGGAGCCCCCTCCACCCCGGGCGGCGACACGAAGAAGCCGCGCACCAGCCGGTGCGGGTAGGCGGTCGACTCGTCCCGGAGCCCGTCGATCCTCTGGATCCCGTCCGGGGCGAGCTTCACGTAGGCCCAACCGTCCGGCCGCACGCGTGTGTTGGAGTAGAAGCTCCAGGCCACGGGGCTCGTCCGGACGTTGGTGGCGGTCACGCGGATGCGCACCCGCCGCGGCCCGACCAGCTCCACTTCGAGCTGTCGCCGCAGGCCCGTGATCTGGCTCGAGGGAGACTCGAGGCGCACCCTTGTGGGCGACCTCTCGCGCACCTCGTAACGGGCGGTCTCGTGGAACGGGTCGGGAGGCCAGGTCGCCTTCGCCTTCCGGCGCTCGGGGTCCAGGTCCTGTTGCGCCCACCACGCCGACTGCGGACCCACCCAGTACACGTGGCCGTTCCAGGGCTCGAACGGAGCGCGGAGATCGGCGGGCGGGAAGGGCTCCTTCCAGAGGCGGGGATCGGAATCGAGCAGATTCTCCCCACCGTCGGCGCGCAGCTCGACGATGCGGCCGCCCAGACCCGGCACGAGGCCGAGGGAGAGCGTGGGGTTCGACACGCGCAGAGGCGGCGCGGGCTGGCCCTCCAGCTCGGCGAGAAGGGAGGCGATGCGAGACAGCATGGCCTGGCGCGCCTGGGGGTAGCTCACGGAAAACGGTGGTATGTCGTCCCAGCGCACGACGCGCCGGCCAGCCTTTGCTGCGACCTCGCCGAGATCCACCCCGATCGCCACCACTCGATCGGCGGCCAGCACGTCCGCCTCGCTCAGGCGCTGGGGCTTGAACGCCGCGACGTCGAATCCGTCGTCGCCAAGGGCGGTCACCACCTCCTCCGGCACCGACGCATCCGGGCGGGTGCCCCGAGAGACCGCGCGCACGGCCAGGCCGCGCTCCTTCGCCATGCGCTCGAAGAACGAGGCCGCCGCCAGGCTCTTGGCCGATCCGTGCTCACACACGAAGACGACTACCCTTGGCGCCGCCAACTCGTCCTTCGCCGCATGTGCCTCCGCCCCGTAGCCCTGCCCCACCATGAGCATGGCAACCGTCAAACTGCCGACGCGCCGGGCGGGCGCGGCCAAGATCGTCATCGCAATCCTCCTTGATCGAGGGTCACGGCTCCGTTCCGAAGACGCGAATCTCCGCGCTGGGGTTCGTCCGGTGAGGCACGGCGACCTCCGCCGTCGGGACCTTCGCCACCGCCGCGCAGGGGTCGAGGTCGCTCGGCCCATAGACGATCACCGACCCGGCCCCGAAGCAGGCAGCGAGCCCCCGCGGGCGGCGGGGTAGAACAGGTCGTCCGCATCGCCGTCGGCATCCAGGGTGGCCACCGCCTTGCCGGTCTCGGTGTCGAAAACGGCCAGGCGCGGCGGCTCCCGGGTTAACCCGAGCAGCCGATGGCGCGGCCCGTCGAGGGCCATCGGCAAGTTGGCGATCCGTCCCTCCACGTCACCCGTCACGTCGCCCGCGCGGCCAAGGGGACGCCGAGCAAGACCATCGAGACCCGTCGGTTCATTGGTGGCATGCCTATCAAAGCCGAAGCGTGTATCGTTCCCCAGATGTTAACAGGCGCCTCGCCGAGCGACGGCCGGTACACTCCGAGGTGCGCCCTCCAGGGGGGCACGAAGGATAGCCCGATGAAGCACGCCCCCTTCCTGGCGGCCGCGATCGTGTTCTTGTGGACCCTCGCTACCCCGGCCGAACCCTTGAAGCGGGACTTCGAGGCCGACCCCATCGGGTCCCCTTCCCGCCGGCTTCGAGTTCGGCCGGACCGGCCGCGGCGCCGACGGACTACGCCTTCCCCGTGGCTGTCCTGAAGGAGGGCGCCTACAAGGATGTCACCCTCAGTGTCCGAGAGCGGCCCCTGTCGGGCGAGGTCGATCAGGGATTCGGCGTGATCGGGCCCTATCAGGACATCAACAACTACTACGTCACCCGGTGCAACGCCGACGAGGACAACTGCACGATCTACCACACCGTAAAAGGAAGCCGGCGAGCCTTTCTCAACCAAAGCGTGAAGGTGACCAAGAACACTTGGCTCACGCTCAAGCTCGAGGCCAGGGGTGACCATTTCGTGGTCTGGTACGACGGCAACAAGGTCCTGGATGCCAAGAACGAGACGTTCAAGGAGGCCCGTCGGGTCGGACGGTGGACGAAGGCGGACTCGGTCATCGAGTTCGACGATCTCACGGTCGAGGGACACTGATGAAATGGGTGACCCGGAAGCGCATCCACGTCAACCGAACCGCGACCGCGTGGCTCATCCGGCGCTTCCTGGATGCCGAGGCCGAGATCCTCTTCGTGGAGCCGGATGAGGTCGTGGAAGTCCAGCGACGCGAAAACGCGATCGGCTTCGACGCCCCCGGCGCGAAGCATCTCCACCGGGATGGAGACGGCCGCTGCTCGTTCGAGCAGATCGTCGCCGAGCGCTTCGCGCATGACCGTGCCCTCATGCGGCTCGCGCGCATCGTGCATTGCGCCGACTTCCCCGAGGAGCCCAGCACCGAGCGGGAAGCCGCCGGCCTCTGGGCGATCAGCCAGGGGTTCACCGACGTGGGGCGCGACGATCCGGACATCGTGGCGCGGGCGGCCTTCCTCTACGATTCGCTCTACGCGCACCTGCGGCGTGCCGAGGAAGGTCGCGGCTAGGCTCGTCCCCCGCCCCGCCCACCTCGGCGTACCATGCTGGGAGGAATGAGCTACGTCCACTGGCTGGTCGCGATTTCGCGGGCCTTTCCCCTCCTCGAGCGCGTGCGCCCCTGGAGGCCGTCGCAGCCCCTCCTGCGCAAAGGCCTGGTCAGCGACCTGGGCTGGCTCGCCATCAACGGCCATCTCTTCGGTCTCGGGACCGCGGGTCTCATGGCGTCGACCTCCGAGGCGACGACGGAGGCCCTTCGTGGCTGGGGCCTCGCGCCCGGGAGATCGCCGGTGGCGGACTGGCCGTTCCTCGCGCAATGCCTCGTATTCCTGGTGGTGGCCGACTTCCTCCAGTGGGGCATCCACAACCTGTTGCACCGGGTGCCCGCGCTTTGGGCTTTCCACAAGGTTCACCACTCGGTGACCACCATGGACTGGCTCGGGAACTTCCGCTTCCACTGGATGGAGATCATCGTCTACAAGACGCTTCAGTGGCTCCCCCTCGCCTGGCTCGGGGCTTCGAGCCAGGCCGTCTTCGCGGTGGCGATCGCCAGCACCGTGTGGGGTGACTTCAACCACAGCAACCTCGACCTCAGCCTCGGCCCCCTCGGTCGGCTCCTCAATTCGCCGCGAATGCACCTCTGGCATCACGACCTCTCGACGGAAGGTGGGACCGCCAAGAACTTCGGCATCGTCCTGAGCGTCTGGGACTTCCTGTTCGGCACCGCGTACTGGCCCAGCGAACGCAGCCCGGAACGGCTCGGCTATCCGGGCATGTCCGAGATGCCCGAAACACTGGTCGGTCAGGTGGTGTGGCCGCTCGCGAAACGCAGGGCTCCGGCCAGCTAGGAAGGGACCATGCCCTTCTATCGAGATCACGTCTACCCGCGTCTCGTGAGCATGCTGGGCGATCCAAAGCCCATTCGGGAGGTTCGGGCGCGGATCGTTCCCTTGGCCCTGGGGAAGGTCCTGGAGATCGGCGTAGGCCCCGGCGTCAATTTCGTCCACTACGATCCCGCGAGGGTGAGCAAGATCTATGCGCTCGAGCCCAATCCCGGGATGATTCGGCTTGCCGAGCGGCAACGACGCGGGACGGAGGTTGACGTCGAATTCCTGGACCTCCCGGGGGAGGGCATTCCTCTGGGTGACGATTCCGGGAGTAGTGGAGGCGATCCGGGGCATCGCACGTGTCCTGAAGCCCGGCGGCAAGCTCGTCTTCTTCGAGCACGGGCGGTCGCCCGATCCACGGGTGCGCCGCTGGCAGGACTGGTCGGAGCCGATCCCCCGCTGGCTGTTCGAAGGGTGCCACGTCACCCGGGAGATTCCGGCCCTCATCGAGGGTGGCGGCTTCCGGATCGAGCACATGGACACGGCGTACCTCGCCCAGTTCCCGAAGTCGTGGACGCATTGTTTCTGGGGAACCGCGATTCCGAGAGTATCGTCATAGGTAGTGCCATCACCGGCGATTCAGCTATCCTAATGCCCATCCACGCGCGAGCCATGCCGGATCACCCCGGGCCGCAGAATCCCCCATCGGACGCCACCACTCGCACGAGGCCCGTCCGTGTCCTCCTCGGGCAGCCCCGGCAGCTGCTGGAGCCCAGCCAGGTCATCGCCAGCCCGGAGACCCGGCTCCAGTACCGCATCGAACGGCTGCTCGGCGAGGGCGGGTTCGGTCAGGTCTACCTCGCCCGCCGGCGCGGGCGGTCGTCGGTGGTCCCCGCCGTCGTGTGCATCAAGGTCAGCGAGCGCATCGACGGATGGCTCCGCGAGGCGTACTTCGGGCAGCTCCTGGACGGGCATCCGCGCGCCATCCGGGTCTTCGACACGTTCCCCCTGTCACGGCCGGACGGCCGCGTCCTCTACTGCCTCGCCCTGGAGTACGCGCGCCAGGGCGATCTCCGGGCCTTCCTGCGGCGCACGGGCAAGGGGTGGCCCGAAGCCACCACCCGGCGCGAGATCGCCGGCATCCTGCAGGTGCTCGGAAAGCTGCACCGCGGGCAGATGCTCCACCGCGACCTCACGCCGTTGAACGTGTTCGTCTGCGACAGCCGATCCCTGAAGCTCGGGGATTTCGGGATCGTCCGCCAGCAGAGCGACCGGAGAGGCATCAGCGCCCACACCATGAACGCGTTGACCGCTCCCAGCGAGATCCTCGCGGGCGCCGTGCCGAAGTGGCAGGCGCGCGACGACGTCTACCAGGTGGGGCAGCTCCTGGGAATGCTCGTGAAGGGGGACGCCCAGGCGCGGATCCGCACTCCGGAGATCCGCCTCCTTCCGTGCAGCGATCACCTCAAGGAGATCGTCTACCGCTGCATCGGCGAGCGGCGGAAGCGGTACGAGAGCGCCGACGAGCTGATCGACGCCCTCCGCAATCCACCCGCCCGCCTGAACGTGGGAGTGCGGCGGTCGCTCAAGGGCGTGCATCTCACCTTCACCGGCATCCTGAGCAAGCGCCGCCGGGATGCCATGCGGGCCGCGCGGCGGGCCGGCGCCATCGTCCACGGCGGGCCCTCGGCGAGGACCACCGTGGTGGTCCGCGGGCGGCCCAATCCCCTGCAGGCCGCAGGCCGGGAGGGAGGCCTGAAGCTGATGGAGATCAAGCGGTTGCGCGAGAAGGGACACCGGATCACCCTTCTCAACGAGGCGCAGTTCTGGCGCCTCGCAAAGCGGCGCTGAGCGCTCCGTGCCACCGGACCGCCCGGGATCGCGCACCGTGCTCCGGGTACGGGCGCTCAACCGAGCCCTGCTGGCGCGGCAGATGTTGCTGCGCCACTCGAGTCGGTCGGCGGTGGAGGCAATTGAGCATCGGGTCGGCCTCCAAGGCCCAGATCCCGAATTCGCCCGACGTCGGGCTTTAGACGCGCCTCGAGGGCTTCCGCCCTGATCAATTGTCGCGCCGAGGAAGGCACCCGGCTCCTGGCCTTCGCCGCGCCCGGCGCCCGGAGGCACGAGGTCCGGCTCGCGCCCAGGGGTTGACCCGGTCGCCCCCAGGACACCATAATGCCCTCACTCGACCGCAGGGAGGAAACCATGCTCAACCTCATCGTCAACGGCGAGACCCGCAGTGTCGACGCCGAGCCGGGGACGCCGCTCCTCTGGGTCCTCCGCGACACCCTCGGCATGACCGGGACCAAGTTCGGCTGCGGCATGGCCCTGTGCGGCGCCTGCACCGTGCATCTCGACGGCCAGCCCATCCGGTCCTGCAGCACGCCGGTCTCGGCCGCGGTGGGCAAGAAGATCGTGACCATCGAGGTCATCGGGGCGACCCCGGTCGGCCAGAAGGTCCAGGCCGCCTGGGCCGCCCTCGACGTGCCCCAGTGCGGCTACTGCCAGTCGGGCCAGATCATGAGCGCGGTGGCCCTCCTCGCCCAGAAGGTCGACCCCACCGACGCGGACATCGACAGCGCGATGGCGGGCAACATTTGCCGCTGCGGGACCTATCCCCGCATCCGGGCCGCCATCCACCAGGCCGCCGGCCACAAGGGAGAGTGATCATGGAACCACTCACCGGTCCGTCCCGCCGCGAGTTCCTGAAGACGGGCGCCGCCCTGAGCGGCGGCCTCGTGCTCGGGGTCGTGCTGCCCGACGCCCTCGCCCGCCCCGCGGAAGCCGCCCCCTCCACGTCGATGCCGAACGCGTTCGTGAAGATCGGCAGCGACAACACCATCACCATCCTCTCCGCCCGCTCCGAGATGGGCCAGGGCACCTTCACCACCATGCCCACCCTGGTGGCGGAGGAGCTGGAAGTCGACCTGCACAAGATCAAGGTCGAGATCGCGCCCGCCGGCGAGCCCTACGTGAATACGATGCTGGGCGGCCAGATCACGGGGGGCTCCACCTCGGTGGCCGAGGGCTACGACAAGCTGCGCATTGCCGGCGCGCAGGCGCGCATCATGCTCGTCCAGGCCGCGGCGCAGAAGTGGGGTGTCGACCCCTCCGCCTGCCGTGCGCGGGAGGCCACCGTGCTGGGCCCGAGCGGCCAGAAGGCCACCTACGGCGAGCTGGCCGAGGCCGCGTCCAAGCTGCCCGTGCCCAAGGACGTGAAGCTGAAGGAGCACAAGGACTCCCGGTACGTGGGCAAGCCGGTCAACCGCCTCGACTCTCCCGCCAAGATCAACGGCACTGCCGAGTTCGGGATCGACGCCAAGCTGCCGGGCATGCTCTACGCGTCGCTCGCGCAGTGCCCGGTGATCGGCGGCAAGGTGGTGAGCTTCGACGCCACCAAGGCCAAGGCCATGCCGGGGGTGAAGCAGGTGGTGCAGATCACGGACGGGGTCGCCGTGGTGGCCGACACCTGGTGGCGGGCTAAGGCCGCGCGCGACACGGTCGCCATCACGTGGGACGAGGGCGCGGGGAAGGCCCTCAACTCCGCGGGCATCGCCGGCACCCTCAAGGCGGCGGCGGCCAAGCCCGGGGCGGTGATCAAGAAGCAGGGAGACGTGGACGGGGGGATGAAGGGCGCGGCCAAGACGGTGGAGGCCGTCTATGAGCTGCCGTTCCTCGCCCACGCCACCATGGAACCGATGAACTTCACGGCCGACGTCCGAAAGGACTCGTGCCTCGTCTACGGCCCCACCCAGTTCCAGCAACTGGCGGCGGGAGTGGCGGCGCAGGTAACCGGCCTCAAGCCCGAGCAGATCACCGTGCGCACGACCCACCTGGGGGGCGGCTTCGGGCGGCGCATCGACGTGGACTTCATCGCCCAGGCCCTCGAGATCTCCAAGGCGGTGGGCGCGCCCGTCAAGCTCGTGTGGACGCGCGAGGACGACATGACGCACGACTTCTACCGGCCCACCAGCGTCCACCACCTCTCGGGCGGGCTCGATGCCCAGGGCCGGCCGGTGGCGATGAAGTTCCACCTGACCTCGCCCTCGGTGACCTCCCGCCTGTTCCCGGCCGTGGTCAAGGAGGGCATCGATCCCTTCATGACCGAGGCGGCCGCGGTGCCCTACGACATCCCCCACCAGCTCTTTGACGTGGTGATCCACGACACGGGGCTGCGGGTCGGCTACTGGCGCTCGGTGTCGCACGCCCTCAACTCGTTCGCCAACGAGTCGTTCATGGACGAGATGGCGGGGGCGGCGGGCAAGGACCCCTACGAGTTCCGCCGCGCCCTCCTCGACAAGCAGCCTCGCCTGAGGCGCGTGCTGGAGCTGGCCGCGGAGAAGGCGGGCTGGGGCAAGCCGCTTCCCGCGGGCCGCTTCCGCGGCATCGGGCTCATGGAAGGCTACGGCACCTCCATGGCGCAGGTAGCCGAGGTGTCGGTCACCGGCAAGACGGTCCGGGTTCACCGGGTGGTGGTGGCGGCGGACCTCGGCAAGATGGTGAACCCCAACATCGTCCGCCAGCAGCTGGAGAGCAGCATCATCTACGGCCTGTCCGCGGTGCTGTACGGCGAGATCACCCTCCGGGACGGCCGGGTGCAGCAGAGCAACTTCCACGACTACCAGGTCGTGCGCATGCCGGAGTCGCCGCGGATCGAGATCCATCTCGTGGACAGCAGCGAAAAGCCCTCCGGCATCGGCGAGCCGGGGACGGCGGTGATCGGCCCCGCGGTGGCCAACGCCGTCTTCGCGGCGACGGGCCAGCGGCTGCGCAAGCTGCCCCTCCGCCTGGCGTAGAGCCGCGGGACGGCGACCGGGAGGCCAGGATGAAGTTCGCTCCCTACCTGCTGAAGCACCTGCGCCGGAATTGGCTGCGCACCACGAGCACGGTCCTGGCCATGGCCGTCTGCATCTTCC
>WNFJ01272907.1_pt1 | contig 10749 bp, 9 predicted proteins | sample 5400461 | NCBI WGS metagenome assembly WNFJ01 (sample SAMN13153349, study PRJNA577476) | soil metagenome | isolation source: 115 cm saprolite on Douglas fir-dominated hillslope | place: USA:California | collected 2013-09-17
ACGCCCTACGAAATTCTTGGCCTGCAGCCTGACGCCTCGCCGGCCGAAGTCCAGGCGGCCCTGCCGCGCTTCATGAGGGATCGCAAAAATTTGCCCCGCCTGGCCGTCGCCCAGCAGGCGCTTCGGAAATTGAAGACGGCGGCCGATCGTGCCCAGGTGGATATCTGGCTCTATGACGTGGACACTGCGTCCTCCGAGTTCGTTTCCGCGCCCGCGGATCTTCCGAAGGTCGCTTCGTGTCCGGTGGACGAGCTATATTCCGATCTTTTGTCCAATGAATCCTACCAGCCCAATTTCGACGATCTGAAACATTACGATTTGCCGGAGCTCGATTGATGACTCTGCTTCAGAAGGATAGTTTCCCTCCCACCTCTACGCTGCGCGGACTGCTGTTCACCCCGCCTGCCGACCCGAAGTTTGCGCTGCCAACTGTAATCGCACTTGGTCCAGCGAACGTCACCTGATTCAGAATGTTGTAGAACTTACCCTGCAAAGCGAATTTCATTCGCTCCGTAATCTTAACGTTCTTCGTCATGGTCAGGTCCCAGTTCCGCAAATTTCCCTGGCGGACGTCGGGCAGGAAGCGCGGTCCATTCGGCAGCACGAACTGCGGGGTCGACGTGAATGCCGCCGTGTTAAACCATGGCCCCGTGCAGCCGCAATTAGGATTGTACGCGCGAGCGTTCGCGATTGAAGTCGCGTAGTCGAAGCTATCTTTCACGCCCGGCACAACGCTGGCGCGGCTAGGGCTTGCGCCGGCGATACGCGAAAGGTCGGGCCCGCCAATGTTCACCGGCAGCCCGCGCTGCAAAGTGTGGAACCCGGTCAGTTGCCATCCACTCAAAATGCGGTCGGCCCACTGCGGCCCTTTCAGCAGAGACTTGCCGAACATCTTGTTCCTGCCAAGAGGCAAGTCTACCGCATAGATCACCACTAGCCGGTGTGGCACGTCAAACGACCCAAGCGACCGCTCGAGCCGCGGATTATAAATGTCCCGCAGCGCCGACGGGTCCGTAAACGCCGCGCCATTGCCCACCCCGCCCACATCGATCAGCTTGGACCAGGTGTAGTGCGTGGCCAAGCTGACTCCCTGCGCGAACCTCCGCTCAAAGTGGATTGTCGCCGCGTGATACACACTGTCCCCCACCGGCGGCCGCGAATAATTCAAGCTGCCACCAAACGCGTCCGCCGACGACGGCCCCGCGAAAGTCGGATACGGTTTCAAAAGCTGTTCGCGCGGAATCATCGCTTGCGCCAGAAGCCCGCTGGTGAATTTGCCGAAATACGGATTGGGAACCAGCTCCGTCAGATACGAGCCGCCGTTTGCCAGGTAGCGCGGATTGATCTGGTTCAGTTCTTCCGAAGGAATCGGCAGATGCACACCCCGGCTGCCCGTGTAGGTCATCGTGAGTATCGTCGACCGGCCAAGTTGTCTCGACACTGCGAAATTCCACTCCTGCATGTATCCGGCGGGCTGATCCCGCAGCACGATGTTCACGTTCGACCCGAGCCGGTAGCTCCCGTCGTTGACTGGATTCGCCGCTCCGGGCCTCGGCAGCCCAGCCGGAAATGGGTTGCTCAGCGTCACCTTCGGCGTGTAGTCCGCGTTCAAGTTGTCGGCCGTCAGCGTGTAATTGAAAGGAGTCGTCGTGAGTCCGGGCTCGAGTCCCAGCGGTAAATAGAAAATTCCATACCCGCCTCGAAGCACCCATTTCTCGCCGAACGGCCGATATGCGAAGCCTGCGCGTGGTCCGAAGTTGTTCCAGTTGGTGGCCCGGATTGTCGTCGGGTTGCCGTTTCCCGTAAACTCCATGGCGCCCCGGCCGCCCGCCGGATTGGCAGCGTTCGGGTCAAAGTAGCTGAGCCGGTTGTGCGATTCACCCGTGCCCGTCTCCACGTCCCAACGGAGGCCAAGATTCAAGGTGAGTCGCGAAGTCGCCTTCCAGTCGTCCTGCACATAGGCTCCAACGTAGTGATGGAAAGCGCTCAATGCCTCCACATGCTCGAAGCTGAAACTGCCCGTGCCTAAAAGCAGGCTCGCGAGCCCGTAGCCCTGTGTCGGAGACGCGGAACCGAGTTGATCGGACTGCGTAAAATTTGAGCCGAAGCTGAAACCTCCGGTCGGGTTAAAAACCTGGAATGGATAAAACCGGTAGAGGCGATACTCGCCGCCGGTCTTGATGCTATGCCGTCCTTTGATCCACACCACGCTCTCTTGAAAACCCTGCGTGTCCCTCGGCTGTTTGTTATACGCGGTGCCGCCCAAGCTCGCGAACGGACCACTGATGCTGAAGTTGGGAAAGAACAGAACATTGGACGAATCTCGAAAGTAACTGGGGAGCCCTAGCGTTGTCGGGTCGAACCCCAGTGTGTTGGAGATCAGGTTGGCAGTGAATCGGGTATAGCTGTAGCGGAATACATTGTTCAGATTGGTGCGGGCTTGCCAGGTATGATCGAGCGCATAGTTGGAGAAGTGATCCCAGGTCGAATCGCTATCGACGAAGCGCACCACTTTCGTCGGGCTCTTGTCCAAATTCTCCTGCAGATTGAAGCGCACAAAAATCCGCTGCTTGTCGTTGACGTACTGGTTCACGCGATTGCTGATCAAGTCATGCGAATAAGTCTTGGCCGAGTGGTACCGGTAATTGAAGAGCCCGGTGATCGAGCTGCCGGGCAGATTGGGCGCCGGATAATACGCCATGGCCGCCTTCGCTACAGTGTTGATGCGACCCGGCGGAATCATGTTCCCCGGAAATGGATCCCGCAGACGAACGCCATTTTCGATGCGGCTGGTCGCGGGATCGAAAATCTGAATCAGCTGGTACTGTCCATTGACCAGCGCAACCGTGTGCGAAAAATCGCCGGACATCTGCGCCGCCGTGGGAACACTGGTTAGCTGGTCAATCGGATTGGACTCGCGCCGTCCTTCAAAGCTGGAAAAGAAAAATGTTCGATTTTCGCCGTGGTAGATCTTCGGAATCGAAATAGGGCCACCGAGGCTGTACCCATACTGGTGCCGCCGCAGGAAGGGCCGCGGAATGCCATTGCGATTATTGGTAAAGCTGTTGGCGTTGAGCGTGTCGTTTTGATGATAGTAGTAAGCGGCGCCGTGATACTGGTTGGTCCCCGCCTTGGTCACGATGTTGACCGTTCCACCGCCGCTGCGCCCGAATTCCGCCGAGTACGAAGAAGTCTCCACGCGAAACTCCTGCACCGAATCCTGGGGCGGAGAGATCACCACCCCATTGAAATCTCCGATGGTATTTGCCGACCCATCCAGAAGCACTTCGTTCGTGGATGACCGTCCGCCGCCTACGGAGAACTCGGAGTCAAAAACATTTCGGCTGCCTCGCGCCTGCCCGACCGTCGGATTCGCGATGACGCCGGGAATCGCGCGTACCAGGCTCATGATGTCCCGTTCGATGAGCGGAAAATCCTGCAGCACTCGTGTCTCCACCGTCGCGCCCACACCGCTCGATTCCGTTTGCAGCATCGGAGCTTCCGCCGTCACTTCCACAGTGGCCGCCACGCTGGCGATCGGCAGTTGAAAATCGACCGTTACCGCCGAGCTGACCTCGAGCCGAATGCCCCGTGCGATTTGAGACGCGAGCCCGGGAGCCTCCACCGTAATTTCATACGTGCCCGGCAGCAGCAGAGGCTCATCGTAAACCCCGCTCGAGGAGGTCTTAATTTTTTTGGAAGTATTCGTCTCCACTTGCCGCATGCTGACGGACGCATTCGGAACAGGCGCACCCGACGCATCGGTAACGGTGCCCGCGATTCGGCCATTGGACGTCTGTGCACTGCCCAACGGCAAAATCAGAAGCGCAAGCAAGAGTGCTCTCATAGCGGTCTAGCATAGCGCAAGTGGTACTACTCACCAATCACTTTGCCGGAACGCTACGTTTTGCGGATGTAGCCAGAGCGTCCTCGTAGGACGCATTAGACTTTAATACAGGTTTCTTGTCCTGGACCGCTTGGGCTGGACGCCAGGCGATGCCGCCGCATTCCTGGTTCGAACACTGGACTTTGACAAAACACTGATCCGGCTGAACTTCCCACGTCTCGGGAGGCGTCACATCGGCAAGTTTGCCGGTGCAATAGAAACATACTCCAGTACCATTTTGGATCGCTGGCTGTTCGTAATCCGTCATATGTCTTGAACCACCTTGGTGCACCTATTAGTACCGTTGCAGAAAACCCCGCAATTAGAATTTTACGGCCTGCGGCTACCGTTAACAATCTTATTTGTTACTTAGATCCGCGACTTAAGGGACCCTTAGAGTAGAGCCACGCGGCGGAATACATCCATCAGCATCTTCTCGGTGAGCTTGCCCGTCGACGTATTTTGCTGGCTGGGATGATAGGAGCTCACGAGTGCAGGCTGCCCCGGCGCCGTCAGGTGAATTGCATTGTGCGCGAACAGGAATGCCGATCTGCTGCGGATCGCTCCGCGATCCCGCAGAATCGAGAGATACACATCGAATGCGATCTTGCCAAGCGCCACCACGGCCCGCAGATTCGGCAATACATCCAGCTCCCGTTCCAGAAATCCCCGGCAGTTTCGGATCTCCTCGCGCTCCGGCTTGTTGCCCGGGGGCGCGCAGTGGACCGCAGCCGTGATATAGGCGCCGGTCAGCCGCAAGCCATCCTCGCGAGAGGTGCTGCTGGCCTGCGACGCAAATCCTGTGGCGTGCAAAACGCGGTACAGCAGATCGCCCGAGCTATCGCCTGTAAAGACTCTTCCGGTCCGGTTCGCACCATGCGCACCCGGCGCGAGTCCCAGGATCATCACCGCCGCTGCGGGATCTCCGAAGGAGGGCACGGGCTTGCCCCAGTATTCCTGGTCGCGATACGCCCGCCGCTTGACACGCGCCACTTCCGCGCAGTGCTCGATCAGCCGAGGACACCGCCGACACGCGATAATCTCACCAACATCCAACATCCATCATCCAACATCCGCCTTTAGGCCACCATCCCGTGCGGGTCGATCACGTACTTCTTGGCCGCGCCCTTGTCGAAGTCCTTATATCCCTGCGGCCCTTGATCGAGTGAAATCACCGTCGCGTTCACGGCTTTGGCGATTTGAATCTTATCGTCCAGAATCGCCTGCATCAGTCCGCGATGATAGCGCATCACCGGACACTGCCCGGTAGCAAAGCCGTGCGACTTCGCCCAGCCCAGCCCGATCCTGATCCCCAGCGTGCCGGTCTTGGCGTTGGCATCCACTCCGCCCGGATCGTCGGTCACATACAGCCCCGGTATCCCGATGTTGCCGCCCGCCCGAGTCACCGTCATTACCGAGTTGAGCACCGTCGCCGGCTGCTCCACGCCCGCGTCGTGCCCATGCCCGCGAGCTTCGAAGCCGACGCAATCCACCGCCGCATCCACTTCCGGCGTCCCCAGAATCTGTGCGATCTGATCGCTGAGCGAAGCGTTCTTCTTAAGGTCAACGGTCTCGCATCCGAAGCTGCGCGCTTGCGCCAGCCGCTCCGGAATCATGTCGCCCACGATCACCACCGCCGCGCCCAGCAGGTGGCACGACGCTGCGCAGGCCAGTCCCACCGGTCCCGCGCCCGCCACGTAGACGGTGGAACCGGTCGTCACCCCGGCCGTGTAAGCGCCGTGATATCCGGTAGGGAAAATGTCGGACAGCAGCGTCAGGTCCTTAATCTTGGCCATTGCTTTGGCTTTGTCCGGAAACTTCAGCAGGTTGAAATCGGCATAGGGAGCCATCACGTATTCCGCCTGGCCACCGACCCACCCGCCCATATCGACGTAGCCGTAAGCAGCGCCGGGCCGAGCCGGATTCACGGTCAGGCAGATTCCAGTCTTGCCTTCTTTGCAATTCCGGCAGCGCCCGCAGGCGATGTTAAACGGGACCGAGCAGAGGTCCCCGACTTTGATAAACTCCACGTCCCGCCCCGCCTCGATCACCTCGCCGGTAATCTCGTGGCCGAGTATCAATCCATGCGGCGCCGTGGTCCTCCCCCGCACCATGTGCTGATCGCTGCCGCAAATGTTGGTGGTAACGATCTTGAGAATCACGCCGTGCTCGCATTTCCGTTTACCCAGCGCGAGCTTAGGAAAGTCGATGGATTTGATCTCCACTTTCCCCGGACCCATGTAAGCTAAACCGCGATTTGATGCCATATTGCTTTTCCTCCTTCTAGCGCAGTTCATGACATCAAAAAACGAGCCCAGCGTCAAGCGGTCAGCGTGCAGCGTCAGCTCAAGGGTTTAGGATAAGCGGACCCTCCGCAAGAGCTCGCGAAATCTCGGATCTGGACGCAGCCCTGCAAAAGAGGGCTCGCTATTGAGAAACATGAGCTCCGGCGCCCGCTCGTGATAGGCACGCTCCAGCCACGAGAGCGCCTCGTCGTAGTCGCCCAGGGCAGCGTAAATCGACGCGATCCGCATTTCTGAGCCATGGGACGGCGGCAGCGCGAGGAATTCGTGAAGATTGCGTCGCGCTGCATCGCGATCGCCTGAGCGTGCCAGTACATAGGCCCGCTGGCCCCTGTAATCTATGCCGTGGTACTGTTCGAGCGCTCTATCATATTGGCGCATCTCCGTGTAAATACGGCCCAGGTTCTCATGCGCCATTGCGAAATCCGGATTGAGTGCAATGGCCTTCTTGAGGAACGCAATCGATTCCTCAGCATGGCCGGCAGTGAAGAGAGCCAAGCCAAGACCTGCGTTGGCTGTCGGATTGGAGGGGTCGAGCTCGTAGGCTCGCCGGCGTTCCACCAGGTTCTCGTCCTGGCGCCCCATGGCGTCCAGATAGAATCCATACCATAAGTGGGCGGTGGCATCATTGGGATTGAGCTCAATGGCCCGCTTGAATTCCCGTTCGGTGCTCGGCCAGTCCCACACGTTCATACTAGCCGCCGCCAGAGCGGTGTGAGCTTCCGCCAGCGTGTCATCAATTTCCACAGCCTTACTGGCGGCCGCCTGCATCTTTGGCAGCGCATCGATGGCAGACATATAACCGCGCTGCATCAGTGGAGCGTAGCATTCGGCGAGTGCCGCATGGGCTAGCGCATACCGTGGGTCCTTTTCAATAGCTTGTTCGAAGTATGACACGGCCTGTCTCAGGCCGGCCTCGGTCCGAAACTCCCAGCTATAACGTCCCCTGGCGTACAATTCGTAGGCTGCCCTGCTGGCCGTGTAATGGGTGCTCAGCCGGAGCCGTTCGCTCCTGGTCAAATTCCGCAAGAGCGCATCGGCGACTTTGCCGGAAATCGAATCCTGAACGGCGAACAGGTCGTCGAGACTTTCGTCGAACTTGTCGGCCCACAGCGGCGTGCCGTCGGACACCCGCAGGAGTTGAACACTGAGCCGGATGTGATTCCCCAAGCGTTGCACGGTACCATCCAAAACGGCCTCAACGCCAAGTTCACGGCCGGCAGTAATCGGGTCCTGGTTTGTTGCATATTTCCGGACGGATGAAGTTGGCCGGACAACCAGCCGGTTCACGTTGCTCAACTTAGTGATCAGGGCATCGGCCATACCGAGCGCCAGGTACGGGCTATCGTCCTCGGAGCCAATAGTTTTGAAGGGCAATACGGCCAGCTTTTCGCCTCTCTCCGGTCTGCGAGCACTTCCGTACCACACCCATCCACCAGCTATAGCCAGCGCCAGGAGAGCGGCGAAGGACAATCTCCACCGCAGTGGAGTGCTATGTGCGGGACCAGTCGCGGACGGTCCTGCGGCCGGTGATTCCGCGGCTCGCGGCCATTCGACCACCGGTGTAGTGACTGGCGCTGTAAAGATATAACCCCGTCGAGCGACCGTGCGGATGACCTGCTGGGCATCGTCGCCAATAGCCCGTCTCAGTTCGAGCAAGCACTGCGCCAGCGAATTATCCGTGATAGCCGTTTCCGGCCAAATGGCGTCAATCAATTCCGTCTTGGTTACCAGGCGGCCTGAATGCTGCACCAGGTAGGTCAATACCTCGAAGGTCTTCGGGCGCAGCGTGACCTCTTCAGTCCCGTGGCGCAGAAATCCCTCCTCCAGATCCAAGGTGAATTCCCCGATGCCATATTGGCGCGGCGTCTTCCGGACGAGTACCGCTCGGGAGTGCTCATAAATCGCTTCCCGCCTCGATCTATTGTACAATCGGCGGCCGTTCGCCATCCTCCGCGTGGCTCCGCCCTCGACTCTGTTGAGTTCTCAATACGTTTAATGGCAATATCACGCCACTTTAAGGGTTCCTTCATGACTTGCGGACCGCCTCGATGCTACCTTCGACACACCGTCGGCCGCGTTAAACGCTTCCGGCGGAACCAGACGTTCAAAAGGAGATTTTTATGAAAAGAGGAAGTATAGTTTCCGCCTGCACTTTGATCGTGGCTGCCGTTCTGGTACAAGCCGGCGCGCAGCCGGCGATGGCCGAACCGAGAGACAAGGGCAACCTCTCATACGACGTGGCCATTGATATCAAAACCTTCAGCCTCAGCAACAATGACCCCGCCGACCCCAAGAATCCAAGGCGCGGAAGCACATTCGTCGTCTACGGTAAGATCTTTCCCGCTGGCACGATTCCGGCGGGCGTATCGTCCTTCGATCCAAACCAGCCCGGCAGTATCGGTAATTGGGTGTGTCGAGGCGTCTTCCTTGCAGATTACGCCGACGTCATCAGTGGCGCCGCAGCACTTACTGTTCATACAACCCAGCTTTTCTTATTTACGACAGACGATACGATGCTGGTTACAGAAGGGCTCGAGGGCAATGTTGGGGTCTCCACTCATCGGGTGGTGACGGGTGGCACTGGAGCCTATGCCGGCGCCACCGGGCAATCACTGCAGCAGAACATCGGCGTGAACCAGGACGGCAAAGGTTTGTTCGATCTTCGATTCAATTTTCAAATTGACGTGCAGGGGAATGGTCAGTGATGGCTTGAGCCGAGCTAGGACGGTCGGGCGACAGCGGAGGGTGGGCTTGGCCCGCCTCCGCTCTCGCCGACAAATCTAAGGAGGGAAACCATGAAACGAAATACCCATGCGTCACCAGTGGCGATAGCAGTTTGCTGGCTGGCAACGTTTAGCCCGTTGAACGCCCAGGTAGGCGACAACGCGGTTGTTCAATGGAGCAGCGTGGCGCTGCAGGCGGTTCGAGATACACATCCCGGTCCACCGCAGGTGGCGCGCGCCCTGGCCATGCTCGATACCTGATGCGTGGTCGGCATACGATGCAACTGCCGTGGGCACGCGCTTGGCCCGTTCAAATTGGGCACTTGACACACAGTCAAAATAGCCAAAATAGTGCTTGCTTTCAATTTGATGTTGGTATATTATTTTCGCCACGAGGTGTAACGATGACCAGCGAAGGAATGAATCCCCGGTTTATGCGACCAGGAATGTCTCGACGCAACTTGGTTCACGGAACAATGGGCGCCGCGGGGGCCGTTCTCGGGTTTGGGCTGTGGACGCCCGCGCGCGCCGATGACGACGAACATAATGTAAGCCCATGCTCACAGCCTCTACCACAAGTCCACACCACCGCTGGGCCCTTTGGCCCTCTTCACTTCTATTTCCCGGGCCCGATCGACGGCTCCTCGGCGGCAACAGATGGTACCGGCACTCATCCCGAAGGGCGTGATCCATCGACTATAACGAACTTCAGCGGCACTGTCGGCCAGGTCGACTTAACATTCGGCGGGATGGCTATCGACACCAAAACCGGCGCAAAAGCCGCCTATCAGTTCCATACCGATACACGGTTTATGCAGGGTCAATTCATCGCCTCTGATGAGCGGATGCACAGCGGCGCTTTCGCGTTCATATGAATTGACAGCGTCACAGTGAGCCCGTTGGGCCCACATTCGTACGATCCGGGGACTGCTCCAACTTTACTGATGTGGACGATCCCGATCCCCGAAGATAGTGTGGAAGTCGATTTGAATAAGGGCGAGGCAACACTCCAATTGGAGCACGTATGCAGCGTATTCGATGCGTTCACTGTCCCGAGCAGTTTAAACCCGCTGCACCCGCTCGGACTGGTAAGCGGTGTAATCCAGTCGCTTCGAATTCATTGGACGGGCATCGGCAGGAAATGGACTTTCAACAATGGCAAGACCTTTAGAGGGGATTTCATTCAAAGCTCCGCTGCTCCTATTGCCGTGACTGTGATGACTCCGGCAACGAAGCCTCCCTTCACGCCTTCGCCGCAAGATGGCTTTGAGTTTATCGCGGATCCGAAGACCACCGTCACTAACTTTGCCCAGATTGGGCACGAGAACAACGGCTCGTTGTTCTGAAACGTGTGTTGGCCTTGGAGCTCCTGCCATTTGCGCCCACGTTCAGCGCGCCTGGACCTCGGGAGAAACACAAAGGATGCGACGTGCATCGCGTTTCTTGGCGCTGACATTTGGCGGGACTGAATTTCCCGCTCAAATCGGACGGGAAGTTGCCGTGCCTGTCCACTTGCGAGATCGATAAGAGTTCACTCTCTTGCTTGTTCCATAATCGTATGCCCTTTAGAGATGGATTTGTGAACCACACAATCAGTCCAAAGGCAGAAGTGTGTAACATCGATCGATTCAACGTCACTATCGTTGTGGCTGCCGATTGGGCCGTCGTCGGCGATGCTGGATAAGAAGGACGAGAAACAAGGAGATCATTATGAAAACGAATTTCGCGGCCATGGGTGTCATGGCCTTTTTCTTGGCGGGTAATGCGCTTGCACAACCCGCATGCGGTCTCGAAATGGAGGCTCCGGCGGTCTCGGCTCCTGGTTTTACCGTCC